>WNFK01185369.1_pt1 | contig 60787 bp, 60 predicted proteins | sample 5400281 | NCBI WGS metagenome assembly WNFK01 (sample SAMN13153350, study PRJNA577476) | soil metagenome | isolation source: 20 cm soil on Douglas fir-dominated hillslope | place: USA:California | collected 2013-09-17
GTGGGGCCGCCGCGACCGGCGGTGGCGGCCCCGCCGCCACGCCCCGCTCAGCCGCCGGGCGTGCCGGCGCGCATCGTGGCGCCGGCGGCGGTTGCTCCGGCCGTCTCCCCGGTGCTCGTCCCTCCCGCACCGGCGGTGGTCACCGCTTCGGCGGCCGTCGCCGTCGAAGAGCCGCCGGCGCCAGCGGAGGTCAGGCGCGAGCTCATCCGCGTCCCCGAGTCGGTCACGGTCGGCGAGCTGGCCGAGAAGATGCGGCGCAAGTCGGGTGAGGTGATCAAGGCGCTCGTCGAGCTCGGCGTGATGGCGACGGTCAACGAACTGCTCGATCCCACGGCCGCCAAGCTGGTCGCCGACAAGTTCAACTTCGACGTCGAGATTCGATCCGTGGAGGGCGACGTCGTCGACGAGGAAGACGTCGACCCGAGTCAGCTCGCGCTGCGCCCGCCGGTGGTCACGGTGATGGGCCACGTCGACCACGGCAAGACGTCCCTCCTGGACGCGATCCGGAAGTCCAAGGTCGCCGAGAAAGAATTCGGCGGTATCACGCAGCACATCGGCGCCTATCAGGTGACGACCTCGCATGGGAAGGTGACCTTCCTGGACACGCCCGGCCACGAGGCCTTTACGGCCATGCGGGCGCGCGGCGCCCAGGCGACCGACATCGTCATCCTGGTCGTCGCCGCCGACGACGGCGTGATGCCCCAGACGCAGGAGGCGATCAACCACGCGCGCGCCGCGAACGTTCCGATCATCGTCGCGGTGAACAAGATCGACAAGCCCGAGGCCGACGCCGATCGCGTGAAGCGCGAGCTGTCGAACCTGAACCTGGTCCCGGAAGAGTGGGGCGGGCAGACGATCTTCGTGGCGACCTCGGCCAAGCGCGGCACCGGCATCGACCAGCTCCTGGAGATGACGGCGCTCCAGTCGGAGATCCTCGAGCTGAAGGCCAACGCGTCTCGCGCGGCCAAGGGTGTCATCATCGAGGGTCGACTCGATCGGGGCCGCGGACCGGTGGCCACCGCGCTGATCCAGAACGGCACCCTGAAGGAAGGCGACGCGGTGGTGGTCGGCTCGTATTCCGGTCGCGTGCGCTCGCTGCTCGACCCGTCCGGCAAGAAGGTCAAGACCGCGGGGCCGTCCGACCCCGTGGAGGTCCAGGGGCTCTCCGGAGTGCCGGCCGCCGGCGACGTGCTGGTGGCGGTCTCGGACGAGCGCAAGGCGCGCCAGATCGCGACCATGCGGCTGGAGCGCGAAAAGGCGAAGGGCAAGGCGACGACGCGGATCACGCTCGAGGGTCTGCAGAAGCAGATCCAGACCGGCGAGGTGAAGGAGCTCCGGCTCATTCTCAAGGCAGACGTGCAGGGCTCGGTCGAGGCGCTCGCGGAGTCGCTCGAACGGCTGTCGACCGACGAGGTCAAGCTGAAGGTCATCCACAGCTCGGTGGGCATGATCACCGAGAGCGACGTCATGCTCGCCTCGGCGTCCAACGCGCTCGTGCTCGGATTCAACGTGAAGGCCGAGCCCAAGGCGGCCGCGCAGGCGCACGCGAACGGCGTCGACATCAGGAACTACAACGTCATCTACGAGGCGATCAACGACCTCAAGGCCGCGCTCGCCGGCATGCTGGCGCCGGAGATCCGCGAGACGTCGCTGGGCAAAGCGCAGGTTCGTCAGATCTTCGTCATCTCGAAGCTCGGCCCCATCTGCGGCTCCTACGTCGCGGAGGGCAAGATCGTGCGCAACGCGAAGGCGCGCGTCCGCCGCGGCGACGAGGTGGTCGGCCAGGGCACGGTCGGCTCTCTGAAGCGCTTCAAGGACGAGGTCCGTGAGGTGCTCGCCGGGCTCGAGTGCGGCATCGGCGTCGACGGCGTCAGCGGGATCCAGCCCGGAGACATCCTCGAGGTCTACACGAGCGAGGAAGTGGCGCGCACGCTCTAGGGCATCGACGCCGGAGGGGGCTGTGTCGGCAGCGCGCGTGGCCCTGGGACTGATCGAGCTGCACCTGCCGGATGTGGGCTCGCTGAAGGGGAAGCGTCACGTCCTGAAGGGCCTCAAGGAAAAGGTTCGAGCCCGCTTCCAGGTCGCGGTGGCCGAGGTGGATCACCAGGACGTCTGGCAACGCGCGACGCTCGCCGTGGCCTACGTCTCCGCCGACGCGCGGCACGCCAACACGGTCGTTTCGAAGGCGATGGATTTCATCGAAGACAACGTCGAGGGCCAGGTGCTCGAGACGTTCGTGGAGATACTCTGATGCAGGGCAAGCGGCTCGATCGCGTCAACCAGCTCGTGAAGGAGGAGATCTCGACCCTCCTGCAGCGCGAGCTGAAAGACCCGCGACTCGGGTTCGTGTCGGTGACCGAGGTCGAGACGTCGCGCGATCTCCGGACCGCGAAGGTCTTCGTGTCGGTCCTGGGCGACGAGGCGCAGTGGACGGGATCGCTGGCGGCCCTGGCCAGCGCCCGCGGCTTCATCCGCAACTGGCTCCGCCAGCACCTCGACCTTCGCGTCACGCCTGACCTGGACTTCCGGGCCGACCGGTCGATGGAGCACGCGGCGCGCATCCAGGCGCTGCTCCGGAAGATAGACGGCGAAGCCGCACGGTGAGCCCGAGCGTCGAGCACACGAGTCCCCTCCCGTCTCCGGCGGTCCTCAACCCGTTCGGGGGCCGGGGCCACGCGCTCATGCTGGGGCACGTTCATCCGGACGCCGATGTGCTCGGCACGCTTCTGGCCCTCGGTCTGGCGCTGGAGGCGCGAGGCTGGCGGGTGACGTACGGCGGACCGCAGCTCGCTCCCGCGCTCCTCGCTTTCTTGCCGGGGATCGACCGGTACCGCCAGCTCACCGGCCTCGACGAGCCGCTCGACGTCGTGGTGCTGACCGACTGCCCGAACCCTCAGCGCACCGAGGGGCTGATCGATCGGGCGCGCCGGGCGGCGAAGGTCGTCGTCAACATCGACCACCATCCGGACAACCGGCGGTACGGCGACGTCAACTGGATCGACACGTCGGCCGCCGCGACCGGTGAGATGGTCTACGAGCTCCTGACTGCGCTGGGCGCGCCGCTCACGCCGGCGATCGCGACGAATCTCTTCACGGCGATCCACACCGACACGGGCTCGTTCCGCTACTCGAACGTGACGACGCGGACCTTCACGATCGCCGCGGCGCTGGTGGCCGCCGGCGCCCGGCCGGAGGTCGTCTCCGAATCGCTCTACGAAAAGCGGGCGCCCGACGCGCTGCGCTGGCTCGGCGAATGCCTGACCCGCGTCGAGGTCAGCCAGGACGGCCGGCTCGGGTGGCTCGCACTGCCGGCCGGGGTGGTTCCGGAGCGAATCGTCGAGTCCGAGGAGCTCGTCAACTATCCGCGCTCGGTCGCCTCGGTGCGCGTCGCCTGTCTTCTCCGGGAGCGCGACGGCCAGGTCAAGGTGAGCCTGCGGGGCAAGGGGGACGTGGACGTCCAGAAGATCGCGGCGCAGTTCGGCGGCGGCGGTCACGTCAATGCCGCGGGCTGCACGGTGCCCGGGCCCCTGCCTGACGCGATGCGTCTTGTTCTCGCGGCGGCTCGGCGCGCCGTGGACGGAAGCCCCACGCCATGAAAGATGACTCCATCCGGTCCGGCGTCCTGGTCGTTGACAAGGGACGGGGCGCGACCTCGTTCGACGTCGTCGCGCTCGTGCGCCGCCGTCTGGGCGTTCGCCGCATCGGACATGCCGGCACTCTCGATCCCGACGCGACGGGCGTGCTCCCGGTCCTGATCGGGGAGGCGACGAAGCTCACGCCCTACCTCGTCGATCAGGCCAAGGAGTATCTCGCGACCATCCGCTTCGGGCTGACCACCGACACGCACGACGTGACCGGTCGGGTGCTGTCGGAGAGTCCCGTCGAGGAGCTCTCCGTGTCGCGCCTGGAGGAGGTGTGCCGCCCTTTCGTCGGGCGCATCAAGCAGGTGCCGCCCATGTACTCGGCGATTCACCACGAGGGCCGCCGGCTCTACGAGCTGGCTCGCGCCGGCATCGAAGTGGAGCGAGCGCCCCGCGAGGTAATCGTCCAGTCGATCCAGGTCGAGGCGCTCGACGGCGCGCGGGCGAGCGTACGCGTCGTCTGCGGCAAGGGGACGTACGTCCGGGTCCTTGCCGCCGATATCGGGGCCGCCCTGGGCTGCGGCGGCGCCATCGAGAGCCTTGTGCGATGCAGAGTCGGTCCCTTCCGTCTCGACGACGCTGTCTCCTGGAGCGAGCTGACCACCGGGAGATCGGATCTCTGGTCGAGGGTGCACCCGGCCGAGACGGCTCTGGCGGGGTGGGCGGCTGTCCGGCTCGACGAGCACGCCGCCTCGACGTTCGTCAACGGTCAGCCCGCCGACGTCGTCCCGGCCGCGGCCGGGAATGGGTTCGTCCGGGTTCACGGCATCTCTGGCCTCCTGCTCGGTGTCGGCGAGCTGATATCGGGCGGGCGCAGCCTCAGGCCCGTTCGCATCCTTCATGCAGATCGTCCGGGGACTCGAGTCCTACCGGCCTGAGGGGGTCGCCAGCGCTGTCGCGCTCGGCGCCTTCGACGGCATTCACCTGGGCCACCGCGCCATCCTCGGCACGGCCGTGGCTCGGGCGCGAGAGGCCAAGCTCCGGGCGGTGGCGTGCACGTTTGACCGCCACCCGATGGAGGTGCTCCAGCCCGATCGTGCGCCTCTTCCCATCACGACCCTCGACGAGCGGCTCGAGCTGATCGGCGAGACCGGGATCGACACCACCGTGGTGGTGGCTTTCACGAGGGCTGTCGCCTCGGTCGAGGCCGGGGCGTTCGTCCGGGATGCCCTCGTGGAGACGCTGAAGGCGCGGGAGATCGTGGTCGGGTTCAACCATCGATTCGGGCAGGGGGCCCGCGGTGACACGGAGCTGCTCGAGCAGCTCGCGGGCCGGCTGGGGTTCCGCGCCCACATCGTGCCGGCCTTGATGGTCGACGGGATCACGGTGTCGTCATCGGAGATCCGCGGAGCGCTCCAGCGGGGCGATCTCGAGAGCGCGGCGCGCCTGCTCGGCCGCGACTACTCCATCCACGGCGACGTCGTCCGGGGAGCGGAACGCGGACGGACCCTCGGCTTCCCGACCGCCAACGTGCGAACGGACCGTCCCCTGGGGCTTCCGGTGGGAGTCTACGTCTGCGAGATCCTCATCGACGGCCGCGCGCGCCGAGCGGTCGTCAACGTGGGCGTGCGGCCCACGTTCGGGGAGAACGAGCTGGCCGTCGAGGCGCACGTCATCGATTTCTCCGGCGATCTCTACGGCCAGCGGGTCGGCCTCATCTTTCTCCGCCGTCTTCGGGAGGAGCGGAAGTTCCCGAGCGTCGACGATCTGCGCCGTCAGATCGCGCTCGACGTCGCCGCCGCGCGCCAGAGCGGGTAACGCGGGGCCGGCCGTAACTTTACTTCGGGCCGCCCTCGTGGTACCCTTCCTGCGTATCTGTTGACAAAACAAGACGTTTTGGAACCCGCTCCGGCGTGGGAGTCCAGGTCCCCTGGGGTGTGGCGATTGGAGGGCTTCGATGCCGCTTGCCGTCGAACGCAAGAAGAGTCTGATCGAGCAGTTCCGGACCCACGAGGGCGACACGGGCTCGCCCGAGGTGCAGATCGCGTTACTGACCGAGCGCGTCAACAGTCTGACCGATCACTTCAAGCAGCACGTCAAGGACCATCATTCGCGCCGGGGGCTCTTGATGCTGATCGGCAAGCGTCGCGGTCTTCTGGAATACCTTCGGTCCCGAGCGCCGGAGAGGTATCGCGTCATCATCGACAAGCTCGGCATCCGCCGCTGACGGCGGAGACACTCTCAACTGATCGGTCCTCGGACGGAACGGCTCCGGGGGCCCCGAGGCGGGCAGGCTCAGCGCCCCCTCCACACGGCGTTCGCCGGATTCCGGCCGATACGCGAGGACAATTTTTGGCATGACCCATACTGTGGAAGTCGAGATCAGCGGCCAGCGCATGGCTATCGAGACCGGCAAGGTGGCCAAGCAGGCCGACGGCGCCGTCGTCGTCCGATACGGTGGCTCGATGGTGCTGGCGACGTGCGTTGCGGCCAAGACGGCGAAGGAATCACAAGACTTCTTCCCCCTGACCGTGGAGTATCGCGAGCGCGCCTACGCCGGCGGCCGAATCCCCGGCGGCTACTTCAAGCGAGAGGGCGCTCCCGTCAAGAAGGAGACGCTGACGGCGCGCCTCATCGACCGGCCGATCCGGCCTCTGTTCCCCGACGGATTCAAGAACGAGGTGCAGGTCATCTGCCTGGTGATCTCGGGTGACCTGGAGAACGACCCGGACGTCCTGGCGATAAACGGCGCCTCGGCCGCCCTCTGCCTGTCGGGCATCCCGTTCGACGGGCCTATCGGCGCCGTACGCGTCGGGATGGTCGACGGCAAGCTGATCGCGAACCCGACCACGTCGCAGCAGAAGGTGTCGAGCCTCGAGCTCGTCATCGCCGCCACCGAGGACGCGGTGCTGATGGTCGAGTCGGGGGCGAACGAGATTCCCGAGGAGACGATGCTCGAGGCGATCGCGTTCGGCCACGGTGAGTGCAAGCGGCTGGCGCGGGCGCAGCGGGATCTGGTGCAGCGCGCCGCGAAGCCGCGCTGGGCCTTCGACGCGGCCGCCGGACGCGATGCCGCGTTGCTGGCGCAGGTCAAGAGCCTGGCGGCGCCGAAGCTGGCCGTCGCCCTCGCCACGCACGAGAAACAGAGCCGGGCCGAGGCCGTGCACCGGGTCGCCGCGGAGGTCGAGCAGAGCCTCAGCATCGACGAGACCCGCAAGGCCGCCTTCCGGGAAGCGTTCGAGGCGGTCGAGAAGGCCGAAATGCGACGGCTCATCGTCGAGCGCGGGGTCCGGATCGACGGCCGCAAGGCGAACGAGATCCGGCCGATCTCGATCGACATCGCGTACCTGCCGCGAGCTCACGGCTCGAGCGTCTTCACCCGCGGCGAGACGCAGGCGCTGGTCTCGGCCACGCTCGGGACCAAGTCGGACGAGCAGAAGATCGAGGCCCTCGAGGGCGAGTCCTACCGTCATTTCATGCTCCACTACAATTTCCCGTCGTTCTCGGTCGGTGAAGTCCGGCGGTTCGGCTCGCCGTCCCGCCGCGACATCGGCCACGGCGCCCTCGCCGAGCGGGCGGTCGAAGCGGTGCTGCCGGTGAAGGAAGAGTTTCCGTACACCATCCGGATCGTCTCCGACATCCTCGAGTCGAACGGATCGTCGTCGATGGCGTCGGTCTGCGGCGCCTCGCTGGCCTTGATGGACGCGGGCGTGCCGCTCAAGGCGCACGTCGCCGGCGTCGCGATGGGCCTCGTGAAGGAGGGTGACCGGGTCGGCATCCTCACCGACATCAACGGCGCCGAGGACCACTACGGCGACATGGACTTCAAAGTCGCGGGCACCGAGAAGGGCGTGACCGCGCTCCAGATGGACATCAAGATCGGCGGCGTGTCGATCGACATCATGCGCGCGGCGCTGCAGCAGGCGCGCGAGGCCAGGCTGATCGTGCTCGCGAAGATGCGCGAGGCCATCGAGAAGCCGCGGGCGGAGCTCTCGCCGTACGCACCGCGCTTCGTCACGATCAAGATCCGGCCCGAGAAGATTCGCGAGATCATCGGCCCCGGCGGCAAGGTCATCCGGGGCATCCAGGAGCAGACTGGAACCAAGATCGACGTCGAGGACGACGGCCGGGTCACCGTGTTCTCACCCGATAACGCGTCCGTGCAGAAGGCCCTCGCAATCATCCAGGACATCTGCCGCGAGGTCGAGCTGGACCGCATCTATCTGGGCAAGGTCAAGAAGATCGTCGAGTTCGGCGCCTTCGTCGAGGTCATTCCCAACACCGAGGGGCTCCTGCACATCTCGCAGATCGCGGAGAACCGCATCCGCACGGTCCAGGACGTCCTGACCGAAGGCGACGAAGTGCTCGTCAAGGTCATCGAGATCGACGGCAATGGCAAAATGAGATTGAGCCGGAAGATGGCGCTGCGCGATCAGCCGGCGCTAGCCGACAAGGAGAAGCTGAAGAACCCGGCGGCGGCGAACCCGCCGAGGGACTGAGAGGCGGAGCGTGATCGAGGCGTACCGCAAGGGGTTTCTGCCCAACGGCATCCGGATCGTCACGGAGCGCATGGAGCACGTGCGCTCGGTCGCGGTCGGGGTGTGGGTCGAAACCGGCTCGCGCCACGAGGCCGTCAACCGTGGCGGGATGTCCCACCTCATCGAGCACCTGGTGTTCAAGGGGACGGCCACACGGAGCGCCGAAGCGATCGCCCGCACGATGGCCTCGGTCGGCGGTCAGATGGACGCGTTCACCACCAAGGAGCACACCTGCTTCTACGTGCAAGTGCTCGACGAGCACCTGCCGCTCGCCGTCGACCTGCTCACCGACATCCTGCTGCATCCGCTGTTCAACGCCGACGAGCTCGAGCGCGAGAAATCGGTTGTCCTCCAGGAGATCAAGATGGTGGAGGACACCCCCGACGACATCATCCACGACATCTTCGCGGCCCAGGTCTGGGAGGGTCATCCGCTGGGACGGCCGATCCTCGGCACCCGGGAGGCGGTGACCGGCTACGACCGGGTGGCGGCGCTCGGCTACTTCACCGAGCAGTACGTGCCGCCGCGCATCATCATCGCGGTGGCCGGGAACGTCACCCACGACCGCGTCGTCGAGCTGTTCGGCGCGGGGTTCCAGGGCTTCGAGCAGACCGCCGCCGGCCGCACGGCCACCCCGCCGGTCCTCAAGCCCGGGGTGAACATCGTCGCCAAGACCCTCGAGCAGGTCCATCTGATCATGGGGTTTCCCGGTCTTCACCACTCGGCCCCGGAGCGCTACGCGATGTTCCTGCTCAACGACATCATCGGCGGCAGCATGTCGTCGCGCCTCTTCCAGGAGGTGCGGGAGCGCGAGGGGCTCGTCTATGCGATCCACTCCGGCGTGCAGGCCTACGTCGACACCGGGACCCTGTACGTCTACGCCGCGACCGACGAGAAGAACTTCTCCAAGGTGCTGAAGTCGACCCTGAAGGTGCTCCGCGAGCTCAAGAAGGCGGGCGTGACCGAAGAGGAGCTGCGCCGCGCCAAGGATCACCTGAAGGGAAGCCTGATGCTCGGGCTCGAGTCGACTTCGAGCCGCATGAATCGACTCGCCAAGCACGAGATGCATCACGGCACGTTCCTCTCGATGGACGCGATGCTGGCCGCCATCGATACCGTCCGTCACGAGGAAGTCCAGGCGCTCGTCGCCGATCTCCTCAACGAGGATCGGCTCGCGCTGACCACCCTGGGCCCGCTGGATCGGCGCAACCTGCCCCGAGAGCTGCTGCACCACTAGCCGCTTCGCCGCTCGCGCCCTTCACGCGCGCCTTGCTCGCCCCTTCGGGCATCACGCCTTCGCCGGCTCGGGCATTCGACCCTGTCCGCGCGTACGTCCGATCGAAGGGGCTCGACTCAGGCTGATTTCTCCAACGGCACATGCCTTGCTCGAACGGAGTCGGCATCCAGATTCGCTGGCGAGGAGGAACGGCCATGAAGAGGTTCGTACTCGTCATCGTCCTCGGCGCACTGGCCCTGCTGGGAGTTTCCAGGGAGGCGCTCGCCCAGCGGTTTGTCGTCGTCAACGGCCAAGTCATGGGCCCGCAAGAGCTCGCCATTCTCGACCGCTTCGCCTGCCAGTACGTTCCCAACGGCTACTACTGGCTCAACACCCAGACCGGTCTCTGGGGTTACGCCGGGAACTCGACGCCCCAGGGGTACATCTCGGACGGGTGCTACCAGCAGGCGCGGCGGCCGAGCCTGTCAGAGAGACGGATGCTCTACAGCCCGTACGATTGGGTCAGGTGACGCGTTCGACGCCCTCCCGCCGGGGATAGGCTCGTGCTACGCTCCCGGCGGGAGGGCGCTCTCATGAGCCCGATGCAGCCCAAGAGCGAGTTCCTGTCGGTCCGGGGGCTCCGACTGCACTACCTCGACTGGGGTAACCACGGCGCGCCGCCTCTCGTCTGCGTCCACGGCTACACCTCGAGCGCCCAGGCGTTCAACGCTCCAGCGAGACAGCTTCTCGAGCGCTTCCACGTGATCGTCCCGGATGTGCGCGGTCACGGTGAGAGCGCCTGGTCGCCCGAAGGCGCCTATCAATACCGCGATCAGGCGGCTGATCTCGCCGCGATCGCGGAGCTGCTCGGACTCGCGCGCTTCTCGCTGATCGGTACCTCGATGGGCGGCATCATCGCGATGACCTACGCCGGGGAGCATTCCGAGCGACTGGCGCGCCTGATCATCAACGACATCGGTCCGGACGCGGAGACGGGCAGCCAGCGAATCACGCAGATGGTGGGCAGCCGGCCGGACGAGTTCGCGACGCTGGAGGATGCCGTGGCTTATCGGCGACAGATGTCGCCGATCGTCGCGGGCCGCAGTCTGGAGGATCAGGAAGAGCTCGCCCTCGGCGTGCTGCGTCGGCGCGCCGACGGCCGCTGGGTCTGGAAGATGGACCCGCAGTACGTCCAACAGCGAGTCGCGCCGGGGCCGCCGGTACGGCCGCCCCTCTGGCCCGTGCTCCAGCGCGTGTCGTGTCCGACCCTGGTCGTCTGGGGAGAGGACAGCGACGTGCTCTCCGAGCCACAGGCCCGACGGATGGCCGAGACGCTCCCGAAGGGGCAGCTGGTCTCGGTGCCGGGCGTGGGCCATGCGCCCACGCTGGTGGAACCGGTCGTTCTCGCAGCGCTCGGCCGCTTCCTGGCCGACGCCGGATAGCCGGCCCCCGGAAAATCGCACCGGCCGCAACATGTTGTGGCCGGCTCAATCTCGCGCTTCCATCGTTAGCGGTTTTGCTCTATGGTTGGGGCGTGATCGACCGATACACCCGCCCCGAGATGGGTCGCATCTGGAGCGAGGAGTCCAAGTACCAGACCTGGCTCCGGGTGGAGCTGGCGGTCTGCGAGGCCTACGCCAGGCGCGGCCGGATTCCGTCCGACGCGATGGCGCGCATCCGCGGCAAGGCGCGGGTCGACATCGGTCGTATCCTCGCCATCCAGGAGCGCGTCAAGCACGAGATGATCGCGCTCCTCACGAGCCTCGAGGAGCAGCTCGGCGAGGACTCGCGGTTTATTCACATCGGCCTCACCACGAGTGACGTGTGGGACACGGCCACTGCGCTCCAGCTGCGAGATGCCGTCGATCTCCTGATCACCGGCCAGGAGAGGCTGCAGCAAGCCCTCGGCATTCTCGCGCTGCGCCACAAGGACACGCTGACGATCGGGCGAACGCACGGGGTCCACGCCGAGCCCACCAGCTTCGGTCTCAAGGTCGCTGTGTGGTACGCCGAGGCCGGGCGCAACGTCGACCGGCTCCGCCGGGCCCGCGCGGCGATCGCGGTCGGCAAGCTCTCGGGCGCGGTCGGTAACTTCGCCCACGTGGAGCCCGAGCTCGAAGCCGACGTCTGCCGCGAGCTCGCGCTCGAGGTGGAGCCGGCCTCGACGCAGATCGTGCAGCGCGATCGTCACGCCGAGTTCTGCGCGATGCTGGCGCTGGCGGCGGCCTCGCTCGAGAAGATCGCGCTCGAGGTGAGGGGGCTCCAGCGTACCGAGATCCAGGAGGCGGGAGCTGGCCGAGCGCATCTGCGGACTGGCGCGGCTGATCCGCACCAACGCGCTCGCGGCCGTCGAGAACGTGGCCCTGTGGCACGAGCGGGACATCAGCCACTCCTCGGTGGAGCGCGTCATCCTCCCCGACTCGACGATCGCCCTCGACTACGTCCTGCACCTGACGACCTTCGTCGTCGAGGGCCTCGACGTCGATCCGGGACGGATGATCGAGAACCTCGACCTGAGCCACGGGCTCGTATACTCGCAGCGCGTCCTGCTGAAGCTGACCGACGCCGGGCTCGCGCGCCAGGTCGCGTACGAGATCGTGCAGCGCAACGCCATGCGCGCCTGGAAGGAGCGCCGGCCGTTCTTCGAGCTCCTGGCCGCCGATCGCGACGTGACGGCGAAGCTTTCGGCCGACGAGCTCAAGAGCTGCTTCGACCCGGCGTTCTACGTGAGGAACGTTGACGCTGTCTTCAAACGACTGGGGCTCACGCGATGAGGGGGACATGTCGATGACCGTCGAGACGCGCGAGAAGCTCTACGAGGGCAAGGCGAAGATCGTCTACGAGACGAACCAGCCCGGCCGGATCATCCAGTACTTCAAGGACGACGCGACCGCCTTCAACGCCCTGAAGAAGGGCACGATCCTCGGCAAGGGCGTCATCAACAACCGGATGTCGGCGGTCCTGTTCGAGGTGCTCGAGCGCGCCGGGGTGCCCACCCATTATCTCGAGACCCTGTCGGACCGCGAGATGCTCTGCCGCCGGCTCGATATCATCAAGATCGAGACGATCGTGCGAAACGTCGTCGCCGGCAGCCTCGCGAAGCGCACCGGCCTGGAGGAGGGCACGCCGATCAAGCAGCCGATCGTCGAGCTCTACTACAAGTCCGATCCCCTCGGCGACCCGATGCTGAACGACGACCACGTCCGCATGATGCGGCTGGCGACGCCGGCCGAGCTCAGCTGGATGAAGAAGACGGCGCTCCGGGTGAACACGGTGCTGAAGCCGCACCTGGCGCGGCGCGGGATCCTGCTGGTCGACTTAAAGCTCGAGTTCGGGCGCCAGGGCCGCAAGCTGTACCTGGGCGACGAGATCTCACCCGACACGTGCCGCTTGTGGGACAGCCGCAGCAAGGAGCGCCTGGACAAGGACCGGTTCCGTCGTGACATGGGCGGTGTCGAGGAGGCCTACGCGGAGGTCTATCGCCGGCTCGTGCCGGCGAGCCCATGAAAGTCCGCGTGCTCGTGCGACTCAAGCCCGGCATCATGGACGTGCAGGGCGCCGCGGTGAAGCGCGCGCTGGCCGGCCTCGGATTCGCGGAAATCGCCGATCTGCGGATCGGCAAGGTCATCGAGCTCGAGCTCGACGAGACGACGCCGGACGCGCGCGCCCGCGTCCGCGAGATGTGCGGGCAGCTCCTCGCGAACCCGATTCTGGAGGACTTCACGATCGAAACCGTGACCGACCTTGCCCCGCGCGAGGTCGCACGTTAAGATGAGTGCGCTATGAGATTCGGTGTCGTCGTCTTCCCCGGCACGTGGAGCGACTGCGACTTCCACTACGTGGTCTCCGAGGTCCTCCACCAGCCCGTGCGGTACGTGTGGCATCGCGAGCGCGACCTGAGCGAGCTCGACTGCGTGATCCTGCCGGGCGGATTCTCCTACGGCGACTATCTGCGCGCGGGCGCGGTGGCCGGACGCTCGCCGGTCGTCGAGGCGCTGCGCGATTTCGTCGGACGCGGCGGGCTGGTCCTCGGCTCCTGCAACGGATTCCAGATCCTGTGCGAGGCCGGACTGCTGCCGGGCGTCCTCACGCGCAACGAGTGCCTCCAGTACCGGTGCCAATCCACGCACCTGGTGGTGGAGAACGTCGAGACGTTCTTCACGCGCGGCCTGCGCCTGGGTCAGGTCCTGACGATGCCGATTTCCCACGGTGAGGGGAAGTACTACGCCGACGCCGAGACGCTCGCCCGGCTGAAGCGCGACAACCTGATCGCGTTCCGGTACGCGACCGCCGAGGGCAAGGTCACGAAGGCCAGCAATCCCAACGGCTCACTCGACAACATCGCAGGCGTCGTCAATCCCGAGGGCACGGTGCTGGGCATGATGCCCCATCCCGAGCGGGCGTCCGAGACGGTGATGGGCGGCACCGATGGGCTGCTGATGTTCCAGTCCCTCCTCGGTAGCCTCGTCGAGGATGGCAGCTTCCTCAAGCGGTAACCGGGAGTGACGGGGGCCGAGCCGAAGGTCACGCTCGACCTGGCCCTGGACGCAGGCCTGACGGCCGAAGAATACGATCGGATCCTCTCCCGCCTCGGGCGCGAGCCCACCTATCCCGAGCTGGGTCTCTTCTCGGCGCTCTGGTCCGAGCACTGCGCCTACAAGCATTCGCGGGTGTTCCTGTCGCGCCTGCCGCAGAGCGGCCCGCACGTGCTCCAGGGCCCCGGCGAGAACGCGGGCGCGATCGACATCGGCGACGGCTGGGCGGTGGTCTTCAAGATCGAGAGCCACAACCATCCGTCGTTCATCGAGCCGTTTCAGGGAGCGGCGACCGGCGTCGGCGGAATCCTGCGCGACATCTTCACCATGGGGGCGCGACCGATCGCCATCCTCGACTCGCTGCGCTTCGGCGAGCTCGACAGTCCCAAGACGCGCGCGCTCGTCAACGGCGTCGTGTCGGGGATCAGCTGGTACGGCAACTGCTTCGGATGCCCGACGGTGGGCGGTGAGATCGCGTTCGCGCCCGAGTACGCCGGCAACCCCCTCGTGAACGTGATGTGCGTGGGGCTCGTGCGCGCCGACCAGATCTTCCGCGCGCGCGCCGAGGGGCCGGGCAATCCCGTGTTCTACGTCGGCAACAAGACCGGGCGCGATGGGATCCACGGTGCGACCATGGCCTCCGCGACCTTCGACGAGCACGCCGAGGAGCGGCGCCCGACGGTGCAGGTGGGAGACCCGTTCACCGAGAAGCTCTTGCTCGAGGCGTGTCTGGAGGTGATGCGTACCGGCGCGGTCGTCGGCATCCAGGACATGGGCGCTGCGGGCCTGGCGTGCTGCACCTCCGAGATGCCGGCGCGAAGCGGCACCGGGATGGACGTCGAGCTCTCTCGCGTGCCTCAGCGCGAGCGAGCGATGACGCCGTACGAGATCCTCCTGTCGGAGTCCCAGGAGCGCATGCTGCTGGTCGCCGCCCGCGGGCGCGAAGAGGAGGTCCGCCGCATCTTCGCCCGTTGGGAGCTCGACGCGGTCGAGATCGGCCGTGTGACCGAGGGCGGCGAGCTCACGGCGCGGCTCAACGGCGAGGTGGTGGCGCGTGTGCCGGTAGACTTCCTGGCCGAGGCGCCTCGATACCGGAAGCCCACCCGCGAGCCCGCGGACCTCGCCGAGCGCCGGCGCTTCGATCCCCTGACGCTGGCCGAGGAATCCGATCACGCCGCGGCGCTGATCGGCCTGCTCGGATCGCCGACGATCGCGTCCAAGGAATGGGCGTTTCGCCAGTACGACCAGCAGGTCGGGATCAACACCTTGATCCTTCCCGGCTCCGACGCCGCGGTGCTGCGCGTGAAGGGCACACCGCGGGCCATCGCCGTCTCGACGGACGGCAACGGCCGCCAGGTCTTCCTCGACCCGCGGATCGGCGCCGCCATGGCGGTGTGCGAGGCGGCCCGCAACGTATCCTGCTCGGGCGGCGAGCCGCGGGGCGTGACCGACTGCCTGAACTTCGGCTCGCCAGAGCGTCCCGAGATCCTCTGGCAGTTCGCGGAGGCCATCGAGGGCATCACGCTCGCGTGCCACGCGCTCGAGCTGCCCGTGGTCGGCGGCAACGTTTCCTTCTACAATGAGACCAGCGGCCAGGCCATCTTGCCGACTCCGATCATCGGGGTGGTGGGCGTGCTCGACGACTCGGCTCGGCGCGCGACCCAGTGGTTCAAGGGGCCCGGCCATCGAGTGGCGCTCCTGGGACCGGAGGCCGTGAGCCTTGGCGGCAGCGAGTACCTCTGGACCCGGCACCGGCGCCTCGCCGGGCCGCTGGCGCCCCTCGACTTCGACACCGAGCGTCGCGTGCAGCGCGCCGTGCGCGCCGCGGTGGCGGCCGGGCTGGTCGCGACCGCCCACGACTGTTCCGAGGGTGGCGTGGCCGTCGCGCTCGCCGAGAGCTGTGTCACGGCCCGCGATCGGGTGGGGTGCGACGCGACGCTGCCGGCGGCGGCGCGCGCCGACCTGACTCTGTTCGGTGAGGGTCCGTCGCGCGTCCTCGTGGCCGTCGAGGCGCGGCACGCGCGCGAGTTCGAAGGGTTGATGGCGGAGTCGGCGATCCCGTGGCGCTGGATCGGGACGACCGGCGGCGACCGTCTGGTGATCCGGGTCGGGAACGACACGGTCGTGGACGTGGATGCCAGCCGGCTCGAGCACGCATGGAGGAGCGGATTTGAACGCCACATGGCGTGACGACGACCGATTCCACGACGAGTGCGGGCTCTTCGGCATCTGGAACCATCCGGAGGCCGGCAACGTCACGTACCTCGGCCTCTACGCGCTGCAGCATCGCGGCCAGGAGTCGGCGGGGATCGCCACCACCGACGGCACCAACTTCCACACCGAGAAGCACATGGGGTGGGTGGCCGACGTGTTCAGCCCCGAGCGGCTCCGGCGCCTGGCGGGCCACCGTGCCATCGGTCACGTGCGGTACTCGACCGCCGGAACCTCGAATCTCCGGAACGCTCAGCCGATCACCGCGACGACCGCCCGGGGTCCGATCGCGATCGCCCACAACGGCAACCTCACGAACGCCGAGGCGCTGCGCCGGAAGATGGAGAGCGACGGCGCGATCTTCCAGTCGAACTCCGATACCGAGGTGATCCTGCACTTGCTGGCGCGGGCGCCGGCCGGGCCGCTCGAGGAACAGATCGCCTTCGCGCTCAAGCAGGTCCAGGGCGCCTACTCGCTCCTCATCCTCACGCTCGACGCGATGTACGCGATCCGCGACCCGTACGGCTTCCGCCCGCTGACCCTCGGGCGCCTCGGCAACGCGCACGTGGTCGCCTCGGAGACGTGCGCGCTCGACCTGATGGAGGCGAAGTGGGAGCGCGACATCGAGCCGGGTGAGCTCCTGGTCGTCTCGGACGCCGGCGCCCGGTCGCTCCGTCCGTTCGTGGCCGGCGACCGGCTGCAGTGCGTCTTCGAGTACGTTTACTTCGCCCGTCCCGACTCGATCCTCTGGGGCCGCAACGTGCACACCGTGCGCAAGGCGCTGGGTCGGCAGCTCGCTCGTGAGTACCCGGTGGAGGCCGACATCGTCATCCCCGTGCCGGACTCCGGCACCAGCGCGGCGCTCGGATATTCCGAGGAAGCGGGCACGCCCTACGAGATGGGTCTGATCCGGAATCACTACGTCGGCCGGACGTTCATCGAGCCCAAGCAGGGGATCCGCCACTTCGGCGTCAAGGTGAAGCTCAATCCGATGCGCGAGATGCTTGTCGGCCGCCGCGTCGTGGTCGTCGACGACTCCATCGTGCGCGGGACCACCAGCCGCAAGATCGTGCGGATGATCCAGAGCGCCGGCGCGCGCGAGGTTCACGTGCGCATCTCGTCGCCGCCGATCCAGTGGCCCTGCTACTACGGCATCGACACACCGACGCGCAAGGAGCTGATCGGCTCGAGCCACAGCCCCGAGGAGGTCCGCCGCTATCTCGGCGCCGACTCCCTCGGCTACCTCTCGCTCGACGGGATGCTGAAGGCGACCGGCTCGGATCCGGGACACTTCTGTCACGCCTGCTTCACCGGAAGCTACCGCGTCGGCCTCGAGCCCGAGCCGACGCCGCAGCTCCGGCTCTTCGACGCCTGACGTGAAGCCGCTCACCTACCGCGAATCCGGCGTCGACATCGACGCGGGTGAGGACGCCGTGCGCCGGATCACGCCCCTGGCGCGCGCGACGAACCGCGCCGAGGTGCTCGCCGGCGTCGGCGGCTTCGCGAGCTTCGTCCGGGTGCCGGCCGGATACCGCGAGCCCGTGCTGGTCTCGTCCACCGACGGTGTGGGTACGAAGCTCAAGGTCGCGTTCCTGGCCGGACGCCACGACACCGTCGGGATCGACCTGGTCGCCATGGGGGTCAACGACATCCTCGTCCACGGCGCCGAGCCGCTCTACTTCCTCGATTACATCGCGGTCGGCCGGCTTGACCCGGCGCAGATCGAGACCGTGGTCGGCGGAATCGCCGCGGGTTGCTGCCAGGCCGGCTGCGCCCTGGTCGGCGGTGAGATGGCCGAGCATACCGGCGGTCACGCGCCCGGCGAGTACGACCTGGCCGGCTTCGCCGTGGGTGTCGTGGAGCGCGCGCGGCTCATCGACGGGGCCGCCGTCCGGGTCGGGGACCAGGTGCTCGGGCTGGCGTCCTCCGGGCTTCACTCCAACGGGTTCACCCTGGTGCGGCGGATCGTATTCGACGTCATGGGGCTCGGCGTCTTCGATCCGCTGCCGGGGATGGGCCGTAGCGTGGCCGACGTGTTGCTCGAGCCGACGCGCATTTACGTTCGATCGATTCAGAAGCTCCTCGAATCGGTCGAGGTGCGCGCGATGGCCCATGTGACGGGAGGCGGTCTCACCGGCAATGTGCCGCGCGTCCTCCCGACGGGTTGCCGTGTCCGGATCTCCCGGAGCTCGTGGTCCGTCCCGCCCGTGTTCGAGGTGCTGCGCAAGGCCGGGCACGTGGACGACGCGGAGATGTTCGGAACCTTCAACATGGGCATCGGCTACGTCGTGATCGTACCGCCGGCGGCGGCGGAGACGGCCTCTGGTCTCCTCCGGGATAGTGGGGAGCGCGTGGCCCGGCTGGGCGAGGTCGTCGCGGGCGAGCGCGGCGTGGAGCTCGTGGCATGACACCGGGGCCGGGCCGCCTCCGGGTCGGAGTTCTGGCGTCGGGTCGGGGCTCGAATCTGCAGGCCCTTCTCGACGCCTCGGCGCGACCTGGCTACCCGGCCGAAGTCGTCCTCGTCATCTCGGATCGGGAGCGGGCGGCGGCCCTGGACCGGGCGCGCGCCGCGGGCGTCGAGGCGCTCTTCGTCAATCCCAAGGACTTCGGCGACCGCGAAGCGTTCGATCTGGCGCTGGTCCGCGAATTCACGGCCCGCCGTGTCGGCCTGGTGTGCAACGCCGGCTACATGCGGATCCTCTCGGTGGCGTACGTGCGGGCCTTCGCCGGACGCGCCATGAACATCCATCCGTCGCTCCTGCCGGCCTTCCCGGGCCTCCACGCGCAGCGCCAGGCGCTGGAGCACGGGGCGAAGGTTGCCGGAGCGACCGTGCACTTCGTCGACGACGGGCCGGTGGACACCGGGCCGATAATCTTGCAGGCGAGCGTGCCGGTGCAGCTGGACGACACGGAGGATTCGCTGTCGGCTCGCATCCTCGCCGAGGAGCATCGCCTGTATCCGGAGGCCGTTCGCCTGTTCGCCGAGGGTCGTCTGGAGGTGGTGGGACGGAGGGTCATCATCCGATGAAAGTCCGGCGGGCCCTGGTCAGCGTTCACGACAAGACCGGCATCGTCGCATTCGCCCAGGCCCTGACCGCGCTCGGCGTCGAGATTCTCTCGACCGGTGGCACCGCGAAGCTCCTCCGGGACGAGGGCGTGCCCGTGCGGGAGGTCTCGGACGTGACCGGATTCCCCGAGATGCTCGACGGGCGCGTCAAGACCCTGCATCCGCGGATCCACGGGGGCATCCTGGCCCGCCGGGATGTGCCCGCGCACCTCGCGGCCCTCCAGAAGCACGAGATCGAGCCGATCGACCTCGTGGTGGTGGCGCTCTACCCGTTCGAGGAGACGGTGGCGCGGCCGGGCGTGACGCGGCCGGAGGCGATCGAGAACATCGACATCGGCGGGCCGGCGATGATCCGCTCCGCGGCGAAGAATCACGCGAGCGTCGCCGTCGTCACCGCGGTGTCGCAGTACCAGTCCGTCCTCGACGAGCTTCGCGCGAGCGGCGGATCCCTGGGCGACGCGACGTGCTACCGGCTCGCCCAGGACGCGTTCCGCCGGACCGCGCAGTACGACGGGGCGATCGCAGCGTACCTGGCGACCGACTCGGCGCCCGAGGGGACTGGCGCCCCGGGCGAGGCGTTCCCGGCCGCGCTCAGGCTCGAAGGCGAGCGGGCCCTCACGCTGCGCTACGGTGAGAATCCCCACCAGGCGGCCGCGTTCTACCGCCAGGCCGCCGCGCCGGCGGTCGGGCTCGGGCGCATGCGACAGCTGCACGGGCCGGAGCTTGGCTACAACAATCTTTTGGATTTCTCGGCGGCCCTTTCACTCCTCCTCGAGTTCGACCGGCCCGCGGCGGTCGTCGTCAAGCATACGAATCCGTGCGGCGCCGCGCTGGGCGATACCGTGGGCGCCGCGATGCTCCGGGCGAAAGCCTCGGACCCGGTCTCGATCTACGGCGGCATCGTCGGCGTCAACCGAACCCTCGACGCGGCCGTCGTGGAGGCGCTCGCGGGGATCTTCGTGGAGATCCTGTTCGCGCCGTCGTACACGCCCGACGCGCTCGAGGAGCTCAAGCGGACGAAGAAGCGCTGCCGGGTGTTCGAGGTGTCCTGCGACCGCGGTGCCTTGCCGCGGCGGCTCGCCGAGTACCGGAGCGTTCTCGGCGGCCTCCTCGTCCAGACGGCCGACCTCGACGATCTCGATCCGGCGGCGCTCCAGACGGTGTCGCGACGGGCCCCGACCGACGCCGAGCGCGAGGCGCTTCGCTTCGCCTGGCGCGTCGCGAAGCACGCGAAGTCGAATGCGATCGTGCTCACGACGGCCGACCAGGTCATCGGGGTCGGAGCCGGGCAGATGAACCGCGTCGACTCCGCGCGCCTGGCAGTCATGCGCGCTCAGAGCCAGGGCCTCGAGACGGCCGGCACCGTGTGCGCGTCGGATGCGTTCTTCCCGTTCCGCGACGGGCTCGACGTCGTGGCCCAGGCAGGCGCCACCGCCGTGATCCAGCCCGGCGGCTCGCTGCGCGACGAAGAGGTCATCGCCGCCGGCGACGCGCACGGGCTGGCGATGGTCTTCACGGGCCTGCGTCACTTCCGCCACTAGGCCCGGGGCGCCCAATGAGCCAGCCCGAGCGGATCTACGGCTTCCGCGAGCTCACGCGGATCCTGACGCTCACGCCGCGGCGCGCGGGGCAGCTCCGTCGCCTCGAGCTCCTGCGCGGCGATTCGGGCTACACGTTCCGTGACCTCCTGGCGCTGCGCGCCGCGAGCGCGCTGCTCGATGCCGGCGCCTCGGTGCGGCAGATCCGTGCCGCGTTGACGGCGCTCCGCCGCCAGGATCCTGGGCTCGAGCAGCCCCTGGCCGAGCTCAGGCTGATCGTGGACGGCGACCGTCTCCTGGCCCAGTCCGATCGCGTCCGCTTCGACCCGCGCACGGGGCAGATGGTCCTGGCGCTCGACTCCGGCGCTCTCGAGGCGGCGGCCACGGCAACCCTGTCGACGGGCCTCGTGCGTCCTCTCGCGCCGCCCGCCGACCAGGCCGAGACGTGGTTCGAGCGGGCCAGCGAGTGGGACGGCGACCCGGCCCAGTGGGAGGACGCGATCGTCGCCTACCGCCGGGTCGTCGCGATCGACCCGACATACGCGGCCGCGTGGAACAACCTCGGCCTGCTCCTGCACCGCATGGGCCGCTACGACGAGGCCGAGAGCGCGTACGCCTCGGCCCTCGAGCAGGACCCTCACTGCTGCGAGGCCGCCTACAACCTCGGCTCGCTCCACGAGGACCGCGGCGCGCCCGAGGATGCGATCTTCGACTATCGCCGGGCGCTCGAGCTTTCGCCCGACTACGCCGACGCGCACTTCAACCTCGCCGGGGCCCTGGCGCGCAACGGTCGCGACGGGGAGGCCATCAAGCACTGGCAGCGCTACCTCGAGCTCGATTCCGGCAGCCCGTGGGCGCGTATCGCGCGGGCTCACCTCGAGGGCGTCGATCCGCCGGAGCCGCCGCGATGAGAGTCTTGATCGTGGGCGGGGGCGGACGGGAGCACGCGCTCGCCTGGAAGCTCGCCCAGAGCCCGCTGGTCGACACGATGTTCGCGGCCCCGGGCAATCCCGGGATCGCGCGCCACGCCTCGTGCGCCGACATCGCCGTGGACGCGCACGACGACCTGGTGGCCTTCGCGCGGCGCGAACGGATCGATCTCACCGTCATCGGGCCCGAGGTTCCGCTCGTCGCCGGGCTTGCGGACCGGCTCACCGCGGCGGGCCTGACCGCATTCGGGCCCAGCGCTCGAGCCGCCGCCCTCGAGGGCTCGAAGGTATTCTCGAAGGACCTGATGTCGCGCGCGGGCGTCCCGACGGCACGCTTCGCGAGCTTCGATCAGCCGGCCGCCGCGCGGGGTTACTGCCGCGAGGTCGGCGCGCCGCTGGTCGTGAAGGCCGACGGGCTCGCGGCCGGCAAGGGGGCGATCGTCTGCCGTAGCCTCGAGGAGGCCGACGCGGCGATCGCCGAATGCATGGAGCGCCGGGCCTTCGGCCTCTCCGGCGCGCGCGTGGTCGTCGAGGAGTTCATGGTCGGTCAAGAGGTCTCCTTCTTCGTCCTCGCGAACGGGATCGACGCGCTCCCGCTGGCCGCCGCCGAGGATCACAAGACGGTCTTCGACGGCGATCGAGGCCCCAACACCGGCGGGATGGGATGCTATTCGCCCGTGGCGTCCTTCGACGACGGCGTCGAGAAGCAGGTGATGGAGACGATCGTGCGGCCGACCCTCGCCGCGCTGGCCCGCGAGGGCGCGCCCTACCGGGGCGTCCTCTTCGTCGGGCTCATGCTGACGGCGGCCGGGCCGAAGGTCGTCGAGTACAACTGCCGCTTCGGCGATCCGGAGTGCCAGGCCCTCGTCGTCCGTGCCCCGGGCGATCTGGTTCCGTTGCTCCTTGCCGCCGCGAGGGGAGACGCGTGGCCGCCGCCGGCGTCGTGGCCTCCGCGGACGTCGGTCTGCGTGTGCGTCGCGTCCGGGGGATACCCGGGCAAGTACCCGACCGGACTGCCGATCCGCGGCGTCGACGCCGCCGAAGCCCGGCATGGCGTGCAGGTGTTCCACGCGGGCACCGCGACGCGGGCGGGGCAGCTGGTCACCGCGGGCGGGCGGGTCCTGGGCGTGACCGCCTCCGCCGACACGCTCGAGCGCGCGATCGCCACCGCCTACGCGGCGATCGGCGAGATCTCGTTCGACGGGATGCACTATCGTACGGATATCGGACGGAGGACGACACGAACCGGATCGTCCTCGGCGCGCTAGGGCGCCGGGGAAGGAGGCGACCGTGACTGGACCTGTTCGCGTGGGCATCGTGCTCGGGAGCGATTCCGACCTCGAGGTCATGCTCGAAGCCGTGAAGGTCCTCGACGCGCTCGAGGTGGGCAGCGAGGTGGTGGTGGCCTCGGCGCACCGCACCCCCGAGCGCACCCACGAGTACGCCTCGACCGCGCACGCGCGCGGTATCGGCGTGCTGATCGCCGGCGCCGGCGGGGCCGCGGCCCTTCCGGGCGTCCTGGCTGCCAGCTCGCCCCTTCCGGTGATCGGCGTTCCCGTCGCCGCGACGCCGCTCGGCGGCCTCGACGCGCTTCTGTCGATCGTGCAGATGCCCAAGGGGGTGCCGGTCGCGACCGTGGCGATCGGAAAGTGGGGCGCGGCCAATGCCGGAATGCTCGCCGCCCAGATCCTCGCGCTCGGCGATGCCGCGCTGGCTTCACGGCTGGCGGCCTACCGTCGGCGGCTCGCCGACGAGGTCGACGAGCGGGCGCGCCGCGTGGCGGCTCAGATGAAGTCTGGCGGGGCCCCGAAGTCGGGGACGTGACGGAGCGGCCGCGCGTCGTCCAGGTCGATCCGATGGCGCCCGCGCCGGCCGGGCTTCGTGCGGCGGCGGACGTCCTGCGCGCCGGCGGTGCCGTGGCGTTTCCGACCGAGACGTTCTACGGCCTGGCCGCGGCCGCGCTCGATCCGGCGTCCGTCAAGCGCATCTTCGCGCTGAAGGGGAGGCCCGACTCCCAGCCGCTGCTCGTCCTGGTCGACTCCGTGGCCATGGCCGAGACCGTCGCCCACATCGCCGATCCCGCGCGAGCTCTGATGAACCGCTACTGGCCCGGCGCGCTCACGCTCGTCTTGCCGGCGCGCACGATCGTGCCGTCGGACGTGACGGCGGGAACGGGAACGCTCGGAGTCCGCATCTCGTCCCATCCCGTCGCGCACGGTCTCGTGAGGACGCTCGGCGAGCCCGTGACGGCGCCGAGCGCGAACCCCTCGGGGCTCGAGCCGCCCACGACGGCCGATGCGGTCGTCGCGTACTTCACCGGCGGGCTCGACCTCGTGCTCGACGGTGGGCCGACGGCCGGCGGCGCGCCCTCGACAGTCCTCGACATGACGGTGGAGCCACCGAAGATCATCCGGCAGGGCGCCGTCGTGGTGCGGGCGGAGGCCTGACGTGAAGGTCACGGGCGTCGTGCAGGCCGGCGGCAAGAGCACGCGGATGGGCGGGCGTCCGAAGGCGTTGATCCAGCTCGGGGGCCGGTCGATCGTCGAGCGCGTGGTCGCGGCCCTCACGCCGGTGGTCGACGACGTGCTGGTGGTCACCAACACGCCGGAGCTCTACGCCTTTCTGGGGCTGCCCATGGTCGCCGACGTCTACCCGGACCACGGCTCGCTCGGCGGCATCTACTCGGGTCTCAGCGCCGCCGGCGAGATCGCCTTCACGGTCGCGTGCGACATGCCGTTCCTGCACCCGGAGGTCGTCAGGCTGGTCGTCGCGCGCGCCGGTGAGGGCGACGTCGTCATTCCGCGCGTCGGCGAGCAGTACGAGACCATGCACGCCGCGTACGGCAAGGCGTGCCTGCCGCACATCGAGGAGCGTCTGCGCGCCGGGCGGCTCAAGATCGTGGGATTCTTCGATCGTGTGCGCGTCGTCGAGATCGACGAGGCCGAGATCGCCAGGTTCCGCGACCCGGCGGTCGCCTTCATGAATGTGAACACGCCGGACGAGCTCGAGCGCGCCCGCGCGCTCGCGGCCGAGCTTCGCTGACATGAGCCGGCGGCGACCGGTCGGCCTCGTGCATTACCACGAGCTCGGGCTCAAGCGCGGCAACCGCCCGCTCTTTCTGCGCCATCTCGCCCGGAACCTCCGGCGCGCAACGTCGGATCTGGGGCCCTTGACCCCGCGGCAGGTCTCGGGCCGAGTGCTGCTCGACCTCGAGAATCACCCCGACCCGGCGGCGGTTCGCGATCGGGTCCGGCGCGTGTGCGGGGTCTCGAGCTTCGCGCTCGCCTATCGCGTCGCCTCGACCGTCGAGGCGATGAAATCGATCATCGCCTGGCTCGTCGAGGGGCGGACCTTCGCGTCGTTCCGGATCACGGCGCGGCGGGCGTTCAAGACCTATCCGATGACGAGCGTCGAGCTGAACCGCGAGCTCGGCGCCTTCGTGCTCGAGCGCGTCGCCTCCCGCGTCGACCTGCGCCACCCGGAGGTCGAGATCCACGTCGAGGTCATGCCCGCGGAGACGTTCATCTACGTCGATCCGGTGCCCGGCCCGGGCGGGCTCCCGGTCGGCGCGAGCGGAACGGTGGCGGCGCTGCTGTCCGGTGGCATCGATTCGCCGGTCGCCGCCTGGCGCATGATGAAGCGCGGCTGCCGCGTCCTCTTCGTCCACTTCCACAGCGTGCCGTACCTGCCGCCGACCTCCCAGGCCAAGGCGAAGGCGCTCGTCGGACTCTTGACCCAGTGGCAGTACGACTCCACGCTGATCCTGGTGCCGTTCGCCGAGATCCAGCGTGAGGTCGTGCTCACCGTCCCGCCGCCCGCCCGGGTCGTGGTCTATCGGCGGCTCATGGTCCGGATCGCCGAGGCGCTCGCCCGCAAGCACGGAGCGACCGCGCTGACCACCGGGGAGAGTCTCGGTCAGGTGGCGTCGCAGACCCTCTCGAACATCGCGCGGATCGACGAGGCCGCGGGGATGCCGATCCTGAGGCCGCTCATCGGCATGGACAAGCTCGAGATCACCGACGAGGCCCGCCGGCTCGGAACATTCGAGATCTCGATCGAGCCGGACGCCGACTGCTGCACCTTGTTCGTGCCGAAGCACCCGGCGACGCGCATGTCGGAGCACGAGGTGAGCGCAGTCGAGTCGCGCCTGGAAATCCCGCGGCTCGTCGCGTCGGGATGTGACGGCGCCTCGGTCGAGGCGTTCGAGTTCCCGGCGTGAGCCCCACGCTCACGTTTCTCGGCGCCGCCGGCACCGTCACGGGCGCGAAGTTCCTGCTCGCCGCCGACGGGACCCGTCTCCTGATGGAGTGCGGCATGTTCCAGGGGCTACGCGAGCTGCGCTCCCGGAACTGGGAGGCGCCGCCGGTGGAGCCGGGAACGCTGGCGGCGGTGCTGCTCTCGCACGCGCACATCGACCATTCCGGCTACCTGCCGCGCCTGGCTCGCGACGGCTTCCAGGGGCCGATCTTCTGCTCTCCGGGCACCGCCGACCTGCTCAAGATCATGTTGCCGGACGCCGCGCGCCTTCAGGAGGAGGAAGCCGAGTTCCGCAATCGCAAGGGGGCGACGAAGCACCGCCCCGCGCTGCCCCTGTTCACCACCGCCGACGCCGACCGGGCTCTCGGCCTCGTGAGGCCGATCGCCTTCGAGCAGCCGTTCGCGCCGGCGCCGGGCGTGGACGCCCGCTTCCGCATGTCCGGCCACATTCTCGGCGCCTCCACCGTCGAGGTCGTCGCCGGCGGACGCCGGCTCGTCTACTCCGGCGACCTCGGCCGCTACGACGTGCCGGTCATGCGCGATCCGGTCACGGTGGCGAGCGCGGACACGCTGCTGGTCGAATCCACCTACGGTGACCGCCTTCATCCGGCCGGCGATGCCACGCCGGTCATCGAGCAGGCGGTGCGGCGCGCGGCCGACCGTCGGGGCTGGCTCCTGATCCCCGCCTTCGCGATCGGGCGCACCCAGGACCTCCTGTACCTGCTGCGCGAGCTTGAAGAGGCCGGGCGCATCCCGACGCTGCCGGTCTATCTCGACAGCCCGATGGGGATCGAGTCGACCAGGATCTACGCGCGTCATCCCGAGGAGCACGACTCGGACATGGCGCGCGTCGAGGCCGAGGGCAAGCGGCCGTTCGTTCCCTCGCGCTTCCATCTGAGCTCGACGGGCGACGACTCCAAGAAGCTGAACGGCATCGACGGGCCCGGCATCATCATTGCCGGCAGCGGCATGGCCACCGGAGGCCGCATCCTTCATCACCTCCGCCATCGCTTGCCCGACGAGCGGACGACGGTGCTGTTCGTCGGCTATCAGGCGGCCGGGACGCGCGGCCGGCAGCTCCGGGACGGCGCCGCGAAGCTCCGGATCTTCGGCGAGGACGTCTCCGTACGCGCCGCCATCATGACCACGGACGCCCTGTCGGCCCACGCGGACCAGGCGGAGATCATCCGATGGCTTCGCGGCTTCGCTCGGCCGCCGGCGATGACCTACTGCGTGCACGGGGAGCCCTCGGCCGCCGCCGCCCTTCGGGACGCCATCGAGCAGCAGCTCGGCTGGCGGTGTGCCGTCGCCGCCGACCGCCAGCAGATCGAGCTCTGAGCCGGGTCCGCGCCGCCGGGGAATCCGCCCGGGAGGCGAAATCCCCATGATCTAGGTAGCTTGACACGCCGAAGCCACAACCGATATGGTGCCGATATGACGGTCGTGGGCTTGGGCGCCGACCATGCCGGGTTCCCCCTCAAGGAAGATCTCAAGGCGTGGCTCATCGGCCACGGCTACGACGTCGTGGACCTCGGCACGCAGTCGACCGAGTCGGTCGACTACCCGGACTACGCCGCCGCGGTGGGCTCGGCGGTGGTCGCCGGAAAAGCCACGTGCGGCGTGCTCGTGTGCGGAACGGGCATCGGGATGGCGATGGCCGCCAACAAGCTGGTCGGCGTCCGCGCCGCGGCGTGCACCGACGCGTTCAGCGCGCGCATGAGCCGCGAGCACAACGACGCGAACATTCTCGCGATGGGCGCCCGCATCACGGCGCGCGAGGCCGCGATCGAGATTCTCGAGACCTGGCTGGGGGCGAAGTTCCAGGAGGGCCGGCACGCCCGGCGGGTCGACAAGATCGTCGCGCTCGATCGCGCGCGAGGTCAGGAGACGCCGGATGAGCAAGCTCGCTGACGTCGATCCCGAGATCGCCAAGGCGCTGCGCGCGGAGGCACAGCGCCAGCATCGAAACCTCGAGCTGATCGCCTCGGAGAATTTTGTGTCGGCCGCCGTGCTCGAGGCGGTCGGCTCGGTTCTCACCAACAAGTACGCCGAGGGCTACCCGGGCCGGCGTTACTACGGCGGCTGCGAGATCGTCGATGTCGTCGAGGAGCTCGCGATCAGCCGCGCCAAGGAGCTCTTCGGGGCCGAGCACGCCAACGTGCAGCCCCACTCGGGAGCTCAGGCCAACATGGCGGTCTACTTCACGCTCCTCAAGCCCGGGGACACCGTGCTGGGCCCCAATCTCTCGCACGGTGGGCACCTGACCGCCGGCAGCCCCGTGAACTACTCCGGCAAGTTCTACACGATCGTCGCGTACGGCGTGCGCAAGGACACCGAGCGGATCGATCTGGATCAGGTCCGCGACCTGGCGCGGCAGCACCGGCCGAAGATGATCATCGCCGGCGGCTCCGCGTTTCCGCGCGCCATCGACTTCGCGCCGTTTCGCGACATCGCCCGCGAGGTCGGCGCGGCGCTGATGGCCGACATCGCGCACCCGGCGGGGCTGGTCGCGGCCGGCCTGCACCCATCGCCGATCGGCATCGCCGACTTCGTCACGACGACGACGCACAAGACGCTCCGCGGCCCGCGCGGCGGAATGGTCCTGTGCCGGGCCGAGCACGCGCAGGCGCTCGACAAGACGGTCATGCCGGGTGTGCAGGGGGGGCCGCTGATGCACGTGATCGCCGGCAAGGCGGTCGCGTTTCACGAGGCCTCGACGCCGGCGTGGCGCGAATACCAGAAGCAGATCGTGAAGAACGCCTCGACGCTCGCGGCGGCGCTGCTGGAGCGCGGCTACCGGCTCGTTTCGGGCGGCACCGACACGCACCTCATGCTGATGGACCTCACGAGCCGTGGCATCACCGGGAAGGACGCTCAGGAGGCGCTGGACCGGGCCTGGATCACCGTGAACAAGAACACCGTGCCGTTCGAGACGAAGAGCCCGATGGTGACCAGCGGCGTCCGCGTCGGCACGCCGGCGGTGACCTCGCGCGGTATGCGCGAGGCGGAGATGAAGGAGATCGCGCGCCTCATCGATCGTGTGCTGTCGAATCTCGGATCGTCCGCGGTCGAGGCGACGGTGCGCGGAGAAGTGCAGGAGCTGACGAGCCGGTTTCCGCTCTACCAGGACAGAACCCACTGAGACCGGGACAGGCGCGATGGCCGGTGCCGGCGTGAGAGGAGGGGCGGCCCGATGAAATGCCCGTTCTGCGGTCACACGGAGGATCGGGTCGTCGACTCGCGGGTAGGACGGGAGGGCGAGTTCATCCGGCGACGCCGCGAGTGCCTCAAGTGCCACCGGCGCTACACGACCTACGAGTACATCGAGGACGTCCTGCCCCACGTGGTCAAGCGCGATGGGCGGCGAGAGCCGTTCGATCGGCAGAAGCTCCGCGGCTCGATTCTCAAGGCGTGCGAGAAGCGATCGGTAGGGGTCCAGGCGGTCGACGACGTCGTCGTCGACATCGAGGCCCAGCTCCACGAGCGGGCCGAAAAAGAGGTCAGCAGCGAGGAGCTCGGGCGGGTCGTCATGGAGCACCTGACGCGGCTCGATCCGGTCGCCTACGTGCGATTCGCGTCGGTGTACCGGCAGTTCAAGGACATCGGCCAGTTCGTCGAAGAGGTGAAGGGCCTCCAGCGCGACGACAAGGCCAAGCCGGTCGCGGCGAAGCCGGCGAAACAACCGGTGAAGCGATAGCCCGCCGATAAGCAGCGACGCAGAAAGCGCGGCCCTGTCACTGAGAGGACAGGGCCGGGCGCCGCGTGGACCCTACTTCTTTTTCTTCTTGGTCGCCTTCTTCTTCGCCACCGCGTCACCTCCCTCCGTCGGGCGCGCTCGCGTTGCCTCTGCTCGGCATGCTAGTGACGCGGCCGGACCCTGTCAAGGGTAAATTCACCATATGTGGGGGCTCGGGGCACTCCCGCTCCCCCAGATCTGGGGGAGCCAGGGGTTTGACTTGCCGGCGACCCGGATGTAGCGTGAGCGGAAAGATCGAGGGCGCCCTTCACCACTGAGCCGCTCCGGAGGAGATCTCGCCCATGAGACGCGCGCTCAAGAAGCTTGTGTTCGTCGAGCCGAAATCCACGCACCTGCACATCTACAGCCGGATCTGTATCCCCCGTCTCGGCTCGGTGCTCCTGGCGACGATCATGCGCGCCAGGGGCTACGACGTGCGCGTGTACGTCGAGGACATCCACGCGATCGACATGAAGGAGGTCCTCTCGGCTGACCTGGTCGCGATCTCGGCGATCACGTCCACGGCGCCCCAGTCGTACCGGCTCGCCGACACGGTGCGCGAGGCCGGGGGGGTTGCGGTGCTGGGGGGTACGCACGTGAGCTTCCTGCCCGAGGAGGGGCTCGCGCACGCGGATTTCGTGGTGCGGGGCGAGGGCGAGTTCGCGTTCCAGGAGCTGGTCGAGGCGATCCAGGCCGGTCACGGATTCGAGCAGATCAAGAACCTCTCGTACCTGGTCGACGGCCGGCCCGTGCATCTGCCGGAGCGCCCGAAGATCCCCAACCTCGACGTCAATCCGATCCCGGACTACCACCTCATCACGGGCTGGACGCCGGGCGGGGTCGTCTCGGTCGCCACGTCGCGGGGCTGCCCGTTCTCGTGCACCTTCTGCTCGGTGCCCGGCATGTACGGGCACGCCTTCCGCACCCACTCGATCGAGCGTGTCCTGCAGGAGCTCGAGGTCCACAAGCACAGCACGTACACGTTCTTCGCCGACGACATCTTCACCGCGAACAAGAAGCGCTGCAAAGACCTCTTGCGAGGCATGATCGACCGCGATCTCGCGCCGAGATGGGGTGCGCAGGTCCGCACCGAGACCGTCGACGACCCGGAGCTACTGAAGCTGATGCAGGACTCCGGCTGCTTCAACGTCTACGTCGGGTTCGAGTCGATCAATCCGCGGACGCTCAAGCTCTTCCAGAAGAAGCAGGATCTGGCCAAGATCGAGCGGTCCATCGAGCGCTTCCATTCCCACGAGATCCGGATCCACGGCATGTTCGTGGTCGGCTCGGACGAGGACGACGTCGAGACGATCGAGGCCACCGCCGAGTTCGCGCTCAAAAACGACATCGACTCGATTCAGTTCATGATCCTGACGCCCATCCCCGGCTCGCCGGACTGGGAGCAGCTCTACGCGCACGGCGACAAGTACGTCATCAGCAAGAACTGGCAGTTCTACGACGGCCACCACGTCGTCCATCAGCCGCGCCGGATGACCCCTTACGAGCTGCAGGTCGGGGCGATCGACGCGATGGCGAAGTTCTACTCGTGGCGCGGGATCGCCCAGAAGTTCTTCAAGGGCGACAGGTACTACGCGGCCATCCGGTACTTCGGCAAGCGGCTGATCCGCGACTGGTGGAAGGACCAGGAGAACCGCCAGCACGTCGAGTGGCTCAAGGCTCAGCTGTACTCGGACGCGAAGGATCTGGGGCACGGCGTGCTGCAGCGGGTGGGCCTGCCGGCGATCCTGCTCCAGGACTCGGTGGGGCGTCTGCTCCATCGCTTCCTCGGTGAGCTCGGCGTCACCGTGGTCCCGCTGGCCGAGGGCGCCGCGCGCGCGCGCGAGACGGTCGACTGCCTGATCACGCCGATCGTCAAGCGCGCGGTCAGGGAACGCGAGGAGTTCTACGCCAACCTCGCGGCCGTGAACGCCATGCTCCAGAGCCGCTGGGAGAAGCTGCCGCGAGTGAGCTTCCCGCTCCTCGACGGTCAGGGACCGGTGTTCGAGCCCTTCGCGAAGATCGGCCTCCTCTTCACCAAGAACCTCGACCGGATTCGCGACGCCTACCGCACTGCCGGCGTCCAAGAGGGACTCTGGGAAGCGGTGTAGCCGGCTCGGGCGCGAGGGGGGCGAGGTGCTCCTCCCGCGCCCCGCGCCCGATCGTCTTCTAGGGGGGCTTTCTCATCACAATGCGGCGTACGAGCCGTACCTACACGGGTCGCGGGAGGAGCACCTCGCCCCCCTCACGCCCGGCCGACTCCGGTTCTCCGGACGGTTACGCTTCTTTTGGTTCCTGGACGGAGGAGGGGCGGCGGGCGTGGCGACGGCGGACGAATTCTTCGTTCAGCGGCACGCCTCGCTTGCAGAACGGGCACTTGTCCGGATCGTAGGTCGGAAAATCTCGGCTCACGAGGCTGAACACCGGACGGTTGTCGAGGTCGACCGACGTGCGGCGCCAGAGGCACCCGATGCCCACCACGAGCGCGCCGAACTGCTCCACCAGATTGCTGAGCAAGGTCAGCGTCGAGCCGGTGCTGACCAGGTCCTCGACGAGAAGAATCTTCGCGCCGGGTCTGATCAGGCGCTGGAACTCGACCGGCAGGGAGACCCGCCGCTTGCCGCCCGACAGTCCCTTGGCGCCGTACACGACGATGGGTCTCGAGGGATGCGCGCGCGCCACACAGTGCGAGAGGATCAGGGCGCCCGGGCCGGTGGAGAGGACCATGTCGACGGGCCACTGGGCGAAGTGCTTGGCGATCACCGCGCCCAGACCCTCGGTGAACGAGGGCTCCGTGGTGACCAACGTCTTCTCGATGTACTCGGAGGTGTGCTGGCCCGAGGGCAGCAGGATGTGGTCGTTGGCGTGGTAAGCGCCGGTGCGCTTGAGGATCTCGAGGTGAATCTTCTCCCTGACTTCGGTCTCCATCGCGGCGGGTTCTTTCCTGGCGGCTGCGCTCATCCGGGCCCTCCTCGGGGCATTATCGCACGCGCCGAAGGGGCGCCGGGGCGCGGCTTTCGGTGCGTGCTAGACTCGCTTGCATGCGCGTGCTCGCCGTAGAGACCTCGACGCTGGCCGGCGGCGCCGCGCTGCTCGACGGAGGCCTCGTCGTCGGCGAGTACACGCTGGACATCAGCCTGACGCACTCCGAGCGCCTGATGGGGGCCATCGACCGGCTCCTGACCGATGCCGGCTGGACGGTCCGCGACCTCGAGGGGCTCGCGGTCTCCGTGGGCCCGGGCTCGTTCACCGGCCTCCGGATCGGTCTCAGCACCGTCAAGGGACTGGCGCTGGCGCTCGCCATCCCGATCGCGGCCGTGCCGACTCTCGACGCGATGGCAACGCTGCTGCCTTTCGCCGCGCTCCCGGTGTGCCCGGTCCTCGACGCGCGCAAGCGCGAGGTCTACGCGTCGCTCTACCGGTGGGACGGCACCGACATGCGCCGCGAGTGGGACTACCTGGCCCTGGCGCCGGCCGATCTCGCGCGGCGTCTCGACGAGCCGGTGATCGTTCTCGGCGACGCCGCCGACCAGGTCGACTCGCCCTACGCGCGACGGATCCGGCCGCCGCGGCGCGGGCCGTCGCCGGCCGCCGTGGGATTCCTGGGGCACTCGCGGCTCGCGACGGGGGACACGATCGCGCCGGCCGCCCTCGTACCTATCTACCTCAGGCCGTCCGAGGCCGAGCTCAAGCGCCGCGATGTCGCCGTCCGTTGAGCCCATGGGTGCGGACGACCTCGATGCGGTCCTCGCGATCGAGCGCGCCTCGTTCTCGATGCCCTGGTCGCGCGGCGCCTTCCTCTACGAGATCCAGCAGAACCGGGTGGCCCGCTGCTGGGTGATGCGCGAGGACAGCGAGCTCGTCGGCTACCTCTGTCTCTGGGAGGTCGCCGACGAGGTGCACATCACCAACGTCGCCGTGCGCCCCGACCGCCGGCGCCGGGGCCTCGCGCGTACTCTCCTCGGCGGCGTCCTCGAGGAGGCCCGACAGCGGCATCTCCGGCAGGTCGTGCTCGAGGTGCGTCCGAGCAACACCGAGGCCCGGACGCTCTACGAATCCTTCGGGTTCCGTGTCGTCGGCCGCCGGCGCGGCTACTACTACGATACCGGCGAGGACGCGCTCGTCATGGAAGCGGACCTCCAGGCGGCGCAGCCGGGAACCCGAGCCTGACCTCAGCCGTTCGTGGTATTAAGGCGGCGCCCGGCCGCCCCCGAGACGTGAGAGGAGACCCATCGTGACCCGGCGAATGACTGCGCTCGCGATCGTCGCGCTCGTTCTCGCCGTTACCCGCGGCCCGGCGTGGGCGGAGGCGATGGCGCTCAAGCTCCTGCCGAACTACTCCCGGGCCACGTTCAAGAGCGACGCGCCGCTCGAGACCTTCGTGGGCAACACCGCCGCCGACGGGATCGCCGGCTCGCTGACCGTCGATCCGGAGCGGCCGCAGACGGCCACCGGGTCGATACGGGTCGACATGAACCTGGTCCGGACCGGCATCGACAAGCGCGACGCCGACATGCGGGCCAAGAGCTTCCTCGACACCGAAGTCGAGGCCAATCGGTGGGTCACCTACGACATCAGGATCGTCGAGATCGCCGGCCCCCTCGAGCCCGGAAAGGCGGTTCCGGCCAAAGTGCGGGGCGTCCTCACTGTGAAGCAGCGGCCGATCGAGCGAATCGCCGAGACCACCGTGACGTGGATCAAGCTCACGCCCGCGCAGCTCGAGAGCCAGAAGCGGTTCGGGTTCACCGCGGACAACATCAAGGTGCGCGCGCGATTCGCGACGACCTTCACCGACCACGGCATGCAGGTACCGCAGCTCCTCATCTTCAAGGTCTCGAACGAGATCCAGCTGGAGACCGACTTGACCTTTGCCCGCCAGTAGGCTGGATTGACGATCCGGGCTGCCTCGCTCTTCGTCGCGCTCCTGCTCGGTGTGCTATCGCTCCCCGCGACCGCGGCCGCGCAGGCACCCTCCGCGGCCGACATCGCGCGGGGCAAGTACGTCTTCGGAGCGACCGGCGGCTGCGGCTGCCACACCGTGCCGAAGCAGCCGGTCAACGCGGGTGGGCGGAAGTACGACGGGCCCTACGGCACGGTGTACTCGACCAACATCACGCCGGACCGGGAGATGGGAATCGGCGGCTGGACGGACGAGCAGCTCATCACCGCCATCCGCCTGGGGCGGAGGCCCAACGGTGAACGCCTCGTGCCCGTGCATCCGTACACGGTGTTCAACGGCATGGCGGAAGAGGACGTGAAGGCGCTGGTCGTCTTCCTGCGCACGGTGCCCGCGGTGAAGCGGGCCAACTTGCCGAAGAAGCTCTCGGTGCCGATGTTCGAGAGCGTGTTCCTGCCGACCTGGCTCGCCGCCTTCGCGCCGCGCGAGACGCCGCCGACGGCGGTCCCGACCTCGGGGACGGCGCGCGGCGAGTATCTGGTCCGCGCGGTCGCCCACTGCGGCGAGTGTCACACGCCGCGCACCATGACGATGGCGACCGACAACTCACGCTTTCTGGCCGGCAGCCCCAAGGGTCCGGAGGATTCCGAAGTCCCGAACATCACGCCCGACAAGACGACGGGCTTGCAGTGGTCCGAGGAGGAGATTGCCGACTATCTCGGCAGCGGCAACAAGCCCGACGGCGACGTGGCCGGCGGGCTCATGGGCGAGGTCATCGAGGGGACGCTGGCCGGCTACAAGGACATGACCAAGGCCGACCGGCTCGCGATCGCGCGGTACCTCAAGACGATCCCGCCGATCAAGAACAAGATCGGAAAGTAAGTGTCATGCCCTACCATCTACCGATCGAACCGAATCCAACCCACTGAAAGAGGAGGCGAGATGGAATTCCAACGTGCGCGAGCGGGCATCGCCCTGGGCAGCCTCGTTGCGCTGGTCGTCGCCGGCTGCGCGACCGGTCAGAAGAGCATGGGGCCGGCCGATGCCGTCGCGGAGCGCCAGCGGTTGATGAAGAACGTCGGCGCCAACTGGGCGGACATCCAGAACAAGGTCAAGGCCGGCAACCCCGAAGGGGTCGCGGTGAACGCCGAGGCCATCGGGCTCCACGCCCAGCGGATTCCCGGCCTCTTCCCGGAAGGGTCGCTCACCGACAAGTCGAAGGCGAAGCCCGATATCTGGCAGAAGTGGCCGGAGTTCCAGGCCGCCGCGAAGAACCTCGAGAATCGTGCCGGCACGCTGCGCGACCAGGCGGTCGCGAAAGACGCCGCGGCGGTGACGACGACGGTCGCCACGTTCGGTCGCGACGCGTGCGGGGCGTGTCACACACCATTCCGCGTGCCGCCGCCCCAGCAGCCGGCGGCCCCACGGACCTGACGCCAGGAGGCGCGATGAATCGCAGACACCTGAAAACGGGGATCGTGCTCGGAAGCCTCGTGACGCTGGCCCTGGCCAGCGCCGCGACGGGCCAGTCGACAATCAAGATCTGGACCAGTGACGTCGTCGCCGATCGCCAGCGGCTCATGAAGCTGAACGGCGCGAGCTGGGCGGACGCTCAGGCGAAGCTGAAGGCCGGCAACGCCGAGGCGGTCGCCGTGAACGCCGAGACGATGGCGCTCATCGCCACCCAGATCGTCGGGCTCTTTCCTGAGGGCTCGCTCACGGACAAGTCCAAGGCGAAGCCGGAGATCTGGCAGAAGTGGCCCGAGTTCGAGGCGGCGGTCAAGAACTATGCGATGCAGGCCGACAAGCTCCGTGACGCCGCGCGCAGCAAGGACCTGGCGGCCACCGAAGCCGTCGCGAAGGAGTTCGGGCGGCAGGCGTGCGGGAGCTGCCACACGCCGTTCCGCGTCCCGCCACCGCAGCAGCAGGCGCCGGCGCCGCCGCAGCAGCTGCAGCCGCGCTGACGAGCGTCTCCCACGCGTGAAGCCGCGGAGGGCGCCGTCGTGGCGCCCTCCGCGAGCCTCGTCTGCCCTGTGCTAAGGTTGCGACCATGACCGCGTCCATTCCATTCCGCGATACGTTCTGGAACGTCCCGGGCTGGGCTCAGATCGCGCTGTACGTCGGCGGCGCGGCCGCGATCGCGTTTCTCGTGTACGGCCTCTGGCAGCGGGTGACGCTCTGGCGGCAGGGCTTGCCCGAGGACCGGCTCGACCGGATCCCCGAGCGCCTCGGGCTCGTCGGCGCCCACGCGCTCGGGCAGGTGCGAACGCTGTCGCAGGCCTATCCGGGCGTCATGCACGCGATCATGTTCTGGGGCTTCCTCGCCCTGTTCATGGGCACGGTCCTCGCCACGATCGACTGGGACATCGCGCTGCCGCTCTTCGGCTACAAGCTCCTGAAGGGGCACTTCTACCTCTTCTACGAGACGGTGCTCGATCTCTTCGGCCTCTTCTTCGTGGTCGGCCTGGGCATGGCGGTGTGGCGGCGGTTCGTCAGTCGGCCCGCCCGCATCGAACCCTCGGCGCGCTTCGCGGGGGCGCTCACCCTGCTCTTCGTCATCAACGTGACCGGGTTCGTGATGGAGGCGTGCCGTCTCGCGGTCGTCGAGCCGTGGTGGGCGCCGTGGTCGCCGGTCGGCTGGGCGCTCGGCCGCGCGTTCGTCGGGCTCGGCCTCGGCCCGGGGGCGCTGCGCGGCCTCCACGTCGCGACGTGGGTCTTCCACGCGGCGATCGCGCTCGTCTTCATCGCGATCATCCCGTACTCGTACTTCGTCCATCTCATCACGACGCCACTCAACATCTTCTTCGCGAAGCTCGGGCCGCGCGGCGCGATCCGCGAGATCAAGAACATCGAGGAAGCCGAGTCGCTCGGCGTCTCGAAGCTCGAGGAGTTCTCGTGGAAGCGGCGGCTCGACTTCGACGCCTGCGTGGAGTGCGGCCGCTGCCAGGCCGCCTGCCCGGCGTACATGTCCGGCAGCGCGCTGTCGCCCAAGCAGATCATCGTGAAACTGAAGCGGCACATGCACGGCGAGCTGCCCGGGCCAATTCACGGCGAGCTGATCAAGGCCGACGAGCTGTGGGCGTGCACGACCTGCATGGCATGCGTGCAGGAGTGTCCGGCGTTCATCGACATCGTCGACACCATCGTCGACCTGCGGCGCTACCTGACCCTCTCCGAGGGCGCCCTGCCCTCGACGGCGCCCCAATCGCTCCAGAACATCCAGCGGGCCGGGAACCCGTGGGGGCTCCCGGCCGGCGAGCGCCTGGCGTGGGCGCAGGGCCTGGACGTGCCCCTGATGCACGCCGACCGCGAGGTCGAGTACCTGTACTGCGTGGGCTGCTCGGCCTCGTACGACCGCCGCAACCAGGCAATCGCGCGCGCGGTGGTCAAGATCCTCAAGGCGGCGGGCGTGAGCTTCGGCGTCATGTCGGAGGAGCGGTGCCATGCCGAGGTCGGCCGGCGGCTCGGCGAGGAATACCTCTACCAGACCGTCGCGCAGGAGAACATCGAGACGATCAAGCAGTACCGCTTCCGCAAGGTGATCACGCACTGCCCGCACTGCTTCAACACGATCAAGAACGAGTTCCCGCAGTTCGGCGGAACGTACGAGGTCCTCCATCACTCGCAGGTCATCCAGACGCTGATCGCGGAGGGGCGCATCACGCCGACGAAGCCGCTGGACGCCACGATCGCGTTCCACGACTCGTGCTACCTCGGGCGTTACAACGGCATCCTCGACGCGCCGCGGGCCGTGGCGAAGGCCGTGCCGGGGATTCGGCTGGTCGAGCTGCCCAGGAGCCGCGAGCGGGGGCTCTGCTGCGGCGGGGGCGGCGGGCACATGTGGATGGAGGTGAAGGCCCAGAAGCGCGTGAACCTGATCCGGGTCGAGGAAGTCCTCGACGCCAAGGTGAACGTGGTCGCGACGGGATGTCCGTTCTGCCTGGCCATGATCGATCTGGGCCGGAAGGTGAAGGGAGCCGAGGAGACGCTGGCCGTGAAGGACGTGAGCGAGCTGGTGGCCGAGAGCCTCCCGTGAGGGCGCTGCTGCGCGCCCTGCCGGCGATCATCCGGACCGTTCGCGGCCTTGCCGTGGACCCGGTCCTGCCCAAGGCGACGAAGATCGCGCTGGCGGCCGCCGTCCTCTACCTCGTCTCGCCGGTGGACCTGGTCCCCGACTTCATCCCGGTGCTCGGCTACCTGGACGACCTGATCATCGCCGCGATCATCGTCGACGGAATCCTGAATTTCGTGGACCGCGGCGTGGTGCTCAAGTACTGGCCCGGCAGCCCCGAGCTCCTGGAGCGGGTCGCGCGCTCGGCGCGGGTGCTCGCCGCCTGGGTCCCGAAACGGCTCAAGATTCGGATCTTCTCGCCTCGGTAGCGTCCGCGACCGTGGCGCCAGGGAGGGCGTGATGGCTGGATCCGTGGGCTTCATCGGTCTGGGCAACATGGGCCGACCTATGGCCCTGAACCTCGTCAAGCACGGCTTTCCACTGATCGTCCACGACATCGACCCGTCGAAGGTCGAGCGGCTGCGAGCGCGGGGCGCGACGGTCGCCGACTCGCCCGATCAGGTCGCCGCCGGCGCCGATCGCACGATCTGCATGGTGGAGACGACCGCTCAGGCCGAGACGGTCATCGCCGGTCCTCATGGGATCGTCCGGACGGCGAGGCCCGGCCACATCGTCATCTGCATGAGCACGATCGACCCGTTCGCGGCGCGGCGCCTGGCCGACACGCTGGCGCAGAGCGCAGTGGCCATGCTCGACGCGCCGGTGAGCGGCGGCACCGTGCGGGCCGAGAGCGGTGAGCTCTCGGTCATCGGCGGCGGCGCCCCCGAAACCTTCGAGGCCTGCCGCGATCTCTTCAAGGCCCTGGGCACCAAGATCTTCCACGTGGGCGGGCTGGGGCAGGGGCTCGCGATGAAGCTCGTCAACAACATGCTGGTCCAGGTCAACGCGGTCGCGGTGGCCGAGGCGCTCGTGCTGGGGGTCAAGGCCGGTCTCGATCCGCGCACGATCTACGAGGTCGTGCGGGTCAGCACCGGGACGAGCAACGCGTTCGAGCGGGGAGTGCCGCGAATCCTGGCGCGGGACTTCTCGCCGACGGGCACGATCGACATCTCGTACAAGGACCAGGAGCTCGAGACGGCGTTCGCGAAGCAGCTCGGCGCGCCCCTCCTGCTCGCCAACGTGAGCCAGCAGGTCTACCAGATGGCGCGGGCGGCCGGGCTCGGCAAGCAGGACGGGACGGCCATCATCCAGGTGCTGGAGAAGCTCGCGGGCGTCCGGGTCGGAGGCTAGAGCAGGAGCTCGCGGGCGACGCCGCGCAGGTCCATCTCGTACTCGAGCCCGATCACCGGAGGCCGGCTCGGAAACCAGCGCACACCGTGGATCGCGGCGGCGCCGGCCGGACGGAGCACGGTGTCGGCCACGAACGACTCGATCGGTTGCGCGGTATAGATGTCGATGGCCGTCACGTCGGCCCACCCGACGCCGAGCCCGCGCAGCCTCGCCTCCATCGTGCGCATCACGTGCACGGCCTTCTCGCGCATCGCGTCGGCCGACGTCTCGCCGTGCCGGACGATGCCCTCGACGCCGACGCCGCGCTCGCGCGTCTCGCCCGCGCCCGCGACGATGAAGGTCGGGCGCGGCGCCGCGCCCGGGACGGTGTAGCCGAAGCCGTAGAGCGTGGGCTCGGTCGGCGCGCCGACGACGGGGGCCACGTTCGTGCGGGCAATTGGATTCTCGCCGCCGACCAGCAGCTTCCACTCCGCGAGAAGGGCCTGATACCCGGCGTTGAACGCATCGAATCCCGCGAAGGTGAACGGGGCCGGGCTCCGGAGCTCGATGGCGCACAGAGCGGCGCGCGGGCGGCCCTCGGCACGGAGGTGGCGGTCGATCAGATCGAAGCCCTCGCGCCACGGGATCGGTGTCCCGAGCGTGGCGTGGACCACCTGGTAGCCCGGGAGCGCGGCGGCGCCGGACGAGAACGGCGCGATGCCCGGCAGGAAGCGATAGCTGCCGGCGAGCACGTCGCGAGCGGACGGCGCCTGACTCATGAGCGGACACACTAGCACGGCGCCCGCGGGCCAGCGAGCCCTTGACAATGCGGATGGCGCACCCTGTAATGGCGCGCGCGGAGGTTCCGGGCCGCTTATCTTCCTCTGGAGGGATCGCATGTTCCTGCGTAGATTCCGGTCTCTGGCGTGTGGCCTGGTGGCGGTCGGCTTGCTCCTGTCCGGTGGCTCTTCGACCGACGAAGCGCTCGCCCAGGGCAAGAAGCTCAAGATCGGCGTCGTCTACGACTACACCGGACCCTTCGCGGGCGGCGGATCGGAGCTTCACGCGCTTGGCGCCAAGATCATGATCGACTACTTCATCAAGAAGGGCGGGGTCGAGGGATACCAGCTCGAGGCGGTCTACGCCGACGCGCAGAGCAAGCCGGACGTCGCGATCAACGAGGCCATCCGCCTGATCGAGCAGGAGAAGGTCGACATGCTCCTGGGCTTCTACTCGTCGGCCGAGTGCGTGCCGGCGGCCGCCCGCGTCGAGCAGCTCAAGAAGTTCATGTGGATCACCACCTGCATCTCCTCGGCGGTGCTCGAGAACCGCAACCTCAAGTACGTCTTCCGCGCCCAGCCCAGCGGAAGGCAGTTCGGCCTGATGTCGGCCGACTTCCTCGCCCACAACGCCAAGGCCAAGCTCAACAAGGAGCCCAAGGATCTCCGCGTCGCGATCATCCACGAGGACGGCGCCTACGGCGTCGACGTGTCGAAGGGCAACGAGGAGGGCGCCAAGAAGGCCGGCTTCAGCATCGTGCTCAAGGAAGGGTACGCCGCCACGGCGCCGGACCTGTCGGCGCTGGTCACCAAGCTCAAGCGCGGGCGCCCGGACGTGATCTTCCACACCGGCTACAACCCGGACATCACGCTGTTCCTGCGCCAGGCGCGCGAGCAGGGGCTGCGGTTCAGCGCCCTGATCGGCCACGGCGCCGGCTACGGCGTCTACGACAAGCTGAAGGAAGCGCTCGGCCGCGACGTGAACTACTTCTTCAACGTCGATCCGATCTCGATCTGGCTGACCAACGACAAGGCCTTGCGGGCGCCGCTGCCGGCCATGATCAAGATGGTCGGCGACGAGTACGAGAAGGCGCGGCCCGGCACCGTGGTCAAGTCGGCGCACGTCGGCATGTCGGCCAGCAACACCTACCTGTTCATGACCGAGGTGCTGCCGCGAGCCATCAAGAAGTACGGCGGTATCGACGCCGACGCGCTGCGGAAGGCGGCGCTCGAGGTCGACCTGCCGGAAGGCGGCACCATGCTCGGCTTCGGCGTCAAGTTCGAGGGCGAAGGGCAGCCGATGGCCGGCCAGAACGACCGCGCGTTCCCGGTCATCCTCCAGTACGTCGACGACAAGCCGTACCTGGTGTGGCCCAAGAGCCAACAGCAACGCGAGCCGGTCCTGCAGCTGCCGCCCTCGTCGCCCTACGCGGCGCAGTGAGCGGGGCGCTCCCGCGGTGGTGAAGACGCCGGCGCGGGGCGACTCGTGCTGAGCGTCGAAGGGCTGACCCGGCGATTCGGCGGGTTCACGGCCGTCGCCAACGTCTCGTTCGGCGTGGAGCCCGGTGAGATCCTCGGCCTCATCGGGCCCAACGGCTCCGGCAAGAGCACGATCTTCAACATGCTGTCGGGAACCCTCGTCCCCAACCGCGGCTCGATTCGCCTCGAGGGCCACGAGATCGCCGGGCTGGCGCCGCATCGAATCATCAACCTGGGCGTCGGGCGCACCTTTCAGATTCCCCGGCCGTTTCGCCGGCTGTCGATCCTCGAGAACGTGATGCTCGCGGGCTTCTACGGACAGGGCCAGCATTCGCGCGCGAAGGCCTTCGAGGCCGCCGAGCGGGCGCTCGGGCTGGTGGGCCTGCCCATCGACCCCCGCGCGCCGGTCGACGGCCTGGGCGCGGCGGCCCTGAAGAAGCTGGAGCTCGCCAAGGCGCTGGCGACCTCGCCGAAGCTCCTGCTGGCCGACGAGAGCCTGAGCGGTCTGGACGAGCACGAGATGGACCACGCGGCCGAGCTCCTGGGCCGGATCCGCAAGGACCTGAACATCACGATCATCTGGGTCGAGCACATCATGGGGGTCCTGATGCGCGTGGTGGATCGGGTCATGGTGCTCGATCACGGCGAGAAGATCGCCGAGGGCCCGCCGGCGCGAGTCGCGAGCGATCCGCGCGTGATCGAGGTCTATCTCGGCGCCCAGGCCGCCGCGGTTTCGGCGGCCGCGTCCGCCCGTCGCTGATGCTCGAGCTCAGGGCCGTCTGCGCCGGGTACGGCACGTTTCAGGCGCTCTTCGACGTGGCGCTCGACGTGAAGGCCGGCGAGGCGGTCGGTGTCATCGGCCCGAACGGGGCCGGCAAGACGACGCTCATGCGCGCCATCTCGGGGCTGATCCGGCCCACGTCGGGCTCGATCCGCCTGGAGGGCACCGATCTGGCGGCGACGCCGTCTCACCGGATCGTCGAGCTCGGCATCGCCCACGTGCCGGAGAGCCGCCGCCTGTTCCCGCGCATGACGGTCGAAGACAATCTGAGAATGGGCGGCTTCGCGCCGGCGGCCCGGCCGAAATTCCGCCAGCAGCTCGACGTCGTCTACGAGCTGTTTCCGCGTCTTCGGGAGCGCCATCGCCAGCTCGCCGGCAGCATGTCCGGCGGCGAGCAGCAGATGTGCGCCATCGGCCGCGCCCTCATGTCGGCGCCCAGGCTGCTGCTGCTCGACGAGCCGTCGGCCGGGCTCGCGCCGGTCCTCGTCGAGCAGGTGTTCGACCTCGTCAAGCGCATCCGCGCCGGCGGCCTCACCGTGCTCATCGTCGAGCAGAACGTGCAGCAGGTCCTCCGCGTCGTCGACCGTGCCTACCTGCTGAAGGCCGGCAGCATCCGCGCCACCGGCAGCGCCGCCGAATTGCTGGCGACCGACACGATCCGCGAAGCCTACCTGGGCGTGTGAGATGAATCCACTGGCCGTCTTCGACATCTTCTTGCTGGAGGCGCTGCTCAGCGGCGTGCTGCTGGGCGGTGTCCTGGCGCTCCTGTCGCTCGGCCTCAACCTCGTCTTCGGTGTCATCGACGTCGTCTGGATCTGCTACGCCGAGCTGATCATGCTGGGCATGTACGGGATGTACTACCTCTACACCGTCTACCACGCGCCCATCTGGGTAGCGGCGGTGGCCTGCATCGTCAGTGTCGCCATTCTCGGCGTGCTCCTGCACGTCCTGGTCATCGCTCCGCTCCTCGGGGCGGCGCCGATCAACCAGCTGCTGGCCACCGGGGGCGTGCTCTTCTTCCTGCAGTCGGCCGCCACCGTCCTCTTCGGCATCGAGTTCAAGAACCTGGGCCTCCGGCTGCCGGTGCTCAAGGTGGGCGGCATGTTCGTGAGCTACTCGCGCCTGCTGGCCTTCGCGACGGCGCTCATCGGCATGGTGCTCGTCTATCTCTGGCTGACCCGGACGTACACGGGCACCGCGATCCGCGCCATCGCCCAGGACCGGCAGATCATGCCGCTCATGGGCGTCGACAGCCGCCGCATCTATCTCGTCACCTCGGCGCTCGGCGGCGCGCTGGCGGGCCTCGCCGCGTGTCTCCTGGTGCTGCAGTACGACGTCCACCCGTTCGTGGGTCTCTCGTTCGGGCCGATCACGTTCCTCATCTGCGTGCTCGGCAGCCTCGGCAACTTCGTCGGCGGCTTCGTCGCCGCCTTCGTGTTCGCCGAGATCATCTCGGTGGGCGGCCTCTACCTCGACCTGGAGTGGGGCTACGTCTTCGCCTTCGCCTTCTTCATCGTGATGATGTTCGTGCGGCCCGAGGGGCTGATGGCGCGGCGCTCGTGAGCCGCGCGCTCCCGTGGATCGGCGGCGCCGCCCTCGTCGCGCTGCCGTTCGTCTACCGGTCGCCCTATCCGCTGCACATCCTGGTCATCATCCTCATCTGGTCGTTCGCCTACACGTCCTGGTCCGTCATGGGGCGATTCGGGCTGGTCTCGCTCGGTCACGGCGGGTTCATGGGCATCGGCGCCTACGTGACGGCGCTCGCGTGGAACTACGGGCACGTCAGCCCGTGGCTCGGTGTTCCGCTGGCGCTCGTGGCCGGCATGGTGCTGGCGGCGGTGGTAGCCTATCCGTGCTTCCGCTTCCGGATCACCGGGCACTACTTCGCGCTGGTCACGCTGGCGCTCTCGGGCATCGTCCTGCAGGTGATCACCGCGACGCGCGACTACACCGGGGGCTCGCTCGGGTACACCCCGGAGCGCTACCACGGCGGCAGCTCGCTCTGGGCTCTCCAGTTCAGCGAGAAGACGACCTGGTACCTGATCGCCCTCGCCGTCTGGGCCGGCGGGCTCTACGTCTGGTATCGCGTCGACCGGAGCATGCTCCGCTACGCGCTCGAGGCGATCTCCGAGGACGAGGACGCGGCGGCGGCGACCGGCATCCACGTGACGGCCGAGAAGCTGAAGATCACCGTGCTGAGCGCGGGGATGACGGCCCTGGCCGGCGCCCTCTATTGTCAGTACCAGATGTTCATCTCACCGGACACGGTGAGCGGGATTTCCGTCTCGCTCCAGATGGTCTTCGCGGTCGTCGTCGGGGGCATCTACGTCTCCCTGGGCCCGACGATCGGCGCGGTGATCACGATTCTATTAGCCGAGGTCCTGCGCATCTCGTTCGGCACCCGGGCGGTCGGCTGGGACAACCTCGTTTACGGAGTCCTGCTGGTGCTGTTCATCGTCTTCTTGCCCAAGGGAATCGTCGGCAGCCTCCTCGATCTGCGCCGGAGAGTAGGATGGAGCTCGAGCTGAAGGGGAAGGTCGCCGTCGTCACCGGCACCAGCGTCGGCATCGGCCGCGAGATCGCCAAGGTGCTGGCGGCCGAGGGCGTGCAGACCGTCGTGACCGCTCGCCGGGCGAACCTGCTCGCAACCCTCCAGGACGAGATCGATCGGGCGGGCGGACCGCGCCCGCTCGCGGTGCCCCTCGATCTCTACGTGGCCGATGCCGCCCCCCGGCTTCGCGATGCCGCGCTCTCCGCGTACGGCCGGGTCGACATCCTGATCAACAACGCCGGCGGCTCGCGTACGGTCCCCTGGGATTCGCCGGACTCGGTGTGGGACGAGTCGTTCTCGATCAACTTCACCGCGGTGCGGCGGCTGACGCAGGCGCTCCTGCCCGGCATGATCGAAGGGCGCTGGGGCCGGATCCTCTGCGTCACCGGCAGCGCCGAGCCCTCGACGGTCAACGCGGCCGTGGCCGCCAAGGCCGGCGTGCACGCCTGGGCGAAGGGACTCTCGCGCGAGATCGGGCGCCACGGCATCACGGTCAACTGCCTGGCCCCCGGGCGCGTGCACAGCGAGCAGATCGACACCCGCCTGCACCCGACGCCGGAGAGCCAGGCCGAGTTCTCGCGAAACATCCCGCTCGGCTACTTCGGCGACCCGAACGACGTCGCGTTCCTCGCCGCGTTCCTCTGCTCGCCGAAGGCCCGCTACATCACGGGCGAGCGCATCCACGTCGACGGGGGCCTGCACCGCTCGGTCTGACGATGCCATCGCCGTACGTCACCCGCGATCTCTTTCGCTTCCTCGGCGAGCTCCGGCGTCACAACAATCGCGAGTGGTTCAACGCGAACAAGGACCGCTACCTGGCCGAGATGCGCGACCCGCTGCTCGGCTTCATCGCCGCGATCGCACCCGGGCTCAGAGCCATCAGCCCTCACCTCGTCGCCGATCCGCACCCTTCGCGCGGCTCGCTGCTGCGAATCTATCGCGACACGCGCTTCAGCCGGGACAAGACGCCCTACAAGACGAACGCGGGATTGTTCTTCGCGCTCGAGGCGGAAAAGGACGCCGAGGCGCCGGGCTACTATCTGCACCTGGCGCCGGGCGAGGTGTTCATGGGGGCGGGGATGTGGCGGCCGGGCGGCGAAACGCTCCAGGCCATCCGTTCGGCGATCGTCCGGGATCCATCGGCGTGGAAGCGGGCGCGGCGCCCGGGACTCACGCACGCGCCTGAGCTTCACGACCGGCGTCAGCTTCACCGAGGCGCAGGCCTGCGCCGTCGACTTCCCGGCGCGCTTCGTCCGTGCCTGCCGCCGCGCGGCGCCGCTGATGAGGTTCCTCGCGCGGGCGATGCGCGTGGCGTTCTGATCCGCCCTCGCTCTTGCCCGCCGTCCGGCGTAGCATTGGCGCCGTGAACGACAGGGCCACCCGGGCCGGGGTTTCCCCGGCGCTTCTGAGCCGCGAGGAGCTCCTGCGCCGAGCCGCGGCGCTGGTGCCGGTGCTGAAGTCGCGCGCGACGCGCACGGAGGAGCTCCGTCAGATTCCCGCCGAGACCGTCCAGGATCTCCGCGACTCCGGCCTCATCCGGATCGGCAATCCCCGCCGCTACGGCGGCCACGACGTCGAGGTGGACACGGCGTTCGACGTGGGGTTCGAGCTCGGGCGCGGCTGCGGGTCGACGGCCTGGTGCTACTCCCTGTGGACCGCGCACAACTGGTGGCTCGGCCACTTCCCCGAGGGGGCCCAGGGGGAGTTCTTCGCGACCGGACCCGACACGCTCTTCTCCAGCGGCCTCAACCCCGCCGGGGGAAAGAGCGCGCCGACGAGCGGCGGGCTGCGCGTGTCCGGCCGCTGGGGCTTCTCCAGCGGGTGCGACGCCAGTACCTGGGCGATGGTCGCGGTGGCGGGACCGCGGCCCGGCGGGCTCACGTGGCTCCTTCTTCCGCGCTCGGACTACCAGATTCTCGACACGTGGTTCGCCTCGGGCATGCGAGGGACCGGGAGCAAGGACATCGTGGTCGAGGACGCGTTCGTCCCGGCCCACCGCGCCGTGGACCCCGATCGCGCCGGCGCCGAGGACATGACCGGATGGGAGCTGCACGCCCGGCTCAGCTATCGCGCGCCGCTTCGCTGTCTGGCGGGGTGGGATCTGGCGGCTCCGCTCGTCGGGATCGCCCAGGGCGCGATCGACGAGTTCACGTCCCGCGCTCAGCGCGCCTCGGGCCCCGGCCGGACGGCGGAATCGGTGGCCGTCCAGCTTCGGCTGGCCGAAGCCGCCGCCGAAGTGGACGCCGCCCGCTCACTGCACCGGAGCGACATCCGGGAAATTCTCGACCGGGCCGCGCGCGGCGAGCCCTTCACCGAGCTGGATCGCCTCCGTTACCGTCGCGACAAGGCCTTCGTCACCCGCCTCTGCCTGCGCGCGGTCGATCGGCTCTTCGAGGGAAGCGGCGCGCGCGCCGTTCTGGACACGGAGCCGATCCAGCGCTGCCATCGAGACGCGCACAGCGCCTCGCACCACGCGGCGCTCAGCTGGGACCTCATCGCCGAGCAATTCGGGCGGCAGGCCCTGGGACTCGCCCCGAGTCCCTCGTAGAACGTCGAGCCCCCTGGAGGACGGAGACCGATGAAAGTCGTCGACGCGATCGCCGAGATCATGAAGCGAGAGGGCGTGGAATTCCTGAGCACCTATCCGACCACACCGATCATCGATGCGGCGGCTGCCGCCGGCATCCGACCGGTGCTCTGCCGCCAGGAGCGCGTCGGCGTGGGCATCGCGGACGGCTTCAGCCGGACGACCAACGGCCGGCGCCTCGGCGTGTTCGCGATGCAGTACGGACCCGGCGCCGAGAACGCCTTCCCGGGCGTCGCCACGGCGTATTCCGATTCGGTGCCGATTCTCGTGCTGCCGCTCGGGCACCAGCGGGATCGCGCCCAGGTCTTTCCGCTCTTCAGCTCGGCGCGCACGTACGCTTCGGTCACCAAGTGGGTCGAGACGCTGAACCAGGCCGAGCAGGTCTCGGAGGTCATGCGCCGGGCCTTCAATCTCCTGAGGATGGGCCGCCCCGGCCCGGTCATGGTCGAGATCCCGGCCGACGTGGCTATCGCCGACGTTCCCGATCAGCTGGTGCAGCAATACAGGGCCGTCAAGGCCACCAGCCCGGCGGGCAATCAGCGCGACATCGCGGCCGCGGCGCGCGCGCTGGTGGAAGCGCGTCGACCCGTCATCCACGCGGGCCAGGGAGTGATGTACGCCGAGGCCACGCCGGAGCTCCTCGAGCTCGCCGAGCTCCTGCAGGCTCCGGTCATGACCACCCTCGAGGGGAAGGGCGCGTTCCCGGAAGACCACGCGCTGGCGCTCGGCACCGGCGGTGGCGGCGTGATGTCCGGCCCCGTCCACCACTTTCTCCCGCAGGCCGACGTCGTGTTCGGGGTGGGCTGCAGCTTCACGAAGCATGGGATGGCCACGACCCTGCCGGCCGGGAAGACCATCATTCACGCGACCAACGACGAGCGCGATCTCAACAAGAACTACCCCGCCGACCATCCGATCCTGGGAGACGCCAAGCTCGTCCTGCGTCAGTTCATCGACGCGGTCCGCGACGTTCTCGGGACGCGCGCACGGCGCGACGGCCCGACGGCGGGCGAGGTGCGGCAGGCCCGGGAGACGTGGCTCACGGAATGGATGCCCAAGCTCACGTCCAACGAGGTGCCCATCACCCCGTATCGCGTCATCTGGGACTTCATGCAGACAATCAATCCGCGCGACGCGATCGTGACCCACGACTCCGGCAGCCCGCGCAACCAGCTCGTGCCGTTCTACCGGACGACGACGCCTCGGGGCTACATCGGCTGGGGCAAGTCGCACGCGCTGGGCACGGGCCTCGGCCTGATCATGGGCGCCAAGCTGGCCGCGCCCGACAAGTTCTGCGTGAACTTCATGGGCGACGCCGCCTTCGGGATGACCGGCCTCGACTTCGAGACCGCCGTGCGCTGCGGCATTCCGATCACGACGATCGTGCTGAACAACTCGGCGATGGCGATCGAGCGGCACGCGCTCGTCGTCTCGCACGATCGCTATCGCACCCGTGACATCGGCGGACGCTACGCCGACATGGGCCGCGCGATGGGCGGCCAGGCCGAGCGCGTCGAGAAACCCGCTGACATCGTGCCGGCGCTGGAGCGTGCCCGGAAGCTGAACGCGGACGGGCAGGCGGTCCTGCTCGAGTTCGTCACCAGCGAGGAGATCGCCTTCTCCCATCGACGGGGACTCTAGGCCGGGCGGCGATGGGAGTGCGAGCCGCAGGCCGTCGCGGGGCTGGGGCCCCGCCGGCCGAGGCGAGCCCATGAGTCCGGAGGATCGAGCGCGATGCAATTCGGCTGGCTGACGCTCGCGCACTCGGGGTCGCCCGAGGGGGATTACGGGGCGATCCAGGAACTGGTGGAGCAGGCGTGCTTCGCCGAGGCGGCGGGCTTCGACGGGATCTGGCTGACTGAGCACAACTTCACCGGCGAGAGCGTCTACTGCGACCCCATTCCGTTCGCCAGCGTGGTGGCCGCGCGCACGTCGCGGATCCGGATCGGCTTCGCGGTGATCCAGCTGGCCCTGCGTCATCCCATCCGTCTGGCCACCGAGCTCGCGCTCCTCGATAACCTGTCGGGGGGCCGGCTCGACGTCGGCGTGGGCCACGGGACCAACTTCAACGAGTACGAGTTCATGGGGTATGGATTGCGCAGCGACGACAGCCGGGAGCGCATGGCCGAGACCCTCGACGTGATGGTGCGCGCGTGGACGGAAGCGCCGCTCGTTCACGAGGGCAAGTTCTACCGGCTTCGCCTGCCGGAGCTTCGCCCGCGCCCGCTCCAGCGGCCGCACCCGCCCATCTGGCGCGCCGTCTCCTCGGCAGGGTCAGTCCGCGAGTGCGGCCGCCTCGGCGCGCCGATCATGATCGCGCGCATTCCGCTCTCGCGCGTGCCGGAGCGGCTCGCGCTGTACGACGCCGGCCTTGCCGAAAGCGGCCTCGACGGCGCTCGCCAGCAGCGCCTCCGCGACCAGGTAGCCCTCTGGCGCTTCGTCCACGTCGCGGAGAGCCAGGCGCAGGCGGAGGACGAGCTGCGGAGCGCGCTCCTCAAGACGCGCCGGCACATGGTGCACGCGCGCTCGATCCACAACCCCGCCGACTACAGCGTCGACACGACCCGCGTGAACCCGTGGAACGACCCGCGCGTGTCCGACGAGGACGGCGTGCGCTACTCGCTGGAGAGCTCCACCCTGTGCGGCACGCCCGAGAGGATCGCTGAGGGGCTGGCCGCGCTCCACGATGCCGGGGTCCAGCACGTCCTCTGCCAGATGAGCTACGGCTACATGCCGCACGCATCCATCATCGACTCGATGCGCCGCTTCGGCGAGAAGGTGATTCCGCGGTTCCGCTGAGGCTACGTCCGGGAGCCGGTGGAGTTCGCGCGCCACTGCGCGACGATCGCGTCAGGGTCCAGTAACCCCAGGCGCGTTGGCGGACCTTCGGCCGTGCGGGCGTTGGCGCGAGCGATCTCGGCGTTGAGACCGAGGACCTGCGCCCTGACGTCGGCTTCGCTTCCCAGCGCCCAGATCTTCTTCATCTCGGACTCGACCTTGCGGAGCAGCTCGAGGGCCGGCGGCAAGACGGATACGTTTTCGCGCTGGACGAGCTTCTTTATCCACCAGTCCGGGTCGTAGCCTCCTTCGAGGTCCGGGAGGGGCTTGCCGGCACCCGGCAGGTTGTCGAAAGCGCCGTCCTCCCGGGCACGGCGAATCTGCTCGTCGAACCAGGACTCCCAGCTGACCCCGGGTGGTTTCCGTTCGGTCATGTCGGTAGTATGCTCCCGCGCGAGGAGGCAGGCCATGTCCACGTCCAGCAATCTAGCTGTCGTCGTCGATCCCGCCGCGCCCGGACGTCTCGCGATCGCTCCCGTGCCGGAGCCGGCTCCGGAGCGCGGTGAAGCGATCATTCGCGTGCGCGCCCTCTCGCTCAACCGCGGCGAGGTGCGCCGCTCGGGTATGGCCGCGGCCGGGTGGCGCCCGGGCTGGGACCTGGCCGGAGTCGTCGAGCGGGCCGCGGCGGACGGCTCGGGGCCAGAGGTCGGCTCCCGAGTCGTTGGATTCCTTCCGGAGGGCGCGTGGGCGCAGCGGGTCGCCGTACCGAAGAACGCCCTGGCGGTGCTGCCCGACAAGGTGACGTTCTCGCAGGCCGCGACCTTTCCCGTCGCCGGGCTCACGGCGCTGCTGGCGCTCAGCAAGGCGGGCCCGCTCCTCGGAAAGCGCGTGCTCGTCACCGGCGCCACCGGCGGCGTCGGCGATTTCGCCGTCCAGCTGGCGCGGCTCGGCGGCGCCCACGTCACCGCGAGCGTCCGGCGCGCCGACCAGGTACCGGCGGTGCGCGCGCTGGGTGCCCACGACGTCATCGTGGGCGACGAGATCCCCCGATCGCCCAAGCACGACCTCATCGTCGAGTCGGTCGGGGGCAAGACTCTCGGCTCGGCGCTCGCGGCGCTGGAGCGCGCCGGAGTCTGCGTGACGCTCGGTGTCTCGGCCTCGGCCGAGGTCACCTTCGACGCCCGCGAGTTCTTCGTGGCCGGACGCTCGACGCTCTACGGCTTGTATCTCTTCACCGAGTTCGGAAACGAGCCCGCGTCGGTCGGTCTGCGCCGGCTCGCCGAGCTCGTCGCCGCGGGCCAGCTCATGCCGCACATCAGCCTGGAGCGGCCGTGGAAGGAGATCGGCCAGGTCGCCCAGGATCTGATGGCCCGGCGGTTCCCGGGCAAGGCCGTGCTCGTTCTTGACTGACGAGCACGAGCTGCGCGAGGCGCTCCAGCGGGTCCGGACCGGCGCGCTCAGCCGTCGCGAGCTCGTCCGCGGATTGCTCGGCTTCGGGCTCACCGGGCCGCTGATCGCCGAGCTTTGCCGAGAGGCCGGCGTCGCTGACGCCCAGCCGCGGCGGGCGCCCGTGGTGGCAGGCGCCCACCATTCTGAACCCGCACCTGGCGATCGGTGTGAAGGACGGTGACGGCTCGCGCCTCTTCTACGAGCCGCTCGTGTCGTTCGATCCCGACGGTGCCCTGGTGCCAGTGCTCGCGACCGAGGTGCCGACCGTCCAGAACGGCGGGGTCGCCCGCGACGGCCTGTCGGTCACCGTCAAGCTGAAGAAGGGCGTCCAGTGGCACGACGGCAAGCCCTTCACCGCCGACGACGTGGTGTTCACCTGGGAATATGCCGCCGATCCGGCGACGCTGGCGGTGTCGACCGGGTCCTATCGGGAGATCGCGCGCGTCGACAAGCTCGACTCGCACACGGTCAAGATCGTCTACAAGACGCCGATGCCGTTCTGGGCCAGCGCGTTCCGGGGCGTCATCCCGCGCCACGTCTTCGAGCCCTTCAAGGGCGGCAAATCGCGCGAGGCGCCCGCGAACCTCAGGCCCGTCGGAACCGGCCCCTATCGCATCGTCGACTTCAAGCCCGGCGACATCGTGCGCGGCGAGATCTTCCCGGGCTATCACGCGGCGAGCTGGCCGTTCTTCGATCGGGTCGAGATGAAGGGCGGGGGCGACGCCGTGTCGGCGGCCCGCGCGGTCATCCAGACCGGCGAGTACGACTTTGCCTGGAACATGCAGGTCGAGGACGACGTGCTCCGACGGATGGAGCAGGGGGGCAAGGGCCGGGTCGACATCGCCTGGGGCGGCGCCGTCGAGCACATCCTCTGCAACTTCACCGACCCGCTGCGCGAGGTGGACGGCGAGCGGTCGAGCCTCAAGGCGCCGCACCCCTTCCTGACCGACCCGAGCGTGCGCACGGCGCTGAGTCTCCTGGTCGATCGCGCGTCGGTCCAGGAGCAGATCTACGGCCGGCTCGCGCAGGCGACCGCGAACTATCTGAACGCGCCGGCGCAGTTCCGGTCCCGGAACACGCGCTGGGAGTTCAGCGTCGAGAAGGCGGCCAAGGTCCTCGACGACAGCGGCTGGAAGCGCAGCGCCGACGGGATTCGGAGCAAGGACGGCAAGCGGCTGCGCATGCTGTTCCAGACCGCGATCAATGCGCCGCGCCAGAAGACGCAGGCGATCGTGAAGCAGGCGGCGGCCCGGATCGGCATCGATATCGAGCTGAAGTCGATCGTGCCCGCCGTGTACTTCTCGACCGACCCGGCCAACCTCGACACGTCCTCGCACTTCACCGCCGATCTGCAGATGTACAGCTTCAACTCCGGCTCGCCGGACCCGCAGCGATTCATGGATCCCTTCGTGTCGTGGGAGGTCTCGCAGAAGGACAACAAGTGGGCCGGCCGCAACGCGACCCGCTGGCGCAACGACGACTACGACCGGTTCTTCCGGGCTGCCGAGACGGAGATGGATCCGGTCAAGCGCGCCGCCCACTTCATCCGGATGAACGATCTGCTCACCCAGAACGTGGTGGTCGTGCCGTTTCTGTGGCGCGGCAACGCGTCCGCGGTCTCGAACCGGCTCCAGGGCACCGAGATCAGCGGCTGGGACTCGAACTGCTGGAACATCGCCCACTGGTACAAGACCGCCTAGGACGGAGGCCGTACCGATGAAGCTCAGCACCGACCGCATCCTGACGACGCACACCGGAAGCCTTCCCCGCGCCCAGGACCTGACGACGACGCTCGAGGCGCTCGACGCCGGCACCATGCCCGATCCGGCGGCCTTCGAGACGCGCGTGCGCCGCGCGGTCGGCGACATCGTCCGGCAGCAGATCGACGCCGGTATCGACATCGTCAACGACGGCGAACAGGGGAAGGTCGGCTACTCCACCTACGTGCGGCATCGCCTCACCGGCTTCGACGGGAAGGCCGGGGTGCCGGGGCGCGCCGACTGGGCCGACTTCCCCGAGGCGGCCGCGCGCGGCGAGCGGCGCTCGACGATCCTGCGGCCGTCGTGCAACGGGCCGATCGAGTGGAAGGACCGGACGGCGGTCCAGAAGGACGTCGCCAACTTCAGGACGGCCCTCAGCTCGGTGAAGCCGGCCGACGCGTTCATGACGGCGGCCTCGCCCGGCGTCATCGCGCACTTCATGAAGAACGAGCACTACCCGAGCCGGGATGCGTATCTGGCGCGCCTCGCCGACGTCATGAAGGAGGAGTACGACGCGATCCATCGCGCCGGGTTCGTGCTGCAGATCGACTGCCCCGACCTGGCGATGGGGCGGCACCTCATGTTCCACGAGCTGAGCAACGCCGAGTTCCTGAAGATCGCTGCGGCCAACATCGAGGCGCTCAATCACGCCCTGCGTGACATCCCGGCCGATCGGATGCGCCTGCACCTCTGCTGGGGCAACTACGAGGGCCCGCACCATCGCGACATCCCGCTGCGCGAGCTCCTGCCGGTGGCGCTGAAGGCCAAGCCCCAGGCGCTCTCCTTCGAGGGGGCGAACCCGCGCCACGAGCACGAGTGGGTCGTGTTCCGCGAGATCCGCCTGCCCGACGACCGGGTGATCATTCCGGGGGTGCTCGACTCGACGACCAACTTCATCGAGCACCCGGAGCTGGTCGCCCAGCGCCTCGTCCGCTACGCCGAGGTCGTCGGACGCGAGCGGGTGATCGCCGGCACCGACTGCGGATTCATGACGTTCGCGCGGTCGGTCAACCAGGTGGAGCCCGAGATCGCATGGGCCAAGTTCCAGGCGATGGCCGAGGGCGCGCGGATCGCGTCGAAGCAGCTGTGGCGTTAGTGGTAGTGCGAGCCGCAGGCCGTCACGGGGCTGGGGCCCCGCCGGCCGAGGCGAGCTTATGAACTGGAGGACCTCATGATTCCCGACGAGATCGACGTTCCCCACGCCATCGTCCACGTCCTCGAGGAAGCGGGCATCCAGTTCGTGTTCGGCATGCCCGGCGGCGACACCGGACGCATCTTCGACGCGCTCCACGACTCGAAGGCGATCCAGACGGTCCTGGTCCGCCACGAGCAGGTGGGCTCCATCATGGCGGAGATGTACGGCCGGCTCACCGGCAAGCCCGGCGTCGTCATGGGCCAGGGCATCTTCCTCGCGTGTAACGCGCTCTTCGGCACGCTCGAGGCCGTCAAGGGCGCGTCCCCGATGCTGCTGCTCGGCGACTTCACGGACATGGCGCCCTTCATGCACCACTCGCCCTACCAGTCCGGCACCGGCGAGCACGGCAATCACGACCTCCGCAATCTGCTCTCGAGCGCGACCAAGTACACCGCGGCCGTCTCGGAGCCGAAGCAGGCCGTGCAGACGATCCAGCTGGCCATCAAACACGCGACCACGGGCACGCCGGGACCCGTGGCGGTCGTCTTCAGCAGCCGGTCGCTCGGCGGAACGGTGAAGACCCGGCGGCCGCCCCGGATTCATGAGACGTCTCGACACCTGGCGCACAGCGTGGCGAAGCCCGCGGCGTCCGACGTGACGCAGGTGGCCGACGCGCTCCTGGCCGCGTCGAGCCCGGTGATCATCGCCGGCAACGGCGTGCACGCCGCGCGCGCCTGGACCGAGCTCGCCGAGCTGGCCGATCTGCTGGCGATTCCGGTGGCGACCACCGCGACCGGCAAGAGCGCCATGGCGGAAGTGCACGCGCAGGCGCTCGGCGTCTTCGGGAACTGGGGCCAGGCGGTGGCCAACGAGGTGGTCTCGAACGCCGACGCGGTGCTGGTCGTCGGCTCGCGTCTGGCGCCGACCGACACCTGCTTCGAGAACCCCGAGCTGCTCGACGCCGACCGCCAGACCTTCCTGCAGATCGACGTGGAGCCGCTCAACGTGGGCCGGCACTTCCCGGTGAAGGGCGCGATCGTCGCAGACGCCCGCGAGGCTCTCGCCGCGCTGGTCGCCGAGATCGGACCGCGTGTCACCCCGGCTCGTCGCGACGCCGGCCGCCGTCGCTCGGCGCACCTGGCCGAGCTCAAGACGCTGCATCGCTTCTTCGCCGAGCCGGAGCAGCGCCTGGAGGACGTCCCGCTCCGGCCGGAGCGCGTCATCACCGAGCTGGGGCGCCGGCTCGGCGAGCGGGCGCTGGTGACCATGGACGCAGGCGCCAATCGGCTCTACATGACGCACTACTTTCAGAGCCGGGGCCCGGGCATCGTCTATCAGCCGTCGTCGATCGGCGGCATGGGCTACGCCTTGCCGGCCGCGATGGCCGCCAAGCTCGCGAGCCCCGAGCGCGACTGCGTGGCCGTGTGCGGCGACGGCGGCTTCGCGATGACGATGAACGCGCTCTTCACCGCCGCTCAGTACCGGATTCCGGTCGTCACCGTCATCCTCAACAACAGTGTCCTCGGCTGGGTCAAGGACGGCCAGCGGCGGCGCGGCAACCGCTTCATCGCCTCCGAGCTCGGGCGCAACGACTACGCGCGGATCGCACAGGCGATGGGCTGCGTGGGCATCCGCGTCGAGAGCGTCAAGGACCTGGTCGGGGAGCTCGGTCGGGTGAACGGCGCCAAGGAGCCCGTCGTGCTGGACGTCGTCACGACCGAGGACGCGCCCTTCTGGCAGGTCCAGTCGCCCTTCGCCAAGGAGGGCCCGGGCGGCGAGTGACGCGTGCGCCACACGAAGCGAGAGGTCCTGGCTCGCACGCGACGGGAGTTCGCGACCCTCGATCGCCGGGTCTCGAGTCTCAAGCCGGCCGACTGGAAACGCCGCGTGCCCCGGCCGCCCACGCGCGACCCGTGGACGGTCAAGGACGCCCTCGCCCACATCGTCTACTGGAAGGAGCACAGCGCGCGCGTCTTTCGCGGCGAGCGGCGGCTACCGGAGATGCGCGGCCTCGACGTGAATCAGATCAACCGGCTCGTGTACGTGCGCTGGCGGCGCCGGCGTCCGCTCGAGCTGGTGACGTGGCATCGCCGCGTTCACCTCGACGTGCTGAAGACGCTCGCGCGCAATCCTTCGGCGTGGTTCAGCGGCCGGCAGCGGTCACCGGCCTGGCCGCTCGACTTCGACGGGCACTCGGCGGCGCATCGAACGCGCGACCTCGAGGCGGCGCTGACACGGGAGCGCGTCAGCGGGCGCCGGCCCCGGTGAGGCCGAGCACGAACCGGTCCAGCACCAGGTGGAAGGCGACGGCGGTCGGGATGCCCACGAGGAGCGCCGCCGCCATGAGGGCGCCCCAGAAGAAGATGTCGCCCCGGATGAGCATCGTCGGTAGCCCCACCGTGATGACCTTCTGGTCCACCGGAGACGCGAACACCACCGCGTAGAGATATTCCTGCATCGACAGGGTGAAGGCGAAGACCGCCGTCGTCGCGATCCCCGGGAGGCTCGGGGGCAGCACGATTCGCACGAAGCCTCCCGCCAGCCCGCAGCCGTCGAGCCAGGCCGCCTCCTCGAGCTCGCGGGGCACCGCCCGGAAGAAGCCGGTCAGGAGCCACGTGCAGAACGGGATCGTGAACGTCGGGTACAGGACGACCAGCGCCCACCACGTGTCGCTCAGCCCGAGCCGGGCCACGACCGGCACCAGGGGCAGGAAGAGGACGATCGGCGGCACCAGATACGTCATGAACATGGCGATGCCGGTGGACTCCGCGCCGGGCAGCCGCAGGCGGCCGAGCGCGTACGCCGCCGGGACCGCCGCCAGGAGCGTGATGGCGACGGCGCCGACGGACACCAGCGCGGTGTTCATCGCCCAGAGACCGAACCACGTCTGGGTGAACAGCAGGTCGAAGTGCTTGAGCGTGGGCGGCAAGTTGAACCACAGCGGGAACTTCATGCTGTAGAGATCCCGCTCGTGCTTGAAGGCGGTGATCGTCATCCACGCCAGGGGGAAGAGCGCGATCAGCACGAAGAGCGCGAGCGCTGCATAGATCCCGGCGTACCGGAGCGCGCGCCGCCGCCGCGACGTCACGCGGAGCCGCCTCAGTGCATCACGCCGTCAACGCTCAGGCGGTCGCGCCGGACGTGAGGAAGCGCTCGGGGCGAAAGGGCGCCAGGACCGGGCTCGGCGCGTCGCGGACGATCTCGTCCGCCACGAGACGACCGAGCAGGGGCCCCAGCGTGATCCCGCTGTGCGTCGCGATCATCCACGCGTTGGTGAAGCCCGGGATCCGGCCGGCGATGGTATGGCGGTCGCCCGGCATCGGCCGCACGCCCATGCGGCGGTCGGCAACCTTCAGCTGGCGCGCCGCCGGAAAGACGCGGGCGGCGCGCTCGAGCAGGAGCTCACCGAGCGCGACCGGCGAGCCGGAGTTCGAGGCCAGGGTGTCGACATCCTCGGCGCCGAGCAGAAGCCCGCCGGTGGCATCGGGCCGCAGGTGGAGGCCGGGCGCGTGCACGACGCGGCGGAGCGGAGCCGACGTGGGTGAGGTGACCGCCAGCAGCCCGGGGACGCGATCGACCGGAATGACCGCGCCCAGGGGCTCCAGGAACGCCTGCGTCGACGGACCCACACAGACGAGGACCGACTGCGCGGCCAGCTCGCCGTGGTCCGTCACGATCGCCTCGATTCGCTTGCCGCCGGCACGCAGTGAGCGAACGGCCCTACCCTCCCGGACGTCGGCGCCGCGCGCCGACGCCGCGGCCAGGAGGCGTCCGATCAGCTTCGGGGCGTCCAGCCAGGCGTCGGCGCCATAGAACGCCACTTCGCCGACGTGGTCCGGGATCGCGAGACCGGGCTCGAGCTCCCGGGCGCGGTCACGCGTGATGAACTCCGCGGGGTAGCCCCGGCTCGCCAGGCGATGGACGCGCTCACGAAGCTCGCGCTCGTCGGCACCGCTCTCCGCCCACTCGAGCGACCCGCCCTCGTGATGGCCGGCGTCGCCGCCGAGCTCCTTCGACAGCTCGCGGTGGGCGGTCATCCCGGCCGCGTTGAGCCGATGGTAGACCTCGGGCTCCTTCCGGACCGAGTTCAGCCAGGCGAACGAGGCGCCGCTCGTTCCGCTTCCCGGCGCGCCTGCGTCGAGCGCGAGCACCCGCGCTCCGGCCCAGGCCGCCGCGTACACGGCCGAGGCGCCCACGACTCCCAGGCCAACGATCGCGACGTCGTAGTCTCTCATCGACGACCTCCCCGGAACGATCCCGTGATCCACCGCCTGGGCATTATAGGGTTCTCCGCGCCGGCGCGCTCGGCGTCGACGCGCTCAGCTCGAGGACGCGGCCTCGATCCGGGTGCCGCCGCGCATGAAGGACGCCCCGAGCGCCACCAGCATGAGCACGAGGCAGGCGAGATAGATGACGTTCATTGCCGACACGAAGGCCCGGGGGTCAGCGGCGCTGGGCGTGGCGTCGGCGACCCCCGAAAAGTAGCGGAACGCCAGCGTCAGCAGAACACCCCCCAGCGAAATACCGAGCAGCGCCGAGATCCCAAAGACGGTCTGAACCATCCCGGTCGCAAAACCGCGGTACTCGCGGGGCACCGATCCGATGATCGCCGCCTGGTTCGGGGTGTTGAAGAACCCGGAGCCGACGCCGACGAGCGCCATCATGATCGTCGGCAGGAGCCAGTGCGAATCCACACGCAGGAAAAGCCCGATGGCGAAGGCGGCCATCGTCGACAGGACACCGATCGAGGCCGGCGCCCGCGGTCCGATCCGGTCGGTGAGCTGGCCACTCACCGTGGCCAGGCAGATCGTGAACACGGGCGCGGCCAGGAAGATGAGCCCCATGAACGAGGGCGAGAAGTGGAGCACGTCCTGGATGTAGAAGGGCATCAGGAAGCTGAGCACGCTGATCGTGGTGGCGATGAGCAAGAGGCTCAGGATGCTGAAGGTGAACATGCGGATCCGGAACAGCGCGAGGTTCACGACCGGGCTGACCGCCCGGCGCTCGTGGGCGAGGAAGCCGACGAGGGTCGCAGCGAAGACCAGCGCCATGATCCCGGCACGCCCGGCACCGAGGGTCTGCGCGCTTCGCCGGTCGAGCAGCAGCGTGAGGAGCACGGTGAGGGTGATGAGCAGCGTCGCGCCCAGGTAGTCGATCGACAGCGCCCGCCCTGCCGTGGTCGTTCGCCGCTGCGCTCGCATGAGGGTCAGAACGACTCCGGCCAGCCCCATCGGAACGAGCAAAAAGAAGATCCAGCGCCAGCTCACCAGGTCGATGACGAGCCCACCGAGCGGAGGACCGAGGAGCAGGCCGGAATGAAACCCCATGGTCATGTAGCCGTTGGCCCGCCCCTCCGAGCCCTGGGGCATGGCCTCCATGGCCAGCACGCGCGTCGCCGAGGAGATCATCGCCGCCCCCAGCCCTTGCACGAGCCGGAACAGGATGAGGACGAACGCGTTGGGCGCGAGCCCGCAGGCGAGCGAGCTCACGGTCATGATGGCGAAGCCGATCCCGTAGATCCAGTACCGCCCGTGGATGTCGCCGAGACGGCCGAAGACGACCGAGAGGCTGATCCCGGCGAGCTGGTACACGATGAGCGCCCAGGAGATGGCGAGGATGTCGGTGTGCAGCGCGCTGGCGAGCGTCGGCAGCGAGACGATGAAGATCCGCGTGGCCACGCCCGTGATGAACTGGCCCATGATCGC
>WNFK01179000.1_pt2 | contig 59992 bp, 48 predicted proteins | sample 5400281 | NCBI WGS metagenome assembly WNFK01 (sample SAMN13153350, study PRJNA577476) | soil metagenome | isolation source: 20 cm soil on Douglas fir-dominated hillslope | place: USA:California | collected 2013-09-17
GTTTATCGTCCGACGTTCCCTGCAACTTGCATCGGAACCGCATGACAATATCTGGTCGCTCCAGAAGGTGAAGCCGCTTTCGTCAGGTTCGCGTCCCAGGAAATCCAGGTAATGCTGGCGGACAAAGTAATCGGCCGTGTCGATGATATTCCCGCTCGAAACGGTATCCGGAGTCGCGCTGAAGGTGGCATCCGTCGCATTGCCAACCAGAGAGAAAGAACGATCCGCCGGACTAAAGTGATAGTTCAGACGCAGCGGAGTGACTATATACAACTTGTCGGTTTTGACATTCTCGAAGCGATAGTTACCGTTGCTGTCAGTTATAGTCTTTCGGGTAGCCTCACCGCTCATCTGAACCGTAACGCCGGCCAGCGGCTGACCGCCCGTCGTCGTGACCTGGCCGCTGATGTTAGCCTCAGCCGCGGTAGGCGCCGAGATGTTGTAAGCGTTCAAGGCGTCGACGCGTCCGTAACCGAAGGAATTGTTTGGTATCTGAGTAGAAGGTGTCCCGCCGCACGTTTGAGTCGGGGCAAGCACCACCCCCGGGTTCGCACTGTTTTGCAAGACTGCCTTAGTCAACGCGATGTTGCGCACTAAGCCCGGGCGTGCCGACCAAAGCAACGCCACCACACCGGCGACGTGGGGGCCAGCCATCGATGTTCCCGACATGTTTCCGTAAGACGTGTCGCTGGTGCGCGTAGTCGATCTGACGTTAACGCCCGGAGCCGAAACATTCGGCTTCAGTATGTTCGGGGTGTAAAAGGTGCTGGGACCGCGGCTGCTGAAACCCGCCAGCGTGTTGGTGATATCAATGGCACCCGTCGAGAAGGAATCGTTATAGATTGACGGAGGATCGGCCACCGTCGAACAGCCCGGGCCGCCATTACCCGCCGAGACTTCGACGAAGATGCCTGCGGCCTGAGTGTTCTGCACAATTGTTTCCAACTCGGCGCGGGTCACGCAGCCTTCGCTGGATGGACAACTCCATGAATTATTGATCACGTGAGGACGCAGCGAAGCGTTTGGGTTGTTGCCGGCCAGATCAGTCGGAGCGATAAAAAACTGAAAACACTCGGTGTAGGTTGCCGGCGTGCCGTTGCCCTGATCCATGTTGCGACAACCAATCCACTTCGCGCCGGGAGCGACACCCACCTGGTTCCCCGCTCCATCATCACCAACCGTCGTCCCGGTAGTGTGTGTGCCGTGCCCCTGGTCGTCGCACGGCGCCACAGCATTGAAGCCGCAGCTGCCACCGCCGCTATGGATCGAATCATGCCAGTTGAAATTATGATCGGCGGTAACGCCGTTCCAGCCGCGATAGTTGGGCTTTAGTGCGTTGTGGGTCCAGCGCATGCCGGTGTCTTCGTTGCCGACCACAATACCCTGCCCGGTGAAACCCAGCGCCCAAACCGCCGGCGCATTAACATTCGCAACGCCCCACTCCACGGCAGTGGGGGCGTTGACGTCGTGGGTCGTAACCCCAAACTTTTCTACAACTGGATCTTCAATCCAACGCGTGGAGGCATTTGAGTCGACCCGGGCAACGTCTGCACGGGCAGCGAGTTTATCCACCAGCGCGCGATCGGCTGTGGCCGCAATCATGTTTGCCGCCCAGAATGATTGGTAACTAACCCCAGCGGATTTCAGAAAGTCCTTAAGTCCAACCTGAGTGCGCTCTGCGTGCTGAGTGAGTGTGTTGTAGACATACCAACCGCGCGTATCCTGGTTTTCCATCGCGTACGCAGCGCTGAGGTCAGCCTGATCGGTGAGCAGGATAACGATCGAAGTGCTCTCGCCATTTGCGGTGTCCCGGATCACTCGCGACGCAACCTTGTCGGCAGGCGCCTGCAGGAGCAACTGTATTTTACTTAAGAGCGGTGAGCTCTCGCCCTGATACGACGCGCCAATGGCGAGATTCCGATCAGAAGCTTCGCGGGCCTTACGACCGTCAGGGTTCAGAGAACGCGACGAGGAGTTGATGGTCGAGACCTGCATCAATCCGACCAGACAGAAGGCAGTAACTAAGGCATACAAGTAAACACGAAACAGGCGAGGCGTCGTTCGGTGCATCACTAAGCTCCTCGATTGTCGGGGAAGTTGGAATAGTACGCGCGCGTTAGATACAGGCTAATTCGTGAAGCATCATAAACCGAAGTGAATCATAGAGGCTAGCCGAAGCTAGAATTGGCTTTGCAGAACCGCGAGCGGTAGCGAGCGGATGCTACGCGCAACTAACCCCGGGTGAGAATGCCGCAAAGCCTCCGATACAAGAACGGCATTGCTCCAGCTCTAAGATTCAGGATGGTGGAATGCCGGCATCCGGCTCGCTACCGCTCGCGGTTCTGCAACAGCGTATTCGCCGGATGCCGTTAGTCTGTTACCATTTCCCAAACGGGGGCTCGATCAGATGGACAACAAAAAAGCGCGAGTCGTTATTGTGGGTGGGGGCTTTGGCGGGCTTTTCACCGCACTTGATTTAGGAAGCGCGTATGAGGTCACGCTCATCAGCGATGCCGATCATTTTCTATTCACGCCGATGCTTTATGAGTATCTAAGTGGCGAGGTCGAAGAATGGCACATTGCGCCTGCCTACAAGGAACTGCTCAACGAGGGCGTCAACCTTATTCGCGATGAAGTTTCAAGTGTCGACCTTGAGAACCAAACCATTGGGCTAAAGGAACGAAGCGAAGCGCTTCAATACGATGTACTGGTGCTGGCTGTCGGTGGGGTTACCAATTTCGCGGGCGTTCCCGGCGCAGCGGAACATGCGATCCCCTTCCGCAAGATTGCTCATGCCGACCGGCTCCGACAAGTAATGGTTGACGCGCTCGATCGCGTGCCTCCCGATCTGCCGCCACAAGACACGCAGCGCGCATTGACGTTTGCGGTGGTGGGCGCCGGGGCCAGCGGCGTGGAGCTATCAACCAAAATGGCAGACTTGCTACGCGATGCTTTCAAGCGACGGGCGCTGCGTGGCGAACCTCGCGTGCTGGTCATCGAGATGGGTGACAAGGTTGTGCCCGGCATGGGCGAGGACATTCGCGATTTTGTCGAGCAGGCGCTGAGGGAATCGCGCGTCGATGTTCACACCTTGACTCGGGTGGTGAACGTAACCGAGAAGACCCTGGTTTTCGAGCACGACGGAGCGCGTACGGAGATTGATACCGCGGCGGTGGTTTGGGCGGGCGGGGTTCGGATGAATCCGCTGATCGAAAATCTCACGGTTGAGAAAACCAGCCGGGGCCTCATGCTTGTCATGCCGACATTGCAGTTGGTCTCCCACAAAAAAGTCTTCGCGCTCGGGGACATAGCTTTCTTCGAAGGCGCTGCGCCGACCCTGGCAGGCACGGCGCAGTTGGCCCTGCAACAAGCCGGCCTGGTTGCTCGCAACATCAAAGCCCTGCTCGAAGGCGACGAATTACATACCAAACATTTTGAGGAACTCGGAGAAGCAGTCAGTCTGGGCACGGAGCGCGCCGCGGTGCTGGCCGGCGGAAAAGCGTTTGGTGGACCACTGGCACGCCAGGCGCGCTTCGCGCTTTACACGGCGCGCTTGCCTACCTGGCAACACCGCCTACGCGTGGGCGCGAGTTGGTTTTTCGATGGCACAGCACCCAGGCCGCTGTTACCGCTGGGGTTGCAAAGGTAGGTTTCGTGGCGCTTGGTGCAACAGGACGAACGCGGTTGCGAGTGCTGCTGATTGTGGTGGTAACTGTTGCGGGCCTCGCTGTTCTAATCTGGTGGAGAACACGACATCCGGTTTCGGGTCCGCCAACCAATAATGTCAATCGCAATCCGACAGCCACCCCGACTGTTGAGAATTCTCCAACTATCTCAGCCACGCCGGCAGCGCCGGTGATTGCTCCGTCTCCCGCGTCACAGTCTCCGGAAGAAACGCCCCCACCTCAAATCGATCAGGCGTCCCCGCCCCCTCAACCGCTCAACAATAATTTTGTTGGCACCCTGAAACTGATCATTCCAGTAGCTGGAGTCAAACCCAATCAGTTGATGGACACGTTCGCGGATGCGCGTTCCGAGGGACGAGTCCATGATGCCATCGATATTCCAGCTCCCGCCGGAACTCCGGTCCTGGCGGCGGCCGATGGCGAAATCGTAAAGCTATTTCAGAGTGAACGTGGCGGCACAACTATTTATCAACTCAGCAGCGATCGAAAGCTCATTTATTATTACGCCCACTTACAACGCTATGCCGACAACCTCGCAGTCGGAAAGTTTGCGAAACAAGGTGAAGTCATCGCTTATGTTGGCGACACGGGCAATGCGGGCGCGGGAAATTTTCATCTTCATTTTTCAATTTCGATCATCGCCGATCCTAAGCGCTATTGGGAAGGCACCAACATCAATCCTTATCCGCTACTGCGACAGTGAGTGGTACGACAACCTCGTCTATTGATCATGCACATCGCTCAAGGATCCACTGAGTTAGACCAAATACACGGAAGAAACTGCGCTCCTCAAAGCCGCGAATCCATTTATTGCTGGCTCTTGAGACTGTCTTGAATTGCGACAGCTTCTCGCGCCGACGTACCAAGTCATCGATACCTCAGCCTAAGACAGGGTGCAGTACTCCGCCTGATCTCTAAGGAAACAGCGGGAGTTTGTTGGCACGCTACTTGTTGTCTTCAAGTTGGCAATTTCATTAGGTAGGCGTCAAATCACCTCTTCAGGTCAACAGAAACGTCCTGGCCTGGCGAGTGATTGTGGCTTATCCCAATTTCTAATTCAGCCTGGAGGTAAGAAGCGATGCAAGTGAAAGAAGTGATGACCGCCAATCCGGCGTGCTGTACCCCTGACACTCCTTTGCCGGAGGTGGCGAGGTTGATGGTGGACAATGATTGCGGAGAGATTCCGGTAGTGGAAAACAAGGGAAGTAAAATCCCTATAGGCGTGGTGACGGACCGCGACATTGTTTGCCGGACCGTTGCTGAAAACAAGAATCCGCTCGAGCTAAGAGCAGCTGACGCCATGAGCACACCGATCGTGACCGTTAACCCTGATATACCGGTGGAAGAGTGTTGTCGGATCATGGAAGAGAAGCAGATTAGACGCGTGCCGGTGGTTGATGGCAACGGCGCCCTCTGCGGGATCGTCGCGCTTGCCGACCTCGCGCGTGGGGCGAAGGAAGGTGTTGCGGGTCAAGTGGTCAAGGAAGTATCTGAGCCCGGCAAGTCTACATCGGCGGCAGCTCGTTAGTCTTCGCCAACTGCGATTTAAGAAAGGAGCGCAAGAGTGAGAATTTCAGAACCTAAGCGTGTGACCGTGCCGGAACTCGCGTTGATTGCGGTGACGCGTGGGGCCATCGGATCCGGCGCGGGGTTGCTGCTTGCGGACAAACTCAAGCACGAACGGCGCAGGGTATTGGGCTGGTCGCTGTTCTTGTCGGGCCTCGCAAGCACAGTTCCGATTGCAATGCATGTATTCGGAAACAAAAACAGCGTAACCAATCACTAGATGGATCCGGCTTTCGTCTTGTTCGAAAGATCGGGAGTAGGCGAGAACCGGCGACACCTGGAGCATCGAGCTGAAATGCCAACCACGATGCGGCTCGCTCCAGTTGGATGGGAGCATTTACAGAAAGGCAAACCGTTATGGAAACAAGAGAGATTCCGCGCAACGAATGGACGACCTTTTTCGACGTTTTCAATAAACAGCACGAGGGCTGGCTGGCAACGCTTGAAGTCTTTGGTCCGGAAGTGGGCGCACAAGAAGAAGCGCGTGACTTACCGCTTGAAGGCGTCTCGCTGGCATCGGGCGGTAGCGAGCCGGAAACAATCGCTATCAGTCTAGTGAAGGCCCCGGAAGACCACCTCAACCATACAATCGTCAAACCTGAGCATGTTTGGTTTGAACAAAATGCGCAGCTGGAGAACGCCGCCCTGGAAATCGAATCGGCAGATGATACCAAGACGCTCATGCGATTTCGGTCTCCCCTGCTGCTGAAGTAATGGGCCGAGCGCCAGACTTGGCAGGCCGACCTTCGTGCAAGCACTCTTCCGGGAACGAGGGTTTCGGCTTGGCCAGAGCGGAGACACCGCAGGCGCAGCTGTGGGAACGCCCGTTGTTACAAATTGAGGGTCGGGCAATGATGATCCCGCTTTTCAATCTTGTTCCAACGAGGCAAACCTAATGAGCAATCCAAAGAATAAGCGAACCAGTCAGATCATGCTTCTGCTTACAACAATCCTGGCAATCGCGTTTGTATCAGCTTGTGACCCGGCCGCCAATACAAACTCTCCAGCCAGCACGACAACACCGGCGACATCCTCGTCGCCTGCCGGCGAAACTGCTGCGCCAGCGGGAACTCCTACTGCGAGCCCGTCACCGGCGGCGTCGCCTTCGCCCAGTGTGAAGCCCGCAGCCAAAACCAAGTAAACAATAACAAAGCGACGGCAAGAGGAAATATCGGTGATGAGACACTTCAAAATGAGAACAATTAGAAACACTGCAATCGGGCTGACGCTGGCTCTTTCGACTCTTGCCGTAGCTTGTGCAATAGAGCCTGCCACCAACACCAATTCAATAACCGCGGGAAGTCCTGCACCATCTGCTTCAAGGTCGCCCGCGGCAGTTACTAATGCTGCTCCGCTCCCTTTACCGGTTTTGGACGCTTTGTTTTCCGACGAGGCGTTCAAGACCAAATTAAAATCAAAGCTTGAACTCACAGACGATCAACTGGGCGCGCTGCAGAAAATTGCCGGTGACGAGGTGGCCCGGCTTCGACAATCAAACATTGAAGAACAAAGCGCCGATCAGTTGTCTCAGGCGGAACAATCGCGCGCACACGCGGCGGAGGCGATCCAGGGCGTGATTGGCCAGCAAAAAGCCGAGAATCTTTTTGCGTTCGTGCACGATTATTGGATCGCGGGACCCGAGAACAAAGACAGTACAACTGGGACTGGCGCGGAGAAACTTCCGACCGCTCCAAACTCAGTGCCGACAGACACGCGTGTCGTCGTCAACATTCCCGCGTTCCGGATGGACGTGTTCAAGGAGGGTTCACTCGTTAAGTCGTACAAAATCGGTATCGGCTATCCAGAGTTTCCCTTGCCGACGGGTCTTAGAAAGGCTCAAACCATCATATTTAATCCAACCTGGACACCGCCCGACGAACCCTGGGTGGCTAAGATGAAGAATGTTAGCGTCGGTGAGAAGGTGGCAGCCGGCAGCAAGCTAAATCCGCTCGGCCCCATCAAGATTCCTATCGGTTTGCCGTCGCTAATTCATGGCGGGAAGTCGCCGGCGAAACTTGGCACGTTTGCCTCCCACGGTTGCGTCGGGCTAACCACGCCGCAAGTCCAGGACTTTTCCAAGCTACTGGCCCAGGTTGCCGGGAGTGAAATATCCGAAGCGTCGATTAAGTCGTATTTCGCTGACAAGACCAAAACCAGGGTGGTGAAGTTAAGCCAGAGCATACCTGTCGAACTACGTTATGAAACGATTGTGTTGGAGGAGGGAAAACTCCATATCTATCGCGACGTCTATGACCAGGACAGCAACACCGAAGAAGGATTGCGCGCCGTTCTCGAAGCTAACGGCGTCAAGCTCGAGGACTTGGACGAAGGCGAGCGCACGCAGATTTTGGAGGCCCTGAACGCAATGTCGCGCCATCCTTCAAAAGGACCTTTGCCACCCTCGACTGCAACTAAACCGGCTGCTGACAACTCCACTGCGACAACCTCTCCTTCACCAGAAGGGGCGAAAGTCGCAAACAAGAAGGCGACCACACCGGGGAGGAAACCAATCGGCAAAAATCAAAAAGAGGTAGTGATCGAACTTGCGGAACTGAAGGGGAAGGGCTATCCGGCGGCTCTGAATCTGGATACGGGCAGCGGAAAACCGGCAACCGTCCACTCAAGCGATTTGGTGGGACCGCGGGCGTCCCGCCCGCAATGAGCGCGAAGCGCGAATAATAATGCGAAAAGGGCTCTAAGGCGGCGCGATTAGGATGAGGTACTCTTCTTTCTGCGCGGATTTTTCCTGGACACTCGAGTTTTCTTCTCCGTTTCGTGCTTCACTCTATAGGTCACCAACACACAGCCAGTCTTCAACGTCTTGCAATCGATCAGCTCCAAATCAACCTGACGCTTCATCTCATGAAAGATCGGTATTCCTGAACCGAGCAACACCGGATGAATGTTGAAGCCGATCTCGTCAATCAGGTCCGCCTCGAAAAGCGACTTCGCCAGTAGTCCGCCACCCATGATGCAGATGTCTTTGCCCTCCTGTTGCTTTAGCCGGCCAACCACATCGGCGACATCTTCGGAAGTGATTTCAAGCTTTTTGGTTGAACGAGGGTTCAGCGTGCGCGAAAAGACATAGGTTTTCATGCCACCATACGAGCCGCCGTGACCGCTGGCCAAACCAACCTCGTAAGTCCGCCGGCCCATTACAATCGTGTCGAAGGTCTTGAAGTAGTCAGCCATGATCTTGCCGACTTCATCACTCCACAAAAGCCAATCGACCGCGTCATCTTTGCGAGCGAAATAGTTGTCGAGACTATTGGCGCCACCGAAAACAACCTTGCGCATACGTTTCTCCAGGTGAGCTGCCTGTATTAAGACCGCCAACTCAGGGAGGATAATTCAACACAGTGAATCTCAGGGTTGGGAAGGGTGGCTTGCCCCCGCCTGCGTGCGATGCTATTCAAAACAGGCGGGGCAAGCCCCCTTCCCAACCCTGAGGCTTTCCCACGTTCAGTGTTAGATCCCTACAATGAGCTTTTCGATCCGGAGGTTGAATTGACCTTAGCCTTAAGCGACACTGGCGGCTTCGCAGGAATCGAGCTCCGGAGCATCTTCAATCGGCGCGCCGGCTTCACCAAAGTAAGGTTTGCCGTTCTCGATCGCTTCGAAGTATTCCTCAATGCGGTTGAGGATTTCTTCGACCGAGTGAGAATGGTAGAGCGACGTGCGGAAGAGCGCTCCACCCTGAAGTCCGCGCGTGAACTGTCCGGCCAGCTGTTTCATGCGGTTTATCGCCGGCGTCTCCGGCATGTCTTCGCGCAGCAAGTCGAAATACTCATGCAGGATCGCGCGTTTGTCTGCAAGCGTTGGTTCGAAGACTTCGCGACCGTGCATTACGTCTTCTATCTGCCGGAAGATCCACGGATTAGCCATGGCGCCGCGCCCGATCAAAACGCCGTCACAACCAGTCTCGCGAAAACGCGCAAACGCCTGTTCGATCGTTGTCACGTCACCACTGCCTGACACCGGCACGCTTACAGTTTCCTTTATCTGCTTAACGAGATCCCAATTCGCCAGCCCACGATAACCCTGCTCCTTGGTGCGACCGTGCAACGCGATGTGCTCAACTCCGCAAGCCTCAGCAAGTTTTGCCGTCTCGACAGCGTTGATAGTGTGGTCATAGAAGCCGGCCCGAATCTTGACCGTCAGCGGGATGGTTATGGCTTTCCTGATCTCGGTGAGAATGGTCTCGAGCCGCTCATGATCTTTCAGCAAACCGGAGCCGCCGCCGTGCTTCACCACTTTGGGCGCCGGACAGCCGCAGTTGACGTCGAGAATGTCGGCGCCAATCTCTTCAGCCATCTCCGCCGCAATCCGCATGCGCTCTGGTTGGCCGCCAAAGATCTGCACGGCAAAGGGTCGTTCGTCTTCGTAAAACCGCATCTGCCGTTTTGACTTGGGGTTGCTGCGCGTCAGACCTTCAACTGAAATAAACTCCGAGACGCTGAGACCCACACCGCCGCGTCGCTTCAGCAAGCGGCGAAACGAAACGTCGGTCACGCCCGCCATCGGCGAAAGAATCAACGGCGGGTTGATCTCAACGTCGCGAATCCTGAATGGTTTTATCTCCTGCTTCATGGCCCAAGCTCTCAACGGGGTCCACACAACTCTCAACAACTCGCGGATGTCCTCATTCTCCAACGCCATGCATCCTCATGTCCAATCGCCGCTCGCTCTCATTCGACCTGAGTTCTTAGTGTGGCGATCGAAAAAGTGCCACAGCCAAAGAACGCTGCCAACAGAATCGGTATAGCCTTGCGGACCTATCTCATCAAGGAAGGATAACATCCTATGTTTCGAAGGTATTCCGCAGTTCTTGTCACCCTGCTTCTATTGATTGCCACGACCGCGGTTTCTTCGCAGGCGCAGTCCGGGCGAGGCCGGCAACTGCGAATTCAGGGAACTTTGCGCAGCGGATCGGTAGCGCCAGAGGCAACTGAGGCCGAGAGCGATCAGAAGACCGATCGTGCCACGTCTGAGGCGCCACTTGTGCTGTCGCGAAGGACGAAAGGTTTGATTTATAACGACGCAACCGCTAATCAAAAGAAGGACGGCGGCGAATATCACATGACCAGGGCCGACAAAAGAGCTGGTTGGATCCTGCTGGGATTATTTGTCTTCTGGGGGGCACTAATAATTAGTGGGGATTAGATGCCGGTCCGTGAGAGATAACTTCCTACAGGAATCACGGCTTGATGGTTACTTTCGTCCCCACCGTTACAGCTTCGAACAGTTCTCGTATGTCCTCGTTTTCCAGCGCCACGCAGCCCCAGGTCCAATCGCTGCTGGAACCGTTTCCGTGAATGTAGATGTCGCCGCCGAGCTGTGTGTTCTGCGGCGGCGTAGCCTTTCGTTTGATGGCCTTCACGATTGCGTCATGCTGCGCGCGCGTAATCATCTTGTCGCGCAGCCCGCGTTCTGCGTCTTCAATATTTGGATAGCTGATGCCAAGCGACAGGAAGAAAGCGCTCTTGTCGTTTTTAGTGAAAACGTAGAAGTCCCCCTCGGGAGTAGCGTGGTCGCCTTGCCGGATTTTGTCCGGAACGGGATTGAGGCCCAGGCCAATCTTGTAAGTTCGAACCACGGCACCATCAGAATACAGATCGAGCCGCCGCTTGCTTTTTTTAACCACGATTAGCGGATTCTTTAACGGAAGTTTTAGAACGGATCTTTGTGGCGCGACAGTTTCGCGCGTCAGGCCCATTGGCGGGCAGACCAGCACACCGCAACCTGCCAGGAGAATAAAACTCAAAAGGAACTGTTTCATTTAGAGCAGAGCGGGGCAAGCCCCCTTCCTGACCCTGAGACTTCAATCGGGCTAATGAAGTGTTGTTTGAGAGCCCTTCAATCTAGTGCTTATGTTCAATTGCAATTAGCTCATGGTCAGGAAGGCGGGCTTGCCCCCGCTGTTTTGCGAACCCTCACCAATATTAGATCACAACTCGGCGTCGTCTAAAGATTCTTCTCTCAATACTTCATACAGACCGCTTGCTTCGTGGCGCGAGGTTTGACGAGTGGTGGGAACGGCTAGTACCCGAACGGCAGTTAGCTTGTTTTGACGACGAATAGAGATTTCATCACCCACTTTAACCGCGTGAGACGATTTCGCTGCACTCCCATTGATTGAGACGCGGCCCGCGTCACAAAGTTTTTGCGCCAGCGTGCGTCGACCACTAAGACGGCTTGCTTTGAGAAAGAGATCGAGACGCAAAATAAAACTAGGAGGCAGGGGCAGGTTGCAGGAACTATTCTCCTCTATAAGCGCCTCCTGCCTCCTGCGCCTGCCTCCTGCTCCTGGCGCTACGGTTTCGGGAAGATACCAAGCAGCTTGCCCTTTTTCTTCTTTTCACCGGGCTGCTCGCCACCAGTTGGAATGCCGTTTTCAGCTGTTTTTTCCGGCGTAATCTTCAAGATCGGATACACGGCGTCCGCGTAGCTATCTGAAATCTTTATGTAAGCTTCATTTCGTAGACCCTGCAAATAATCTTCACGAGACTTGGTGCCCTGCTCCATCGTCATGGCTTCACGCACCTGATTCTCATTAAACGTTGCCGTGGAGCTGGCTGCGGCGCGTTCGTCAACACGAAATATTTGATAACCATCGTTGAATTTCAAAGGCTCGCTAATGCCGCCCACTGGCACGCTCTTCACCGCGTCGGCGATTTCTGCGCGCAAGTTTGGCACTTCAAAGGTGCCCACCTTGCCGCCCGTTTGGGGCGCCACGCGCACACCGTTTTGTTCGCGTTCCGAGTTTGCTCCCGCTACTTTCGCGAAGTCGGCCCCGGCCCGCAACTGCCTGACCAGTTCCAATGCTCTGGCCTTTACCTCGGCTTCGTTCTTACCGGCGGAGCTCAAAAATATTTCCGAGATAGTAACGCTTTGCGGCTTGCGAAACTTGTCCTGATGCTCCTGAAAATATTTCTTCAACTCGTCCATGGTCCAGCTGAAAAAGACCTTGCGATCAACTTCCTGCTGAATCACGGCCTGTTTCATAATCTCAGTACGCAGCGTCTGGCGAGTCGCTACCGGGTCTACGCCCCCTTCGCGCATTGCTGCCTCAAGCTTTTCAATGGTTGTAATGCCCTGCTCTTTGGCTACATCGAGCATGCGACGGTTAACCTCTGCTTCCACATCATTGGCAAGTTCCAGTTCCTTTCCCTTTTGCAGCAGAAGCGCTTCATTAACGAGCGTGGCAATTAGTTCGGGCTGCCGCTTGGCGACTTCAGCGGAGGCTTCCTGTTCTGAGGCGCCTCCTTGCTTGAGTGCCTCGATGCGTTCCTTGGTCTCTCGCTTGAGCATGGAAAGCGTGATCACATCGTCATTGATTTGTGCAATCACTTCATCAACGACCTGCAGCTCGCCTTCCTGCGCGAAAGTTACGGATGGCATTAAAGCCAGTATCACGAATAAAAAGCTGGTGGTTATTGCCAGGGAAATATATTTGGATTTCACGAAATGCTCCTTAAGAAGTAGACAGCAAACAGTAGTCAGTAGACAGTAGACAGTGGTCAGTGGTCAGTGGTCAGTAAACACGCACATCTCATCAGAATTATTATTTCGTCGAACGAAAACCTAAGCCAAGCTTGACCCCAACCTGATTGCGGAGCAGCACTACTGTCTGCTGTTCTACTGACTACTGTCTACTGTCTACTGTCTACTGACTACTGTCTACTTACCTTCCGATTCTAGTCTTCTAACCTTAGTTCCATCAACACGCCGCGGACCGTGTCCAACAAATTGTCCTGCTCGTCGTCGTCGAGGGCCAGCTTCAAAACGCCGGTTGGAGTAAACACTCTGCCGGTGCCATGGTTGATAAATGCAGCCAACTTCTCAGGGGAGATGCGCGCTTTCTCGCTAAACTTCAGAGCCACACCTTCTGCGGTCTTGTCTATCGAAAGCACCGCCAGGTTCTCAGCCAACCGTCGTAGCTGCGCATAACCGAAAAGCTGTTCGACCGACTCCGGAAGCCGTCCGTAACGATCCTGTGTCTCATTGCGAATACTGGAAAGTGTCTCTTCATCTCGGGCGGACGAAACGCGTTTATAAGTTCGCAGGCGCTGGCCCATGTCGTTAATGTATTCATCCGGGATGGCCGATGGTCACACTCGTTTCATCTTCCACCGCTTCGCCGCGCAACTCCGCTACCGTGCGCTCGAGCATCTGCGTATAAAGGTCAAACCCGAGCGCATCCATGTGACCGGACTGCTGCCCGCCGAGAAGATTGCCCGCGCCTCGCAGTTCAAGATCCAGCGCGGCGATGCGAAAGCCTGCACCAAGGTCGGAAAACTCTCGAATCGCCGACAAACGGCGTTTGGCTATCGGTGAAAGCTCCTGCTCGCCGGGAATCAGAAGATAGGCATAGGCGCGGCGATTCGAGCGGCCCACCCGCCCCCGCAGTTGATAAAGCTGAGAAAGACCATATTGATCGGCGCGGTTTATGATGATTGTGTTGGCGCGGGGGATGTCTATCCCATTCTCGATGATGGTGGTCGCAACCAGAACATCATATTTATGCTCAATGAAATCGAGCATGACGCGCTCCATTTCTTTTTCGTTCATCTGGCCGTGACCAACCACCATGCGCGCCTGAGGCACCAGGCGCTGGACAAGGGCAGCAATGGTTTCAATCGTCTCAACCCGATTGTGTATGAAGAATACTTGCCCGCCACGCCCCAATTCGAGTTCGATCGCGGACTTGATTACGTTTTCCGAAAACTGGACTACCTGGGTTTGAATTGCGAGTCGATCGCGAGGCGGCGTTTCAATCAATGACATGTCTCTGAGGCCACTCAGTGACATGTTTAGTGTGCGCGGTATCGGCGTTGCAGACAGAGTCAAAACGTCAACACGCTTCTTCAGATGTTTGAGTTTCTCTTTGTGCGCTACACCAAAGCGCTGCTCTTCGTCGACCACAACGATGCCCAGCTCTTTGAAGCGAACGTCTTTCGACAGCAAGCGGTGGGTTCCAATAACTACGTCCACTTCGCCTGACTCAACGCGCTTGGCCACGTCCTTCTGTTCCTTCGCGGAGCGGAAGCGCGACAGCAATTCAATCTTCACCGGAAACGGCGCGAACCGGCTACGGAAGGTGTCGTAGTGTTGATACGCAAGCACCGTAGTTGGCGTTAGCACTGCTGCCTGTTTACCTTCCATCACTGCTTTGAAAGCCGCCCGCATCGCCACTTCCGTCTTGCCATAACCGACGTCTCCGCAGAGCAGCCGATCCATTGGCGTCGGTTGTTCCATATCCTGCTTTACATCTTCAATAGCAGTTTCCTGATCGGGAGTCAGCACGTATTCGAAACCATCTTCAAATTCGCGCTGCCAGGGCGTGTCCACCGCAAAAGCGTAGCCGCCGACAAGTTTGCGCTCGGCATACAAACGCAAAAGCTCGTCCGCCATATCGCGCATCGCACGCTTGGCTTTGGCTTTAGTTTTCTGCCAGCCCAGACCGCCGAGGCGGTCGAGGGCCGGTTGCTGACCCTCGGCGCTCGAATAACGTTGCACCAGATCCAATCGCTCGACTGGAACATAAAGCTTCGCGTCTTCGGCATAGAAGAGCAGCATGAACTCACTGCTGCGCGTGCCAAGATTGAGCGTTTGCAAACCTCCAAAACGTCCAATCCCATGGTCGATGTGAACCACGAAATCGCCCGCCTTCAGATCGCGAAAGTCCGACAGAAACGCAGCGGTCTTGGATCTTTTCTTCTTGCTGTCTGCCGTCTGCCGTCTGCCGTCTGGCCTCCGCTCCAGCCCCTGGTGGCCCGCCTCGTCAAACAGATCAGCTTCAATGTGTGTGAGTAGCAGTGCGCCGGGCATCTCAAAACCACTACTCAGCCGCCCGACTGTCACAATCGTCTGCGCTCGGCCCAATCCATTTACTTCTGTGGCTTCAGCCGCCGCAGTCATTTGTTCGACTAACGAAAGTTGCGCGTCGATCTCATACTCGGCCAAAATCTCGGCGACTCGTTCGGCAACTCCGAGACTGGGCATTACCAGAAGCGTTCTTGTGTTCCCGGCGCGAGCATTAGCCAGATCAGCGGCGAGGTCTGCGAGCCGGCCGTGGTATTTGCGTGTAGACTGAGTCTTCCATTCAACTTCCGGCGCGATACCGGCCACCGGAAAAAGAAAGAGCGGTTCGCGCCTCGCCCGGGTGCGACCAAGTTGGACCTTCGGGGCCTCCGCGTCGAGCGCCACAGATTGATCGAGTTCAGCAGCTGCACGTCCCAACACGCGAAGTTCCAACCTCTGTTTGGAATCTAACTTCGCCCTGAGTTCCTCGACGGATAAGTAGAGTTCCGTGGGCCCTACTGCGATGTCATCAACTGCGTCTGTCTCGGCATAACGGTCGGCAAGCGTTTGAAAAACTTCGCCCAGATGCGTCTCCACCGACGACGGCTCATCGATAACCAGCACAGCATTCTTCAGATAGTCAAAAATGCTTCCGCTTCTTTGCCTGACAATCGGCATCAGCCATTCCCAGCCGGCAAAGCTTTCTCCATCGTCGGCATAGACGGTGCGATCGCGAAGCGCCCGCGCATAACGCTCGTCACTCCAGCGCTCGCGCGCGGCCTCGGCCCAGGCCCGGAAGTCCTGACTGCGAACTACCACTTCACGCATGGGAACGATCTCTATTTCGCTCAACTGGCTGGTGGAAAGTTGCGTCTCCGGATCGAAGCCGCGGATCGAGTCAACCTCATCGCCGAAGAATTCGATGCGCGCCGGACTATCCTGCCCCGGCGACCAGACATCGATAATGCCGCCCCGCATAGAGAACTCGCCAACAGCCCCTACCGGATCTTCGCGTACATAACCCGCCGCGACCAGTTTGTAGACCAACTCTTCCGGCGACTGACTATTGTCTTTGGCAAGCACGACTCCCGCGTCTGCGATTTCGTCGGCTGTAACCGTCCGGCGTGCTAAGGCCCGCGCGGTAAGCAGGACGAAATCCTGCCGGTGCCGAGCAAGTCGCCAAAGAGTCAGCGCGCGGCGTTCGAGAGTCTCAGGATGAGGCGACGAGCCCGCGTAAGGATCACTTTCCGAGGACGGCAGAACGAGCACTTCATTTTCGCAATTCTTTGCACCGGCTAGCGCGCAATACCAGAAGCGCAAGTCGGCTTCCCACGGCTCAAGGTCGCGGTTCGATTGTGTGACGACGGCAAAAAGTTTACCCGTTTCGCGTTGCAACGCAGCCAGGGCCAAAGCTCGTGCTGATCCTGCCACCAGGCCACTGACTGAAACTACTCGCGCGCCCCTTTGGACCTCATCCGCCAGGCGTTTGAACTCCGGCGTTTCGGTTACACTCGTCAGACTGCTTTGCAATGGATTGATCGCTTCAGTGGTACTGCTCATAACCTGATGATTTGTAAAGAGCGGGGGCAAGCCCACCTTCCTCACCCCGAGCTGATCTATGTTGACGCTGATTAACTGCTTGAAAGTCTCTCAACTCTGGACGTGACGAAGGAGTAAGAAAATCTCGAAGTGAGGAAGGCGGGCTTGCCCCCGCTCTTCACCCATCACTCAGAACTAACACTTACCGGCCTTCGTCATTCTTTCAATAATATTGCTGGACGACAGACCCTCAACAAAAGGCAAACTTACAACGCGCCCCCCTGCCGCTTCTACCTCTTCGCGTCCATGAATCTCATCTAGTCCATAGTCGCCCCCCTTTACAAGCACGTCGGGTGACAGCCTGGCGATTAACGTGCGAGGCGAGACATCATCGAAGATCGTGACGTAGTCAACTTGTCGCAGAGCTGCAAGTATCTCTGCGCGTTCGTTCTCGTTGATCACCGGTCGTCCCTCGCCCTTCAATTCACGTACGGTACGATCGCTGTTTACAGCGACGACCAACGCGTCACCGAGGGCACGGGCGGCGGCTAGATAGCGCACGTGGCCCACGTGCAGCAGGTCAAAAACTCCGTTAGTAAAAACGAGCGTTTTGCCGGCAGCGCGCAGAGTTTGGCGCAAACCGAGCAGTTCGTCCTGGCTCAGAATCTTTTCGATCATCTATGAATAACAATCTAGCATGAAGCGCTGCGCTGGGCTAAATCGAGGGTTCGGAGCGGGGGCAAGGCGGGGTCCCCAGCGGGGCAGCCCAGCTGCGGTGCTAGGCCCGCCTTCCTGACCCTGAGCTGATCAAACTGAGTTGTTGCCTCTCGATTGAAAGTCTTTCCAGGTTAGGAAGGCGGGCCTAGCACCCAGCTGGGCTGCCCCGCTGGGGACCCCGCCTTGCCCCCGCTCTTCCTTCGCTTTACGATGCATCCCATGTCTGTGCCCTTCCTCGAAGAGAATGATCAAACACGAGCGCGCCAGGAACATCTGGAGGCGTTGCGCCAGCTTGTCGGTAATGCCTACCCCAATAAGTTTGAACGCAGCCACGTAGTTGACCCCCAACGCGAAGATACGATCACCAGCGTGGTTGAAAAGTATCGCTCGTTTCAGCCGGAAGTAGCTGAGGGCGAACGTCCGGCGCCGGAACCAATTGAGCTGGCCAACCAGCAACTGAACAGCGTTACGGTGCGCGTGGCTGGACGGATTGCTTCGCCACCTCGCGTCATGGGCAAGGCCGCGTTTGTGCACTTGTCTGACGGCATCACGCGTCTACAAATCTACGTGAAGCGGGCTGACGTGAAAGGCGTGAGCAATGACGCGGCCCAGGGTGAGGTTGATGGCTGGGAGTTGTTTAGTCTGTTGGACCACGGAGATTTCATCGGCGTTGAAGGGTATCTCTTCATTACCAAAACCGGCGAGCTCTCAATTCACGTACAGCAGTTGCAGTTTTTGGCGAAGGCGCTGCTGCCCCTTCCCGATAAGATGCATGGAATAAACGATCCGGAGATTCGTCAGCGTCAGCGCTATGCCGACTTGATTGCCGGCAGCCTGCAATTGGAACGAGATGAGAACGATCTAACGCCGCGAGAGACTTTCGAGCGTCGCTCCAGGATCATTAGCGAGCTGCGCCGCATTCTGGAAGATCATGGTTACGTGGAAGTGGAGACTCCGATGCTCACTTCCAAGGCGACTGGCGCTGCGGCACGGCCATTCAAGACACACCACAACGCGCTCGACATAGATCTCTACGCTCGCATCGCCCCGGAGTTGTACTTGAAACGTCTGCTGGTCGGTGGTTTTGAGAAGGTCTATGAACTAAATCGCAACTTCCGCAACGAAGGGATCGACCGCACCCACAATCCTGAGTTTACGATGCTGGAGTTTTACTGGGCGTATGCTGACGTGAACCAGATGATGGATTTCTGTGAGGAGATGTTGCGCGCCACGGTGTTTTCCGCGCTGGGTCACACGCATGTGAAGTATCGCGGACAGGATATCGACTTCTCGGAACCGTTTGAGCGGCTAACGATGAGGGAAAGCGTAAAGCGAGTTGCTCCGGACCAGGAGATTACAGATGAAACCCTCATCGAACTATTTGAAGAACACGTAGAACAAGGTCTCGTTCAGCCGACCTTCATCTACGATTTCCCAAAAATTGTTTCACCGCTCTCCAAGGCTTCGCCAAAAAACCCTGCGGTTGCGGAACGTTTCGAACTCTTCATCGATGCGATGGAATGCGCCAACGGCTTTTCGGAGCTGAACGATCCGTTGGAGCAGTATCAACGTTTTCTCGATCAGATGTCGCAGCGCGAGGGCGGTGATGAAGAAGCGATGGTGATGGATGAAGACTACATTCGCGCACTCTCTTACGGCATGCCACCCGCCGCCGGCATCGGCATCGGCGTCGACCGCTTCGTGATGCTGCTAACGAACAAGCAAACAATTCGCGACGTGATCCTGTTTCCACACATGCGGCCGGAACGAAAAGCGGGAGAGGGTGAACCGGCCGAGATCGAAACGTAGTTTGATTCGTTCACAAGCGCAAAGCATGAAAATTGATGCTCCCGGAGCGCCAAAGGCGCGAAATGTAACAGCCTGGGGCAACGCCCCAGGATAGCGCCCCCAAATCTTCTTCAGAGCGCTGAAGGCGCGACATCGATTCAATCCCACACATATCGTTCGTCATAGTCTATCCCGTAACTCTTCAAGAACTTGCGATATTCATCTTGAAAGGTTACGCGGTGGTGGTGAACTTTTTGGCGCGCGATGTAGCTCTTTACCGCCGTGACCTGCGATTGTCCAATGGAAAATGCTCCGTATCCTCGTTGCCAGTAGAAGTTCTCTAACTCCTTCCCCTTGGTCTTAATCCACTTGGACGATTCACTCTTCACATCCTTAACAAGCTCGGCGACTTCAATCGTCCTGCCAAGTGAGAACAGAATGTGAACATGATCATCGGTGCCGCCGATGGTGAGTGATGGCGACTTGAGTTCGCGGAATACCTTCGCCATGTATGGGTGTAACTCTTGTTCGATTGCAGTTGAGATAAATGGTTCCCGGTTCTTCGTGCTGAAGATTAGATGGACAAGGATCGACGACAAGGATTGAGGCATGCTGTCTTCTCACTTTCGGAGTTTATGTCGCGCTTTCAGCGCTTCAGGGCGGGTTGAGGATATCTCTTCCTGGGGCGTTGCCCCAGGCTATTGCATCGTGCGCCGTTGGCGCACCGATACAAGATTTCTTGCGGGCCGCCTTCTCTGGGAAAATTTTAGGAAAGAATTATCGCCTGAGCCGAGGCGCTTCGGTGCGCGTGTTCGCCGACCCGTACGAAATGATCGTGCCGCCGAAACCGACGGCCCAACCATGTGCACGATCAGAGAAGAAGATTCGTTCCAGCGCGTGAGGAGTGTTGCTGCGTTCACTCAGCCAATGCAAGCCGCCATCGGCTGTGTGCAGCAGCGTGCCTTCAGCTCCAACTGCCCAACCTTCCCCGGCATCAAGAAATTTCACATCCAACAAATCCGCTGTCACGCCGGAAACCTGAGCTTGCCAACTTCTTCCGCCGTTGACGGTGCGATAAATAGCTCCTTCACTGCCAACAGCCCAACCGCGGCGCAGGTCAACAAAAGACGCGGAATTGAAACGAACGCCCGTTGCGGCCGGCAATATGCCCTTCTGCCACGTTTGACCTCCATCTGACGTTTGCAAAATCGTGCCGCCGGCACCAACCAGCCAACCGCTGTTTTCGTCGATGAAGTCTCCGCCAAGCAACAGAAATCGCGTGGGCGCCTGCAATCTGGTCCAACTCGCTCCGGAGTCGTGCGTCGCGTAAATCGTTCCACCCTCACCAAAAGCCCAGCCGCGTCCACCTCGGCTGAAGAGGGCGCGCATCAAACGCGCATCGACATTGGCGCCACGCAGGTTCGCTCGCCGCCAATGCTCACCGCCGTCGCTGGTCAGCATGAGATAGGCACGTTGTTCGTCGTTCGACCTAAGGTCGAAGATGTTTCTTTCGCAGAGCAACCAGCCATGGAACTCATCAGAAAAGTAGATGTCGCGAATCGCATCTTCCGTCGGCTGAAGTTTCGCTTCCCAACTCTTTCCGCTATCGCGTGTAGAAAGCAAGGTGCCCCGACTGCCAACTGCCCAACCACGGTTCGAATCCACAAAGTAGACTGCATGAAGCCAGGCGAGGGAGCTGGTGCGTTGGCGAGACCAGGAGAAAGCGGAAGCTGAAGAGAAAATCACGAGGAGCAGGAGGCAGGAGCAGACGGCAGGAAAGCCGCATCCAGTGTTTTTTGATTTTAGTAAATTGCCCAACGCCATTCTCTTGTTCCTAAATCTTCCTGCAGCCTGCTCCTGCCTCCTGCTCCTGTCTCTAAAAGATTCCGCCGGTAAAGATCCGCGCGAAGCTCAGTATCGGGAAGAAGGTCATGATCTTTTGCATGCTCTTCAACTTGTTGCCTGGAACAACAACCTGATCACCCGGGACGAGATAAGTCACATCTGGCGCCCTGCCTTTGTAAATCGCGCTGAGGTTGACTGCAATCGGCTTCAGGTTTCCATCGGCTTGCCGTCGTAACACCACGACCTTGCTCCTATCGCCAGTCGATAGCACGCCGCCTGCTTCACTAACCGCCTCCGAAACAGTCAGGCGATGAGACATCATTCGAATTCCCGGTTGGCCTACATCACCAATGACGCTGTAGCGATACGAGGATGCTTTATCGAGTGAGACAGTGACTTGCGGATCAATGATGTATTCGTCGTAACGCTTCTTAATTGTCTCGGCAACTTCGTCGACCGTCTTGCCGTTAACAAAAATGCCGCCAGGGATCAACGCGAGTGAGATGCGACCACTCGGCGGGATGATAATTCCCGAACGCGAATAGCGATCTTGCCCGAAGACGTTAACCGACACGACATCTTCCGGTCCGAGCCGGTAGGTATTGAAAAAATTATTGTAGTAAGGAACCACAGCGGCTTCTTCCGATGCCTGCTCATGGCGATTCGCCTGGGTGTCGTCGGGAACATCGGTAGCGGCAGCGCTGCCATCAACATTCTTCTTTGACTCAACTGCGTCGACCAACAACGCGCTGTCGAGGCTCTTTGCGCTTGCGTCCGGCGCCGGTGTCTGGCCCTTGGTACCGGTGTCATCCTTCAGAGGCTGCTCAGGTCTGGCGTTCGGCTCCGGTTGGCTCGTCTGATTAGGATCAGTGCCTTTCGTGGCAAACCTCTGGCGCGTCTTGTTGCTATCCGTCACCGCGGTTTGAGCAACACCGACAGCGCTGGCAGAAACCATGATCGCGGCGGCAATTAGTACCAGCAGCAGTTTGTTTACCGTTTTCATTTCTACCTCCAAAAGACCTTAAGGCCACGAGCGGGCGAGACGCCCGCGGTCCCAGCAATCACCGGCCTCTACCAAACAGAATTATCTTGATCGTTTCAAATAAAATGATCGCGTCAAGCATCAGGCTTTGATTCTTGATGTAGTAAAGATCGTATTGAAGCTTCTGGCGTGCATCCTCAATCGAAGCTCCATAGGGATATTTGATTTGTGCCCAACCCGTCAGGCCCGGCGCGATGAGGTGACGCTGCTCGTAATAAGGAATCTCTTGCGCCAATTGCGAAACGAAGTGCGGACGCTCTGGCCGGGGTCCGACGAAATCCATCTCCCCACGCAGGATGTTCCAGAATTGCGGTATCTCGTCAATGCGAAGTTTTCTTATGATCTTGCCGACGCGCGTGGTGCGATCGTCATCCTCAGTGGCCCAGACCGGACCTGCTTTCTCGGCGTCAGTGCGCATCGAGCGAAATTTCATAACCGTGAACACGCCGCCGTTTTTTCCGACGCGTTCCTGTTTGTAAAGAATAGGTCCGCGCGAGTCCAGCTTGATTAAGATGGCGGTGACGATAGCAATAGGTAACGAAAAGAGCGCGCCAACCAGGGCTACGATCCGGTGCACGATATTTCGTGTTATGCCGGCGATTCGTGCCTGCCTGCCGCGACTCGAGAAGATCAACCACGAAGGACGAATCATGTTGAGCGAAACGCGACCGGTAACTCGCTCGTAGAACGAGGCGCCCTCTTCGATGTTTACGGTTCCCGCCAAACTCAACTGCAATAACTCATTTGTCGGCAACTGCCCGCGCCGTTCTCCCATGGCCACGATAATGCGATCGATGCCTTCGCGCCTGACCACTTCATCCAATTCGGATGTCAGTCCGATTACCCGTGGGTTGATCAAACTCTTGCCGAGCAGCTCAGGATCACTGCCCACGAAACCGGCAATGCGATAACCGGCATCGGGACGTTCAAGCATCTCGCGAGCGACCTCCACGGCAAAGGTGCCTGAGCCCACAATTAAAATCTTTTCGCCAAAATCCGGATGACCCAACAGCCAATGAATAGATACTCGCCAGCCGACCATTAGTCCCAGCGCCAGCGGCAAGGCTATCAGGGAAATGCCGCGGCCCAACATGAGTTGGGGAAAAGCATAGAAGGCCAGCGCCAGCGCAACCCAGGCAAGGCCCAGCGCCTGCACTAGTCGCAACACCAACTCACGGCGATCATGCATCACGACAAAGTCGTAGAGATCGAACAGATAAAAGGATGCCAGGCAGAAAAGCGTGGCCAGTGCGGCTTTCAGAAATCCCTGCCGCAACACTAGTTCGTTTTGCGAATCCTCCAGTCCCAGACGCAAATACACCGCGCCCACGATCGCGCCGAAAACAACTGCGGCTTCGGCGAGAAGCAGTAGGCTGGTCCGAGTATTTGCGCGTGAATTTCTCAACTCGCGATTGCCACCTCTTCTTCTTCGTTTTGAAATTCATCTACCAGTAACAACTCTTCCGCCTCAGGCAGCGCTTTGCGTGGACGGTAGTTGCGCTGCTGGTAGTAATAAGAATTCGATTCGAGTTCTTCGTCCGCGCGATTCAAAACGATGCCCAGCATTCGTTCGCGCGGCAGTTGCGCCAAAAGTTTGTCGACCATCGAATAGCGGGTCTTGCCGGCGCGAACTACCATCAGCGCGCCGTCAGCGCGATTGATCAGCAGGTTGGCGTCGGTGAAAATTCCCAGGGGTGGCGCATCGATGATGATGAAGTCAAACAGACGGCGAGCTTCGGAAATCACTCCGGCGTAGGTCGGACCGGAAAGTAATTCAGCGCAGTCGTCACGCGCCTGCCCACCTGGAAGTAAGTAAAGTCCGGCCGGATCGAGGCGAACTACAGCCTCGCGCAAACTGAGTTCTCCGCCTAACACTTCTGAAAGTCCGCGTGGTGCGTCGATGGCTAAATAATCAGTGGCGCAGGGCTGGCGCAGATCGCTGTCTATCAAGAGGGCGCGCACGCCTTCAGTTTGGGCGAGCAGCCAGGCGAGGTTTAGGGCAGTCAAGGTTTTGCCTTCGCCCATCCCCGCGCTGGTGATAACAAATGTGCGCATCTGTTCACGCTCACCGGCCTGCAGAATTCGGGTACGCAGTGAGCGAAACTGTTCGCAGTAAGGCGAGCGAGGTTGCGTGATAGCCACGAGATGAGGCTCAACGCGCGCGGCATCCACGTCATAAGAGACGAGTCCGCTCGCGCGCGTCGGCCTGGCAGCGTTCAAAGTTGCCCCAACAGCACGCGAAGCTGTTCGTTCGGGGAGTGCCATCCCGTCAGAAGCTTTCGCAGTGTGCGCAGTGAACGCTGAACTTTTCACCGTCGATCCGGCACGTCTGGGAAACGAAGAAGCGGGGAATAACTGCTCTTCAATCTCCGTGCCCGAAGGGACGATGCGATTGGTGCGGATCTCTCCGCGAGGTGACGGTTTATATGCCTGGTGAGCCCGAACATCCGATTCGGTTGCGCCGGCCCTTTTTAATGCGTCATAAACTCTGCCCATAAGACTCTCCTCTTGTCGGAACGAGACTAATTGCTCGAGTCGCCGTTTCCATTACCGGCTGCCCAAAGTTCCGCGCGGCTGACGTCTGAAAAAATCCTGGCCGGCAGTTCCTTCGGCTCGGCTGATGGCGCCCTCGATAATCGCGCGGCTAATGGTCAGATCGCCGGCGGCATAACCAGCCAGCAAAGCGTTATCGCAAAGATTGTTTATGTTGCGGGGAATACCTTCCGTGGAGCGATAGATGTAGTCGATCGCCGAAGATGAAAAGATGTCGGTTCGCTCTGCGCCGGCTGCGAGCAGGCGTGAAGTGATGTAACGATCGGTTTCCTCGACGGTCGGCAACGGCTTGATTACACAACGCAGGGCCACTCGTTGTTTGAGTTGGCGTAGATCGGGATCGTTTAAGACTTCACGAAGTTCCGGCTGACCGGTAAGCACAATTTGCAGCTGTTTCTCAGTATCTGATTCGTAGTTTGAAAGCAGGCGAATCTCTTCGAGGACGGCTGGTGAAAGTCCCTGCGCTTCGTCGATGATCAAAACGGTCCTCAGTCCACGCGAATGACGCGACTCCAATGCCTTGCCAAGTTCCACCAACAATTCCGGCTTGGTTTCCCACTTCTGAATATCGAACAACGATGCCACGTGCTGGTAAAACTCGGTGACTGAGAAACGCGGATTGAAGATGTAGGCCACCAGAACTGTGCGGTCCAGTCGCTGCATCATCCAGCGCAGGATCGTCGTTTTGCCGGTCCCGACTTCCCCTGTTACCACTACTAAACCTTTGCCACTCTCAATTCCGTAATGCAGATTGGCCATCACTTCCGTGTGCGAGGGCGTGAAATAAATGAAGCGCGGATCGGGAGTCAGCGCGAATGGCAATTCTTTGAGACCATAAAATTCTGCGTACACCGGTTTACCCTCCAAACTTGTCCTTGTCAGCGTTAGACAGCAAAGCGCTCAAACACCTGCGTCAGTTTAAGAATCAGCGCCAGCGCCGGAATCGCCAGAAACATTGCCGCGACCGCAGTGGCTAGTAGCAACTTGCGCCGGCGGGGAATGCTGTGCGCCTCTTCGGCAGTCAATAATTCCGGCAACGTCATTAGCACCGGCAGCGACGTGTAATGAGCGGCGTCTTCGCTGGTTTGAATTGTGAGCAAGCGCGGGACTTCAAAGAGTCCGGCTAACAGAAGGCCAAACGCGAGTCCGGCAGCGACGCCAGCTCCGATCAGCACCAGGCGCTTGGGCGCAACCGGACGAGCCGGAAGGTTCGCCGGGTCGACCACCTGAATACCTTCGCCTTGCTGTTGACTGGTTGCATCCGCACTGAGGCCGATCTTCTGTGCCTGAATGAGCAATGCATCGTATTGCGCCTTCTTCGTTTGATAATCTCGATCCAACGCGCCCAGCGTGACCTCGGCGCCGGGAACATTATTGATTCGCGCCATCACCGCGCTGATCTGTCCATCGATTTGACCAAGCATGGCCTGCTGGCGCTTGGCCTCGCCATCGACCAGCTGCAATTCCGACTCGAGGTTGCCGACAGTCAGATCCGGACGGTCGCGCAGTTTGTCCTGTTTCTCCTGGATGCGCGCCTTCCATTCGACAATCATCTGATCCATCGCTTCCTTTACAGAGTCGACTTCCGCTTGCTTCGCGAGCACATCAGGATGCTTGGGCCGCAGTTCTGTCAGCATGCGCGTTAATTGCGACTCGAGGTCCGCCCTGCGGGCGACGAGTTGTGCCCACGCCAGCGTAGTCTTTGGGTCGGTCGTATTCTCCGCAATGTCGTCTTTTGATTGTTCGGAAGTTTTCTTTACAAGAGCGAGCTGGCTGGTGAGCGCCGAACGACGATCCTGGAGACGGCCAACTTCTGAGATATAAGCTTTCTGTTGATCGCGTAGACCGGTTAGCTGACCGACCAGCGATGCAGCTTCCGACGGCAGGTTGCCGACGTTCTTCTGCATGAAGTCCAGCCGATCACGATCGACGGCATCAAGCTCTTCTTTAGTTTGGTTGACCTGTTGATCTATGAACTGCTTGGCAGAACTCGTGGAGTTGATGGTGTTCTGCGTTTGCACGTCAATGTATTTGCTCGCCAACACAGATGTGACGGCTTGTGTGGTTTTCGCATTGCGACCACGGTAGGTGATGTTGAAGCCATTGGTGATGTCGTTACGGCTGGTGTTCACCTCAACTTTGATGCTGGTGCGCATATAGTCAATGAGCACTTCCATCGGCTCACCGCGCAGCCGCTCCGCTTTGTATAGATCGTATTTTTGGATCAGCGGTTCGAGCGAGCTGCGGCTGGTAACGACCTGCGCGATGCTGTTTATCTGGCGCGTCAGGCTGTCTTCGGTAATGGTGGGAACAACGGAATTGGGCAGCGTCGATGGCTTGACGACGATTAGGGTTGACGACTCATACAGGTCGGGCAACTGAATCACTACCCACGACACCGCGGTCGCGATCGCAATCGCCGGCAAGATGATCAACCACTTGCGCTTCCAGGCGATCTTTGCGTATTCGCCTGCGGTTCGTTGCCGAAATTCAACACTCATGACTAACGCTCCTCGAAGTTTTATTGCCTATCAACTTGAAAGAAAGTCTCTGGGTTAGGAAGGGGGCTTGCCCCCGCCGAGGCTGGGTTACATTCAACGAGCGGGGGCAAGCCGCCCTTCCCAACCTCGAGATCTTCTTTGAGTTGAGCCCTCACTGGCGGTTACAGACTCGCTAAAACGCTGCGCGCTTCACCGGCTTCTGCAAATGCCGCTTTGTCGCTCAACCGCACTGCTTGCTCGAGTTCGCGTCGCGCACCTTCTCTGTCGCCGCGGGCCTTCAGAGCCATTCCAAGGTGGTAGTGATAATTTGGGGCGGGACTACTGACACCGTTTTTGGACGCGCGGTCATCGAGCGCCACGGCCTTTTGCAATTGTTCGACAGCAGCGCCATACAGTCCTTTTTTGTAGTAGACCCAACCAAGCGTGTCGACAAAGCCGGGGATGTTCGGGTTCTTTTGCACGACGCCCTGTGCGAGGCGTACCGCCTCGTCGAGATTTCCTTTGCCGTTGACGGCATACAACCAGGCAAGGTTGTTTGCTGCAATCACCGAGTTTTGATCTTTGCCCAGGGCTTTGCGGTAGTTGTCGGCCGCGGAATCATAATTCTGCCGCGAGTCGTCAAGCATGCCAATCAATGTGTAGGCCGTGGCGTTGTCCGGGCGGCGTTCGAGTATTTTTTGGTACTCCGCAATTGCCCGATCCTGTTGGTTAGTGTTGATGAAAAGTGCACCCAAGGCTGAATAAGCCGCGATGTAGTTCGGATCGAGATCGAGAGTCTTACGCAGTTCCGCTTCAGCCTGTGACGGGCTGTGTTCGAAACCGTAAGCCTGCGCCTTGAGATAATGCAGCGACGCATTTGCGGGATAGCTGCCAAGCACCTGATCAATTCTTGCGTGAGCTTTTGCGATTTCGTTGTTGCGCGCGTAGAGCCTAATCAACCCGCTCAGGGCGTTGAAGTTTGTGCTCTCGATCGATAGCGCGTTCTCATAAAAGCCAGCAGCCTCATCAGTTTTGTTTTCAGCCAGGGCCACACCAGCCAGACTGATGTAAGGGTAGGTGTCTCGCGGAGCAGCGTCGCGCGCCATCATGAAATCTTTACGGGCGTTAACGATGTTTCCCTGTTCCAGCGCGGCCGAGCCCCTTGAGAGATAGGCTTTAACGCGAATCTCAGCCAACATCTGTGGTGAATTTTGACGATCCGGCGCGGTCTGGTTGAGACGATCAATCAGTTCCGTTGAAAGTCGTTGAGCGCCTTTCGCGTCTCCCTGCGCGAGGTTGATTTGCACCTGCATCAGTTTCGCCGGCAGGTAGTCGGGGTAGTTGCGTTCGAGGTCGCCGGCAAAGGCTCGCGCCTGATCGATGTTTCCCAAATTGAAGTTTGCCTGGGCCATGAAATAAAGACCGGCGCGCGAATTTGGTTCCTGCACCAGGACCTCTTTCAGATCTTCAACGGCCGCTTGTAAATCGTTGGCTACTCCGGTTTGCGTGCGAATCCTGGCGCGCAATAAAAGTGCCTGCCGGTCGTGCTGGTCCTTTTTCAGGATTTCATCGGCCTGCGCCATCGCACCCTGGGTGTCGCCGCGCATGAGCATGATTTCACCCAGGCGGTAATGTCCCTGAGTGAAGTCAGGCGTCTTCGCAACGATCTCCTGATAGATGGTGACAGCTTCGTCCAGACGATTAATCGAAGAGTAGAAGTCGGCCAACACCGCTCGACCCTCGGGCTTGTCCTTGTCGAGTTCAGCCAGCGCTTTGTAGGCAACTTCCGCTTTGTCCAACTGTTTGTTGACGAGATAAAAACTGGCGAGAATAAAACGCGAGGCACGATCGGTTGGCTCTACCTCGACCGCTTTAGTCATCTCGGCTTCGGCCTCGGGAAGACGGTTCAACTGCACCAGATACTTGCCGTATTCAGTGTGGGCCAACCCGGAATTGCTGTTGACCGAAATCGCGCGCTGGAAAGTTTCTTCGGCTTTCGCCTTGTCGTTAGTAACGATGTAGAAACGCGCCAGACTCAAGTATGACTCAACACGTTTTGGCTCCAACTCGATTGCCTGGTTAATCTCGGCGAAGGCCTTATCGTGTTGATTCTGGGCGTAGAAAACACTGCCCATCAGAATGTGGCCCTCAACGTGATTGGCATCCTTCTGCAGGATTTGAGTGGCGAGGCGCTCGGCTTCTGCGACTAATTCAGGATGTCCCTTGGCGGCAGCGATGTAGTAGTTGCCGAGCTTTACGCGAGCTTCAAGATTGTCCGCGTCGAGTTCAGTAGTTTTGCGCAGCTCTTCGAAGGCTTCCTGAAAGCGCTGCAGCCCTTCGTATGAACGGGCCAGGCCCCAGTGAGCCGACGCAAGCTTCTCGTCGATCTGAATTGCATTGCGAAACTCAAGCGACGCTTCCTGAAACTTCTCGTCCTTCAGGTAGACTTCGCCCTTTTCGACGTGCGCTATTTTTGCTTTTTCGGGATTGGTGCAGCCGCTTATTGCGAAGATCGCGGCTAAAAGAACAGACAGAAGGGCGGCGTAGTAAACTTTGGATCGGCACTCGGCTTTCATTTTCTTTCCTCTCGTCGGGAGCGCTTATTCCTGGGGCTCAGGTCAACGTCCCGGTTGTTGGTCTCTGGTTTTACTCTCGCTTCCGTCGAGTGGCGGGCAATGCCACTTGATTTGTCCCGAGAGTGAGACACTTTTACAAAAGGGTTAATTCGGTAATGATTCCTCGAAATCTGTTCACTCGAGTCTGCTGGTGTAAAGCGTTAGTTTTACGACCTAATCTGACAGATTGCTTGGCGTCAGTCTGGAATGAATTCGGGCAGGATGGTTGAGGAAGAGGCGGCGAGATCAGTCGCTAGACCAATGGCTGCTTGTAGCGGCTCTGGCTCTGAGTCATTAACAGTTGTCGTTATACGGACCATGGCGCCATCCGAACGACGCATGCGAACGCTATCAAGAACTGTGTAAACCTTCCCCCAATACTCACTTGCAACTGCGCGGCCGCGTCCCTGGTACCAGTAAACCAATAACTCTTTGTGGTCCCCGTTTTGGATCAAATACTTGTTGGCGACGAACGCCGGTCGTCCCTTTGGAGCAATCGTGACAGTTCCCGGTTCGCTCATGACCCAGCCCGATCCAGGCAAACAATTTAAGGGGCTGTGATAGGTAGCGCCGTCTCGTTGGCTAGCGTAATAACCCACATAGAAGTTTACTGTTCGTCCGTCTCGGTCGCGATAGTTCCGCAGGAGGTAGTCGCTCGCACGCAGCACTGCCAGCGTTTCTTTGTTGAATTGCTCGTCACTGCCGGTCTGTTCCCACGTCTCAATCTTCTTGGGAAAGTCTTTCAAGCTCTTGCGCTCGACGTGAGCTTCACCCAGATACTCCCAGGTATTAACAACAAGGCCGCCGGCAAGTAGCAGTACAAGCAGAATTGCGAAACGCCAGGACTTCATTATTCCGCTCCTTCCGCTTGCGCGAACTGGGGCGTTGGTCTGGGGAGTTGCGGCACGACCCTGCGTGACTCGGGTTTGGTTGGGTTCACACGATCGAGCAGCCAACCAACGCCGAACAACATGAGAAACGCCACAACGTAAATCACCCAGCCTGAAAAGCTATGAAAGAAGCCATCGGCAACCCGGGCGCCGTAGTAGCGGGCGAGAATGCCGGTGCCGCTGACTCGAAGCGCGTTTGTAAGGATCGCTATTGGAACTGCCGATAACACGATGATCGTGGAACGCCAGAAACCAAAACTCTTCAATACACCGAGAACTTTAACGATCGCGTTCTTTGGCTCAGGACCTTGCGACTTATCTCCATCCCCGGAGTCTCCACGCGGATGCGTGAAGTAAGCAAAGACAACGGCCAGCGTCACCAGCGTCATTAGTGAACGGATACCACTACAAGCTTCGACTACTTCAAGTTTCTTTGTTTCGCGGGCGCCCAGCGGCATTAGCTCGATGACGTTTCCCTGCCGCAAGACGGGAATATTGAAAAACGCCATGGCCGAAACTGCACAGCGCGAAGCAAAAAGTTGTAAGGGGAAGGCAATTTTGTTGAAGATGATTGCGGGTATGGGAATGGCCAAAAGGAGCAGAAACAACGGGACTATCAACAGGCGCAACAGACCAAATCCCCAAAAATAAAGAACAACTCCTGCCAGCATGAGGACTAACGAGGTCCTTTGCATATAGAGCTCGGCTCCGGCAGTTCCGGCCCAGAGAGCGGCCAGGGAAAGCACTACCGCAGCCAGTCCACAGAACATCGCCGGGTGTTGGCTGGTGCGCGCCAGCCGTTCTCGCTGACTCCAGAGAATGAAGCCGATGATTAAGGGGATGAGCAGTCCGTGGGAATAGTTTTCATCAGTCCACCAATCGTGGCCCAACTTCGTCAACACGGTTGCATAGGTAAACACGAGCGCGGACGCGATCGCCAGGATTCTGGAAAGATGTTTTATGGCAGGGACGCCAGAAACTGCGGGGACCTTCATAGGGGCACTCTAGTTGGCGGTAACTGTTTCGAGTATCTCGGCAGGAAAAGGGCAAGTTTCCCTACTCAGTCCACTAAACATCTAAAGTGAACCGAATTCCGCTGCCTCAGGCGTACCGACCAAGTTTTTTGTTTTGTCCAGTTGAGTGAGTGACGAAACTTGTCACGGCACAACGCGGCTTTGCCTCAAAAGTCAAAATGCAGTTATTGGCGGTGGGGATTTCATTAATGCCCCAACAGGTCGCTATCTAGAACCCGCGGGTGGCATTGCGAAACCTGCGGACGGCATTGCGAAACCTGCGGGTGGCATTGCGGAGCCTGCGGACGGCATTGCGGAACCTGCGGACGGCATTGCGAAACCTGCGGGGGAACCTGCGGGTGGCATTGCGAAACCTGCGGGTGGCATTGCGGAACCTGCGGGTGGCATTGCGGAACCTGCGGTCGGCATTGCGGAACCTGCGGACAGCATTGCGGAACCTGCGGTCGGCATTGCGGAACCCGCAGACGGGATTGCAGAGTCGCGCTTCCGGTATTTATGAGGGAGCGGCGCGACAAGGCTGACTCCACAAGCGAGTCAGCCTTTAAGCTTGAAGGCGATTTGTTCTTACCTAATGAAGATTGTGGCTGAGTTGCTTCTTTGCCCCGCTATGATCAGCGACAACTCAACGACTCCGGCCCCGCTTAGTTCAGGAGGCAGGCGAACGTTGAGCTGGTCATGTCCTATCAGCCGCTTCGCGGCGCCGGCGAATTCAACCGGAAGGCTTATCACCAGTCCATTGCTGGTGCGCGCTTCAACCGTCACAGACTCCGCCAGATTCACTACCGAAGTACCGGCGATGATGATGTCGTTGGTTGGGTCGACGTTGGCAGCGTGACCCGTCACGCCTAACGCGAATAAAGCGAGTCGCGTCCGTTTGTCAGGCCCGAAGTTTTCTGGTGTCAGCACTTCAAATCGCTCCGTCTGCGTTCTCAAGTTCATTGCGATCGCCTGGCCTAAGCCACCTTCCGATGAAGTCATAAGGCGAAAGGCGTTGCTCGCGCCGGCTTTTCCGGTTCGATCCCAGGCAGCTTTTCCCCCATATAGCGTAAAAGCCATTCCGTTGACGGTGTTTGTTTCGAGTCCAACCTCGCTGGCTGGGATTTCAAGTCGCACCCATTGGCCGGCGGCAGGCAGTGGTCCCATGTAGCGGCGGCTAACGGTGCCCGAAGTTCCCCAGGGAATGTTGTCGGCACCCCAGTAAGCGCGATGATCAAAGTCGACTGAGTTTGCGGACCACTGCAACATGATCTCACTGGGTGGATTCACCGGATCAAGATAGACATAGGTAAACAGCACTTCACTGGCACTCAAGGTGAGAGTTGAACTGGCGTTAGTAAAGTAATGCTGGTGTATTCCAGCGGAGACACTTGACTGATGCGCCAAAGGAGCGGCGTAAGGAACTGGATTGTTACTACTCCACGTCCAGCTGTCGTTGTCGGCATAGCTGGTGGCGCCATTTGGTAGCGCACCCGAGATCCAAACTGTTTCGGTTGACTGTCCCGGACCTGGCGATGGACTTGGCGATGGCCGTGGCGTTGGTGTTGGAGTCGGACTGGGACTAATTGACGGAGTCGGGGTCGGCGTAGGTGAAGGCAAAGACAAGGCGCCACCCAGGGCTGCTAACAATTGATCCATATCCACGCCTGGGTCAGCACCGCCGCTGCCCTGGCTCTTGTAGGGACTATTGGCAGCCAGATGGTAGTTCGCGGTCGCGGGGTCAACGAAGCCTACAGTCGTAAGAGCGGAAGCGATGAGGTCATTTGGATAACGCGAATTCAATGGCCCATCGCCAATCTTGCCTACGTCGCTGCGGTTATCGATGATCACGTTGTGCGCCATCTGCAAGTTAGACCAGCAACCACCTGAGGGTCCCGACTGGCAGTTCATGCCGTATTCATTGTGAGCCAGAATGTTGTCTTTGAAGATGAAGCCGTTGCTGGTGGTAGTGTGCGCGAAAACCATGCTGCCCCGGCCCAGCGGCGTCGCGCTACCGGGATAGGTGTTATGCGACAACGTGACATTGTCGGCGGAGGTCATGCTAAGAAAAATTTCTTCAACGCCCGAGTCGAAAAGATTGTTTGAGATCGTGACGGGTCCGCTTCGTACAGTCGTAAACTCAGAATCCTCCAGCGCGGGTCCACCAACTACGCCGCTGAACAGGCGGTTCCAATTCGGCGTTCGCTTAAAATAATTATTGCTTATGTTGATATTAAACAGGCCTGACCAGGGAAAAGCGTTTCCGGTAATGGTGCTGCCCTGGTTTCGCGCTGTAAGGACTAAAGCGTTGTGCCAACCCTCAAAGGTGTTGCCGAAGATGTTAACGTTGCGGGCCATCTTGATTTCTATAAATGCTTTCGGCCCATGACCAAATCTAAGTTGCTGCGAACGCGGCAACGTCGTGGCATCGCCTCCCGAGTTTATCCATTCCCATTCGGTGGAATTGAAATTTAAGACGACTTGCGAACGCTGAATTGTGATGTCCTGATTCAGATAACCATTCCAGGTTGCTTCGCCCGGAGCGTCCGGAACCTGTCGCAGCGGGTTGCCCTTGTTGAGATCACCCTTCGCGCCGGCGGCGACGTAGCTCACCACGTTTCCATTAATCGCGGTAACTTTGGCTATCTCAACCTGGCAGGGACAATTTGCGCAAACAGCACCGGGAGGCTGCGTTCCTCCTGTAGTTTTGAGCGCGATGAAATCGCCGATATTTAGATTCTGGACTGTGGAGAACGTCGCTGACCCGGCGTTTGTATCGGCATTAAAAGTAGGGCTTGCAATAGTTGCTATATTCGTTGTCTCGCCACCTGACCCGCCAAAGAATACGGGCGAGAACCAGGCTTCCAGATAGCAATTGTTTACGGTTACGCGCAACGCTGAATAAGGAAAAAGAATCGCGTTTGAAGCCTCGGCGGAGCCTGGACCGTTCGCCGCAACATAGGCACGAAAGCCCGCGATGCGACATTCGGTGACGACTATGTCCGTGGCATTGATATCCATTCCGCGATCTGAGGTAGTGGCCGCGGAATCGGGCGTCGTGGTGTCGTTAGTCGCTTCGTGGATCCAGTTTCTGTCAAAAATTATGTGATGAGGATGCTGAGCAAAGGGAATGTCGCCTCCGCTCGAGCGTTTACCGATGGTGATGATCTCAGGCGTGAAGATGCTTCCGCCGACGTTGCGGAAATTGATTCCGATCAACTTGTAGTGGTGAGCATTTGCTTCAGCTTCAAGCGCGGGATTGGAAGTGCTGGCGAGTACAGTCGGCATGCTTGAGGCTTGCGCCGGCGTAATCCTGGACCCCGCGGGAGTGATCCCGGTCAGATTAGAGGTACGAAGACTAATATAGTCAGCATCAGTGCCGGTGCACGGTCCTTTGTAACGCAGTATGAAATTACCGGCGAAGGTCGCGCCGGCCTGCAATACGATTTCATCGCCACAGTTTGCAGCGTTGATGGCAGCCTGCAAGTCGCCATCGGCGGGAACAACTATCGTCGCTGCACTCGCCTGAGATGTGATCCCCCAAACGAGCAGGACCGTAAGAGTGATCGTCGATCTAACTAGAGAACGAAAGAACCAGGGAGGGAACATGGAATCCTCACTTCGGTAACCGGACGATCTCTAGTGAAAAAGAGATTCCTGGCTTTGCGTCCCTGCCTCGCGACAGGTTTGCCGTTTATCGGTGAGCGAAGGTGAATTCGCCCTGGACCACAGGTGAGATTGAGGCGGTTGACTGGTTGACCTTAGCTTTACTGAGAGCTACCTGAATGAAGACATCGCGAGGAACCATGAACGGCAACCTCGCGATGCTTTCTTTCTAAGGAACTCGGTCGGGGGGAGTTGCCGAGAGCAACAGTGACCGAATGGAGTGGAATAGAGCGGCCGCCCCAGGACCGTTTTTTAGCACTACAGGCCGGAGACCGGAGCTCACCTCGCTGCCTACTTAGAGATAAAGCAACATTGCGGTACCAACCCGCTCGCTACTTTGCACAAGTTGGGCCAAAGCTTCAGACTCGCCTCGGAGGTAACGCTGAGGGTCAGTTCGCGAACCGACAAATGTGACCAAGCGTTGCTGTGTCAAGGGTTGCGCTTCGAATAGAACGAAATCGCGGCTACTTCGTTGAAGCGCCTTGTTTTTTCAGCCACTACACTGCTACCGTGCCTGCGGCAAAAAGCCCCGCTCAACAGGCTTTATGCCAGAGGAGACACGGGACCTTAATGAGTTAGATTGAGAACTCAGTTGTTCGAAATCAAAGCATGTTGACTGACACGCTCAAAGCTCTCCTTCGGAGTTCCCTGCCCGGACCTTATCTCAGCCTGCAACAGTCCCTTGCCAACCGCCGGCTGCGACGGGTGAGTAAGTTGATCGAAGACAAGTGCGGACTGGTGGTCCAGGGCGGACCCTTCAAAGGAATGGCCTACGTTTCAGAAGCCGTTTGCAGCAGCCTGGTGCCTAAGCTGCTCGGCTCCTATGAGTCTGAGCTGCACGAAGTCCTCCGGCAGATTCTCAAGCGTGATTATGAAACCGTGATCGATGTGGGATGTGCTGAAGGATATTACGCAGTGGGCCTGGCCCTGCGTTTACCGCGCGCCCGTGTGCATGCTTTCGACATTGATACGCGAGCGAGAAAGCTGTGCAATAGCCTGGCCCAAGCGAACAAAGTTGATGACCGCGTGATCGTCGAGGGCGATTGTGACCATGAACGACTTAACAGTTTGATTCGCGGGCGCACGCTTATCGTTTGTGATTGTGAGGGTTGTGAGTTGCAATTACTCGATCCGGAGGCCGCACCCGAGATTACGAAGAGCGATCTGCTGGTCGAACTCCACGATATGATCGTTCCCAACATTACACCAGCTATCCTCTCGCGTTTTGCAGCAACTCACGACATCTCCTTAGTGGATGCTGAGGAACGCGACCCCAACGCTTTTCCGATATTGAAAGATTTCGACCGTCTCACGCAGCGTACGGCGGTGGCAGAGTTTCGCGACGGACCAATGCAGTGGGCTTATCTGCGGCGAAATCTTCGACGTAACAAAAGGGCTACGAACTAACGCGAACACCGTTGGTGCAATTGGTGTTATTTCGTGGATCCTTGTTTGGGTCGCGAGAGGCGCCAGCTAAAGCTAATCGGCCAAAGACTCATAAATCCGCAAAGTGTTTTCGGCATCCGTTTCCAAACTAAATTTTTCCCGGACGCGAGCTAAACACTTCGCTCCCATCTCCTTGCGCAGCTTTGGGTCTCGCGCAAGTTTTTCAATTGCATCGGCAAACGAAACTTCATCGCGTGGCGTTGCCAGCAAGCCGGTGACGCCATCTTCCACTATCTCGGGTATCGCGCCGCTGCGGCTCCCCACCACGGGCACACTACACGCCATTGCCTCCGCCAGCACCAAACCGAACGCTTCGCCCAGGGACGCCAGTACGAAAATATCTGAAGCCTGGAACAAGCGCGCGGGATCAGCGCAGTAGCCAAGCCAATGGATTCGGTCTGCCACACCCAAATTCACTGCCAGCTCTTGTAAATCGCTCAGCATCGCGCCGTCGCCGGCAACTAATAACCTGAATGGAACCGATCGTTTTGCAAGTAGACCGCAAGCTTGAATTATGGTTTGCGGATTCTTGAAGGACCGCAAAACGGAAACAGTCGACACCATTACTTCGTCCTGCTGCGCTCCCAATTCTGCCGCCAAAACTTCGCGCGCAGCTGAATCAGGAAAAAAGCGACTGGTATCGACCCCCAGATGCCGCACAATGATCTTTGCGCTTGGTATTCCACACTCGATAAGTTGCTGCTTAACAAAGTGTGAGATGGCGATAACTCTTACTGCTGGGTGGGTCGCGACAGATCCGCGCAGCTGTAGTAATCGCTTTTTCCATGACGTAGCGGTGAGTTCCCCGCTATTCAGTTGTTCATAAAGAACATGTTTCACTCCGCTCAAGCGTGCCAGCCAGGGAACAGCACTGAAGTAGTCGAAGAAGCAAGCATGCGCCAGGGAGATTTCGTGCCGGTCGACTATCTCTCGCAGACGTTTCAGGTAGTGGAAACGGCCGTCCCGATAATTGGCCACCTCTATCGCGGCGCCAGCTTCGCGAAAGCGTTCGGTCAACTCACCTTTTACTTGTTCGGCAAAAACCAGGGTGATTCTTGCTGCGCGATCGCGAAGTTTTTGGCAAAGCCGAAGATGAATGTCTTCCTGGCTCGTCCAGGTTCGCGGGGCCGAGTCCAATAACAAAGCTACGCTGAGATTCTTCATGAAGAGACGTCAACTTCAAGCAGGCTACTTCACGCACCATAGAGTCGAAGCAGCTGAGCGACATTTCGTCGCAGATCAAACCTTTCACCGACAACTTTGCGCCCGGCTGCGCCCAGCCTTCGTCGCAATTCCGGATCGAGGGCAAGCTGGTTCAGTCGTTCAGCCGCGTTAGTTGAATCGCCACGTTCTACCAGGAAGCCCGAGACAACATCATCAACCAACTCTGGTATGCCGCCAACCTTCGTGGCGACGATCGGCTTACCGTGGGCCATGGCCTCGGCGATCATCCAGCCGAAGAGTTCTTCCCATTCCGAGAGTTGGCAAACAATATCTGCCGATTCATAAACGCCCGCGTCAAATGGATCCTGGATCAATCCGGTCCAGGTAACGTGATCGGCAATTCCCATCGCAGCAGCGTCGTTCATAAACTGCTCTCGAAATGCGCCCTCACCAACCAAAACAAAATGCACGCGCCGGTTCATCGCGAGTAAAATTCGCGCAGTTTCGAGCAGCTCGGGAATCCCCTTCTCCGGTATCATCCAACTCACCTGTACGATTACTACGCGATTGTCAGGAATTCCGTAACGCTTCCTAAAGTCGGCCGCCTTTTCTGGATTTTGAGTAACACGCGAAAGATCTACGGCGTTATACACCAACTCATGCCGCTCGCTCGGCAACAGATCGAGCGTCGTCAGACACTGCTGTCCATATCGACTAACACAAATTACTCTGCTGACCGGCAGGTTGATTATTCTGGCTAAGGTCCGTTTCCAGAAGGGCGCGCGCTTCGGTAAGTAACCCGCCGGGCGCGAGGTGTGATCTGTAAAGAAGATTTTCTTCACAGACATTAGGCGGGCAAGCCAGGGGTAAACTCCTAGAAAGCCGGTGAAGTGCAGATGCAGTATTTGTGGTTTGTGATGACGGATTATTTGCGCGAGCGTCCGGGTTGCGCTCCAGTTTAGATCAGTGGAGCCTTCCAGCACCTCCAGCGAAACATTCGGCAGGTCAAGAAAGCGGCGCACGTGCTCCGGCGGCTCTTTTAGAAAACATAAGACGCTCTTACGGCCCTGCTGGTGAAGCTGAAGTGAGAGCTCCCTGGCAAACGTTTCGGTGCCACCGATTCGGAATGGTTTCACTCCGAACACGGAGACTACCGTTTCCATGTAACCACCTTACGATCCAACAGCTCGTACAAGACCACACTAACTGCACTAGGTGTTGGTCCGTGTTCCTTGGTGGATCGCATCTGATTTTGTCTGCGTAATCTGTGGATGAAGATTTCGGACTATCCAAGCAGCCGCCGCATTCTAGCCGTAATTCTCTCGCGAATCTGCTTTATGCGAAGCTCGGCGTTATAGGCAGTGCTAAGCGCTTTACCAAAAACTGATGGCTGTCCGGATCGCACAAACGCCGGACGAAAGTTTGTCTTGTTGCCAAAGCCAAGAATCCTCTGGTCCTCATCGGTGAGGTCGCCGAGAAATGCAGCATTGAGAATCAAAGGGTGATAACGGTAGTAATCGATGTCTTCCTCTTGCAAGGCGACGCGCGGATTGTGGTAGTTGAAAAAGCAAGCCCGGCGTTCTTCCAACATGGGCACTCCCTGGCGGTGAATGCCCGAGGTGTCAAACAGGAAAGCTGTGCCGGCCGGTCCCAATAGTTCTGCAATCTGTGAAGTGTCGACGTGGCCGAGCTCAGCATTTTTTACCAGTCGTGGATGCTGCTTGCGGTGGCTGCCCTTAATGTAATTGAAGGCTCCGCTGCGCACGTCTGAAAGATAAATCGCCAGTTTAACTTCCTTGTGAATCTCCGCAGCCTCGGTTTGATCGTACCAGGCGTCGCCATGCCAGCCGTGAAAGTCTCTCTTCGTCGGCAGCGACTTCCAACCTTTGGCCTCTGTCAACTCATACTGTTTGCCAAGATACTGATTCAACATACCCTTGACCTGCGGGTGCAGCACCAGGTCAACAAACCCCTGATCGAGTACCAACACATCCTCGATCATGTGGCGATATGGTTCAGTCTTTTGGTAGCCGTCGAAGTTATTCCAACGCAGCCGACTCAATCGTGAAGCGAAAGCCACCTGCATCGCTCGCAACGTTTCCGTTCCGACTAGTTCGGGCAAAACAACGATGCCGTCCTGCTCCAAACGCAAAACGAGATTATCAACTTCCGCGCTACGCGGCGGTAAATGCCGCAAGCCGGCAGCGTCGGTGACTGAATTGATTTGAATCTCGTCTCGCATGTTTTAAATCCGTTAACTCCGCGTTTTATCGTAACACGACCAGTGATTCGCGTTCGCGATCTATTTCACCATGCATTTTTGGAATCGCTTGCTCGTCCATTATTTGCCGAAGCTTATAATCTCGAAACGCGCCGGGCAGTCCATCTCTTCCATCCACGGCGGCAGCAACCATATTGAAGGCCTCGCGCGCACTCGCGAAATGGACCTTGTATTCTCCGGTACGCTCTGCAGTTTCGAGCACCTCGCCCATGAATCGTTTCATCTGTTCACCTATCATTAAGTCCTGATCCCAATCAAAGAATCCGTGCGAGTAGAGCTTAATGAAGATCCATTCAGGCCTTTCTTTCACGCCTATGCCGGCGCTGCGCCAACGCTGCAATCTATCCATAGTTAGCGGATAATTCTGGGCCAGCGCGCCATCCTCGACTCGGGGAATCGGCAAGCCACGCACGCGACGCGTCCAGTCAAAGACGAGCGGGCCAGTGAAAATAATCGGTAACTGTAACGGCTCACCAACTCGCAAGCTTCGACCTGAACGATGCGGCCGAGCCTCGGCAAGCGAATGGCCGCATTGGTAAATCGCATTGATGCGCGGCACCTGAGATTGAAAGGGTACCGACGGCAGCGTGAAGTCGGCATAGCAGCCAGTGTCAGCCAGGATTTGCATTTCAGAGTCGACACCGCAGAAGCGCCCGCCCGCCGAGTTTGCCAACGCCCAATTGCCGTGAACAAAGCCGTACTTCGGTTGAGTGTCGAATGGATCGTCTGCAAACCTTGCCAGGCATTTATGCTCTTCCGCGAGCACGTCTCGAAATGTTTCCAACTGCCGCCGCGTGTTCTCAGCCGTATCCGCCCGCTCGACACCGTGATGCAAATGGATCTCAACCTCGCCATAACCGTCGGCCTGTAACGCTGAGAGCATTTCCAGCAGCGGTCGTTCGTATTGTTCTGCAGGAAAGAAATTCGTATGACGAAAGGGCGTGCCATCGTGGTCGCGTAGCGCATCGCCGGTCGCTCGCGCCAATTCACACCACTTTTGCAGACGCTCGACCGCCGGCCGTCCCAATCCGGGTTCGAAATGATTTGCGACTACGAAGATCAAATGAGTTGGGCCGCTCGATTCGTTCGCGCGGCTCAAAAACTCGCCGGCTCGCCAGGCGGGATAGCGCAATAGCCAGGGCAAGGACCATTTGACCTTGTCGCGCATTTTTGTGTTTACAAAGCTATCCGACATAACTTTCTCGATGCCTAGCGTCCTTCAAATCGATTTCCTTCGCGCGCCGCCATCGCTCCTGCGCCAACGAGTGCATTAACGTCTACTCCTGGATCGCGTCCGTCGCTGGCCCGTTTGCGAGTTCTGCTGTTGGCTTCGAGTTGCCAGTTGCCGTGAGCGAAATCGGCGAAACCAATTCTTTGAAACGAACTCACAAAGTAGTTTCCCCCTGGATATCTTTCCTCGATGCGGCCGTTCGCGGCGACACCAAGGTTATCTGCCAGCACGTTTCCTCTAAACACACCGCCCGGAAAACAACTGCAGAAAATGTTGTCCCGATCACACTCCGGCGCCGGAATCAAACAAACAATGCCGTAATGATTAAACTGAACAATGTTGTCGCGAAAGATAAAGCCACCGGTCGGCTTCCCGTAGGCGGTGATGATATTGCCGGCCTGCTGCACCGTATTATGTGCAACCGTGATTTGCCGGCCACCATTTGTTTGCAGAAAGTAAGGAATGTTGTCGGGCTTGTCCGCGACAATATCAACCAACAGATTATTGACTATGTGAATCCTCTTCGCTTCCTGGCTCTGATGCTCGTTGTCGCTGCCGAGAATATTTATTCCAGTGCTGGCGTGCCGCACTATATTGTTCTTGATCTCGACGTCTTCGATTGTGCTCCAGGGCGCTTTACCACCTTGATTGCGCACGGTAAGCACAAGCGCGGTTGTCAGAATCTCGCTTTCGATCAGGTTGCCTTCAATTACTACGCGCTTAGCGTTCTTCAGTTCAAACGTGCCTTTGATCAGCGCCTTTCCATCCCATTCGCGTGGTTTGCGCAAGTAGTTGCGGCGAAACTCGATATCTGAAGGAACAAGATTGGGAACCGAAGGATCGGCACCGCCAATAAGAACCACCTCGCCCGCGCCTTCGAGATAATTATTAACGATGTGGAATGGTCCGGGACCATTCCAGCCTGCTATAGCCTGCGTCTCATCACCTACACCGGCGAAACCCGAGACGTGGGAATTAACAATTGACGTTTCCGCGCTATTCAGTGCGAACCCCCGACGCGCGCGGTTCAATCCAGTTGAATGAACATAGCAGCGATCAAAAATCAGGTGATTAGGGAACTGGGAAAGCGACGTGTAGTCAGAACTGCCGAGATCGATAACGTTGTAGACATACTTCGCATCAGCGGCTGGAAGAAATTCGACGCCGACGAACTTGTAATGATGCGCCTTAGGTTCGGTTATGACCGCAGACTTCTCGTTAGGCGCCAGGATCCTGGGCATTGCGCGTGCCTGCGATGCAGGCTTCAGCCGCTCGCCATCCTGCGCGATGCCATTCAAGTCAGAGGTGCGAATTGTGATGTAGTCAGCATCTGTGCCGGAGCCTCCCGCTTTGAACGGAAGAACGATCGGGCCAATGTAAGTAGAACCAGCCGGCAAGACGATCGTGTCACCAAGTCTCGCTGACCTCAGCGCGGCCTGCAGATCGTCGCCCGCCCTGAGCGTGATAACGCGCGGCCGGGTCAATTGCGCGCGGCTCCTCTCAGCCAGCAAGAAAGCAAGCGACGCGACAACCATGGCGCCGCTGACTACCAGCTTAAGAACCATTCTCGATTTTTGATGCGGCAACTTCATTCTTAGCTCAATCTGTCAGCCCTTGCCCTTAGTATTCTAATAACACCAATGCAGGCTCTTTCGGTTAACGCTCAATAACGAAACCAATAGACAAGGATCTTCACATATTCCCTGGGCACCATTTCCCAGCCCAAACGGTGCAGCCACCAGGTGGCAGCCGCGGGACTCTCAATACCGGGTTCGGCAGGATCTACTCCAATACTTTTACCGCTCCCTCGAAAGACTCGGCGGAACGTCCAGAACACGCGCCGCGAGTGAAATGCAGAAGTGACGACAAGCAGTGAACCGAGGTGGTTTGCCTCTGAATAATCCTTCAAGACAACTGCTTCGTCGTAAGTACTTGTGATCGGCGCCATGATTACCGAGATCTTATCTTCGGGAACTCCGGCGCGCCGCAACTCATCTCGCGAACGTTCATAATAAAAAGGGTTCCGCTGCTCCTCTTGCGACCAGCTACTCTGGAGATGATCATTCGTCAAAACAATGCGTGGGGCCCGGCCTTCATTAAATAGCGCCGCTGCATGCTGGGCTCGTTCGCGGAATGTTTCTGACCCACTCATAACCACAATCGCATCCGCCTTCGAGACTGAGGCATGCACGACCAATAATCGCGCCGCAGCCCAGGCGAGTGGCGGGAAAAGCGCGATTGCGATAATGGCGACTCTTGCCAGTCGCCGAAGAATTTGTCCTTTAGTCTTCAAGTGTGTTTTGAGTAAACGGGACGTGGCTTGCAGGTGAGAGGGTCTCCCGGCAGAGGGTTGCTCGTAAGCTAATTTGTCACTACCAGCAAATGCCCTGATAGGAGTCGCCGCTTTTAACTGACTTATCAAACAGCCGCACTAGATCGATCACCACTTGGTCCTTCCTAACCTTCCCTTCGATGCTGCGAAACTCGGCGGCCTTATTTCCGATCACCAGAACTTCCGAGTCAGCCAACACCTCGTCAATAGTGCCGCGCATCAACTGCGAAATATGCGGTATCTCGCGTTCGATGTATTGCTTGTTTGCTCCGAAGAGCTTTGCCAGCGAAACGTCGCGATCGTAAATCGCGAGTTGTAGGCCTTTGCCAATCAGCGTCTCGATCAGGGTGACCATCGGAGACTCGCGCAGATCATCCGTTCCGGCTTTGAAACTAAACCCAAGCACGCCGACTCGTTTCTTGCCAGTTTGCAGGACCATGTTTACGGCGCGCTCGATTTGTAACCGGTTGCTGGGTAGGATCGACGACAACACCGGCACCTCAACGTCGACTTGTTTTGCTTTGTAATTGATCGCGCGCAAATCTTTCGGCAGACATGAGCCGCCGAAAGCAAACCCGGGAGTCAAATAGTAAGGCGATAGATTCAACTTGGTGTCCTGCGAGAACACGTTCATTACTTCGTGACTGTCTATGCCGACCGCTTTACAAATATTGCCAATCTCATTGGCAAAGCTGACTTTCAGCGCATGAAAACAATTGCAGGCATACTTCACCATTTCGGCAGTCTTGAGTGCGGTAACAAACAGCGGCGCCTCGATTCCGACGTAGAGCTCGCTGACAAGTTTTGCCGTTTCCTCCTCGTCCGTACCGATCAGCGTAAAGGGCGGTGCATAAAAATCTTTTAGTGAACTTCCCTCGCGTAGAAATTCGGGATTAATGCAAACGCCAAAGTCCTGACCAGCCTGTTTGCCGGAGCTTTCTTCGAGTGTCGGCACGACTAAGCCCTCGATCGTACCTGGCAGCATGGTGCTGCGAATAACGACCGTGTGCCGTTCGTCTTTGCGTTTTAATGCGGCGCCTATCTCTTCGCAAACATTTTCAACGTGACTGAGATCCAGGCTGCCGTTTTGATTGCTCGGGGTGCCGACGCAAACGAGCGAAGCTTCGGAATTCATAATTGCTTCCGTTGAATTCGTCGTGGCTCGAAGATGCCCAGCTGCAACTTCGGCCGCAATCAATTCATCGATTCCGGCTTCGACGATCGGGCTCTTGCCGGAATTGATTATTTCAACTTTGGCCCTGGCGAAGCAAGCGGCAGAAACGCAACCAACGTATCCTATTCCGAAGACGCTTAGTTTCATGCCTGTTACTTGCGACCTCCCGGCGTGAAAAGTCCCCACAAGAAACTCGTGCCCCAGGAAAAGTGAATTGTGAAAAACGCAAACGGCATTACTAGTAACACCGAAGACCGCTCCTGATTTTTTCGGGTTGCCTGATAGGCGAAAACCGTCGCAGCTGTCAGATATGTAGCCAATTCGAGCGCCAGCAGCCGCCACGCAATACTTCGCCAGAACCCTGCTGCCAGCAACAGTGCGATGGAAACTACAAACGCCGGCGCGACAAGCTGTCGCAACTTCGTGGAGCGCGGTCGCGCTCGAATCATTCGCGCCTTCCAGGTTCCATAACGACCGTATTGCGATGCCAGCTTTGCGAGCGTTGGCCGAGCGAAGTAATCACAATGCTCCAAACGATCCAGCATTACCCGCTGGCCGTGAGCCCTGACTCGGTAGTTGAAATCGTAGTCTTCGTTGGTTAGTAACTCCTCATCAAATCCGCCCAGCCTGGACCAAAGCGATTTACTAAAACACGCGAAAGCCACGGTATCAACTTCTTCCTGGACCTCAAGCTTATCGCCGTTGGTCCCCAGGCGATATTTTGCGTCGCCTATACCAAACGGATGCGAAACCGCCAAAGCAATCGCGCGCGCCGTAACAGACTCATCGCCGGGTTGTACCCGACAAGGCATTCCCACCACCGCCGCCTTCCCTTCACTCAACACTTCAACGCAACGCCGTATGTAACCCGAAGATGGGACGGAGTGAGCGTCCATGCGCGCAATGATGTCTCCACGGGCTGCCGCAATGCCAAGGTTGAGGGCGTGTGGAATATTTCGCTCCGGATTGTCCAGGAGTCGGACTGAAAGTTGAGCATGCAACCGCTGAAATTCTTCGACGACTTGCCGAGTATGATCGTCCGACATTCCGTCGACGACGATGATCTCGTAAACCTCAGGCGAATACTGGTCGGCAAGATTCGCCAAAGCTTTGCCTAAGAACCGCTCCTCGTTGTAACAGGGAATGATCACAGACACACTCGGTCGAACCGGCAACCTAAAGGCAGCGGCGGCTCGAAGGACGTCAGGTTCGTTGTAGATCGCTGTACTCATCGTGTTTCCACCAACGGTCCGCTCGTCTTGCCTGACAATGCTTTAGTGGCGGGCAAGCTTGCACTTCGTACCTTCCAACTCGCGAGCGTTTCTTCGCAAATGTTTCCAAAACGCTCAGCGACTCTTTCCCAACCAAACTCCTCTCTGACGGTCGCCGCAGCACAACGGCCCAGGGCTTTTGCCAGGGCCTTGTCCTTCAAGACTCTGATTACTGCTTGCGCGAATGATTCAGCGGTATCACCAAGCAGCAGTTCGCTGCCGTTTTTTACGGGCAGGCCTTCCGCGCCGACGGTGGTTGAGATGATGGCTTTTTCCATGGCCATTGCCTCGTAGATTTTCAAACGGGTGCCGCCACCGATGCGCAAGGGCACCACATACGCTGCTGCCCGCTCCATGTAGGGGCGCACGTCTTCCACTCGCCCAGTAACAAGCACCGACGGATCGCGCCGGGCTAATTCAAGCAAACTCGGATACGGGTTGCGTCCGACGACTGTCAGCGTGACGTCCGGAATTTCGGCCTTGATGAGCGGCATCACCTTTTCGGTAAAGTATGTAATTGCATCTTCATTCGGCAGCCAGTCCATCGAACCAGTGAACACGATATTGTGTGGGCCCTGCTGCTCGTTGCCGCTCGGACGGAAGAAGTCCGTATCAACTCCGGTAGGCACATCGAAAACTGACTTAACGCCGTATTCATCGCGCATCTGATCGCGGTCTTCGCCCGAAACTGCAACCACGGAATCAAAACGGCGGCACATCTTCCGCTCAAACGAACGCATCTTCAGCCATTGTCCAAAAAGATAGGCCCTCTTCAATGGGTTGCCCAGCACTTCGTAATGCCGCTTCCAGATCATGGCTTCGACGTTGTGTTGGAAGAGCACCGTTGGACACGTCGTGTCGAAGGAGACGTTCCCGGCTGGCGCCAGAAAATCGCAGACGACGAGATCAAGCTTGCCGGTCGCGGCACGTTTGACTATCTCGGAGCGCATCTCGACGGACTGATACTTCTTGATCGCATAAGGCAGCAGCGAGACAAGATTGAACAGAAGATCTGAATAGAAACCCGTGGTAAATTTTTCGCGCGGCTGGTGTGGCACGCAGACTAGTTCATGGCAATATTCAAGCGCGCTTTGGCGTTCTCCAGCGCTGGCGGTGCCGTCGTCAAGCGTCAAGTACGTTACGCGGTGATGGCGCTTGAGTTCCTTCAGCATGTTATAAGTGCGAATCTTCCCGCCTTTGTCGACCGGATGAAGGAGTTCAGTTTTTAACCAGAGAATGTGCATTAGAAAGTTGTCATCATTCGTAGTTGATGAAGTTGGAATCCCTCATGCATGCGCAAGTTCGAGATGCGAATCTGCGATATCGACACTAGTGTCTCCGTCGAAAAACTGTCGTTGCCAAATTTCAAAGTTAACGAGCGCCCAGAGCCGCTCCGAATGGTCCTCGCCGCCTTCCTGATGTCGCTTGACGAGCGAACGTACAAATGTAGGTTCAAAAATCTCACGGGCGGTAGCACGTTCACTCAACACATATTCATCGACCACACTTCGAAACGCACCGCGAAACCATGAGCCAACTGGAACGGGAAAGCCCAGCTTGGGCCGCGAAAGGATCGTTTCCGGCAACAAGCTTTTCATGCTCTGGCGCAGGATGTATTTGGTTGTCGCGCCACGTAGTTTCAGACGCTCGGGCAGCGCTGCGCTAAACTCAACGAGTTTATGATCGAGGAACGGGACGCGGCTCTCGATTGAAGCAGCCATGCTCATTTGATCCTGCTTCATTAGTAGCTCGTGTAAATAAGTCTTGAGGTCAGCATACAAAAGCCGATCCAATAGCGACCGGGCATCTGTTTCCTCAAGCACGCCTCGGATTATTGAATACGGGTCGGCGGTGACGCCTCCAAGACGCGCTTGGGTCTTCTGTGTCAGCAGTTCTTGCTGCATCATGCGAGGGAACACCGCGAAGTTATCGAAGTAGATACTCTCGAGGTCGGGCGAAAGCGTCAGGAAGGTGCGGAGTAGTTTTTGTCGCAGTCGCGAACCCGCAGGCAAACCTTCGATCTGTTTGCGAACGGCATTTCTAACCCCCTGCGGCGCCAGTTGTTGATATCGCGTCCCCAATTCCACATTCAAGATCGTCTTGCGATAACGACCGTAACCAGCCAACAGCTCGTCGCTGCCTTCACCGGTCAGGACAACCTTCACGTGCTGCGACGCGAGCTGGGAAACGAAATACAGTGCCACGCTTGAAGGGTGGGCGATGGGCTCGTCTTCGTGCCAGACGAGTTTGGGCAGTGCAGCAAAAAAATCTTCGGGACTGACAACGACCTCGTGATGATCGGTCTTGAAGGTCTGCGCTACCAGCCTTGCATACTCGAGCTCATTTGCTTCGCGCTCCGCGAACGCGACAGAGAAAGTCTTGATTGGCTCAGCGACCATGCCGCTCATCACCCCGGCTATTGCCGAAGAGTCGATGCCGCCAGACAGAAACATTCCCAGAGGAACGTCCGACATCAAGCGTAGCCGTACAGACTCGCGAAACAGTTCACTCCACTCCGCGATGTAGTCGGCATCGCTGCGTTTGCCGTTTTCGTCTCGCTGAAAACTAACGTTCCAATATCGGCTAATCTCGATTGTGCCGTCGCGCCAAAGCAAAGTGTGCCCGGGCAACAAACGTTTGATGCCGCCGAAAAGCGTCTCCTCGCCCGACGGAGCATGATTGGCAAGGTAGTCAGGCAGCGCGCCGTAATTCAATTCAGCTTTGATAGCACCAGTTTCAAGCAGCGCCTTTATCTCAGAGGCGAAATAGAAAGAACCGTCCTTGGTTTGCGCGTAATAGAGTGGCTTTACACCCAGACGGTCGCGCGCGATAAAGAGCTCTCGCTTACTCTGGTCCCAGATCGCGAAAGCAAACATGCCGCGCAGATGCTCGACGCAAGTGGCGCCGTATTCCTCGTAGAGATGAAGAATTGTTTCCGTATCGCAATGGGTGTTGTAAATATGGCCAAGGGTTTCGAGTGAAGCGCGAAAATCACCGTGGTTGTAAATCTCTCCGTTGTAGATTATGTGAAGCGTGCCGTCTTCATTGCTCATTGGCTGATGGCCAAGCGCGACGTCTACGATGCTTAGTCGCCGATGGCCCAGGCCGACCCGTCCAGTGCGCGCCTCAACGAACATCCCGGCATCATCAGGCCCGCGATGCGTCAACACGTCGCGCATGCGCACCAACTCCCCGAGATCAAGGCTGCGTCTCGACTTGCTTGATAGGGCTATGCCGTTAATTCCACACATAAGTGATTTTCAATTCCCGACTGCGGATTGCCGATCCAGTTTGGCGAGCGGTTGCTCAAAGTCTCCTATTGGGAAACTCAAATCTACCTAGCCTTCGCTCGTCTCCACTCGAAAGCGATCGCCAGAGCGAGAAGCCACCAGGTAGTTAACGCGTTTTGCTGATCTCAAAATCTCTTTTCCATCGAGCGTGAGATGCTGACCGTCCATGACGAGCAACTCGAACAACTCACGATCAACGTCACCTTTATGAAAACGCGTCCAACTCAAGTTGAAATCTGAAACCAGTCGTACCGTCTCAACCCGCTGGCTCCGCGAGTTTCGGAGCATTAGCAAGTCACAATAGTCGCCGCTGGTTATTTCAAAAGCGCGTCCGCCGATTGCCTCAACTTCTTTCACCTGAAATTTCGCCAAGTTTCCGCCGGCGTTTGGCAGCAGAAAAGTTGTTAGTTCGTTCGCAGAACCGTCATTTGCTAAGGATTTTGCGGAAAACGTCCAGGCCAGCGCCGCCTGGCTGCTTCCATAACACTGCGAAACCGAAGAGTCTTCCCTTTGCCACTGACGCTCCTTGCCACTGTCCTGAGCAAACGCGACAACTTGTAAACCAGCCCGCTTGCCACTCACGTCAAGTAATTGGGACATGGTTTGGTGGTGCTCAGATGTTTGGGAAATCTTAGATTCCAAATCCGATAGTTCTGGATCTGTCGTGGGAGCGAAGTGAAACTTCAAGTCTAAATCGTGCGCTCCAACTGCAGAAACGCGATCGCGTATCAACCAGTAGTCATTCTTCAAAAATAAAATGCTGCGCGTGTGTGAGGCTGGATCGGGCAGGCGTTTGTAACCGTCGTGCCGGCCTTCGACATAATCGAAACGCCGTTCATTGATCCACGAACGCAATTCGCAATTGGTGATTGTTTCCCAGGAAAACGGTCCGGCAGGAACAGAAGACGACTCGCCATCAACCAGCAAAACGTTATGAGCACTTGATCCTCGGAACAAATCCCGTTGTTCTTTTGAGCCTGTGTACGTTAGCGTGCCGGGATCCACAAGCATTGGCCGGCCGCTCGCCACAACCTCGATGGCCAGGGCATCGGCATGAGCGTGTCCGCAATTTTCGGTCCCGTGAGGACCACAATCAAACAGAAGATAGTTGGCCCTGGGATGCCAGCCATCGCGCTGCACGTAGTAGCCACCGTCAGGGAAAGCTTTGGATTGCTGCTGTGGTTCCTGAACTCTTATTTGATCAAATGTGCGTACACCGGCGGGACCAAGCAGCCACAACGTTTCTTCTGATAGTTTACCGGCTACAAACTTATAATCGCCGCGTCCAAACAGCACTGCTCCATTGGAAAGCGTCGCCCGAAAATCGTTTGCAGGTCTCCGATCGAGACTTACCAAACGGCCACCATCGTCGTCGCCGAACAGCGGACTGGTTCCGTCCGGACGGGTGATGTACATCAAATGGTCCAGCAGTGCGATTAACTTTTCTTCGACGACGACGCTGAGCCTATTACCGTTTGCTCGCGATAGGATTGACAGGTGTGTATAGAAATCCGTGGTGTAGCGGTGGTAGTAACTCGACTGTTCGAAGTAGACGCCATCGGGTTTCACCTGTCGCTGTAACTGTTCTAAGAGGATCCTTTGTCCAGTCTCCCGCCAGCATGCGGCGGCTTTGAATTCAGGCAGCAACGTCCCCAGGTAAACGAGGCCAAGTGCCTCGCCAGTCAAATGCGTGTTGGGGCTGAAGTAAGTGGACAGATATGTTTCCAGGTGACGCGCGTTCAGATAGAGGAACTTAACAGCGCGTTTGAATGTCTGGGAATCGACCGCGGCCGAATTCTTGAAGTAATGAAAGGCCCATAGCCAGGAGATTGATCTCAACGCGACTTCAAGACTGCTCGCCCAATTTATTCCCAACTTCGGCGGGTTTTGGTCCATCCAGGAGTTGAGCTGCGCGACAAAAGTCTGGGCATATTGCTCGTCCTGCGTTAGCCAGTAAGCCTGGCCCAGCTTCAGGAAGTGCTGATGACGATTCAACTCCCAGGTGATTTTCTTGTCGCCGGCGATCTCGGAACTCAAATAGTCTAGGCGGCTCCAGTGAAGCGCCGGCGCTGTCTTATCTGTTACTGGTTCCAGTAACCAATTTATTGGATCACCGAAACTCAGACCTTTGAAGCCAAGCAAATCAAACCGACCCGCAACGAGGCGATCCGCCTCGGCGACGATCTGTCGCTCCGCGTCCGGCCACCTGCGTCGTAATTCCGCAATGACGGCCTCTGGCTTATCGAAGCCGGCAAAAAAGCCTGGTTGCTGCCGGGTCCGAAAGTGTTCGAGGAAATCCTGGCTTGACCCTACCGCCTTAGTCGAACCAACAACGAGTAACCGAGAGAAGGCCTCATCGGTGGGCAACTTCGTCAATGCAGACCAGCCTTTGCGTTCCGCGAAAGCTGAGAAGGCCTGTGAACCACGGACACGGAGTTCAGCGACATTCATCTTGCGAAGTTTGCCGACACGTTTGCCGCTTACGCTTCCAGGCGAGGAAGTCTCCTCTGATTCCGCCAGGTTCTGATAGAGCTCTGTCCATTGCTCGCTTACCGCGCTCCAACAGTAATTCCGGCATTCGTCAAGCGCTCGCTTAACGACCGACCTGGCCAGGTCGGTTTCTTTTAGAAGTCGCATGGCCTGCCGGGCCAGTTCCTCATGATCGCCGCGAATGACTACCAAGCCGGTCTCGCCATTAACGATCATGTCCGCAATGCCGCCCGCATTAGTTGTCACTACCGGCAGTCCGCAAGCGAACGCTTCCAGAATCGAGAGTGGTTGATTGTCGATCTCGGAACCGTTTAGATAGATGTCCGCTTGTTGATACTGCTGCGCCATTGCATCATGTTCGACCCGTCCAACAAACTTCGTATGACGCAGTCCAAGAGCAAGCGCCAACTTTTCCAGTGCTAGCTGCTGGCTGCCGTCACCAGCCACGATAAGTTCAGCATCAGGAATATTTTTCTGGATTAGAGCGAAGGCGCGCAGCACGAGGTTAACACCATAGTGAGTTTCGAGATTCCGATTTGAAAGAAAAACCGGGCGTAACGGACAGCGCTCGCGGAAACTAAACTTCTCCAGTTCGATAATGTTATTTATTGCAGCAGCCTGGATGCCAAACGTCGAAAAAACTCTGACGAGATATTCGGAAGGAACAACTACTCTATCAACCAGGCGAATCGTCGGCACGGCGCTTCGCCAGCGCGTCAGATGATCTTCTGCTTCGCCGCTGTGGTAGTTAAGAAGAATCTTCTTACCAAACAGTTTGGCGAGAATGATGGCGGGTGTTTGTGCGAGCACGAATGAAAAGTATGACGCCGAGAAAATGTGAATGACGTCGTAACTCGGCAGGCGCAGGAGGAGAGTTGCGAGGTAGAGAATCGAAGTAACGAAAGTGCGCACATACTTAATCGACTGCAACGCTCTGATCGGGCCAGGGAGCCGAGGATTGATGGGCAGGAACCCTACTTCGAATGAGGGGAGCTTCCGAAGACGCTCAATGAGACGCGCCGCCTGGACGGCCTGCCCTCCGAGAATATCGAGCGAGGGCGCAATTACCAGGATGCGCAAGCGCTCTTCCAGATGTGTGCTGACTGTGTTCATGTTTGGCTGTTAGAGCAGCGGGGGCAAGCCCGCCTTCCCCACCTGAGAGCTGGAGTTGCTGTCTTCGTTAATCTCGTCACTGAAGGCCTTTCGATGAGGGGTCAAAATTCAATTCGATAGGCTCTGTGTCGGGAAGGTGGGCTTGCCCCTGCTCCTGATGTTTAGGAAGTTCGACGTGCCTCCGCTCATTGAGCAGCCTCTCGTAAAGCCCTTCGGTCTTCTGCAGTAACACCTGCGACGAAAACCTCTCTTCGACAACACGCCGTCCTTGTTCACCCATAACCCGCGCCCTGACCGGATCCTGTAAAAGCGAAATGATCCACGTCGCCATCAGTTCGTCGTTGCCGGACTGGACTATGTACCCAGTCTCGTTTTCAACAATCACTTCTCTTGCCCCGCCTACGTCCGTGGCAACTACCGGACGACCCGCGGCCATATACTCCAGAATTGAATTCGAAAAACCTTCGGCCTTCGACGACAAGACGCAAACGTCGGAGACGTTCAACAGTTGGGCGATGTTTTTCGAGCGACCAAGAAAGAAAGTTTTGCCGGCGATATCTAACTGTGATGCGAGTTGTTTTAGCGAACCTTGCAGTTCGCCTTCACCTGCCAGTAGAAAACCGACTTTTGGTATTGTTTTGCTAACCCGCTTTGCGACCCGCAGGAACATGGGATAGTCCTTCACTTCATGGCGCATGTTTGCCACTATAGTGACGAACTGTTTAGGGACGCGCGTCATTTGGCCCACACCAATAGCACTCAGCATTTCTGCCCGAGACAAACCTGGCGGTGCTGCTACACGCTCAGGATCAAGTCCGCTGTGAATAACGGTAATACGTTTGCTCTTGATCCCTTCTTCAATCAGCTTTTGCCGCACCGATTCCGAATTGGCGACGATCTGATGTGCTAATCCGTAGGCCATTCTTTGTAATTGAGTTTGCCCGGTAGTGCGCATGCCCGTGGTCTCGCGACGGGAGGCAATACGCACGCGTACTCCAGCGAGAAAACCGGCGGTCATTCCAAATATGTTTGTGTAAAAGTCGTGAGTGTGTAGTACGTCAATTCTCGACTTCCTGAGGTGGGCAACGAAACGTCGTAGCTGGGTAACTGCGTTAGGATCGTAGAAACTATTCAGGGGATAGGACGGTATCTCGCCGAGATCTAGGTTCTCAATCTCAGCGCGAAGGACTCCGCCGGGTTTCAAGCTTGCCAGAAAGATGCGGTACTTCCCGCTTTCAAGCAGTCTTCGAGTCAGATCGAGTGCCTGCCGCTCGGAGCCGCCTTCGTCGAAGCTGTCGATGAGTTGGAGAATGCGCAAGGTTTACTAACCCGGTGGGTTTCCTTAATTTCTGTCTACATATTGGCGATGCCAAAGTTCCAGCATTAGCAATGACCACAAGGCCATTGCATGATCGCGACGGCCGCGTTCATGTTCAGCGAGCAAAAGTTCAACGTGACTGCGCGACACGTAGCCCCGCTCCAGAGTCCGTGGATCGTTCAGGGTATCGCGAATTCGCTCGCGCAGCTGCCGGTTGATCCAGTGTTGTATTGGTACTCCAAAGCCCTGCTTGGGACGGTTAACAATTTCAGCCGGCACCAGATCGGCGATGGCTTGTTTGAACAGGTGCTTGGTTTCAATTCCAGCCATTTTCATGGAGGCCGGAACGCGCGTTACGAATTCGATGAGTTTGTGATCGAGTAAAGGTACGCGAGCCTCGAGGGAAACTGCCATGCTCATGCGATCGACTTTGGTCAAGATGTCGCCGGGCAGATACGTCTTGCTGTCGATGTAAAGAAGTGAATCAAGCGGGGCGTTGGTTTTGACGTTGCGGCTCAGTTCGCGAAAGTATGAACTCAAATGACTTGCTTCCCGAAGTTGGTCGCTGAAGTCAGCTGTGTAGAGGGAGTTCTTGTTGAGCCCGGTGAAAACAGAAACCGTATCCAGATATCGACTGATCGGATCGAGCGAAATGTTGTGCAGATAGTTTCGACCCCAGGCTCCATGTGGCAATCCGCGACTTAACGGATCCATCAACGACTTTTTTAGCACCTGGGGAACCCGATCGAATTTGCCGCGCTGACGCTCGGTCACGTAACGCGAGTAACCAGCAAACAGTTCGTCCCCACCATCGCCCGTGAGCACCACCTTAACGTGTTCCCGCGCCAGTTTGGAGACAACGTAGGTTGGAATTGCGGAAGAGTCAGCGAACGGTTCATCGAAGTGCCAGGCAAGACTGTCGACGACTTCACAGATGTCAGGTGTCACCAGAAACTCGTGGTGGTCGGTGCCAAACTTCTTAGCCGTCAGTCGCGCATACTTGAGTTCGTCGTAGCTGTCTTCATTGAATCCGATCGAAAACGTCTTGACTGGCTGATCCATGTGGCGGGCCATCAGGCCGACTACCGTGCTTGAATCAATGCCGCCCGAGAGAAAAGCGCCCAGGGGCACATCGGAAACGAGGCGCAGCTTCACCGCCTCATCCAACAGCGCACGCAACTCGTCGAGATAGTCGGACGCTTTGTGGCCGTTGCTTCCGTTACCATTCAGTTCGTAACTAAAATCCCAATAGCGTTCGACTACGAGCCGCCCATTCGTGAAAGTTAAGTGATGGCCAGGTGGCAGCTTCTCAACGTTCTCAAAAATGCTCATCGGATCTGGGACGTATCCCAATGAGAAATATGCGTCGAGCGCTTGCGGATTTATCTTGCGCTCGACTTCGGGGTGTTCGAGAAGTGATTTTAGTTCCGAGCCAAATACGAGTGTGCCGCTGCGCGTCACGGAGTAATAGAGAGGTTTCTTGCCGACGCGATCACGCGCGATGAAGACCTTCTTCTCGCGTTCGTCCCAAACTGCAAAGGCAAACATTCCGCGCAAATGTTCGACGCACGAGGGGCCAAACTCTTCGTAAGCGTGGACGATTGTTTCGGTGTCGGAATTGGTCCGAAAGCGATGCCCCGTTGATTGCAATTCCTCTTGCAGTTCGCGGTAGTTATAGATTTCGCCGTTGAAGACGATCGTCACTGCGTTGTCTTCGTTTGAAATTGGTTGATGGCCACCGGCAAGATCGATGATCGATAGCCTGCGCATTCCCAGGGCCACGCCGGGCTGCAGCATAACGCCCTGATCGTCAGGGCCACGATGTCGTATTACTCGACACATCGCGTCAAGCGTCTCGCCGCGGTCTTCAGCCCGGCGAGTATTGCTCGTGTTCCAAAGGTCAATGAATCCAGTGATACCGCACATGTTGTCTATTTGCCCGTCGATCCTTTTAGTAGTCTCGAAAAAGATTTGTTTTGTTAAGTCCTCACCGTGCCTCCAACGCTGCCTTCGCTCCCACCGGTCGTAGCAGCAAGAGAGAATTTCTGATGTCCAGTAGCGCCGCGCGTCCGGAAGTCGTCAGTGATAGGACAAGCAAATTCGCAGCGGCAATTAAGCTAAAGCAGACCACCAGGCCCAACACCGGGTTGAGCCCGTTGAAGAAATGTCGAAAGCCCAGGCAGGCAAGAATTCCGGCAGCTGACGCCGCGGTGAAAGGCGCCAGCAGCCGGTAAAAGTCCATTGTGCGGACCGGGCCCGTGCGGCCAACGAACCAATACATGAGAGGGTTCGTGATCAAGACCCGCGTGAGCGAGTAGGATGCGGCGACGCCCATTGCGCCCCAGGGCAATCCCGCAAAGATCGAAAGGATCGAAAGTGGCGACGTGATCAATGACCAGTAGAACAAGTGGCGGCCGCGACCCTGCGTCACCAACATCGATCCGGCAGTATTCATAATCGGCTGAAAGAGACCTGCGATACTCATGAAAACGAGGATTGTTCCTGCGTCTTTCCACTGCGAGCCAAGTACGATTGAGATTATCCAATCTGAACAGACGATTAGCAGTGCAACGGCGGGCATCACCAACATCAGGACCTTTTCCATGATGCGCAAATAGGCCTTGCGATAACGCTCGGGAGAATCAGCCAACCTGCTGAGCGCGGGGACAGCAACGGCCATCACCGGTTCGTGAACCTGGTCAGTAGGCAAACCGACGAGTTGTGCCGCTTTGTTGTAGAGACCTAACGGTTGTGCTCCCCAGAATTTTCCGATGAGCAAGTTGTCCGCGTTTTTCGAAAAGTAATTGACCGTTCCGTACGCCGTGATGTTTCCGCCAAAACTCAACATCGATCGGACGCCAGTGCCACGTCTGGGCAAACCGGGTCGCCAGCCACATGTGATCCAAACAAGGATTGCGTCTGTAGCCAGCAGCGCCAGCTGGCTGTACACCAGGGCCCAAAAACCAAAGCCATACCATGCGAAAGTAATTCCAACGATGTAGCCGACTATCATCGCGACCAGAGCAATCGCGCTAAGGGCCATAAAACGCATCTGTCGTTTTAGAAGTGCTTCGTGCTGGACTGTCAGACCGCCAATCACAAAACCGGTAGCGCTGACGATGGTGATCATCGTGAGACGTGGATCACCGTAAAACCAGGAGACTGCCGGCGCAAGCACAACCATCACCAGCATCGTGACCACGCTCAACATTAGGTTCACCCAGAATAGCGTGCTGATTTGCCGGGAGCTAATTTCGGCTTTCTGAACCGTGGCGAGAGACAAGCCTAAATCTTTGAACATGACGATGAAGTTAGTCGCCACTGCCACCATGCCAATAAGGCCATAGTCACGCGGGCTCAGCAGCCGAGCCAGAACTGCCGTCGCTACGATGCTGATGGCAAACTTCAGACCATGTGACGCCATGGTCACAACTCCACCTCGGGCCGTGCGGCCGCCGATGGTGTCCATCAGGTGGTCGGTGCGGAAGAAGCGGTCAGACTGATCGACACCAGCTGACTTTGATCCCTCTGCGGTTCTTTGTTTGACGGAGTTCATAAAACTATTTGAAGGGCCACGTGTTAAGCAGTCTTCAGCAGAATCGCAACTGTCCGTTCCTCGCTGTCGCCATCGACATAGGTACTGGTGGGTCCCACTTCGAAATTCGTAAGGCGCTTCAGCTCAACGAGGTATCTTTCGAAGTCCTTCGACGTTTCGCCTTCATGGCCCTCATAAATCATGAAGGACCAGGGAATTTGCTTGAGGGAGTCGAGCCAATCGAGGTGCCCGCGCACCGCCAAATATGAAATCACGCACCCTTCCAGGGAAATGGCCACATGTGGCGGTAGGTCGTCGGTTAACACTCGTGACTTTGTTATGTCGGTTCCGGTGGTAGAGAACCTCGTGCAGCCCAGGGCCAGCAGCATGCGCTCGGTGTGAGGTGTTGTAGTTGCGCGGTCCCAGCCGTGACACCATTTGGCGCCCAGCCTCAGATATTGAGACATCATCATTCCAATATTGCATCCGACATCCAGGACGACCCGTTCACCAACTGAAACTCCGGCCTGCTGAAGAAGCCCAGTCAGCGTCTTCATGCGATTGGCAACGTCGCGTTTTCCTGGAAGCTTAACGCCAGGGACTGATTGATAAAGATACCTTCCGCCACGCAACGCCGTGGTATCGCCGAAATGTGTGTCCTCAGCCGCGGCGGTGGCCAGACTTGTCAAAAACTTTTCGTAGTCACCGAGCAAAAAATTTTGAAAGTCTATGTACTTGAAACTACGATCGGTATCGACTAAAGCATTGTTGCAACATGCCGGACACTCAAATTCCTCATCAGCGAAGCCATCCGGAAGAATCACCTTGAGAACACCCTCGACATCCAGATCGCGCAGCTTTTGAATCCCCTCTTCGCACTCAGACTGAGTAGGCATGCTGCCGCCGACATCCTGAACAACATAGGCAGTCCGAATCTGATCGTCGCTTTTAAGATCGATAAGATCGTACAAACGAGGCCCGACTCCTCGTGCGTGCAACAGGTTGGCTACCAGCGAAAGATGCCGGTGGCTATGGACCATGCCGAGATGAATTCTGCTGTCACCTTTCGTACGGCCCATCAGATAGCTGCTCTCGTCTACACCTCCCGGGTTCTTCATGATCTTGAGACCTGCATCGTCTGGATAGTCAGCGGCCAATGATTTGAACGCCGTTAACTTTAACGATGTCGGCGCGAGGTAGAGTGCATGTGATCCTTCGCCATAGGAAGCACCTACGGACCGAAGATGATCAATGAGAGACTCCTGAGTGGCCAGCGAAGTTCCGCGTAGAGCAATTGTTCGGGGAGACTGAACCGGCAGGACTTCCTGCCAGGGAGTTGGCTTTCCAAAAGTCTCCTTGAAAAGTCGGGAGACACCCACTCTCCGCAAGGTTTGAACTTCCGATGTGATCTGGTCCTTGGTCTTGCCAGCAGCTGAATATGCCCGTGGCAGTCGCGTTGCTAACCAACCCTGAGTTGATCGTTGACCCACTTCAGCGATGAACTGTTGTGGATCGCCATATTTCTTGTACGCCTCTTTGCCTGCGGGGGAAACCGTCCAATGGTTTCGTTCGACCACCAACCAACCCGCCTTTATTGGACCGACGCAGAAGAATGAAAACTCTTCGAATGATGGTGTTGAGCCATTGGCTCCGTTCCCGTTAGCGCCGTTGGCAGGATGGGGTGCGAGTTCGAGCTGATTCCACATATCCTTGGTGGACAGACCTCCAGGGTGCTTCAGCAGGAGCTGAAACAAGTGATGGACCTTGGTTGTTAGTTGACGTCTCTTGGTTTTGATCATCACTTATATTGAAATCGCCTGTTGTTTTAGTGTGGTCTCAGCGAAGGTCAAACGTTGCAGGCAGACTGCGTAGGCAACTAGATAGTAGGCGTACCAGACGTAAGCGACCGAAGAGAAAAAACTCACTACCATGTAACCGGCAAGTCCGGCCTGCAAACCAATCGCCAGGTAGTAAACTGCAGGCTTAGACTTGATTGTGTTAGTCGTTCGCTCGATGCTGCGCAAGCCCTTGAAGGGCGTTACGAGAAAGCCCAAATAAAACAGGAAACCGAGCAAGCCCATCTCCGCTGCCACCTGAGTGTAGGAGTTGTGAGTGGCGTGATTAGTGTTTGAGTAGAGAATGTAAT
>WNFK01133243.1_pt1 | contig 59487 bp, 56 predicted proteins | sample 5400281 | NCBI WGS metagenome assembly WNFK01 (sample SAMN13153350, study PRJNA577476) | soil metagenome | isolation source: 20 cm soil on Douglas fir-dominated hillslope | place: USA:California | collected 2013-09-17
ACTTGAACGTGCGATACGGATCGTGCCGGTGTGCATTGGCCGGGAACATCGGAGCCGGCATGGCAATCCTCCTTCTGCGTTAACGGTCTCGGTCGCGCCCTACTGCTGCGCGACTTTCTGTTGAATCCGGACGATGACGAATTCCGCGGGCTTGAGCGGCGCGAACCCGACGATGACGATCACGCGGCCGGCATCGATGTCGTCCTGGGTCATGGTGTCGCCGAGGCGGCAACGCACGAAGTAGGCGTCCGATGCTTTTTCGCCCTGAAAAGCCCCGGACCGGAACAGTCCGTCCATGAAGCCGCCGATGTTCGCGCGGAGCGCGGACCAGAGCCGGTGGTCATTGGGCTCGAACACGGCCCACTGGATGCCGTTGTAGATGCTCTGCTCGATCATGATGGCCGTGCGACGGACGGGCACGTAGCGCCATTCGGGGTTTGCGTTCGTGGACAACGTGCGAGATCCCCAGATCACCGTGCCGAGGTTTGGCAAGACACGGAGTGCGTTGACACCGAGGGGATTGAGGACGTCCTGCTCGCCGTTTTCGACCTTGTATTGGAGATCGGCGACACCGAGGAGGCCCGTTTCAACGCCAGCGGGCGCTTTCCAGACGCCCCGCCGCGCGTCGATCCTGGACCACATCCCTGCGGCGAAGCCACTCGGCGGCACCAACACGGAAGTGGGCGGACCCGGATTGGTCTCGGGATTATAGAACGGATTGGCGACCTTCACCCACGGGTAGTACAGGACGCTGTACGTGGAGGTCGGCAGCTTGAGAGCGGCGACCTGCGCCGGATTCGTAAGCTCGGTGGTTTTCTCCGAGAGGTCGACCACGACCATGCGGCTTTTCATCTCCTCCGCGTGCGCTATGGCCGCATCGATTACCGCGTTCCCATCCTTTGTCCAGGTCTGGCCTGGCAACAGGATGATGTTGATGTCGCGGTATTTCACGAACTTCGCCAATACTGCATCGTAGTCTGCAGCCATTGGCTTGGTGCCGTCATTGCCACCGCTCAGCGTCGCTTCTTTGAGTGCCTGCGCCACGGTGCTTGACCAGACGCCGCTCTCCGTTGCCACGGCGGCTTGCGCGCCAGTCTGTTCCGTACCACGAGGCAAGCCGAGTTGCAGTACTTCCGCCAGGCTGGAATCCGCGACGACGACAGCGGACGTGGCAAGGTGAGTAGCGGACGTCAGGACCAGACGACCCTGGACATCGACGGTCGCGGTGAACTTGTGTTGCCCCGCTTGGCCGAGACCGTCCAGCGCTGAGGCAAGGACCTGGAGAGTGTCATAGACCTGCGCGCCGATCTCAAAGTTTCCGGGATTCCCGTCGATCTCAATGCTCAGCGTTCGAAGGTCGGGCTCGCCTGTCAGATCCAACGGGAACGCTCCAGCAGCGATGGTTCCGCTCGTGCTGGTTCCGAGGAACGCAGCGGCTGGAGGAGGTTGAACGTCTAAGAGCGGCACCTGGGTCAGGAGCACGAGCTCGACTTCCACGAGATCTGAGAACCCGTTAACGACGTCGCTGATAAACTGAGGATCCTTGGCGTCGAGGCTGACGTTGTTGAATGTCTCGCGTACGTCGAGATCTTCTTTATCGTTCTTGCGACCGATGTCGAGCCGATACACGGCGGGATCGCCGGCGGCGACCTCGAGAGCGGTCAGCGTCGCCACGAGCCCGTTCGCCCACTGTCCTTCGTTGATTGCGGTGAACTTGATGGCCTGAGTCGTGTTCGCCGGGGACGGGTGGTCCATAAAGCCACGCGCCTTCACGGCGTCTTTCTTCTCGGTGTTCGGCCGGCTTGAGTCATCCATCCAATTCATCGTGATACGCACGATGTATGTGGTCGTCCCACCATTCTGGAAGAATGCCAGGACCGAATGGCCCATCGGGTCGCCCTGCGGTTCCTTCTTGGTGTCGATCACGCCGCCGAACTGATCCTTGTAGTCATCGTACTTCGTGATGCGTACCGGCTCCCCGAGCGGACCCTTCGGTGTGTAACCGATGAAGGCGGCGACCGAGGTCGCAACGCCCTCGATGGGCTTGGAGCCGCTGGGGATCTCTTCGACATCCACGCCGGGGTGGAGATAGGTAGCCATGGCTCTCTCGTTCCTTTCAGTTCACTCGAATGTCCATGCGCCCGCCGACAGTCCCGCCTGCCGAATCGCCTCGATCAGCTGATGGGGCGAGAGTTCTCCCAGCGCCACTCGATGCGGCCGCAGCTCGTGCATGTACGCCCGACGGCCATCGCCCGCGATTCCGAGCACGCGAGCGTAGGGGTAACGAGCCAGGAGGTCCTCGACCGTTTCCGGTTTCTCGCTTTCCTTGAGGCCAATGACCACGACATCCGGAGGCGGACCACCGGGCACCGACCGTATGACTTCAATGTCCGGCAGTGGCATGAGCGTCGTTTCGATGATGTCGCGAAGCACGCCCGAGACCGCCACGAGAACGCATATGCGTGATATGTTGCCGCTCCGACGTTCGAGGGAACGACGCAGTCAGGGCGCGGCGAGTATGGCCCGGCGATGAAGCGGTGGTAATGAAACGAAGGAGCTGATTTGTGTTCAGCCGCGTGTGTAGATCCGCACACGTGAGCGGCTGTATCGGAGGATCTAGAACCGTAACTAGGTCAGCGCCGTCTTGGCTCGTTCCCAGTATTGGCGCCGCGCGTCGAGTCCCACGCGGCCGCCGTTGATTCTGACGCTGATCGTCTCGAAGTTGGCCGCCGCATCGACCTCCGGGCCGTCATCCGCCAGCTCGTTGAGTCCATGCGATTGCCAGAACTGCGCCGCCGCGAGTGCCGCGACGTCCGGTGTCTCGAGCTGTTCCGGCTGGTCCTCGAGCGGCAGCCCGAGCGCGAGCGCCGCCGCCCGGTAATTGTCCCGTCCCGTGATCTGCAGCAGCCCACGCCCGCGGAACCGCCAACCATCACCGCTGGTGGCATCTCCGTTGCCCAGCCGACTGGCATAGACGTAGTTGGCGAGCTTCTCCGGCTGGCGTTCGTACGGCAGCGCCACATCGAGGCCAGGAAATCGTCGGGGCCACACCTGCTGCAGGCGGGGTGCGGAATAACTGAGGTTTTCCACCAGATGCCGAAACTCGCTCGACTCGTGCGCCACCTGGGCGAGAAACGCGGCCGCGCGCGCCGCGGAACTGATCTGGAACCGCTCCATCGCGGCGTTCAACGCGGGACACCACACCTCCAGTCGCTCCCCTGCCGGCAGGAACGCTCGCAACTGCGCTTCGGAGCAGATATCGGTCATGGCGTCCTACCCTTCGATCCGCATCCCGCACCGAATACAGAAGAGTTCCCTACGGGCTCTTCAACCGTTCATCGCATCGACCCTGAGGCCACGGCGCGACTGGAGCTGCCGAGCCCACGCAGCTGCTTCCCCGCGCCGATGCACCTGGAGCTTCTCGAGAATGTTGTGGACGTGATTCTTCACGGTCGCCACCTCAATGCCCAGGCGACGCGCGATATCCTTGTTCGCCAGACCCTCAGCGAGTACCCGTAGGATTTCCAGCTCGCGCGGCGTGAGATGCGTCGAGGAAGCGCCCAGGGGCTGGGCAGTGGCGAGCTCGGCAAGCCGACGAAGCAGACTTCCCGCCATTCGGGGTGAACAGAGCGCTTCCCCCCGCTCGGCGCTTTCCAGCGTCGTAATGAGATCACTGAGCGACGCGTCGCGCGCAACGTAACCGGTCACCCCGGCTTCGGCGCACGCGCAGACGTCGCCTTCGGTATCGGCGACGGAGAGGGCCACGACTTTGACGTCCGGAGTCAGTTCCCGAATGGTGCGGATGACACCCGGACTCCCGGCCGTGGCCATGTCGACGAGCACCATATCTGGGTGTCGGGATCGCAGGCACTCCACGGCCGCCTCGCCATCGGCTGCCGTACCCGCGAGTTGGAAGCCCGCCTGCCGCGCGACCACTTCCGCCAGCCCGTCTCGATACAGGCGGATATCGGACACAATCAGCACCGTGATCATGGCCCGAGCCTTGTCCGCAGCATTTCAGCAAAGAGTCGCACGATGTGGGCACTCCATCCCGCGCGTGGACGGCAAACGTGTGACCGCGGTCACGTTTTGGTTAGGGCGTTTTTGGGGCACCATAGGGCGATTTTGCTGCATCGGTGGGCCGGCGGTCACTGGGGACTTACCCGGGCGACGGACGCAGGGCATTGAGGCAAGCGTCCGCAGATATCACATCCCGAACAAACACCAGTCCGTTCCCCGAAATGCTCGAGCAGCGTCCTGCGTCGACAGTGTCGAATCTCCACATACCGCCGCATCTCCGGCGCGATGTTACCCCACCCGAAGTCCTCGCGGCGCCAGAGGATGAGACAATCGGACCGCTGTCCGTCCCGCCCCGCCCGCCCCGCCTCCTGGTAATACGCCTCCAGCGTGGGCGGCGGACCCCAATGCAGCACCTGCCGGACGTCCGGCTTGTCGATGCCCATGCCGAACGCGCTCGTCGCGACGATCACACGGACCTGATCGGTGAGGAACGCCCGTAACACCCGCCGGCGAATGCCGGGACTGAGACCGGCGTGATAGGGCGCCGCCCGCACGCTCGATCGCAGGAGCGCGCGCGTGACGAGCTCGGTCAGGCGCCGGGTTGGCGTGTAAATGAGCGACGCTCCGGCCCCGTTGCGGACGCGCTGGCGGATCGCCGCGAAGCGCTCGCGATCATCTCGCACGCGACAGACACGAAAGTCGAGATTGGGACGATCGAACGACGTCACCACGACCTCGGCATCGGGCATTCGCAGTACGTGCAGGATGTCGGCGCGAGCGGCCGGAGTCGCGCTTCCGGTCAGGGCAATCGTCGGGGGCCGTCCGAGCGCTGCGCGGAACACGCCGAGGCGTCTGTAGACCGGCCGGAATTCGCTGCCCCATTCGGTGATGCAGTGCGCCTCGTCGATCGCGAGCAGCGTCACCCGCGTGCCTGCGGCCACCAGGCGGCGCGTCAGCGATGCCAGTCGCTCCGGCGCGCAGTACAGCAACGCGAGCCGCCCCGCAGTCGCCGCGTCCAGGATGGTGCGCCGCTGGGTGGCATCGAGTTGGCTGTTCACGTAGGCGGCCGCAATGCCCCGGCGTCGCAGCGTGCCGACCTGATCCTGCATCAGCGAGATCAAAGGCGAAACGACGAGCGTCAGGCCGGCGCCGAGCAGCGCGGGGACCTGGTAGCAGAGCGACTTCCCCGCCCCAGTGGGGAGTACGGCGAGGACGTTCCGGCCGGCGAGCAGCGGGCCCAGCACTCTCAGCTGATGGACACGGAAACGCGCGTGACCGAACCGTTCCTTGAGGATTGAGCGCGCGGCGTCGAGTCCCACGGTGCACGTCGGCATGTCGCACGAAATGGCTTTGCCGGTCGCGCACCCCTATCCCAAAAGCGCGGCACGGGGCACGTTTACGCGGCATGCCTCCCCTCTTCTTAGCGACACTCATGCTGGTACAAACTGTGACCTATCCTCCCGCCCGCAAAGGCGACGTCGTCGACGACTACCACGGAACCAAAGTCGCCGACCCCTACCGTTGGCTCGAGGACGTCGACGCGCCGGAAACCCGCGGCTGGGTGGAAGCCGAGAATCGCGTCACATTCGCCTATCTCGAGCAGATCCCCGAGCGCGAGCGCATCCGGCGGCGGCTGACGGAATTATGGGACTATCCGAAATACGGCGCGCCGTTCAAGAAGGGCGGACGCTACTTCTTCTTCAAGAATTCAGGTCTCCAGAACCAGTCGGTCCTGTACACGCAACCCTCGCTCACCGCCGAGCCCGACGTCCTGCTCGATCCCAACACGCTGTCGGCGGATGGCACCGTCGCGCTGTCGATCCTGGCCTTCGCCGAAGACGGCAGGACGATGGTCTACGGCACGTCGGGGAGCGGCTCGGACTGGCAGGAATTCCGCGTGCGCGATGTCGCGACTCGGCAGGATCAGCCTGATCACTTGAAATGGATCAAGTTCTCGAGCGCGGCATGGACGCACGACGGCGCCGGATTCTTCTACAGCCGCTACCCTGAGCCCGCGGCGGGCGCCGATCCGCTCCTCGAGGTCAATCACAACCAGAAGGTCTATTACCACAAGCTGGGCACCGACCAGTCCACCGACCGCCTGGTCTACGAACGGCCCGATCATCCTGACTGGGGCTTCGGCGTCGAAGTGAGCGCCGACGGACGCTACGCCGTCTACACGGTCTGGTTGGGCACCGACCGGCGCAATCGCGTCTACTACCAAGACCTGGGCGACGCCAGGCATCCGCGGCTCGACGCACCCGTCGTCCGCTTGCTCGATGCCTTCGACGCTGCCTACGGTTTCGTCGGCAACACGGGCCCCGTCTTCTATTTCCAGACCGATAACGCCGCGCCGCGTGGCCGCATCGTCGCCGTCGATGTTCGCCATCCCGCAGCAGCCGCCTGGAAAGAAGTCGTGCGGCAAGCGCCGGACGTGATTGAAGGCTCCCAGATCGTCCACAGCACGTTTGTTGTTCGCTATCTCCACGACGCCTACTCGCAGCTGCGCCTCTTCGCGCTCGACGGCAAGCCGGCCGGCGACGTCGGGCTGCCGACGCTCGGCTCGATCGTGCAGGTGACCGGCGAGCCTCGTGACACGGAGATGTTCTACGCGTTCACGTCGTTCCTGTATCCGACCACGATCTTCCGGCACGACTTCACGACCGGCACATCCACCGTCTTCAAGGCGCCGGAGATTGCCTTCGACCCCGCGAAGTACGAAACGGTGCAGGTGTTCTACCACAGCAAAGATGGGACACGGGTCCCGCTGTTCCTGACCTACAAGAAGGGCGTAAAGCAGGATGGCTCGAACCCGACGTACCTGTATGGCTACGGCGGCTTCAATGTCAACATGACGCCCGGCTTTTCGATCGGCGTGCTCGCGTGGCTCGAGATGGGCGGCGTGTACGCGCAGGCGGTGCTGCGCGGCGGATCGGAGTACGGGGAGGAGTGGCATCAGGCGGGGATGCTCGACCGCAAGCAAAACGTGTTCGACGATTTTATCGCAGCCGCGGAATATCTGATCGCCGAGCGTTACACGTCACCGTCCAAACTGGCGATCGGCGGGGGGTCGAATGGCGGGTTGCTGATCGGTGCCGTGGTCAATCAGCGGCCCGAATTGTTCGGCGCCGCCCTGCCGGCCGTCGGTGTGATGGACATGCTGCGCTTCCACAAGTTCACGATCGGCTGGGCGTGGGTCACCGAATACGGCTCGGCCGACAGCGTCGGGCAGTTCCCGTTTCTGCATCGCTACTCGCCGATCCACAACATGAAGCCGGGGACGCACTATCCCGCGACCCTGATCACCACGGCCGATCACGACGACCGCGTGGTGCCGGGGCACTCGTTCAAATACGCGGCGACGCTCCAGACGGCGCAGGGCGGCCCCGAGCCGGTGCTGATTCGGATCGAGACCAAGGCCGGCCACGGCGCCGGCAAGCCGACCGCCAAGGTGATCGAGGAGCAGACCGATCGCTGGGCGTTCCTCGTTCACACTCTTCACATGCAACTACCGGCGCAGAGTCCATCGCCGCCGAGGCCTTAGGAGACGACCGGCATGCCCAAACCCAAGTTGAACTGTTCTCTGTGCGAGTCTCCTGTCGACGGCCGGTCGCTCCGGTCGCCGCAGAAGCTGGAGAACCGGATCATCGATCTCATCAAACAGGATCGACCAGAATGGGGGGCGAACCGCGGCATCTGCCCCAACTGCCTCGAGACGTATCGGGCCAAGAAATTCGTCGGCTACCTCGAGGCTGAATACCAGAAGCTTTCAGAAATCGAGCACGCGGTTGTCTCGAAGATCACGCGTCGCGGGAGGGTCAGCGGCGTCGTGCATCAGGAATTCGAGACGACGATGACGTTCGGCGAGCGGGTTGCGGACAAAGTGGCGCAATTCGGCGGGAGCTGGCGATTCATCAGCCTGTTCGGCGGGATCCTCGTCGCGTGGATGCTTGTGAACGCCTGGGTGCTCGCGAGTCATCCGTTCGACCCCTACCCGTTCATTCTCTTGAACCTCGTGCTGTCGACGCTCGCGGCGCTTCAGGCGCCCGTGATCATGATGAGTCAGAATCGGCAGGCGCACAAAGACCGCATGCAGGCGAATCAGGACTACGAGATCAACTTGATGGCGGAGATTGAAATCCGGGATCTACACGACAAGCTGGATTCGCTGCGATTCAAGCAGTGGCACGAGCTGTGGCACATTCAAAAGCGGCAAATCGAGCTGCTGGAGCATCTCTGCGCGAAGCGCGCGGACCCCGAGCTTAAGGTTCCCGCGCCGAGTCCTTATGTGCCCCCTGAACTCTGACGGTAGGTAAGGCGACGGTAGAATAAGCGTCGGTAGATAAGACGACGGTAGACACCATTTTGAGTTGTGGTTGATCGCCTCCCGAGATTCTCCCTCATGCTCGCACATGAGAGACTCCAAGCTTGGCAGCTGTGTCACGAACTGGTCCTCGCCGTTTACGCAGCAACAGCGTCGTTTCCCAAAAATGAACTTTATGGACTTACGTCGCAGGCGAGGCGAGCGGCATTCTCCGCCGCGGTCAACATTGTTGAAGGTGCCGCGAAGCGCGGACCGGCTGAGTTCAGAAGATTTCTCGACATCAGCATCGGTTCCTTGGCAGAGGTGGCATACACTCTGCGTCTTGCGAGAGATCTGACGTTTCTCGACGCTGATCGTTGGTCTCAGCTAGAGCGTATTCGCCGACAAGCGGGTATGATGACGTGGAAGCTCTATGTTGCGGTCGCGAAGGCAGCCCGGAAAAGTTGATCGCCTCACCTACCGTCGCTTTTGCTACCGTCGCCTTACCGACCGTCGCTTGATCTACCGTCGGTTACCCAGCGTCCTTCCAGTCGATCGCATAGCTGCGCCCACACTCGTGGCACTTGGCGTCTTTGCGGTTCTCGGGGATGACGGTTCGCGCGTGACATCCGGGGCACACCAGGTGTGGCTGGCGCACCACACTCCAGGCGCTGGGCCGCTCGCTCCGGATCTCGAGATCCGCTTTTGGGATCCGGATCTCCACGTGGTGCACATCCAGCACCACGAAGTCCTTCGGCGGATTCTCGACGACGCGATACCAGGCGCCGCGCCGGAGTCCCTGGCCTTCCGCACGATCACCGCGACTACGAGCCCAACCGATGTCAGCCATGCTTCCCTCGGACAAGGACGAGAATCGCCGCCTGCGGCACTACGAGATACGTCTTGCCCTCGAAGGTGATTTCTACGGCCGCTTTCCGGAAGAAGAGCGCGTAGTCTCCCGCCTCCGCCTGCGTCGGCAAATACTTCACCTCGGCGCCGTGAATCTTCCACGGCTCCTCGTCCATGCTCGCCGGCTCGGGCATCGGGGTGCCGGGGCCCGTGGCGACGATGCGGCCGCCCTGCACCTGGCGGCCCTCGATGGCGGAGGGAGGGAGATAGAGTCCGACGTTCGTCCGCTCCTCCCCCTCCTCGGGCGAGATGAGCACACGATCGCCGACGACGATCAGCCGCTTCGGGTCTTCCGGCACGCCAGATGATTAGCCTTTCATGGGCATTTTGCGCAAGTCGCAAGGGTCTCGTGACGTCCATCACGCTCGTTTTCTTGACTTGAGGGGTCCGTTTTATAACAATGTCCCCGCCGACCTCCCTCTCCGGAGCCCTGAATGCAAGAGGTTACGAGCACCGCGCAGACCCAGCAGTGGAGCTTCGTGCTCCAGCAATTGGTGCAGTGGGTTGTCGCTGGATTTACGTGGATCATTCCCATCCAGGCGCGAATCTTCGCGTTCGTGCTGCAGGGTGAGTCCTTCTGGAGTCTCGCGGCGACGTCGGTGCTGTTGTTCCTGCCCGCGATGGCGGTCATCTGCGGACTGTGGATGACGATGGCCGCGTTGTATACGATCCCGTTCCGGCTCGGCCGGTCCGTAACCCTCCTGCAGTCGGTCGCGCTGGCGTGGTGGGACGTGCTGCGCATGTGCTGGTTCTACTGGGCGGGTTTGGTGCGCTTCCTGATCGTTTGCGTCGGCTGGATCTTCGGCCTCCTGAAGGTGGGCCTGCAACTCGTCGCCGGTACCATCAAGGGCGCGATCACGTCGCCACTCGCCGTGCTCGACGCGACGTCGCGCCGTCCGGGCGTCCCGTGGCCGGCATTCTTCATGTTGGTGTTCTGGTCGATGATCGAGGCCACAATTTTCACCTTCACGCTGAAGCCTACGGCGAGCGAGTTGCTCGGCGAGCTCACCGGCTACGAGGTCAACGGGTTCGCGTTCATGACGTTGCTCTGGCTGTTCCTGTGGGTTCTGGTCGCGGGCAGCTTCGCCTGCATTCAGGTGTTGAACGAGGCCATCAAGAGCAAAAAGTACGGGCAGATTGTCTCAATGGTGGCCATCGAAATCGCCGTGGCGATGTTCGAGGTGCTGTTCCTGTATCGCGAGCTGGTCGACGCCATGACGCCGTGGCTCGCGCAGCAGGGCGTTCAGCTCACAGCCATTGAGACGATCGGACTCGCGTTCTTCGCCTGGGTCGGTGTGCGCGGCATGACGTGGTTCCTGTTCGGCCGCTTCGGCGCGCCGGCGATGATCGCGCTCCTCGGCCGCCAGGGGTTGGTGGTCGAGGGTGGAGCCAGCCACGGGCCCCCGCCGCAGATGGCCGACTACTGGAAGGGGCCGATCGCGGCCCTCAAAGCGGAACGCGAATGGTTCCGCAAGGAGGCGCGGGAGCTGTTCGAGCTGGCGTCGCTCCCGGTCCTGCAGGTCGTTGCGGCCGCGCTGAACTTCCTCTTCGTCGTCTTCACGGGGCGCGGCCACTTTACGCTGCCCTTCAAGTCGATCGACGAGGTGCTCGCGGCCACCCACTTCCCCGCTCGCGTGAGCGGCGAGGTGGCCCGATGAGGCGCGCGCTACTGGCGCTCAGCCTCATGGCGGTCGCGTGCGCGCCGAAGGCTGGCTCGCCGCCGCCGCGGTCCACGCTGGTTGTGGGCCTCGATGTCTCGGGCTCGTTCCGCAACAGCGGGCGCTTCGACGACGCGATGCGCTACGCCGCGTTGTACATCTACGGGCACGTCAACGGCCTCGGCGGTCTCAAGCAGGCGACCGACGTCTTTGTCGGATCGCTCGGCGGCGACGTCGTGGGCCAGCCCAAGACATTCCACCCGATTCAGGACTTGGGCGGCAAGACGCCGGCGGAGATCGAGCACGACCTGCGCGCCTGGTTCCCCGACGTCGATGCCCTCACCGACTTCAATGCCTTTTTCCAGCGCGTGGCGGTTCACATCAAGCGCCAGAACCTGGTGCTGGCACCGCTCAATATCGTGATGTTCTCGGACGGCCTGCCCGATCTTCCGGGCGCCCGCCGCATGCAGCCCAAAGAGCTCTATGGGAAGGTTGATCTGAGTCCGATCGAGTACTTATCGCGCAACGTGACGGTCCGGCTCCTCTACGCCGACCCACCGATCGCGCAGAACTGGGAAAAGCTCGTCCCACGCAATCGCGTGAAGATCTGGACGCAGGACGCCCAGGTCATGGACGGGTGGCATCGTCACGAAGTGGCGGGCGTCCCGATGGAGCGGCAAGACTCGCTCTGGAGCTGGACGGAGCAGATTGTCGACTTCCGCGTTCGGCGGGGGAAAATTCTCTAAAACCGACGGTAAGGGACGGTAGGTGAAACGACGGTAAGGGACGGTAAACAGGCTCACCGTTCGTATCCACTCGGCGGGATCCGTCGGCGCGTGAGGTACCAGCCCCCGCCACACCTTGTAGCGCAGCTTCCGCAGGCCGGTCAGCGCACGCCCATCCGCAAACGGAATCAGGCGCCTCACTCGTCGCGCCAGGGCCAGCCGCGCGGAGCGCCACTGCACGCCGTCACTTGGCCGGTATTGCGCCCACCCGATCGAGCCGCAGAGACCCGCAGGACCGAACTGGTCTGAGGCGAGCAGCTCCTCCGCAAACACGCGCACCGGCCCTTCGAAGCTGTGCAGTACGTCATGCATGGCGACGATCGCACCCGGCGCCAGGTGAGGCCGAAAGAGGTCGATATCCTCCTTCGCGCCGCGATACGTGTGGTCGCCGTCGATCCACAGGAACCGGATCGACCGAGTCCACCCCTTCGCGAGGTCACGGGAGTAGGCGCGATGCGCCTCGACATTTCGCTCGACGCCGGCGTCGTGCAGCGACGCCTGGAAGTCATCCCACGACGACTGCTGTGAGCCATGTCCAAAGTCTGTGACGGCGGGGGCGGAGTGCGGATCGACGCTTACGACGGGACCGAGGCCATAGTGCTGCGCGATGGAGGCCAGCCCAACGGTGGACTTTCCCTTGTAGCTCCCGATCTCGACGATCGTGCCCCGAGCGGGGGCGCACGCCGCCACGAGCGTCAGGAATCGCGCTTCGCGCTCGGTCAGAAACCCTGGAGCGGCCCGTACTCGTGTCCAGGCCTCCTCAATGGCTGCTCCAAGATCAGACGGCGTAGTCAGCAGTACTGCTCGAATGCCGCGGTCAGGTCGGCCGCGATGTCGCGCGCGTTCCGCCCTTCGATGTTGCGCCGCTCCAGCATGAACACGATCCGCCCGTCCTTGAACAGGGCGATCTGCGGTGACGACGGTCCGTACCCTGTGAAGTAGCTGCGGGCGCGCGCCGTCGCGTCGGCATCCTGCCCAGCGAATACGGTGACCAGGCGCGCGGGTCGGCGATCGTGTTGGATCGCCAACGCGGCCGCGGGCCGGGCATTGCGGGCGGCACAGCCGCACACCGAGTTCACCACGACGAGGGTCGGCGCGCGCTCGCCGGCGAGCACGGCGTCGACCTCTGCAGGCGTCCGCAGCTCCGCGAAGCCCAGACGGGTCAGCTCCTCCCGCATCGGGCGGACCATCTCGGGATCGTACATCGGCACGTTCAAATTGCGCATACGCTCCTCACTTCTTTAAGAAGGCGCTCAGCGCCGCCCGAAAATCGGGCGTGCTTCTGCTGACCGCATTGACATCGGCGCCGAGCCGCAGGCCGTCCTCGAAGCTCAGCCCATCGAGCTGGTAAAACTGCTGCTTGGTGAACGCGAGCGCCGATGGGCTCGCCTCGGCGAGCACGCGCAGCACTTCGCCTGCCTGCTTCTCGAAGTCCGCATCCTCATACACCCGCGACGCGAGTCCTGCCGCGGCGGCCTCGCTGCCGTCGAGCAGCCGCCCCGTCGTCGCGAGATCGAACGCGATCTTCTCGCCCACCGCGCGCCGCAGCATCGTCATCACGATGGCCGGAACGAAACCGCGTTGGACTTCGGGATAGCCGAACTGCGCCGATTCCGCCGCGAGAATGAGATCGCAGGCCGTCGCGAGTCCGCAGCCGCCCGCGAGCGCGCGTCCCTGCACCAGCGCGACGATCGGCTTGGGCAGCCGCCGCATCAGCGTGAAGACCTGCGCAAAGTGCAACGCCGCCTGACGGTTCTGCTCGAGCGTGTGGTCGGCCGAGGCGAGCAGCTCGTTCAAATCCATGCCCGCGCAGAAATCTCTTCCGCTGCCGCGCACCGCCACCACCCGAACCGACGCATCCAGATCGGCCCGCTCGATCGCCGCGAGCAACCCGTCGATCATCGCAGCGTCGATCGCATTGCGCTTGTCGGCGCGGTTCAACGTCGCGGTAAGTACCCCACCCGCGACCTCGGTCAAGACGCGCTCGCTCACTTGCCCCCCTCCACTTCGATCTCCAGGCGGAGCAGCGCGGTGGAGAAGACCTTCCCCTGTGCGTCCGTCTTGAGCGAGATCGTACCACCACCATCGAGCGCGCCGTGCAGCAGGAAGTTCAGCGCATGGAGGTTGGGCAGCTCGAAGCGTTCGACTTTGCCGCTAATCATGCCCTTAAAATGCCGTGCGACGCGCGCTGCCGTCACCTGCTTCACGAGCAGTGGGTAATCCTTGGGCTTGAGTGCGATGAGACCGATATTCGCCGTGTCGCCTTTATCACCCGATCGAGCATGGGCCAGGTCCACGAGTTTGCGTTTCATGCTTGAATCAACTCCACCGCCGGCTGCACCATCCGTTTGTCGACTAGCGCCGGCCAGTACGCCACGATTTCCTCGGGCTTCGGGCGTCCGCCGGCAAAACCGGTCACGCTGGGCGGCCCGTTGAGAATGAGCGGCGCGATCTCGCGGGTAAACCGCTCGACCGGGGCCTCATCCCGCGCCCGCACGCCGACCCGCAGCTGCACTTCGGGCAGGGTCCCGACATCCAGGTCCTTCAGGGCGAGCGCGCCATGGGTGGCGGTCGCGCCGACAAACTCGGTATGGATCGCCTCGAACTGCAGGCCAAGATCCTTGAGACGCTGGCGGAGGATGCGATCGGCGGCCTTCGCCTTCTCGAGCGCATCGGGCCAGGCGTAGACCAGGGTGCCGATCGCTTTATAGCCGTAGAAGTAGGCGAGAGAGACTTTCAGCTTGTCGGTCGCTGGTTTTCCCCTGACCCCAGACACCTGAACCCTGTCTTTGCCGGCCTGTCGCAATTGGATCGTCGTAAAGTCGGCCACGCCGTCAGGCGTGATGTAGGCCCGCGGATCGCCCATCTCGTAGACCAACTGCTCCGTGACAGACGCGACGTCGATGCGGCCACCGGTGTGCGGGTGCTTGATGAGATCGAACGTGCCGTCGGCGCGGGCTTCGACGATCGGGTATCCGACGTTCGCCAGGTCGGGAATGCGTTGCCAGTCGCGCAGGCAGTTGCCGCCGCTGCACTGCGCTCCGCATTCGATGATGTGTCCTGCGACCGTGCCCGCGGCGATCTGGTTCCAGGCGTCCGGTGCCCAGCCAAACGCGTGCATCAATGGTCCGAGCGTCAGGCCGGTGTCGGTGACACGCCCCGTGATCACGACCTGGGCGCCGCGCTGCAAGGCATCCACCACCGGAGCGGCGCCGAGATACGCGTTGGCCGACAGCACGCGGTCACGAACCTCGCCTAACGGTCGCCCGGTATCGAGGTTGGCGAGCGGATGGCCGCGCGCGATCAAGCCGTCCAGCCGGCCCAGCAGGTCGTCACCGGTGACGACGCCGATCGTGAGCTTGCCGCCGAGCTTGAGCTTCCGCGCCACCTCGGCGACGGCCATGGCACACGCGCGGGGATTCACGCCTCCCGCGTTGGCGGTCACTTTGATGCCGCGCTCGACGACGGTGGGAAGGATACGCTCCATCTGCGTCACGAAGTCGGTCGCGTAGCCGCGCGCCGGATCGCGGGACTTCTGTTTTTGCAGGATGGACATCGTGACTTCGGCGAGGTAGTCCATCATGAGGTAATCGATCGGGCCGCCGCTCACCTGGCGGAACGGCGCTTCGAGCCAGTCTCCCCAAAACCCCTGCCCTCCCGCGACTCGGACGGTCGCCGGACGGGCCGTCACCTTACCCCACCCGCTCCGCGCGATTGCGGCACGACCACGGAGCGGCGTGCCGAAACCGAGCCTGTCGACGTCGTTACACGCGTCTCGATGAGTGGTCCGTATCCCTCCGGCATATCGAGCGACGGCGCGTTCGGCAACCGAATTACGCTGCGTCCGCCGGCGACGACCGAGAGCGCGGTGGCATCACCCACCGGAGTGTCTGGACCGACGAATCGCACGAGGGCGGTGCCACGCCAGGCGTGCGTCGGAAGACGGGCGAATGCGGGATAGAACTCGATGGTGAGGGGGATCCCCCTGAGCGAGTCGGACAGGGCCAGACCCATGCGACCGAATGCGTAGTTCACCGGTTCGTTGCCGCCGCGGACCTGCTGGCCGGTCGAGTCGTAGACCGTGACCGACAAATCTGTCAGCTCGTCCCACAATTCGGCGGGGACCTCGAAGTCCGCCTCCATCCGCTTCGCCCAGCGCGGCGGGCGCACCTGCAGCGATTCGGCGGGCTGGCCGCGGCCGGCAATCGCATAGCTCCGCTCGGCGCCGGCGAGCCGGTAGACGACCTGGCCCAGCGCGGTGGTGCCCTGCGTGCCGCCGACACTCGAGGCCTCGAGCCCCCACGCGCCTCCCGCTCCCTGGTGCGCCGCGCCGAGCGCAACGGGTCCTAACTCCGCGCGCACGGTGACCGCGGTGGTTGCCAGCGGCGGCGCGACGACGTCGAGCTCGTACACACCCGCGATCATGTCCTCGGCACGCACGGTGATGGTTGCGCTGCCCGGCTCCAGCTCGCCGATGTCGATGTCGTTCTGCGCTGCGCGCGCGGGTGCGCCGTTTGGCTCGTAGAGGCGCACCGTTGCCTGCTGGCGCTGCGAATCGGGAAGCGTCACGCTCGCACGCAAAGTGGCGTTGTCCTCGGGCACGCGCAGGAAATAGCGCTGCACCGCGCCGGGACCGACGGCGCGGCGTTCGTCGAACAGGGCATTCGTCGTGAGGTCGGTGGGCACGATGACCGTGTTCACGAGCGTGAACAACGGACCGGCAATGGGGTCGCGTGGATTCAGCGCGACGACCGTTCCCACGTAGATGCCCGGTGCCGTCAAAGCGCTGCGATTGTAGGTCACCGCGATCTGGGTCGCGCGGGGCGCGGCGTCGACGGAGTCGTCGACGGAGAGCCAGGGAGCGTTCGCGCGCAGCACGAACTCGGCGGCGCGGAGGCCGCCCATGTGACGGACGGTGAACGTTTCGACGCTGTCCTCGGGACCGGCAAACCCGTTGCGCCGGAACGCGGCGGTCACACCGCTCGAGGCCTTCACGGCATAGATCGATCCCTGGTGGCCACCTTCGAGCCATTGGTACGCCGTCTCGAGCGCGGGCATCCCGGCACCGTCATCGATGACGCGCGCGCCGGAGAGCTGCCGCCCCGACATCCGCAGTGCCTGCACGATGTCAGCGGACGTGGCGCGACGGCCCTCTTGCGTCAACGCCGACACGAGGCAGGCAGCGAGACCTGCCGCGTGGGGGGAAGACATGCTCGTGCCGGGCTTGATCTCGTTCCCGGTATCCCAGCGTGGGACGCTGGAGAATGCGACGCCCGGCGTTACGATGTCGGGTTTCGCGAGCTCGCCGCCGCGCGAGCTGAACCACGCGAGCACATCGCGGGCTGGCGGCACGCCCTGACGGGGCGGTCCCGTGAAGACGCCGGGCAAGGCGGCGCCGACGGTTAGCGCCAGGCTCGACGAACCAGGAAACCCCAGCGTGGACCATCCAGGGCCATCGTTGCCGGCACTGATCGCGAAGACGGCCTCCGGATGGGCGAGCAGGAAGGCATCCACGATCGAATCGATGACGGCGCGGCCCTCATGCTCGTTGCCCACGCCGAAACTCATGTTCAGCACGAGCGGCAGATTGCGCTGCGCGGCGTAGCGGGCGGCGTAGTCGATCGCGCGCATCATGCTGGCGTGGACCGAGACGCCGCCGCGTGCATTGTTCGCGATCTTGAGGCCGATGATCTGTGCCCCGGGCGCCACGCCGCTGAACCCCGCCACGTCGAACAGGTTGTAGCCGGCGGCGATTCCGGCCACATGGGTCCCATGCCCTGACGTGTCGAAGAAGAGATCGAGCACCGGCGAGCTGTCCGCCACCACTTGACTGAAATTCGCGACGATCGTCAGCGGCTTCGTGCCGAAGGCGATCATCTCACGGCCCTGGCGATAGTCGTGCAGCGGCATCTCATCTTCGAACGAGCCATCGCGGTTGGTATCGATGAACGCCACCCAGCCATCGGACGCCTTGACGACCACGACGGGAAACTCGTCGGTGTTCCGGCCGTTGCCGTTGACGTCGCCCGCCGGTGGGCGGCCGAGTGGCAGCTCGCGAAAGACCCCGCGGTACCAGGTCGTCGCGGTGGTCAGGCGGCCGATACGCGCCGCTCCCTTCATCTCTTTGTCGGTCGGCGCGGGGAACGCGGTCAGCGGCACGCGGCCTTCGGCCGAGAAGTCGCGCAGCTCGATGACCTTCGGGGCGCCCGTGCTGGTGACCGACAGTCCCGGGACGCCCGGGTCGACGCCACTGTCGAGAATGGCGATGAGCACGCCGCGGCCGTCGTAGGTCGGGTGCAGCGAATGAAATACGTCCACCCCGGTGCTCTTGAGCGGCATGAGGCCGAGCATGTACGCCATTGCCGGATCGACCGCCGGCTGCGCCATGGCGGCGCGGCTGCCGTCCGACGGGACGGCAGCGACTGCCGCGGCCGGCTTGGGCGGGGCTGGTTTCGTGATGCCCTTGCTCGAGGCGCAGGCAGTGAGACCGAACAGGAACATGGCGGCAGGCGTGCGCATCACGAGAGACCCGGGAGTGCAAAGGCCCCGAGATGGGGGCCGGTGAATTCGGTAGACACCTCGAGGAGAAACGCCAGCGTGTCGCGCGTTTCGTCGGGTGTGAGAATCGCATCGACAAAGCCGCGGGCGCCCGCGAACTTCGCGTCCAGCTGGTGCTCGTAATCGGCGCGCATCGCGTCGACGGCGGCCGCGTTGTCGGGCTTCGCGGCGTCGGCGCCGTACACCGCCTGAATCGCCGACTCCCCTTCCATGACCCCCATGCGCCCCGTCGGCCACGAGACGATGAAGTCCGGATCGAACCCCTGACCGGCCATCGCATAATAGCCGGCGCCGGAGGCGTGGTTCACCGTCACGACGAGCTTCGGCACCGTCGCCGTCGCCATCGCCTCGACGAAGCGGGCGCCCGCCCGGATGATGCCGGTGTGTTCCGCTTCCGTCCCGACCATGAAGCCCGAAACATCCTGGATGAACAGGAGCGGCACGCGCTCCCGGTCGGCGTTCTCGATGAAATACGCCACTTTCTCGGCGCTCTCCGTGTAAATGATGCCGCCGATGCGCGGCGCTTCATTCTTCTTCTTTCCCTTCATGACGCCGCGCGAGTTGGCGATCACGGCGACTTGCCGCCCTTCGATGGCGCCATGCCCGCAGATCATCTCGGGGGCAACGTCCGGCTGGAACTCGTCGAGCCGTCCACCATCGAGCAGGCACTCGAGCAGCGCCCGCACGTCGTAGCTCATCCGATGATCGACGGGGATCAGGTCGTATAATGCCTTCGTGTCGCGTTTTGGTGCGGGATAGGTACGGCGCGCCGGCGGCGCGTGCGGCAAGCGGCCCACGTACTCGCGGATCCTGGTCAGACAGTCTTTGTCGTCTTTCGCGCGGTAGTGCGCGACGGCACTGACCGATGTGTGCGTCGTGGCGCCGCCCAGCGTCTCGGCATCGACCACCTGGCCGGTCGCGCCCTTCACGAGGTTGGGCCCGCCCAGTCCCATGAACGACGTGCCGTCCACCATAAAAATCACGTCCGACAGCGCCGGCAAATACGCGCCGCCCGCAATGCACGGTCCCATCACGGCCGCGATCTGCGGCACCTTGAGGTAGCGCCGCATGATGGAGTTGTAGTAGAAGATCCGGGCCGCGCCATATTGACCCGGGAAGACCCCGCCCTGGTGCGGCAGGTTCACGCCCGCCGAGTCGACCAGATAGATGATGGGGATGCGCTGCCGCATCGCGATTTCCTGCGCGCGGAGAATCTTGCGGATCGTCTCGGGCCACCACGACCCGGCCTTGACCGTCGCGTCGTTCGCCACCACCACCGCGGGGCGCCCCCCCACGCGGCCCAGGCCCGTGACCACACCGGCCGCGGGCGCCTGACCATCGTACTGGTCCCAGGCGACGAGGAGCCCGATCTCGACCCAGGGGCCGTCTTGGTCGAGCAACGCGGCCACCCGCTCGCGCGCGGTCAACTTGCCCTGATCGTGCTGGCGCTTGATGCGCTCCGCGCCGCCACCCTGTTCGAGGCGGCCGCGGAGCGTCTGGTATTCGTCGTTGAGGGTCTTGAGGCGGCTCACGCGGCGACGTGCTCCGCCGCCCACGCCTGGATGTACTTGATCAGGTCCGACGTCGGCGTGCCGGGGCCGAACAGCTTGCCCGTGCCCTGCGATTCCAGCGCCGTCATGTCTTCAGGGGGGATAATGCCACCGCCGGTCAGGAGCACATCCTGCCGCCCGGCGGCGTCGAGGAGTCTGCGGACCCGCGGGAACAGCGTCATGTGCGCGCCGGACAGAATCGACAGGCCCACGACGTCGACGTCTTCCTGAATGGCGGCCTGTGCGATCATCTCGGGCGTCTGATGCAGGCCCGTGTAGATCACTTCCATGCCGGAATCGCGCAGCGCCGCCGCGACGACTTTGGCGCCGCGGTCGTGCCCATCGAGGCCCGGCTTCGCGACGAGAATGCGGATCGGACGCCGGGATTTGGCCATCAGGCGCGGAACCGCAGCAGCGCCGCCAGGCCGTCCACGACGCGCCGGGCCTTGTCGTCGTAGAGGACATCGATCTGGGCGCGCTGACCGAGCGCCTCTTCGATCGCCTCATCGATGCGGGCGTCATCATCATGGCCGTCGGCCAGCAAGGTGCGCACCTGTCCCCGGCTCAGCGCCTTGAGCGCGGCGTCGACGCCGTTGACGGCCCAGCCGCGCGGCACACCGTCTTTCACCGCATCGGCGTGCGCGCGCTCCCAGGCGCGCTCGCGTTCCTCGCGCAGCCCCAGCGTGGCGTCCCGCACCTCCGCCGCCGTCGCCTGCTTGGGACTGAGTTTCACCACGCCAAACACGAGGTCGTGCACATATGTGTGAAGGTGGGGAATCACGGCCCCGGCGTCCACACCCACACCGCCCAAAACGATCCCGGCCAGCGGCTTGGTGCGATTGATCTGGAAGACGCGGTCGGCGATCTGCGCATAGAGCCGGTGCTTCTCGGTGCGGATGCGCTGGTGAAACTTGTGTTCCCCGGCGCCGTGGAACTTCCCCGCCCGCGTTGTTTCGATTCCGGCGAGACCGGGCAGCTCAATGCAATCGTAGGCGGTGACCTCGAAAAAGCGCGCCGCCGTGCGGTCATACACGACGGCGAGGATGGTGCCGAACTCTTCCTCGAGGCCGAGCAGCTCGCGCACCAGCGGCTCGTGCGAGACGGCAAGTCGGGAGCGATGGACGTGCGGCAGGGGCAGGACGTCGAACAGCGCCAACTCCCGTGAGGCGAAGATGGCAATGGCCCGCGCCCGCGGGAGATGATTCGGTTGCTCCAGGTAGTCCACTACCTGTTCCAGATTCGCGGCAACGGCCGGCTGGTCTTCGTAATCGCGCAGCAATCCCTTGGCGCGGGTCTTCATCTTGATCAAATACTTGCCACGCGTCCGGTCCCGGGGCTCGAGCTTGAGGTAGCACGAGACCACCCAGTGCAACCCAGGCTCCACCCGCGCCAGGCGCGCAATCGCGTCCTGGACGTCTTGCTCGGTGATCGCGGCAGACAGGGGGGGAGCACGCATGATCTAAAAGAAGACGGGTTCGCGGTACGCTCCCCACACGCGCTCCAGCGCGTGGCGGATCTCGTACAGCGTCGCGTAGGCGCGCGCACAATCGAGCATTGGTCCAATCACGTTCTGATCCGCCTCCGCCGCCTGACGGAGGACGTCGAGCCGCCGCTCGACCAGGGCCGTGTCTCGCTCCGCGCGCACGCGGCCGAGGCGGCGACGCTGCTCGTCTTCGGCATCGTTGGAGACCTTCAGGATCTCGACGGGGTGGTCGTCCTCGGACAAGAACTCGTTGACTCCGACGATCACCTTCTCATTGCGCTCGATGTGCCGTTGGAAGGCGGCTGCCGACTGGGCAATCTGGCGCTGGAACCAGCCGCTCTCGATCCCGCGGACCACGCCACCGATCGAATTGATCTCGGCAAAGAGTGCTTCGGCTTCGCGCTCGAGCTGGTCCGTGAGCGCTTCGATGAAATACGACCCGCCGAGCGGATCGATCACCTCGGCCACGCCGGTTTCGTGGGCAAGAATCTGCTGTGTCCGGAGCGCGACCTGCACCGACTGCTCGGTCGGGAGGGCGAGCGTTTCATCCAGCGAATTCGTGTGGAGCGACTGCGTGCCGCCGAGGACGGCCGCGAGTGCCTGATAGGCGACCCGCACGATGTTGTTGAGCGGCTGCTGCGCTGTCAGCGTGACCCCGGCCGTCTGGCTGTGGAACCGCATCATCCAGGAGCGCGCCTGTTTCGCCTTGTAGCGCTCGCGCATGTGCCGGGCCCAGATCCGGCGCGCGGCGCGCAGCTTGGCGATCTCCTCGAAGAAGTCGTTGTGAATGTCCCAGAAGAAGGAAAGGCGGGCCGCAAAGCTGTCGATGTCGAGGCCGCGTGCAATGCCGCGCTCGACGTAGGTGAAGCCGTTGGCGAGCGTGAACGCGAGCTCCTGCGCCGCGGTGGCGCCCGCTTCGCGGATGTGGTAGCCGGAGATCGAAATCGTGTTCCACAACGGCGTGTGCTTGGCGCCCCACTCGAACATGTCGACGATGACCTTGAGTGCGGGCTCGACCGGATAGACCCACGCATGCTGGGCCATGTACTCCTTGAGAATGTCGTTCTGCACCGTGCCGCGCAGCTTCGCGAGCGGCACACCCTGTTTCTCGGCGGCCGCCACGTAAAAGCAGAACAGGATCGCGGCCGGACCGTTGATCGTCATGGAGGTCGACACCTGATCGAGCGGGATGCCGTCGAACAGGGTCTCCATGTCCGCCAGGGACGAAATGGCGACACCGCACTTCCCGACCTCGCCTTCCGAGCGCGCGTGATCAGAGTCGTAGCCCATCAAGGTCGGGAAATCGAACGCGACCGAGAGGCCGGTCTGCCCATGTTCGAGCAGGAACTTGTAGCGCCGATTCGTATCGGCCGCGCCGCCGAAACCGGCGAACTGCCGCATCGTCCAGAGCTTGCCGCGGTACATCGTCGGATGAATGCCGCGCGTGAACGGATACTCGCCGGGACGTCCCAGCTGTCGTTCCTGGTCAAAACCGCGCAGGTCGGCGGATGTATAGACCGGTTTCTTCTCGATGGTCATTTCCCGTTCCTTATTTGCTGCAGGACTTCCGCCGCGACGTCGTAGGGACTGCGCGTCCCGGTCGCCACCTCGTCGAGCCGCTGTGCCATCAGCGCTTCGGCCTGGGTCTCATCCCACACCCATTGGCGGATCGCCCGGTTCACGACGGCGCGAGTGCGGGCTGCTAATCGTTTCTTGCGTCGCTCGACCAGCTTGCCGCTCGAACTCAGATATTCGTGGTGCCTGTCGAGCGCTGCGACGAGTTCGGCGATTCCTTCACCCTTCGACGCAATCGTGGTAAGCACAGGGGCCTCCCATTCGTCCTTCGCCGCCGCCTCACCTCGCCGCCCTCCGCCGCCCTTCGCCGTCCCATGGTGAGGCCGCACATTCACAAACGCATTCCCACGCCGTATGCCGAGCATCACCTCGACCTCTTGCTTCAGCTTGTCCGCCCCGGGCCGATCGCTCTTGTTGATCAGGTACAGCTCCGCGATCTCCATCACGCCCGCTTTCAGCGTTTGGATGCCGTCCCCCGACTCCGGCACGAGCACCAGCACCGTGGTTTCCGCCGTCGCGGCGATGTCGAGCTCAGTCTGACCGACCCCCACCGTCTCGATGAGGATCCGATCGAAGCCGAACGCCTCGAGAACGTCGGCAACCTCTTCGGTGGTGGTGGCAAGGCCCCCCTGGGCGCCGCGCGTCGCCATCGAGCGGATGAACACGCCGGGATCGAGACTGACCGACTCCATCCGAATGCGGTCGCCGAGCAGCGCGCCGCCCGTGAACGGGCTGGTCGGGTCTACGGCGATGACGGCGACCTTGAGGTCGCGCTCGCGATAGGCGCGGACCAGCTGCTCGGTGATGGTGCTCTTCCCTGCGCCGGGTGGGCCGGTGATGCCGATCCGTTGCGTCTGCCGTTTCCCGATCTTCCCGTGTAACGCCGACAAAACGCGCTCAAACCCGTCACGCTGATTCTCGACCAGGCTGATCGCCCGGGCCAGTGCCGCGGTGTCGCCGCGCGCCAACCCTTCGAGCACCGCGTCGAGTCGCATATGCCCTAAGGATAACGGCGGCGTGGCCGTCACAGGAGGGTTCCACGCAGAATCACCGACGCCACGGTGAAGTAAATGACCAACCCGGTGACGTCGACCAGCGTGGCGACGAACGGCGCCGATGCGCTGGCGGGGTCGAATCCGAGCCGGCGCAGGATGAAGGGCAACAGCGATCCCGCCATCGTGCCGAACGTCACGACACCGATCAGGCTCCCGAACACGGTGAACGCGATGAGCAGGTAATGCTCACCATAGATCCCGGTGATCGCGTGCCACAATGTGATCCGGAGAAATCCGATCGTCCCCAGCACCACGCCGAGCACGATCCCCGTTGCGACCTCACGCCGAATGACGCGCCACCAGTCGCGCAGATTGACTTCGCCGAGCGCCATGGCGCGGATGACCAGCGTCGACGCCTGCGAGCCGGAGTTGCCGCCGCTCGAGATGATGAGGGGCACGAAGAGCGCAAGGATGACGGCCTTCGCGATTTCCTCCTCGAAGAACGCCATCGCCGTGGCCGTGAGCATTTCGCCGAGAAACAGCGCGGCCAGCCAGCCGGCGCGTTTTCGGACCATGCGGCCGAAGGCGACCTTGAGATAGGGCCCGTCGAGGGCCTCCATGCCGCCGAACTTCAGGAGGTCTTCCGTGCTCTCCGCTTCTACGACGTCGATCACGTCGTCGAACGTGATGCGGCCCAGGAGCTTTCCGGTCTCGTCCACCACGGGAACGGCCGCGACGTTGTAGCGCGCCATGAGCCGCCCGACCTCCTCCTGGTCCTGGCTGGGCTGCACCTGGACGCTTGGCTGCTCCATGACGTCGCCCACCAGCTTGGTCGGCGCCGAGACGATCAGGCGGGCGATGGGGACGATGCCCTTCAGATTGCCCTGGCCATCGACGGCATAGACCTGATACAACTGGCTCTCGTCCTCTTCGCTCTGGCGGCGGATCGCCTCGAGCGCCTCGGCGACGGTGTTGTCCTCACGCACGTTGACCACGTTCGAGGTCATCAAGCCACCGGCGGAATCCTCCGGGTACGTGAGCAGCTTCTCGACTTCGGTCCGATCGCTGATCTCGTCGAGGACTGCCTGCCGCTCGCGGGCGGGCAACTCCGCTACCAGATCCGCGGCATCGTCGCTGGGCATTTCCTCCACGAGCTCCGCGGCGTATTCCGGCCCCACGGCGAGCAGCATTTCTTCGGGATGCTCGGCGGCCTCCATCTCCGCCAGCGCGCTCGAGGCGAGCTCGATCGGCAGCTCGGAAATGACACGGACACGCTTGTCTTCGTCGAGCGCCGACAGCACGTCGGCGAGATCGGACGGATGGACGTTCTTGGCCCGCGCCAGGAACGCATGCAGATCGTCCTGTTCCGCGAGCTCCTTCAGCTCATCGAGCCTGAGATCGGGTGCCTCGGCCACCGTTACGTCGAGCCTCCGCCGAGCGCAATCGTGCGCACCGGTCCGACCCGAACCGCCACGCGTTCGACGCGGGTCGCGCTGGCCGCGAGGATATCGAATTCCAGGCCCAGATACGTGAACCGCTCGCCCGGGCGCGGAATGCGGCCCAGGGTCTGCATCAGCAACCCGCCGACGGTCTGGGCTGCGCCGCTGCCGCCCAGGGGCACACCGAGCTTCTCGGCGAGCTCGGTGGTGAGCGCGCTCCCTTCCACTTCCACCACTCGAGTCACATCTGCAGTGGACGAGGAGGGCTCGAACAGCTCGCTGACGAGATCGTTGAGCAGGTCCTCGAACGTCACGAGGCCCGCCGTGCCGCCGAACTCGTCGAGGACCAGGGCGAGGTGCTGGCCGCCGCGCTGCATTTCGAGCATGAGATCAGCGGCGCGGATGGTGCCGGGAACGCTCAGCGGCGGGCGCACGAGAATCGGATCCTCGGGCTGGCGGCCCAGCAGGTCGAGCGTGTGCGCGACGCCGGCCACCTGGTCCAGCGAGCCGCGATGCACCGGATACCGGCTGTATCCGGACTGTTGCAGCACGTGCGCCGCTTCGGCGGTCAGAATGCCTTCGGGAAATGCGACGATCGCCGTCCGCGGCGTCATCAGCTCGCGCACCGGACGATCGGCGAACGCGAGGACACCCGACACGACGGCCATCTCGTCCCGCGTGGCCAGGGCGTCGGTATTCGCGCCCGTGAGCAACGCCGCCAGCGTGGTGCGCGTGGACCCCTCGCGGCGCGGAATGAACGGCGCCAGCACGCCCCCGAACCGCTCCATGAGCGGCACCGCGCGGCCGACCAGCGGCTCGGCCCACCGTCTTCCCAACACGCGCGGCACCAGGTACGCCGCGCCGATGAAGAGTGGAACGCCGACCGTGATGGTGAAAATCCCGAGGAACGTCGGGGTTGTGGCGGCGAGGAGCGCCGGAATCGCGCCCGCGGCGAGCAGGACGCCCACCGTCGTGAGCATGTTGGCGGTGGCGAGCCACCCAACGGGTCAGCTCGTGCTGGCTGACCGCCGCCGCGGCGACGCCGACCGCCGCTGAGACGCCGGCGACCAGGAGGCCGACCAGCAGGACCGCGAGGGCGACGCTCATTGCTTCTCGAACGACACCTGGGTGACCCGGCGTTGCTCCACTCGCTCCACGACGACGCGGTAGCCGTCCAGCGTGAGCTCATCGCCGGGCCGCGGCACGCGTCCCAGCACCGAGTACACCAGCCCGCCCACGGTCGACACTTCGGCGTGTGCGATCGTCGCTCCCAGCGCCGCCGACAGATCGTCGAGGCTCGTCCCCCCGTCCACCCAGATGCGCGCGCCATCCTGCCGAATGGCCGGGGTTGTCTCGGTGTCGTGTTCGTCGCGGATCTCGCCGACGATCTCCTCGAGAATGTCCTCGCGCGTGATCAGCCCCGACGTGCCCCCGAACTCATCGACGACGATCGCGATGTGCGCCGGCGTTCCTTGAAAATCGCGGAGCTGGTTGTCGAGCGTCTTCGTCTCCGGCACAAACGCCGCCGGCCGCACCAGCGTCTGCCAGCGCGTGCCCGGCTCCGCGAGCCCCATCGCGATGGGCACGAGATCCTTGCCGAACACCACGCCGCCGATGTTGTCGGGCGAGCCGTCGATGACCGGCAGGCGGGAGTGCTGGCTCTGCCGGAATGCGTCGAGGACTTCTTCGACGGAGGCCGAAATATCCACGCCCGTCATGTCGAGACGCGGCGTCATGACCTCAACCACCGTCGTATCGGCCAGCGTGAAGACGCCGAGCAGCATGTCGCGCTGCGCCACGCCGAGGTCCGGTTGCAACGGCCGGGGCGTGTGCACGATCGCGTGCAGTCCGCGATCGGCCCAGGCGAGCAGCCACAGCAGCGGTCCGAACGGCGCGAGCGTGCGGCGCGCCAGCGGCAACGCCGCCTCCGACACCTCCGGGGCAATCTGCGCCACGCTGCGCGGCAGCGCATCGCCGACGATGAACAGCAGCACGGTACCGACGACGAGGGTGACCATGGCTTCCACCCACGGCCGTGTCCACCACGCCACCGCGTTCGCGGTGGCGACGGCACCGAGCACGAGGAGCGCCAGGCGTGCGATGTGGAGTGCGCGATGCAGCGGCACGCGCCGTTCGGCGGCGATCGGCGGTGCGTCGCCCAGGGTGTGCAGCGCTTCCCCGACCGCCGCTTCCTCGCCGAGCGCCAGCAGCGCCGCCCACACCCCGGCGCTGATGGCGACGACGAGCCCGATGAGTCGCAGTGCCGCTTCGGTGAGCATCAGCGGAGGAGTCGTTTGACGTAGCGTTCTTGTAGCCGCCACATCCGTGACCGGGTGCGCCCCGTGCCTGCGGGATGATCGAAGCCCAGGACGTGGAGCGTGCCGTGAACGGCCAGTCGCACGAGCTCTTCCTGCAACCCGGCTCCGTTCCCGGCGGCGTTCGCCGCGGCGGCTGGGGAGATGTAGACATCACCCAGCACGCGGCCGTCCGGCTGCGGCAGGGCGTAGGCGATCACGTCGGTCAGGCCGCGGCGCCCGGTGGCGCGGCGGTTGACCCGCCGCATGGCCGCGGCCGAGAGCAGCGTGATGTCGACGTGCGACCCCGCGGGCGCGCGTTCCCACGCCAACACCCGCTTCGCGACGCGCATCAGCTGGTCAGCGCGCGGCCGCCGAGTGCCAGGCCGCACTGATGCCGCCACTGGACTCCGGGTAGTCGATGCGATTGTGGTACATCCCGCTCAAGACGACCATGAAGGCGGCTTTCACCTGCTCGATCTGCTGCAGCGTGAGCGGGGCTTCATCGAACTGGCCGGCGTTCACCTTGGTGCGCACGATGTGAGCGATCGCCTCAGAGATTTTCTGCGGCGTCAGGTCCTCGAGGACGCGCAGCGCCGCTTCGACCGAGTCGGCGATCATGGAGATCGCGGTCTCCATCGAGCGCGGCTTGGGGCCGGGATAGACAAAGTCTTTCGGATCCCGGATCTGGCCGCCGTCGATCTTCTTCGCTTTGTCCAGGAAGTAGGTGATCTCCGTGGTGCCGTGATGCTCCGGAATGAACGCGGCGACCGCATCGGGCAGATGCGCCTCGGCGGCGAGCGCCAGGCCGTCGGTGACGTGCGCCTTGATGATCTGGGCCGACTGCAGCGGCTTCAGCCGGTCGTGCGGGTTGTTCCCCGGAATCTGATTCTCCACGAAGTACAGTGGATTCCTGACCTTGCCGATGTCATGGTAGTAGCAGCCCACGCGGCCCAGCAGGCCGTTCGCGCCGATGCGGTTGCACGCCGCCTCGACGAGGTTCGCCATCGCAACGCTGTGGGCGTACGTCCCCGGCGCTTCCAATGACAGGCGGCGCAGCAGCGGGCGGCTCGGATCCGAGAGCTCGAGCAGCGTGAGATCCGTCGTGATGTGCGTGACCGATTCCGCGACCGGCAGCAGGAAGAACGTGAGTCCCGCCGACACCAGACCGTTGAGCGCCCCCCACAAACCGCGGAGGCCGATTTCCGCGATCGGCCAGCCACTCGAGAGTCCAAGGGCGAGTGCCCCAATGAGGTATCCCGCCGCGATGATCAACACCGGTGCGTAGAAGTTGCTGCGGCTGCGCAGTGTCTTCACCGACAATGCCGCGGTGACGCCGCCGACGACGCACAGGAATGTCCCCGGTACGTCGTGAAAGACCGGCTGCTGCCCGATCACGACGGCCAGAATCATGGCGGCGATCATCGAGACTCTGCCGTTGAACAGCACCGTCATCATCATCGCGAGGAACGGCATGAAGATGATCTCGGGGTGCGCAGGGTAGAAACGCGCCACGAACCCGGCTTGCGCCAGCAGCAGCCCGAACAGCCCGCCGATCAGCGCGACCTGCCGCAGATCGCGGTACGTCTCGCGGCGGTAGAAGACCAGCAGGACCCAGAAGATTGCGATGATCAACGAGTCGCGGAGGAGCGGCCCGATCACGCCGCGGATCGAGTACGTCGTCGCGGCGCCGCGCCGGAGGAGCTCCTGGTGCAGCGTCACGAGCCGCTCGTGGGCCTCGCTCGTCACGACCTCGTTGGCCCCGACGATCCGATCGCCCGAGCGCACGATGTATTTGCTCGGATCGACGCTGCCCCGCAGCTCGTTACGGCGCCGTTCCGTTTCCAGCGGTTTGGGAATCAGGGTCGGGCGGAAGAACTGGCGCTGCAGCTTGATGTACAGCACGTCCCCGACGCTCGAGCCGGGATCGGGGTGCAACGTCCGGGCGCGGTTCATGTATTGGTTGAACGTCAGTGCCTGATCGCGCTGCACGGAGGATTCCGTGGTTCCGCGCCGCACGATCAGCTCGCGCGACTGCTCGCCCTGGAGAACGCCGGGGCCGGCCACGCCCTGTGCCAGCGTGCGATCGAACAACCGCTGCAGCGCTTGCTGCAATTTTTGCCGCTTCCCGCCCTTGCTGAGATAGGCCGCCTCCTGCGGCGTCACCGGCGCGCCGACTTCGGCCGCCGCGCGCATGATCGCCTGCGGACCTTGATCGGCCGCGGCATCGATGGCGGCGAAGAATGCAGTCATCGTAGTCGCGATGCTGTCGTAGGTCCGCTGGCGGAACTCGTAGATCGGTTTCGCCGAGGCGGCGAGCTCCTCGGCTTCACGCTGCAGCTCGTCCTCGGATTTGTTGACGACGAAATTGAACGGTGCGACGATCTCCTTATCGGCGCGTGCGCCGGGCTCGAGTAGCGGCGCGACGTCGGCCGAGCTCGAGGGGAAGGCGAGCTGCACGACGAGGGCGAGCGCCGGCACCCACAGCCAGCGCGCGACGTGATAGCGCACCTGATCCTGCGTCGGGAGCTTCATCTCAACCCTGAGCGTCCTCGGCGTAGGCGCGAATGATGTCGCGCACCAGCCGGTGGCGGACGACGTCGCCGTCGCCGAGGTAGCAGAAGCCGATTCCCTCGATCCCGGGGAGGATACGCTCGACCTGGAGCAGGCCGGAGTCCTCACGGTTGGGCAGGTCGATCTGCGTCTTATCGCCGGTGATCACGGCGCGCGAATTCACGCCCAGCCGCGTCAGGAACATCTTCATCTGCATCCCGGTCGCGTTCTGCGCCTCATCCAGAATGACGAACGCGTCGTTCAAGGTGCGGCCGCGCATGTACGCGAGCGGCGCAATCTCGATCATGCGGGTCTCGAGCGCCTTCTGCACGCGCTCGCGCGGCATCATGTCTTCGAGCGCGTCGTACAGCGGCCGCAGGTACGGATCGACTTTCTCCTGGAGATCGCCCGGGAGGAACCCGAGATTCTCGCCGGCTTCCACGGCGGGCCGGGCCAGGATGATCCGGCGCACGCGTTTGCGCGCGAGCGCGTCCACTGCCGCCGCGACCGCGAGGTACGTCTTGCCGGTACCCGCCGGGCCGATCCCGATGACGATGTCGTGCTCGGCAATCGAGCGGAGATACTCGCGCTGCCCCGTGGTCTTCGGCTGAATGACGCGGCGCAGCCCCGGGAGAATGATCTTCACCGGGTCCGGGGTCGCCCCCGTTCCCGTTCCCCCGCGGCCCAGCTCACCGTGCGCCTCGTCCGAGATCAGGCGCTCGACGTCGTGCACGTCGAGATTCTCGCCCATCCGCGCCAGATCGATGAGTGCCTGTGCCACCGCACCGGCTCGCTCGATCGCGGCTGCGGGACCGGCGAGCGACAGATTGTCGCCGCGGAGCGAAACGCGCACGCCCAGCCGGCGCGCCAGCTCGAGCAGGTTGGCATCGTTCACGCCGGCCAACGCCAGCGGATCCACGCCTTCCACGGATAGCCGGTGGACGACGTCGTCGCTCATGGCACCACCTTGATGTGAAGGGCGGCCAAATCCTCGGGCCGTGCCGCCGCCGGCGCACCCTCGAACAGCGCGCGCGCCGTGGTTGTCTTCGGAAACGCGATCACGTCGCGCAGCGAGCCCGCGCCCGCGAGCAACATGGCCACGCGGTCGAAGCCCACGGCGAATCCCCCATGCGGTGGCGCGCCGGCGGCCAGCGCCGTCAGCAGGAAGCCGAACCGTGCCTCGATATCGGGCGCCGACAGTCCGAGATGCGTGAAGACCGTGCGCTGAATCGCCGGATCTGTGATACGAATCGAGCCCGAGCCCAGCTCGTTGCCGTTGTAGACCGCGTCGTAATGCAGCGCCCGGCAGGCGAACGGATCGCTCTCGAGCTTGCTCACGTCGTCCGGATGCGGCGAGGTGAACGGGTGGTGCGCGAAGACCGGCTTCCCCGTCTCCGGATCGGGCTCGAACAGCGGGAATTCGACGACCCAGCAGAACGCATGCGCCAGCTTCGGCTGTGGTGCGAGCCGCCGAATGACTTCCTGGCGGACTTTGTCGAGCGCGGGCGACGTCACGCGATCGGGGCCGACCGTCATGAGCGCGACGTCACCGTCGCCGACGCCGATGCGGCCGAGCGCATCGGCCGTGAAGTGCTTGCCCACCGAGCCCGCGACCTGTTCTCCTTGGCGCTTGACCCACGCCAACCCGGGCGCGCCGTGGGTCTTCGCGGTTTCGGCCAGCTGATCGACGTCCTTGCGGGATAAGGTGCCACCACCCCGCACCGCAATGCCGCGGACGCGCGATCCGTTCGTCGCGCTCTGGAAAAAGGGCACGGCGAGCGGCTGCACCTGCGTCGTCCAGTCACTGATGGGATAGTCGTAGCGCAGGTCGGGTTTGTCCGTGCCGTAGCGCTCCATGGCCTCACGCCACGTGAGATGCGGAAACGGGCGCGCGATCTTCTGGCCGGCCTCGTCCCACAGCGCCACCAGGACCGTCTCGACCACGCCGGTGACATCGTCCTGCCCCACGAACGAGGCCTCGATGTCGATCTGCGAAAACTCGGGCTGCCGATCGAAGCGCAGGTCTTCGTCGCGGAAGCAGCGGGCGATCTGGAAATAGCGGTCGAACCCCGAAACCATGAGGAGCTGCTTGTAGATCTGCGGCGACTGCGGCAACGCGTAACACTCGCCCGGGTGCACGCGCGACGGGACGAGATAGTCGCGCGCGCCCTCAGGCGTCGGCTTGGTGAGGATCGGCGTTTCGATCTCGAGGAAGTCGAGCTCGCTGAGTGCGCGCCGCGCTCGCTGCAGCAGCCGGTGGCGCAGGATCAGGTTGGCTTGCAGCTCGGGCCGCCGCAGGTCGAGGTGGCGATGCTTGAGGCGCAGCTCCTCGGCCGGCAGTTCCTCGGTCTTCCCGCGCGCCACCGGAATTGCGGGCGTCTCGGCCGGGCCGGCGACGCGCAGCATCGTGGCGTGCACCTCGATCTCGCCGGTCGCGAGCTCGGTGTTGCGCATCGCCGGCGGGCGGGCCACGACCTCGCCTTCGACGAGCAGGACCGCTTCCGCCCCCGCGGCCTGCGCGCGGGCGACGATTTCCGGCGAGGCCCATCCCGGGCCGACGGCGACCTGCACGAGTCCGTCGCGATCCCGGAGATCGAGAAACACGATGCCTCCAAGGTCGCGGCGGCGGTGGACCCAGCCCCCCAGGCGAACGCGTTGTCCGACGTCGGCGGCGCGCAGCGCGCCGCAACGGTGGGTCCGCAGGGTTGTCCGAGTCACAGATGCGTCTATGCTCCCCCCCCTCCCGCTCCCCGCTCCGCATCGCACAGCATGCGGTAGAACTCCTGCCCATCGGTGGCCGCGAGCAACTGCGCGCGGGTCGCCTCGCGCCGCACGAGCCGCGAGATACGACTCAAGGCCTTCACGTGTGCGCCCGCCTGCGACTCCGGGCCGGCCAGCAGGAAGAACAACCGCACCGGCTCGCCGTCCACCGTTTCATAAGGCACAGGCGAGCGCGACGTGCCGGCGACCGCGACGAGATTGGCGAGGGCGGGCGTCTTCCCGTGTGGAACGGCTACGCCGTACCCGATGCCGGTTGGGAATTGCCGCTCTCGCTCCATCACCGCCTGCAGGACATCGGGGACTGCCCCATTCGCCCCGACCAGCAGCTCCACCAATTCCCGCAATACGCCCTCCTTGCTCTGGGCCCGGATGGGGACCAGGATGCGGTCGGGTGTCAGCAGTTCGGAGAGCCGCAATGGAGTATGTCCAAGTGCCGTAACCGGTTGAAGATAGTTGACTTGAGTTGACGGCGCCACAGTCGTGAGTAAACGTTCGGCATGCAACGCATTGGCGCGCTGGTCGTTGGGCTCCTGACCATCGGCGCGGCGCGAGCTCGGGGGCAGCAGGCGACCGGGACGACGCTGTGGCGGGTGGCTGGCACGACGCTCGCCACGCCGCCTGCGCTCGCTCTCGGTCCCGCCGCCGCGATCTGGAATCCGGCGCAGACCGAAGATAGCGCCCGGCTCCTGCTCGCGGTGGAAGCGATTCAAACGCCTGCGGCTGTCGATGCCACCGGTCTCATCTCCACGGTGCGTTTCCCCGCTGGATCCCTTGGACAGTTCGGGCTCCTATTTGGGCGTGTCGGGTTGAGCGACATCACGCAAACGATCGACAGCCCCGATCCCACGGGCAGCGCGGTGCCGGTGTACACCGTCGCGTTTGGCGCCACCTGGTCGCGCGTGCTCGCGGGAACCAGTGTGGGTGCAACGGTCGCGTTTCATGAGACCCGCCTCGACGTCGCCCGCGCTGACCGTTGGACGATCGATGTCGGCGCCAGCCGCGCCTTCGGCGGCGACAGACTGCGGCTCGCCGCTGCCACGCACTTCTTCTCATCGCTCAAAACGAACGACCCCGCCCAGGACGTCTATGCCGGGATCGAGGGACGTGTGTGGAGCGGCACGATGGGGCGGGGCAACAATCGTGTCGTTGTGCGTGGGCGCTACGGCATGTCCTTCGCGCACGGTTTTGCGGCGGATCATCAGTTTGGCCTGGGCGCCGATTTCGCAAAGACCCTCGGCTTCGATCTCATGGTTGTGCGCGAGGGAAGCTACAGCAATGCCGTCAATTGGCGGCCCGCCGGGGCTTTGCGCATCGCGATCGGCAAGTACCGTGTCACCCTGGCGCGTGATGGCGGTGTGAGCGACCTCGGCTCGTCGTATCGGGTCGGGGTCGAGATGCGATTCCGGTGAGCGTCGACCTCCTCAGTCTCACACCGGAGGCGGCGCAGGCGTCGCTGGGCGAATGGCTCCGACAACATGGCGAGCCGCCCTATCGCCTGCGCCAGGTGTTCCCCCGTCTGTGGCAGCGGCCCGTCAGCCGGTGGGCCGACGTCACCGATCTGCCTGCGTCCCTGCGCGCGGGGCTGGACGAGGCGTTCCCGCTGCCGCGCTTGACGCTTGCGACGCGCCAGGTCTCGAGCGATGGCACCGAGAAATTTCTCTGGACGCTGGATGACGGCGAGGCAATCGAATCGGTTTTGATTCCGGAAGGCAAGCGCCGGACACTGTGCATCTCGTCGCAGGCCGGCTGCGCGCTGGGATGCGTCTTTTGTGCGACCGGCCGGATGGGATTTCGGCGCAACCTTTCGGCCGGGGAAATCGCCGGTCAGGTGCGCGAGCTGATGCTGCGCGACTCGGCACTCAAGCCGACAAACGTCGTGTTCATGGGGATGGGTGAGCCGCTGCTCAACTGGGAGGCGGTCGACACGACGCTCACGATTCTAAATAGGGCCGAGGGGTTTGGGATTGGGGCCCGGCACATCACTCTCTCGACTGTTGGCATCCTCCCGAATCTCGCGAAGTTCGCGAACCGGCCCGAGCAGTTCCGTCTCGCGGTTTCCTTGCACGCTCCGACCCCGGCGTTACGGCAGGAGCTGATGCCGATCGAGAAGAAGTACGCGCTGCCCGAGCTGATCGCGGCGCTCAAACAGTTCCGGCGCCGCGTGACGCTCGAGTACGTACTGATCGGCGGGAAGAACGACTCGGTCGAAGTCGCCGATCAGCTGGCGGCGCTGGCGCAGCCGCTCGAGGCGCACGTGAACCTGCTGCCGTTGCACCCCGGCGGCGCGCCCGATCTCACGCCCAGTGCGCGCCCCCAGATGCTTGCCTTCGAGCGGCGGCTCAAACAACGCGGCGTCGAAGCGGTGCTCAGGCGCAGTCGCGGCCTGGATATCAGCGCGGCGTGCGGCCAGCTACGGGTGGAAGTCGAGGGGGCGCGAGCGCGACGCAAAGTCCGCACCGAGGAGCACGCTCACATCGAGTAACTTCGCGCTGTCGAGCGCGACTTCGACGCGCCCCTGCCCCAGCGCCGCCCGTACGCGCTCGCCGACCTTTGCCGCACCGCGCCGCACAATGATCCGCGTCGAATCCAGGCCACCTTCCCCGGCATTGCCGAAGTACACCACGTCGATCCCCGCCTGACGGAGCAGCCGTGTCCCGACGCGCGCATCGCCCGGGCGACCACTCGCGTTCAGCACTTCGACTGTGATGGCCGGGTTTCGATCGCCAGGAATCGGGCGCGTCTTGGTAGAGTCGCCACCGCAGCCCGCCATGATGAGCACCAGGACGAGAATCCTCACGGCCGTCCGGCCGTCAGACCGTCCGACCGTCCGACCAGCTGATTCCAGAAATCGACCGACTGCTGCGGAACCGGCCATCCCGAGCGGAGCACCCATTCGAGCCGCCGTCGCGCGACCTCGCGCAGCACTGCATCCCGCTCGGTTGGGACACGCTTCGCCAGGTCGGCCCGTTCTGCCGCTGCGAAATCGCGACCGGGCTCGAGAAAATCGGCGAGATAGAGCATTCGTCCCACGTCGTCCCATTCCACCGAGCCGAGGGTGTGGTGGCGAACCGCGGCGAGCACGCCGGGGTCGCGCTCGCCGGTCGCGGCCGCGCGGTCAGCGGCGGCCGGCCCATGCGCAGCCCAATCGCCAAGGGGAGCGTCTCGCAGCGCGTCGTGCAGCCAGCCGGCGCGGAGCCAGCGGTCCCGCTCGTTCCTTGCTACATGCATCGCGTCCGCCCAGCTATTCAGGAGCGCGACCACGCGCTCGATATGCGCGCGACGCTGCGGTGACGCCTGCGCCCACGCCGGCAGGCTCACGGCGTGACTCGCGGATCCGCCCCGATGCCTTCGCCCAGCACGACGTTGTCGAGGAGACGGGTCTTCCCCACGCGCGCGGCGACCACGCCGACCGCATGGGCCGTGACACGGGCGACCGGCTGGAGGTTTTCGTCGACGAGCGCGCAGTACTCGGGGATCACGCCGGGGGCATGCATGGCTTCCAGCCCGGCGCGTTGCACCTTCAGCGGATCGGCTTCCCCGCCGCGCCAGGTTTGCTCGAGCGTCCGGAGCGCCCGTGAGAGCACCAGCGCGGAGCGTCGTTCGTCGGGCGTGAGGTAGCTGTTGCGCGACGACAACGCGAGGCCGTCCAGCTCGCGCACCGTCGGCGCGATATCGATGGTAAGTCCAAAATCGAGGTCCTGGACCATGCGTTTGACGAGCATCGCCTGTTGAAAATCCTTGCGGCCGAACACCGCCACGTCGGGCTCGACGATGTCAAACAGCTTCGCGACCACGGTGAGGACGCCGGCGAAGTGGCCCGGCCGCGCCATGCCTTCGAGTGTGTCCGCCACTGGTCCGGGGACGACACGGACCAGCGGTTCCGCCGGATACATCGCGGCGGTCTCCGGGACGAATACACAATCCACGCCACGCGCCTCGGCCAGCTGGCGATCGCGCGGCAAGTCCCGCGGGTAGCGCGCGAGATCCTCGTGGGGGCCGAATTGCAGCGGGTTGATGAAGATGCTGACGACGACTCGGTCAGCGAGCTCCCGCGCGCGGTCCACGAGGCGCAAATGACCTTCGTGGAAGTAGCCCATGGTGGGAACGAAGCCGATGGTGTGGCGGCGAGAGCGCTCGGCGCGAGACCAGGAGCGCATCTCGGTAAGGTTGGAGAGCTCGCGCAACTAGAACTCGCGCTTCTTCATCTCCGAAAAGAAGTCGCGACGCTCGATGTCATCGTCCGAACTGTCGGGCGGGAGCGTCGGGTCATAGCGCTTGCGCGCTTTGGGTTTGGCCTTCGCCGCCTTGGCCATGTTCTTCTTGATCAGCTTTGCGAGCTTTTCGTCTTCCGTCTTGGACACTGCGGACCTCCGGTCCGAATGATCAATAATGAATGATCAATTATCAACGATTACTGGTTGAAGTTCAACGATCATTGGTCATTGATCATTGTTCATTGATCATTCTTTAGCCTCATTTTCCAAAGGAGTGCTCCGGCCCCGGGTAGCGGCCCTCGCGCACCTCGGCCGCGAATACCCGGGCCGCTTCGCGCACATCTTCCGCCAATGCGGCGTACTTCTTCACGAACTTAGCCGAGAATTGATCGTTCAAGCCCAGCATGTCGTGCAGCACGAGCACCTGGCCGTCACAGGCCGGGCCGGCGCCGATGCCGATCGTCGGAATCGACAATGACTTCGTGATTTGCGACGCGAGCGGCGCGGGCAGGAGCTCGAGCACGACCGCGAAGACGCCCGCGTCCTGCAGCGCTGCCGCATCGGCTTTCAGCCGCGCCGCCGCCGCGTCCTCGCGGCCCTGCACGCGGTAGCCGCCCAGCGCGTGCACCGACTGCGGCGTGAGGCCGAGGTGTCCCATCACCGGAATGCCGATCTCTACGAGCCGGCGCACCGTCGCGGCCATCGGCTGGCCGCCCTCGATCTTGACGGCGTCGCAGTTCGTCTCCTTCATGGCGCGGCCGCAGTTCCGGAGCGCGTCCTCGGGCGAGACCTGATAACTCAGGAAGGGCATGTCGCACACCACCATGGCGCGCTCGGCCCCGCGGCGCACGATACGCGTGTGATAGATCATCTGATCGAGCGTCGCCGAGAGCGTGGATGGCGCGCCCGCGAGCACCTGGTTGAGCGAGTCACCGACCAGCAGGATGTCGACGCCGCTGGCATCGAGCAGGCGCGCGAACAGGGCATCGTAGCACGTGAGTGCGACGATGCGCTCGCCCTTCTCTTTCATCTCGAGCAAGGTCCGCGTCGTGATGCTAGACATGTTCCCCTTCCAGCTCGGCGATTTCCCGCTGCCAGAAATCGCGGTTCGGGAGCTCCGGATGCGGAATCGTCAGGTGCCGACTCCGCACCGCCTGGGCGCCGAAGCGCACGATATCGAGGTCGAGCGTCCGCGGGCCCCACCGCTCGCGCCGCGCTCTGCCCCGCTCCGCCTCGATCGCCAGGCAGTGCGCCAGGAGCTCCGCCGGCGTGAGCGAGGTCTCGAGGAGAACCATTTGGTTCAAATACGGCGGCTGCGCAACCGGGCCGATGGGCGCGGTTTCCTCGACCCGCGACTGCGCCACCAGCCGGGTGCCGGGCAATGCCCCCAGGCGTGCCCGCGCGTGCGCCAGATGCGCCGCGCGATCACCCACATTCGAGCCGAGCGCCACAAAGACCCGCTCAGTTGACGTTGGCGAACCCGCGGGTCAAGTCGCGCAGCATCGTGGCTACCTGCTCCAGGTCGCGGGTCGCGCGCTCGAGATCGGTGAGTCCCTCGGCCGCCTGGATGGCGCGGGTGGCGACGTCGTCGGCCTCGACGCGGTTCTGTCCCGCGATGCTGGCGACCGCATTGATGCGCTCGCGCAGCCGCGCGAACGCTTGATTCTGTTCTCCGGCTGCCGCCGTGATCCGCCCTGCATGGGCGGTCGCCTCCGCCGTCGCCGCCACAATCGCGTCGAGCGCCTCGAGCGCCGCGGCGGACAGCTCCTCCACGTCCCCGACGTTCACCTGGCCGCGCCGCATCTGCTCGACGACTTCGCCCACCTGTGTGTGGATGTCCTGGACCAGCTCCCCCGCCTCTGCCGCGGCCGTCGCGCTCTGCTCGGCGAGGCGCCGCACCTCGTCGGCGACCACCGCGAACCCCTTGCCGTGCTTGCCGGCGCGCGCCGCTTCGATCGCGGCATTCAACGACAGCAAATTCGTCATGTCGGCCAGCTCGCGGATCGACGCGATGAACCCGGTGATGCGGCGGCTCATCTGCCCGAGCTGCTGGACCTTGATCGAGCTTTCGCCCACGAAGATTTTCAGGGCGACGAGCCGCTCGATCGCTTCCCGGATCTGCGTGCGATTGCGGCTGGCGACGTCGCTCGCCGCGGTCGAGGCGCGCGCCGCACCCGCGCCGTCGTCCGACACGCGGCGCGAGACCTGCGCGAGGCTTTCGGTGGCTTCGAGCCCCCCGGAGACCTCGCCCTCTTCTCGCCGTACGCCTTCGCGGATCACGCCGGTGGACTGCGCCACGGCCGCCGCCGCGCCTTTCAACGTTTCGGCCGTCTGGGCGATCGAGGCGAGCTGGCGCGTCATGCGCTCCACGGTCTCGACGAGCGGGCGGCGCAGGTCGGTGATGTGGACGGCCGTGGCCAGCTGGCTCGCGAACGTCGTTATGGTGAGGATGTCCTGGCGCCGGTAGCAGTGTTTCTTGTGATGCTCGAGCTCCAGGGTGCCGATCACCTGGTCACCGAATTTGAGCGGCACGATCACGAGGCTCTGGACTACGAGCGGAGCGTCCGCGACCCGCTTGTCGCGCGTCAGGTCGTCGATCACCACCGTTTCGCCGCTGGTCGCCACGGCCTGGCGCAGGGCGGCGGTATCCTCGGACGGCTCCCCCCGCGCGTCGCGACCCCGCTCCGAGCGATGGACCAGCGACATCACACCGTCGTGCAGCCGGTAGATCCGGAAGTCACCCCAGTCGACGAGGCGATTCGCCAGCCGCTCGATCCGCTGGAAGGAATCCTCGAGACTGATGTTTGCGGTGATGACCGCTTCCATCGCGTGGATCTTGTTCAACTCCTCGGCCGAGATCGCTTCTTCGATCATTTGCTTGAGGAGGAGGCCAAGGAAGATGAGGACGAGCCCGACGAGGATCCAGGCGCCGAACGACCACGCGACGACGGCGCCGACGAAGATTGTGGCCGCGAGGAGCGTCGCGGCATACGTGATCACCTCGTAACGCACGATCATCAGACGCTCCGCCGGCTCCAGCTTCGCGCGGATGATGAGGGTAAGGTAGAAGAGCAGCCGGCCGAACACGAAGTATGCCAGGGCATAGCCCGCGAGGACCGGCAGGAGCTCGATATTCAGAACGGGCGCACCGTTCGGCATGTCGAGCCAGTGCAGCCCCGCCGCGTAGATGCCAAACGCCCCCACGAGAGTGATGACTTCGCGACCCAGATTGATCCACGCCACCCGCAGCGGCTTCCGTTGCCACACCGAATCGGTGACGACGGTCGCGCCGGAGATGGCGAGCGCCGTCGCCGGGACGCCGACGAGCAGACTCCCCGCCAGCCCCACGAGGGCGGTCTGGGTCAGGTACGAGTACTTACTGAGGGGAACGGACAGGCCGCGCAACGCGACCGCGCTGCCGAACATCACCGCGAGCTCGGGGATCTGCCCCAGCCAGCGCCGGTCGACGGCGAGCAACGCGACCAGCAGGGCACCGCCCACCCACGCCAGGCCCTGACTGTAGAGCGTGACGAAGCGTGAGACCTTCATGCGTGGACCGCCGCGGCCAGCTCGCGGGTCAGCCGTTCGAGCGTCGAGACGCCGCCTGTTGCGAGGGCGTCCATCAGGGCGCTCCCGACCACGACACCATCCGCCGAGCGCGCCGCCGCCGCGGCCTGTGCCGGCGTGCTGATGCCAAAGCCGACGGCCACCGGGAGCCGGCTCGCGCTTGCAGCCCTGACGCGCTGCACCTGCACATCGAGATCGCGTGGCGCGTCGGTCCGTGCCCCGGTCACACCAAGGCGCGAGATCAGGTAGATGAATCCCGTGGCTCCGCTCAAGGCGGTTTTCAGTCGTCCATCATCGGTGGTCGGCGCGATCAGACGAATCAAATCGAGCCCATTCGTCGTCACGGCTCGCTCCACGTCAGGATCGGCGCCCGCGGGAAGGTCGGTGAGGATAACTCCCGCGGCTCCCGCCGCATGTGCGTCTGTCGCGAACCGCGCCACGCCGTAGGCGAGCACGGGATTCAGATACGTCATGATGATGACCGGCACATGGACCGCGCCGGCGCGGATCAGGTCGAGCACGCGCGGGACGGTCATGCCCTGCTCGAGGGCCGTCTGCGTGGTGCGCTGGACCGTCGGGCCGTCGGCGAGCGGGTCGGAAAACGGAACGCCGATCTCGATGAAGTCCGCTCCGGCGGCGGCGACCGCTCGCAGGGCGTCATGGGAAACAGCAGGCGTGGGAAAACCGGCGGTCAGGTACGGGATGAGCGCTCGGGATTTCCCGAGTGCCCGCCACCGCGAGGCGATGGGGGCGCTTTCAGACAAAGTAGTCGCTGACGTTGATACCGTATTTGACCGGGTCGGTGACCTTGACGATGGTGCGCGGGTAGTTGCCGTTCGCATCCTTCTCGGAAAGATCGACCACGGTACCCGGATTCAACAGCGCCCCATCGGGTGTCGTGACGAGGCGTACGACCGGGCGATGGACATGCGCGACGTCGGGATTGGCGCTGTGCACCAGCGCTACCTCATAGGTGTCGAGGATGACGCAGGTGCCCACGGGGTAGATCCCGATCAGGTTGATGAACGCCTTTACGACGACCGAATCGTACCCGCGCCGCGGGTTCTCCCACATCTCCTTGAGTACCTGGTCGGGCTGGATCGGCACGGTCTGGTAGACGCGCCGGCTCGTCGCCGCGTCAAACCCGTCGGCGACCGCGATGACCTTCGAGTAGATCGAGAGGGTGCGGCTGCGGATCGACTTGGGGTACCCCGTCAGGTCGATCTTCATATGGTGTTCGTAGGCGGCGACCATCCCGCGGTAGGGGATCTCGCCGTAGCCGCGCAAACCGAATAGCGTCAGCACACCCAGCCAGGGGTGGGCCTGCATGATCCGCCATTCTTCTTCGGTCAAGCCCCCTTCCTTATTTAGGACTTCCAAGGGCACGCGAGACTTGCCGACATCGTGGAACAGCGCTGACATGCCGAGATCGTAGAGCTGCAGCTTCGTCAGCCCGAGCTTGCGGCCCAGCGCCACCGAGAAGATGCAGACGTTCACGGAGTGCGTGAACGTGTACTCGTCGTAGTCGCGCAGCGTGGTCAGTCCCACCAGGGACGACTCGTTGTTGAGCACCTGGTCGACGATGGCCTGGACCGCGCGCTTGACCTTTTTCACGTTGGCGGTGCGGCCCATGCGGATACTGTTGATGACTTCCTTCGTGACGGCGACCGATCGCGCGTACGTGCGCTTGGCCGCTTCCTTCTGCCGCTCTTCCTCTTCGACGTCCTCTTCCGCCTCGAGCGGCGGCTCGACGCTGACGTGCGAGACGCCCCCGTCGCTCAGCTTCTGCGACAGCTCGAACAGCTTGTTGGGATTGGCTTCCTTCGCCGCATAGGCAAGCAGCAGCGAGACGAACACCTGGAGCTGCCGGCGGTCCACGCCTTCGTCCAGGCGGACGGCGCCGATGCCGCATTGCTGGAGGACGTTCAGGATGTGGGAGAACGAGGCGTAGTTGTCGAGGTCCAGGCGCAGCCGCGTCGAGTTCACGAAGATGAATTCACCCTGCAGCCGGATCTCGAGCTCGCGCTCGACGTCGAGGAGCTGCTTCGTCGTCGCGGCGAGATCGTCGAGCGCCTTCTGGACCTGCGTGTTCTCGATCGGATAGAGCTTGAGCGAGCGGAACGCCGTGTAGAGGACGATGAGAAAGTCCCGCCCGGCATGCCGCAGGAAACCGTCCGTCGTCTGGACGGTCTCCATCATCGAGGGCCGCTTGCCGCCGGCGCCGGGTGCGGTCATGTGGCTCCCCCTACTTCGCGCAGCGCCCGGCTGACGGCGTTGCGCACCAGCGGCTCTTTGTCCTGCGCGACTTTCTGGAGAATATCGCGCGCCGCCGGCGTGCGAATTTTCCCGAGCGCCATTGCCGCGCAGGCGCGTGTCTCGGGATCCTCCTTCCGCGCGAGCAGGCCGCCCTTCCCCACGAGCAGCTTCTCGAGCGTGCCGATCCCCGCTTCCCCGGCCAACGCGCCGTAGGCTTCGAAGAACGTCATTTTCTCGGTCAGGTCCGCATCCTTCAGCTTATTCCCGACGACGGCGGCTTCGATCCGCGAGAATGCGTTCCGATGGCCGCGCTGGCCGAGGAACTTGACCGCCGTGATGCGTACGTCCCGCTCCGCATCGTCGATGGCCTTCTCGAGCAGACGCGTCGCGCCTGGGGTGCCGATCGTCGTCAGCGCTTCCACCACCGCGAGCTTCAGGTCGCGCTCGCCCCGCTCGAGCAGCGGCCCCATCCCCTCCGGCGCGCCCGGCAGCTTGAGGCGCCCCGCGAGCCGGACCATCTCGAGCTGCACGGCGGGGTCGGCACTGGCGAGCGCCTTCAGCACTTCCCCCGCGTGCGCCTGGGCGAGGCGCTCGGCCGAGTTTTGCACCAGGGCCTTCACGCGCTCGTTGGTCAGCTTGGGAAGCCAGCCCATGAGTGTGCCGAGGGCGTCGGCCCCGAGCTCCCCAAACAGCTCGCTCAACTCCTCTTCGGTCGGGTGGCTCGTCGCTTCATCGAGCGACTGCAGCAGCTGCGACAGCGCGTCGGCCTGGGACAAGCGACCCGGAAGCCCCTCGAGGATCTGCTTGTGCTCGGGAATGAGCTCGCGGGCGCGCTGGAGAATGACCTTGCATTCCCGCAGGATGAACGCCACCGAGCGGAAATCCCCCGCCCCCAGCAGGTAGGGGATGAAGTTCTCGACGATGGAGAGCAGCTCGGCGCGGACGGTGCCGTAGGTCTGCAGCTCGAGCAGATCGAACAACATCGCAAGCACGTTGCCGCGCAGATCCTGGGCGTATTCGCGCTCGACCTCTTTGTGGAGATACTCGATCTCCTTGTCGTCGAGGAAGTAGAGCGTCGTGTCGAAGTCGTCGATCGACACGAGCCCTTCGCGCTTGGGGGGCGCCTCCTCCTCCACCTGGCGCCGCACCGTCGTCGGGTCCGCCGAGCCGGCGTCGCCGCCGGGCGTGCCGCCGCCGCCGCTGATCGTCGGCGCGCCCTTCTCCGCCCGCTCGATCGGTACCGCGTTTTCACTGGCAAGCTCGCGGAATGTGTACGTGACCATCTGGAAGTCTTCCGCCCACAGCAGCGTCAGCAGATCGTCGGCCGCGTCTGCCTGCAGGTTCTTCGCCTGCTGCAGCACCGCGAGGAATCGCACGATCTCCAATTCCTCGACGCCCGGCTTGAACGTGAGCGAGCGCACGCCGTCCTTGAAGAGCGTCCACGCGATGCTTTCGTTGCGCTGGTCCTGGTTATAGATGACGTGATCTTCCCAGCGGATCTCTGTTTCCCCGATGTCGAACACTAGATCGTCGGTGGCTTGCCAGATCTGGCGGAACGCGTTGCGAATGTTGTCGACGGCACGCTGATAGACGGGATTGTTCGGGAGGTACAACTGCGTCGCCCGCATCCCCTTGCTGACGACCTGCATCAGCTCCTCGACCTGCGACGGCGGGAGGGCTAGCTCGGGGATCTCGGCCTGCGGATTCGTCAGATCGCTGCTCCCGTCAGCTCCGCGACCATGGCGACGTCCTTGTCGCCACGGCCACTCAGGTTGACCAGGATGAGTTCGTCAGAGGCTCGGCGGCTTTTCATCACCCACGCAATTGCATGGGCGCTCTCGAGAGCCGGTAGAATGCCTTCTAAGCGCGAGAGGGCCGCAAATGCTTCCAGAGCCTCCCGGTCCGTCACGGCTTCATACAATACGCGCCCCGTGTCCTTCAGGTAAGCGTGCTCGGGGCCCACCCCGGGATAGTCGAGACCCGCCGAAACGCTGTGCGCCGGTTGGACTTGTCCGTCGGCGTCCTGGAGCAGGTAGCTCTTGCTGCCGTGGAAGACGCCGGGACGGCCCGCGCCCAGCGTGGCCGCATGTTTCTGCGTTGCCACGCCCTCACCGGCGGCCTCGACGCCTACCAGTTGGACCGCTTGATCGTCCAGAAACGCCGTGAAAATGCCCATCGCGTTCGACCCGCCGCCGACGCACGCGACCACCGTGGCCGGCAGACGCCCCACCTGCTCCAACATTTGGGCGCGGGCTTCGCGCCCGATCACCGATTGGAAATCGCGCACCAGCCTGGGAAATGGATCGGGTCCGACCACCGAGCCGATGATGTAGTGTGTCGTGGTGACGTTGGTGACCCAGTCGCGCAGCGCTTCATTCGTGGCGTCCTTGAGGGTGCGCGTGCCTGACGTAACGGGCACGACTTTCGCGCCCATCAGCTCCATGCGGTACACGTTGAGGCGCTGCCGGCGCATGTCCTCTTCCCCCATGTACACGACGCAGTCGAACCCAAAGCGCGCGCACACCGTGGCGGTCGCCACGCCGTGTTGGCCCGCGCCCGTCTCCGCGATGATGCGCGGCTTGCTCATGCGCTGGGCCAGCAGCACCTGTCCAAGGGTGTTGTTGATCTTGTGTGCCCCGGTGTGGTTCAGGTCCTCGCGCTTGAGCAGAACCTGGGCGCCAACCTGCGCGGACAAACGCGGCACGGCGGTGATCGGCGTTGGGCGACCGACATAATTCTTCAGCAACGCCTCGAGCTCGGCCCAGAACCGCGGGTCTTGGCGCGCCACGTCGTAGACGTGCGCCAGCTCCTCGAGCGCATGCATCCGAACCGACCGGTTTCGATTGCCGTCATTTTCGTGGCTGTCGTTTTACTCCCACGAGTGCTCTGACCGCCTGCTCGGGATCCTTCTGTCGTGCGACGCTGGTGCCGACCAGTACGAAATCGGCGCCGGCGGCGGCGACCTGTTCGATATCGTTCCGGCTCTCGATGCCGCTCTCGGCGACGACGGCAATATGACCGGGCACTTCCCGAATCACCGCTTCTGCCGCTCGCAAGTCGACCGTAAAGGTCGAGAGGTCCCGCGCGTTCACGCCGATCGCGCCCGGCGCGGCGGCGAGTGCCGGCTCGAGCTCCGCCGCCGAGTGAACCTCGATCAGCGTCGGCAAATGCCAGGCGGCCGCCGCCCGCGCGAGGGCCTGCAGCCTGTCCGGGGCCAGCGCGCGCACAATCAGCAAGACCGCACTCGCCCCAGCCGCTCTCGCCTCCATTATCTGCAGCTCATCGAGGATAAAGTCCTTGCGCAGCACCGGCACCGGCACCGCCGCGGCGACGCGCTCCAAATCCCCGATCGAACCTCCAAAGTGCGCTTCGTCCGTGAGCACGGAAACGGCCACGGCGCCCCCGCGGACGTATGCCCGCGCGTGCTGCACAGGATCCAGATCAGGCCGGATATCTCCCTGTGAGGGCGAGCGGCGCTTCACCTCGGCGATCAGCCCCACGGTGTCGCCAGGCTCCTGGAACGGTCGCACCGGTGGGGCGGCTGTGGCCTGCCGTTCCAGGTCGCCAGCCCTCCTCTTAAGAGCCCGGACGCGGGTCCGGGTTACCGCCAGAATAGCGTCCAGCGAGAGCGCGAGCGGGTTATCTGACATGCTTGCGTTCGGTCGTTATTCGGGTAGATTGTGGTTCGGTAAATCTTCGGAGCCAAAATGCCGGTCACGCGGCGCCAGCGCGAGATTCTCGATTTCATCGGGAAACACATCGAAGAGAAGGGGTACGCCCCCAGCTTCGAGGAGATCGCCCGCCAGTTCGGGTTCCAGTCGCTGGCGACGGTCCACGAGCACCTCACGAATCTCGAGCGCAAAGGGTACATCCGCCGGACGCACAACGAGAGCCGGGCGATCGAGGTCGTTCCGCCCAAGGGTCAGACCGGGGCGACGGAGCTGCCGTTGCTGGGTCTGGTCGCTGCCGGCGCGCCGATCGAGGCGGTGACGGAGGGTGAAACCATCGCCGTACCCGATGAGCTGCTGCCTCGCCGTGGCCGCAGCTACGTCTTGAAGGTGCGCGGCGACTCCATGATCGACGAGCATATCAAGGACGGCGACTACGTCGTCGTTCAGGAACGCAACCAGGCCGATGCCGGCCAGACCGTCATTGCGCTCGTCCATGGAGAGGGCGCCACGGTAAAGCGCTTCTACCGCGAGCCCGGCGGGTGGATCAGGCTGCAGCCGGCTAACGATGCGATCCAGCCGCTGCGGCTCAACGAGCGCGATGTCATCGTGCAAGGCGTGGTGGTCGGCGTCATCAGGAAATACTAGCCGTCGCTTTGCGCAGCCGATCGAGGGCGGCGCGTGCCGCGCCCGACGCCACCACTTCGCGTGCGCGACCGATCCCTTCGGCCAGCGACGCCGCGATTCCCGCCACGTAGATCGCCGCACCGGCGTTCAGCAGCACCGCAGCGAGCCCCGCGGGATCGGCAGAGCCGTTCCCCAGAATCCGCTCCAGGCGCTCGGCGTTGGCGGCCGGTTCCCCACCCTGCAATTCTCCGACGTCCTTGATGCCGAGGCGGAAGCGCTCAGGATCGATTTCCCAGCTCCGCACCGCGCCGTCCTTCACCTCCCATACATCCGTCACCCCGTGCGGAGAGATCTCGTCCATCCCGATGCGTCCATGCACAACGAGTGCATGCTCGGCGCCAAGCCGGGCGAGCGCCGCGGCCACGATTGCGGCACGATCAGGGTCGGCGACGCCCACCACCTGCCGCCGCACGCCCGCCGGGTTCGCGAGCGGGCCGACCAGGTTCATGAGCGTCGGAGTCCCCAACTCCCGTCGCACCGCACCAACGTGCTTCATCGCCGGATGGAAGTTGGGAGCGAACAGGAAGACGACACGCGCTTCATTCAACACGCGACTCGCGCTCGGCGCATCGAGCACGATCCGGACGCCAAGCGCCTCGAGCACGTCCGCGGAACCGCAGCGTGACGTAAACGATCGATTGCCGTGTTTCGGGACCACCGCTCCGGCGCCGGCGGTCACGAGGGCGGCGACGGTCGAGATGTTGAACGTGGGCACGCTGCCGCCGCCGGTGCCGCAGGTGTCGACGAGGTGGTTTTGCGTCGCGGTGACGCGCACCATCGCGTCGCGCAGCGCACGCGCGGCGCCGGCCAGCTCGTCGGCGGTTTCGCCTTTTGCGCGCAGCCCCATGAGCAGCGCGCCGATCTGCGCGGGCGTGGCCTCGCCGCGCATGACGACGCCGAAGACCTCAGCCGTCTGGTCTTCGGAGAGCGCTTGACGATTGGCGAGCGCACTCAGCGCGCGGCGCAGCGGCGAGTCCATGAGGAGTTAAGGCTATCACCCTTGTCAAATAGTGACAACGAGTTGCATCTTTCCCGCGTGACAAGCCGCCCCTTCTTAGCGGTGATTCAATACGACGGGGGGGGCTTCGCGGGATGGCAGCGCCAGCCTGCGGACCGCACGGTCCAAGCCGAATTTGAAGCGGTCCTCGAGCAGCTGATGGGCCGGAAGACAGCAGCGACGGGAGCCGGTCGGACAGACGCAGGCGTGCATGCGCTCGGCCAGGGCGTCAGCTTCATCGGCACGGAGCGCTGGGCCGGAGATGCAGCGGGTTTGCGCCGCGCGCTCAATGCCTTGTTGCCGCAGGGGATCTGGGTTCAGCAGGTGCACTCGATGCGGCCGGGTTTCGATGCGCGGCGCAGCGCGACGGCGCGCCGCTACCGGTACCTGATCGGCACTGACGAAGCAGCCGCGTCGCCGTTTCGCAAGCCGTACGAATGGGCCCTCGCTCACGCGCTCGATCTCGGTTCACTGGAGAGCGCCGCAGCGGCCCTGCTGGGAGAGCACGACTTTCGCGGCCTGGCTGCGGCCGGCGCGAACACCGCTCACTACCGATGCCGCGTGGCGCTAGCGCGATGGGCGCCGCGAGCGGACGGAGTGGGGATGGCGTTCACGGTCGAGGCCGATCGATTCCTGCATCACATGGTGCGCTTCATCGTGGGCACCATGGTCGATGTCGCCCTCGGCCGGCGCCCGCCGGCGGATTTCCCCAGTCTGCTCGCAGCGACCGACAACCTGGCGGCCAGCCCGCCTGCCCCGCCCCAGGGCTTGTACCTGGACGCGGTGCAGTATCCTCCGGAACTCTACGCCGAGGAGTCCGCGACATGAAGTTTTTCCTCGACACCGCAAGTCTGAAGGACATCAGCTGGGCCGCACAGGCCGGTCTGATCGATGGCATCACAACCAATCCGTCGCTCTTGTCCAAGCAAGCCGGCGATCTCGATCCGCGCGACGTCCTCAAAGAGATCTGCTCGCTCGTAGACGGGCCGGTCTCGGCAGAGGTTGTCGCGATCGATGCCGAGGGCATGGTCAAGGAAGGGACCGAGCTCGCGAAGATCGCCGACAACATCATCGTGAAGATCCCGATGCTGGAGGACGGGATGATCGCGGTGCGCCGGCTGGCCGCGTCCGGTATTCGCACCAACGTGACGCTCTGCTTTTCGAGCGTGCAGTGCCTGATCGCGGCGAAAGCCGGCGCGTCGTACGTGAGCCCGTTCATCGGCCGGCTGGACGACGTGGGACAGGAAGGCATGGATGTGATTCGCGAGGCCCGGGCGATCTTCGACAACTACAACATCGAGACCGAGATTCTCGCGGCCTCGATCCGCCATCCGCGTCACATCGTGGAGGCCGCGATGATCGGCGCCGACGTCGCGACGTTGCCGCCCGAGGTCCTGAAGAAGCTGCTGCTCCACCCGCTCACCGACCGCGGCCTCGATCAGTTCCTCGCCGACTGGAGCAAGCTGGTCGCGCGGGCGAAGGCCGCGGTTTGAGCTGGGTCTCGCCGCTCTCCGCACGCTACGCCTCTCCCGCGATGCAGGCGCTCTGGGGCGAGCGCCGCCGTATCGGCCTGTGGCGCCGGCTGTGGCTGGCGCTCATGCAGGGCCAAAAGGATCTCGGAGTCGCGATCCCGGATGCCGCAGTGAATCAGCTTCGCTCGCACCTGGACGACGCCGACCTCGAGAAAGCGGCGGAGTACGAGCGCCGGCTGCGCCATGATGTGATGGCGCACATCCACCACCTCGGCGATCAGGCGCCGGCTGCCCGCCCCTTCATTCATCTAGGCGCCACGAGCGCCTTTGTCACCGACAACGCCGACCTGGTGCTGATGCGCGAGGCGATGCAATTGCTGCTCGGGCGGATCGGCGCCGTCCTCGTCGCGATGGGCAAGGTGGCGCGACGCTATCGGGCCCTGCCCTGCCTCGCCTACACGCATTTCCAGCCGGCGCAGCTCACGACTGTGGGCAAGCGGACCACGCTGTGGATGCAGGATTTCGCGCTCGATGCCGAAGAGCTGCTCCATCGCATCGCGACGCTGCAATTCCGCGGCGTGAAAGGGACCACCGGCACCCAGGCGAGCTTCCTCGATCTGTTCGACGGCGATCACGCCAAGGTCGCCGAGCTCGACATTCGGGTGTCGCGCGCGATGCGGTTCGATCACGTCCTGCCGATCACCGGCCAGACCTACACCCGCAAACTCGACGGACAGGTGTTGGCGGTGCTGTCAGGCATCGCGCAGTCGGCGGCGAAGTTCGCGACCGACCTGCGGCTGTTGCAGCACGAAGCCGAGCTGCTCGAGCCGTTCGAGAGCGAGCAGGTCGGATCGTCCGCCATGCCTTACAAGCGCAATCCGATGCGGGCGGAGCGCATGACGAGCCTCGCGCGGTTCGTGATCGAGCTGGAAGGCAACGCCTGGCACACGGCGGCGGCGCAGTGGCTCGAGCGCACGCTCGACGACAGCGCGAACCGCCGGCTCGTCATTCCCGAGGCGTTTCTGGCTACCGACGCGATTCTGGTGCTCGCGACCAACGTGGCGGCGGGCCTCGAGGTGCGCGAGGACACGATCGGGCAGCACATCGCCAAGGCGATGCCGTATCTCGCCACGGAGCGGCTGTTGATGCGCGGCGTGAAAGCCGGCGGCGACCGCCAGCAGCTGCACGAAGTCATTCGCGCGCAGAGTCTCGAGGGCGCTGACGATCTGCTCGACCGCCTGGCCCGCACCCGCGAGTTCAAGCAGCTCGGCGTACGGGCTACGTCCGAGGAGCTGGATCCCGCGGCCTACGTGGGGCGTGCGCCAGAGCAGGTCGATGAGTTCCTCGATCGAGTGCTTCCCGATCTGATGCGTTCCATTCAAGCGGCCGCGCCCGCGGCGGCCGTAGCGGAGGTTCAGGTATGACCGGAGGAGTACTGGTGCAAAGCAAGTTGCCCCTCCCGCTCCTGCGTCGCGGGAAGGTTCGGGAGGTGTACGAGGTCGACGAGGGCACGCTGCTGCTTGTCGCCAGTGATCGCGTGAGCGCATTCGACGTCGTCATGCGCGAAGCGGTGCCCTTCAAGGGCGCCGTACTCACCCAGCTGAGTGCATTCTGGTTCGAGCGCCTCAAATCCGTCATGCCGCATCACCTCCTGACGGCCGACGCCGACGAAATCGTCGCGCGTGTGCCGGCGCTCGCTCCGCACCGTGACGAGTTGCACGGCCGCGCGATGCTGTCGCGCCGCGCCACCACCGTGCCCTTCGAGTGCGTCGTCCGCGGCTATATCTCGGGCTCGGCCTGGGCCGAGTATCAGAAATCGGGAACGCTCGCCGGCGAGCCGATGCCCCAGGGGCTCGTCGAAAGCGCGCAGCTCGATCCCCCGATTTTCTCGCCCGCGACCAAGGCCGAGCAGGGGCACGACGAGAACGTCACCGTCGATCACGTCGTGAACGGCCTCGGCCGACTCACCGCCGAGCGGCTCCGTGGCGCGAGCCTGGCCCTGTACGAGGCGGGCCGCGATTACGCGGCGAAGCGCGGCATCATCATCGCCGACACCAAATTCGAGTTCGGCACGACGCCGCAGGGTGAGCTGATCGTGATCGACGAGATCCTCACGCCCGACTCCTCGCGGTTCTGGCCGGCCGACCGCTATGAGCCCGGGCACGGCCAGCCGAGTTTCGACAAGCAGCCGCTCCGCGATTACCTGGCGGGTCTAAAACACCAGGCCAAGTGGAATGGCGACGCGCCGCCCCCGCCCTTGCCGCCCGAAGTGGTGAACGCAACGAGCGAGCGCTACCGGGACGCGTATCGGCGCATTACCGGCTCAGAACTGGAGTGAGGATCGCACGCGAAGGATGGCCCTTCATCGCGATCGCCTGGCTCGTGACGCTGGCCGCCGCGTTCCTGTGGTGGCCGGCGGCGATTGTCCTGGGCATCCTCGCGGTGTGGGTCGTGTCATTCTTTCGTGATCCGATTCGCCCCGGTCTGCGCGGTGACCGCTTCGTCGTGGCCGCGGCCGAGGGCCATGTGGTGCACGTGATCGAGACCGACGAGCCGATGTATGTAAAGGAACGGTCGGTCCGCATCTCGATCTTTCTGTCCGTGTTCGACGTCCACGTGAATCGCTATCCCGTGGACGGAACGGTCGAGCTGGTGCACTACAACAAGGGCAAGTTCCTGCATGCCGCCGACGAAAAGGCGAGCCTCGACAACGAGCAGTCATCGATCGGCATGCGGGGACCGCATGGGCGGGTGCTCGTGCGGCAGATCGCCGGGTTGATCGCGCGCCGTATCGTCACCGATTCGAAACCCGGTGACCGGGTCGCTCAGGGCGCGCGTCTGGGGCTGATCCGGTTCGGCTCACGCACCGACGTCTTCCTGCCACTCTCGGCGCGCCCGGCCATCAAGGTCAAACCTGGCGATCGCGTACGCGTCGGCGGGACCGTCCTGGCGGAATACGCATGAGACCACCGCCATTGCCGCTCCGCCGCGTCGTCATCGTCGTGCCGAGCCTGTTCACGCTGTTCAATCTGTTCTTCGGGATCTGGTCGATGGTCCTCGCGTCGCGGGGCGAGTTCTACCGCGCGGGCTGGTTCATCGTCTTCGCGGGCATTCTCGACACCCTCGACGGGCGCGTCGCCCGCATTTCAGGAACCGGGACCCGCTTCGGCGCGGAGCTCGACAGCCTGGTCGACATCGTGAGCTTCGGCGTGGCCCCCGCATTCCTCATGTATCAAGTCGAGTTCACGACCGGCGGCCAGGCGTCCTGGATCTTCTGCTACTTCTACGTCATGGCGGCGGCCATCCGGCTGGCGCGTTTCAACATCACCCAGGCTGGACGCGCCAAGGCCTATTTCATCGGCTTGCCCTCTCCGGCGGCCGGGATGACGCTCGCGACGTTCTATCCGTTCACGCAGACGGAATTGTACGCCTCATTGCACGGTGTGCCCTGGCACCTGACGCTCACATTCCTGATGATCGCGTTGACGATTCTGATGGTGAGCAACGTGCACTATCCGACGCTTCCCCGGGCCGGCTTCCGCACGGCCAGCGGACTATTGGGACTCGCGCTGATTGTTGTTATCCTGGTATTCGGCATCTGGCAGCACGATGTGTTCCTGTTCCCCCTGGGGATCGCCTACATGATCTACGGCGTGGGGCGCGCGATCCTGCTCGGCTTCTTCAGGGCACCTGCAGAGGATGAGGAGGCAGAAATCGCTGGTCCGATCGTGATCGACGAGACCGCGCAAAGCTACCGCAGCGGCGGAGGCGGAGGGACACAGCGGCGCCCGGGCACCGGCGGTGGAGCCGCGTGAGCGCCTACACCGTCGAAATCCGGGTGATGCCTCGCGCATCCTTGCTCGACCCTCAGGGTCAAGCGGTGCAGCACGCACTGCAGGCGCTCGGCTTCGGCGAAGTCGGCAGTGTCCGGGCGGGCAAACACCTCGTGGTACAGGTGCAGGCCGCGACCCGTGAAGAGGCAGCGGCGAAAGCTCGCACCATGTGTGACCGTCTCCTCGCCAATCCGGTGACCGAGGATTACGAATGCAGCGTGTCGCAGTAGTCGTCTTCCCCGGGTCGAATTGCGACGCCGACACGCTGGACGCGGCACGCGCTGCAGGCTCGGACGCCTACTACGTGTGGCACACGAGCACCGACTTGCAGCAGGCCGACGCCGTGATCCTGCCGGGCGGCTTCAGCTACGGCGATTACCTTCGCTCCGGGGCGATCGCCCGGTTCTCGCCCGTCTTGCGCGCCGTGACCGCTCATGCGCGTGCCGGCGGCGCGGTGCTGGGCATCTGCAACGGCTTCCAGATTCTGTGCGAAGCCAGCCTGCTGCCCGGCGCGTTGATGCGGAACGCGCGACTCAAGTTCCTGTCGCGGCCGGTGCGGGTGCGGGTCGAAGCGACCGACACGCCGTTCACATGCAGTTACGAGCGCGGCGAGGAGCTGACGATGCCGATCGCGCACGGTGACGGCCGCTACGTCGCCGACGCGCCGACGGCGGCGGAAGTCGAGGCCAACGGGCAGGTGGTGTTGCGGTACGTCACGGAGAATCCGAACGGGTCAATGCAGGAGATTGGCGGCGTGTGCAACGCCGGCCGCAACGTGGTGGGAATCATGCCGCACCCGGAGCGCCGCAACGCGCAGGTTCTCGGCGGTCAGGATGGCGCCCGCGTATTTCTCTCTCTGGAGGCTCGCAATGCGACGCAGCACGCTGGCGATTTGCGCGCTGTTGACGGTCACCACCTTAGGGTGTGATCAAGTCGACGCCGCGAAGGCGAAGCTGAAGCTGGCGTGGGACAAGTTGCGGGGCCGCCCGACGGCGCAGGCGCCGGCTCCGCCACCGGTCCGGCCCGCGACCGACACCGCTGCCACGCGCGTGGCCGCGCAGCAGCGAGAGGCGGCAACACAACGTCCGCGGCCGCCGTCAGCGCCGATGCAAGGCCAGGCGCTGACGCGTGACGTGCCGTACGTCTCCAACGATACCGGCACCGTGAATCCGGGCATGAGCGAGCGCGAGGTCTACGAGCTCTGGGCGGCGCCCGCGGCTGTGCGGCGCGTCGGCGCCTACACCTACCTCTTCTTCCGGAACGGCTGCGAGTACACTTGTGGCACGATGGACGTGGTGACGTTGGAGAACGGCAAGGTCGTGGATGTGATCGCGCGCTGGGACGGCCACCGCTATTCGGGCGAATCGTCCTCGCCTCCAGGGCGCGTTCCGGTCGCGAACCCGGGGGATTCACTTCACATCACGCCCCCTCCCCCACCGCCCAACCGATGAGTCACGACAAGCCGACCAAGAACGAAGACGAGTATTTCGCCCGCCGTGACGCCGAGCTGCTGCGGCAGCAGCGCGCGGCGGCGCAGCAGGCCGCCGGGGAGACGGAGCGCAAGAAACATTTCATGAAGTGCCCCAAGTGCGGCTACGACCTGATCAGCGGTGACTGGGATGGCGTGCAGATCGACCAATGCACGCATTGCCACGGCATCTGGTTCGATGCGGGGGAAGCCGAGTCGCTGATGAAGACCTCGGCGCCGAACATCCTGGCCCGCGTGTTCCGCGCGGTCGCCAAGGGCGTGTCACGGAAGTGACAGATCCGAAGATCACACCGGAGCTGGTGCAGGAACACAACCTCACAACCGAAGAGTACGAGCGCATCCTCGCACTGCTCGGCCGGACGCCCAGCTTTGCCGAGCTGGGCATTTTCTCCGCCTTGTGGAGCGAGCACTGCTCCTACAAGCACTCGCGACCGATTCTCAAGACATTTCCCACCACCGGCCCGCAGGTCGTCCAGGGCCCGGGCGAGAACGCGGGCGTGTTGCGGCTGCCGGGCGGCTGGGCCGTCGCCTTCAAGATCGAGTCCCACAACCATCCGTCGGCGGTCGAACCCTATCAGGGAGCGGCAACCGGTGCCGGCGGCATCCTGCGCGACGTCTTCACGATGGGCGCGCGACCCGTGGCGCTGCTCAACAGCCTCCGCTTCGGCCCGCTCGACGACGCGCGCAACCGCTATCTGTTTGCGGGCGTAGTCCGCGGCGTCGGCGACTACGGCAACTGCGTCGGCGTCCCCACTCTCGGCGGCGAGGTCGATTTCGCCCCCGGCTACTCCGGGAATCCGCTCGTCAATGCGATGTGTGTGGGCGTGTTGAAGGAGAAAGATCTCATCAAATCCGCCGCGCACGGCGTGGGTAATGTGCTCCTGGCTGTCGGGTCGAGCACTGGACGGGACGGGATCCACGGCGCTTCGTTCGCGTCGGAAGAGCTCACGAAGGAAAGTGAGCAGCGCCGTCCCCAGGTCCAGGTCGGCGATCCGTTTACGGAGAAGCTGCTGCTCGAAGCAAGTCTCGAGCTGATCGCGTCAGGCCACATCGTCGCGATCCAGGACATGGGTGCCGCGGGACTGACGTCGTCTTCGGCCGAGATGGCGGCGCGTGGTGGGGTTGGCGTGGAAATCGATCTGTCCAAGGTCCCCACCCGCGAGCCCGGAATGACGCCGTACGAGATCCTGCTGTCGGAATCGCAGGAGCGCATGCTGGTCGTGGCAAAGAGCGACCGGATCAAAGACGTCCAGGCAATCGCCGCGAAATGGGAGCTTAGCGCGACTCCGATCGGCAAAGTCACCGCTGACGGCATGTACCGGTGCACGTGGCAGGGCAAAGTCGTCGTGGAGATCCCGGGGCAGAAGCTGGTCGACGACGCGCCGGTCTACTATCCGGATGCGAAGGAAGACCCGCAGATCGCGAAGCTTCGAAACGCAGCTCCCACGCACGACGCACGACGCACGTCTCCTACGGACGCGCTGCTGCAGCTCCTGGATGCACCGTCAGTGGCCAGTAAGAAGTGGGTCTTCGAGCAATATGATTCGACCGTCCAGGCCGGGACCGTCATTCCCCCAGGCGGCGACGCCGGGGTGCTGCGTGTGCGTCACGAGGACTTCGGGATCGCGGTGAAGACCGACTGCAACAGCCGTTACGTGCGGCTCGATCCGTACGAGGGCGGCAAGGCGACCGTCGCCGAGGCAGCGCGTAACGTTGCCTGCACCGGTGCCCGGCCACTCGGCATCACCGACTGTCTCAACTTCGGCAGCCCGGAGCGGCCGGCGGTGTTCTATCAGTTTCGCGAAGCCTGTCGCGGCATCGCGGATGCCTGCCGGGCCCTCGGGACGCCCGTCACCGGCGGCAACGTGTCCTTCTACAATGAGAGTCCCACCGGCGCCGTGGATCCCACGCCGGTCGTCGGGATGATCGGCTTGCTCACACGCGCCGACCGCGCCGTACCGAGTCACGCGCGCGCACCGGGGGACGTCGTGTTCGTCTTTGGGGAGACGCGGGCCGAGCTGGGTGGCTCGGCGTACTGGGAACAGTGTCAGGAGTTCAGGGGCGGCCAACCGCCTCGTGTGGATCTGGAAGCGGAGAAACGTCTCATCGAGCTCCTGGTAACCGGTGCTGAGCGCGGTCTATTCCATTCCGCTCATGATTGTTCGCACGGAGGCCTGGGTGTCGCGCTCGCCGAGGTCGCGATGGGCGGTCCATACCAGGAACGAGGATTCGGCCTCGACGTCGATGTAACCACGTACCACGCACCACTCACGACGCACGAGTTGTTGTTCAGCGAATCCCACGGTCGCGCCGTCGTCACGTCCTCACCGGAGCGCGCGGGAGCGGTTCAGGCGCTCGCCGGCGAGCTGGGCGTGCCGCTCCTGCGAGCGGGCAGCGTGGGCAGCGCCGACGGCGCCTTCCGGATCACCCTGCGAGACGGGACGATCGACGAGCCTGTCAGCCGGTTGCGCGACGTATATTTCAGCGCCATTCCACGGCGTATGGGAGACTGACACAAGCATGTGCGGCATCATCGGCGTAGCGGGCGTCCCCGACGCATCGCGCATCACATACCTCGGGCTCTACAGCCTGCAGCACCGCGGCCAGGAATCAGCAGGCATGGTCGCGGTGGACGGGGCCAGCGTGGCGCGCTCGCACCGCAGCATGGGACTCGTGTCCGACGTTTTCAGTGAGACGGTGCTGGCCGGGATGCCCGGGGACGTGGCGATCGGTCACACCCGTTACTCGACTGCCGGCTCGTCGGTGCTCGCCAACGCGCAGCCGATCCTGGCGGGCTACCGTGAGGGGCCGCTGGCGCTCGCGCACAACGGCAACCTGACCAATGCCGAAGCGCTGCGGTCGGACCTCGTCGCCAAGGGATCGATCTTCCAGACGTCGTCGGACAGCGAAGTCCTGATCCACCTGATCGCCCGCTCCGAGGCCCGCGAGCCCGAGGACCAGCTGCTCGATGCGCTGGAGCGCGTCGAGGGCGCCTATTCGCTGGTCGTCACCATCGGCCGGACGCTGTACGCGATCGTCGATCCCAGAGGATTCCGGCCGCTGTGGCTCGGGAAACTGGGCGACGGCTACGTCGTCGCCTCCGAGACGTGCGCGCTCGACCTGATCGGCGCTACCGCGATCCGCGAGATCCTGCCGGGCGAATTCCTGCGCATTCAGGGGTCGCCGCCGGAGCTCGATCGCCTGCCGGCGCTCCCCGCCAAACCGCATCGACGCTGCATCTTCGAGCTGGTGTACTTCTCGCGGCCCGACAGCACGATCTTCGGGCGGTCGGTCGATCGTGTGCGCCGGGCCCTGGGGCGCGAGCTGGCGCGCGAGCACCCCGCCGCGGGTGCCGACTGCGTCTTCTCGGTCCCCGACTCCTCGAACGCGATGGCGTTGGGCTTTGCGGAGCAGTCGGGTCTGAAGCTCGAGCACGCGCTGATCCGCAACCACTACGTCGGTCGCACCTTCATCAACCCGACGCAGGCCGCCCGCAACGCGAAGGTGAAGATCAAGTTCAACCCCGTGCGCGAGGTTCTGGCGGGGAAAAAGGTGGTCGTCGTGGACGATTCGTTGGTTCGCGGCACCACGAGCCGCGAGCTGGTGCAGATGATTCGCCAGGCTGGCGCGAAGGAAGTCCATTTCCGCGTCGCCTCGGCGCCGATCACCGGTCCCTGCTATTACGGCATCGACACACCGACCAAGTCCGAGCTGATTGCCTCGAGCCATTCCCTCGAGGAGATCCGCCTGCACCTGGGCGTCGAGTCCCTCGGATATCTGTCGCTCGAGGGCATGAAACGCGCCGCCGGTGGCGATGCGACCGAATTCTGCGATGCCTGTTTCTCGGGTCAGTATCCCACCGCAATTCCCGCTGACACCCAGAAAACCCGCCACGCCACGCCGTTACAGGTGACTGTGACGGTCTAGCGGGCCATCACGCCCGTTCAGCGGTTGACGATCCGCGCGGGGATCGTGAGGACCAGCATGCTGCCGATGGCCATGACGCCCGCGAGCGCGTAGACGCCGAAGTCCGTCGACCCCGTGCGATCGACGAGCCAGCCGATCAGCAATGGGCCGACAAACCCAGAGAGATTGCCGATCGAGTTGATGAGCGCAATTCCAGTCGCAGCGGCCGCGCCGGCGAGAATGGCAGTGGGCAGGCACCAGAACAGCGCGAGCGAGGTCGTCACGCCGGCCATCGCGAGAGACATCCCTGACAGCGCGATGGCTGTGTCCCGACCGTAGCGGACCGTCACGAGCCAGCCCGCGGCTCCAACCAATGCAGGAATGACGAGGTGCCACCGCCGCTCGCGCGTCCGGTCCGACCGGCGGCTGATCGTGACCATCGCGACCGCAGCGACGGCGTTGGGCAGAACCGTGAGCATGCCGATCGCCAGCGGG
>WNFK01126581.1_pt1 | contig 59200 bp, 54 predicted proteins | sample 5400281 | NCBI WGS metagenome assembly WNFK01 (sample SAMN13153350, study PRJNA577476) | soil metagenome | isolation source: 20 cm soil on Douglas fir-dominated hillslope | place: USA:California | collected 2013-09-17
CGCCTTGGTCTTGAGCTCCTGGGCGGCCTGGATGAACGGCACCAGCGTGAGGTGGACGTAGATGACGTTGTCCTTGCCCACGTCCTTCTTGAACTGGCGGACCGCCTCCAGGAACGGGAGGCCCTCGATGTCGCCGACGGTGCCCCCGATCTCGATGATCACCACGTCGACGCCCGCGGCCACCTTGCGGATCGACGCCTTGATCTGGTCGGTGATGTGCGGGATGACCTGGACGGTGCGGCCCAGGTAGTCCCCCCGGCGCTCCTTCTCGATCACGGTCCCGTAGACCTTCCCGGTGGTGACGTTGTTGTCGCGCGTCATCCGGGCCGAGGTGAAGCGCTCGTAGTGGCCGAGATCCAGGTCGGTCTCGCCGCCGTCGTCGGTGACGTAGACCTCGCCGTGCTGGTACGGACTCATGGTCCCCGCATCCACGTTGATGTAGGGATCCATCTTCTGCAGCGTGACCCGGAAACCGCGCGCCTCGAGCAAGGATCCGATCGATGCCGCGGCCAGCCCCTTGCCCAGGGAGGACACGACGCCGCCCGTCACGAAGATGAATCTGGTCGTCACCTCACGCCTCCTTTCCCGATGTGAGCCATTCTTTCACGAGTTCCCGCTCCTCGGCCACCGAGCCCGCCCCGCCGTCGAGCCGGTGCCGTCGCAACATGCCGAGCGCCGCGCCCACGCGCGGCCCGCCCGGCACCCCGATCGCGAGCAGATCGCGGCCGGTGAGCCGCGGCCGCACCGCGCGCCCCCGGGCGAGGTACCACTGGATCCGGCGGCGCGCCCGCGGCCCGCCGCGGAGCCAGGCCGCGAGCGCGGCCGCCGCCGGCGCCGCCTCGAGCTGCTCCCCCACCGCGCTCGGCCGCAATCGCGCCGCCTCGAGCCGCCGGGCCAGCGGCGTGGCCACGGCCACCGCTTCGAGCCGCGCACGGGGCTCGCCGCCGAGCGCGAGCCGGTCGAGGCTCCGCTCGATCACCTCCGCGGGCCGGCCGAGCATCAGCGCGAGCAGGGTGAGCTCGGCCGGGTCCACCGCCACGCCCGCCGACCGGACCCAGTGCCCGAGCCGCTCGGCATCCGCCAGGTGCCGTCTTGAGGTCCCATCGAGATTCCAGAGACTTGGGGCCTTCCATCTCACGAGTCGCTCGAAGATGAGCCGGGCTCGCGGCTCGGCCGCCGCCAGCTCGATCTCGCGCCACAGGCGCTGACCCGACAGCGCGACATATCGGGGCTGCTCCACCGCCAGCCGGATGGCCGCCAGGGTCCCCGCGTCCGGCCGGAGCCCGAGACGGCCGGCGTAGCGCGCGGCCCGGAACACCCGGGTGGGGTCCTCCACGAACGAGAGCGGGTGAAGCGCCCTCAATCGGCGGCGCCGGACGTCCGCCTGACCTCCGAGCGGATCGAGCAGGCGGCCGAAACGATCGGGCGACAGGGCCAGCGCCATCGCGTTCACCGAGAAGTCGCGACGGCGCAGGTCCTCGAGGAGCGGCGCCGGGTCGACCTCGGGCAGCGCCCCGGCCGTCGGATAGTGCTCACGCCGAGCCGAGGCCACGTCCACCCGGCCGAGCGCGACGCCGTCGAGCCCGGCGCCCGCCGGCGCGCGGCCGCCCTCGATGGACGCGGTGCCGAAGCTCCGGTGCACGAGCACGGTGCCGCCGATCTCCTCGGCGAGCCGCCGCGCGAAGGCGACGCCGTCACCCTCGACGACGAGGTCCACGTCGGGGGGCACGGCGCCCGCGAGCAGGTCACGCACGAAGCCGCCCACCGCGTAGGCCGGCGCGCCCAGCCCTTCGCCGATCTTGCCGGCCGCGCGCAGGAGCCAGCCCCTCGCGTCGCCCAGTGATCTTGCTTCACCCGGCTGCTCCAGCCGCGCGAGGAGGGAGAATTCGGGCGGCGATACCTCGACGCGATCGCGGTCCACCGCGCCGATCACGCGGGAGCCCCGACGCACGAGGATCAGCGAGGCACCCGCCCGCAGGTGCCGCCGCGCCTCGACCTCGGAGGCGCCCGCGGCCACGCTCGGCAGGTCGCGCCAGGCCACGTCGACCACCGGCCGCCGGTCGAGGCCCCACGCGGCCGCCCGCGCCAGCTCCGACACGCGGGCCGCGCGCCGCGCGCCGAGGGCGATCACCGTCGCGCCCGCCGCACGCGCGCGGGCCAGCGCCCGCGCCACCGTGACCGCGGGCGCGCATCCCAGCACGCGGGAGTCCATGAGCGCCGCGACGCCGGGCTCCACCTGCGGATACGCGTGGCCGGGCTTCGCCATCTCAGCCGGCTCGCTCGAGGCCGTGCGCGCGCGCGACCCGGCCCACCCGCGCCGCCCGCGGGTGGAACTTCCGGTACATGTCGTGGACGACGCTCGACGGCAGGTGCGTGTAGATCTGCGTGGTCGAGATGTCCACGTGGCCGAGCATGGCCTGCACCGAGCGCAGATCGGCGCCGCGCTCGAGCAGGTGGCTCGCGAAGGAGTGGCGGAGGGTGTGCGGCGAGACCGCGGCGCGGAGGCCCGCGCGCCGCGCGGCGCGCCGGATCAAGCCCCAGAGCGCCTGGCGCGACATGGCCCCGCCCGAGCGATTGAGGAAGAGCGCCGGGCACTCACGGCGCACCTGGCGCGGCCGGATCGTCGTGAGGTACCGGCGCACCCAGTCGAGCGCCCGCGCGCCCGCGGGCACGAGGCGCTGACGGTCCCCCTTCCCGATCACGATGACGTAGCCCGCCTTGAAGTTCACGTCCTCGATCCGCAGCCCGAGGACCTCGGAGGCGCGGAGCCCGGAGGCGTAGAGCAATTCCAGCAGCGCGCGATCCCGCAGCCCGTCCGGGCGCGTCGCGTCGGGCGCCTCGACGAGGGCGGCCGCGTCCGCCATGGACAGGGTGCGGGGCAGCCGCCGGGCCGGGCGCGGGCTGTCCAGGTGCTGGGTCGGATCGCCCGGCACGCGCCCGGCCTCGAGGAGGAAGCGGTAGAGGCCGCGCACCGCCGAGAGATGCCGGGCGATGCTACGGCCGCCGAGACCCCGCCGGCGGAGACCGCCCAGGTAGCGCGAGAGGTCGGTGACACTCACGTCACCGATCGCGCGGCCCTCGCGCGTGAGGAAGCTCTCGAATCCCTTGAGGTCCCGGCGGTACGCGGCGAGCGTGTTGAGCGCGGCGCCCCGCTCGATCTGGAGACCGGCGAGGTACTCGTCGATCAGCGTCGCGGCTTCGGAGACGACTCCCGCGGTCTCCCTCTCCGCGGACGCTCCGAGCCGGGCGCGCACGGGTCACATCCGGAGTGGCAGGCCCAAGAAACGACGGCCCCGGTATTGGCCGCGGTATCGGATCCAGGCCACGACCGGGGCGTTTCCTGCGAGTGGGTGCATGAGCGAGTCTATCACCGGCGCCGGCGGCTGGGCAAGGTTCACCGGCGCGCGTGCAGCATGCCGAGGAGCGCGCGCAGCTCCGGGGCGCGGATCGCCGCCGCCATCGCCACGAACACCGCCACCCCGCCGACCATCGCCAGCAGCATCCGCGCGAGACCGAGCACGACCGGCTCCGGCACGACCGGCAGGAACCCCTCCACCCACGCGCACCAGAGCGCGAGCGCCGCGGTCGCCACCACCGTGCGGCCCAGCGAGCCCCAGATCTCCGCGCCGCGTGGCCCGCCCAGCCGGCGATGGAGCAGCCAGCAGAGCCCGATCACGTTGATGTAGGACGACAGCGACGAGGCGAGCGCGAGCCCGATGTGGCGCAGCGGCCACATCAGGATCAGGGCCAGCAGCACGTTCACCGCCACCGACACGAACCCCACGATCACCGGCGTCCGCGTGTCGCCGAGCGCATAGAACGTCTGGGCCGCGATCCGGGTGGCCGAGAACGCGGGCAGCCCCACCGCGTAGCCGGCCAGGGCCTGGGCGGTGAGCGCGGCGTCGGCGGCGGTGAACTCGCCGCGCTGGAAGAGCACCTGGACGATGGGCCCGCCCAGCAGGAGGAGTCCCACCGTCGCGGGCACCGCCACGAAGGCGGAGAGCCGCAGTGCGAACTCCAGCGTGGAGCGTAGCGCCGGGAGCTCCCGGCGCGCGGCCTGGGCCGACATGCTGGGCAGCGTGGCGGTGGCGAGCGCGATGCCGAACACCCCCAGCGGGAACTCCATCACCCGGTCCGCATAGTACAGGTACGAGACGGTGCCGGTGGGCAGCAGGGAGGCCAGCAGGGTGTTCACGACCACGGTGATCTGCACCGCAGCCAGGGCGAACACCGCCGGCCAGAGGCGCCGCGCGATGCGCACCACCGCGGGATGCCGCCACTCGAGCGAGGGCCGGAGCGGCACCCCGATCCGCCGCAGCTCCGGGAGCTGGACGAGGAGCTGGCCGAGGCCACCCACCAGCACCCCGATCGCCAGCGCCATGATCGGGGTGGTGAGCCGGGACGCGAGCCCCACGACCGCCAGGATCATCGCGAGGTTCAGGACGGCGGGCCCGATCGCCGCGGTGAAGAACCGATGGTGGGCGTTGAGCGCGCCCATCGCGAGGGCGGCCAGTCCCACGAACACGAGGTACGGGAACAGCGCGCGGGTGAGGCTCACCGCGAGGGCCAGCAGCGCGGGATCGGCGCGCCAGCCCGGCGCCATGACCGTCACCACGAGCGGCGCGATCAGGGCGCCGAGGCCCGCGACCACGCTGAGCACCACGATGGCCGCGCCGGTCACCGCGCGCGCGAGGCGCCCGAAGGCCTCGGGCCCCTCGCGGGTCAGAGTCTCCGTGAAGACCGGGACGACCGCGGTGGACAGCGCGCCCTCGGCCAGGAGCCGGCGCAGGAGGTTGGGGATCCGGAAGGCCACGAAGAACGCGTCGGTGAGGGGACCGGCCCCGAAGGCCCGCGCCACCACCATGTCGCGCACGTAGCCGAGCACCCGGCTCGCGAGCGTGGCGAGCCCGATCGAGCCCACCGCGCTCACCACGCCGCGCTGGACGTGCTCCTGGGAGTCGGACGCGTCGCTCACCGGGGGGACGAACTCCTTGACACGTCGCGGTGCCGACGGTAGGCTCGTGTGTCGCTCACGCCGCACCCCAGAACAGGAGAAGGATCTTGGCGAATACTCCCTCCGCGAAGAAGCGGATCCGGCAGAACGAGAAGCGCCGGCTGCGCAACCGCGCGGTCCGGAGCGCGGTGCGCGGCAACGTGAAGAGCGCCCGCGAGGCCCTGGCTGGCAAGGCCGCGGACTCTGCGACCGTGGTGCACGAGGCCATCCGGGCCATCGATCGCGCGGTCACGAAGGGCATCATGCACCGCAACACCGCCGCCCGCCGCAAGTCCGCGCTCGCCCGCAAGCTCAACGTCCCGGCCTGACCGGCCGGGGCGCGCGCCGCTCCGCCAGCTCCCGCAGGCTCGCGATCGCCGCGTCGCGCACCATCTCCCCGCCCCGCTCCCCGTAGAGGCTGCCGCACGAGATGTAGCTCGGCGTCCGGAAGTGGTCGGCGGACAGCAGGTAGCCCTGGTAGGCATTGGACACCCCGGCGACCAGGGTTGGCGTGAAGCTCGCCCGCCCCGCGCTCTTGATCGCCTGGCCGAGCCGGGTGTCCGGCTCGCCCGGAATCGCGACCCACGCCCCCCGTCCGATCGCGACCGCCCAGACCTCGGCGGACGGCGGGAGCGCCGCGCGCAGGCCCAGCCGCGTGCCGCGGGGAATCCATCGCCCCAGGCAGTTGCGCAGCTCGAGCCCGGGCGCGGGCAGCACCGCGGTGACCGCGACGGCGGCCAGGCGCTGATCGGAGTCGGCCGCGATCCGCGGCCAGAGGGCGACCACCGCGGCGGCCAGGGCCTTGCCGCCGGCCGCCACGCCGCCCCAGCCGCGCTGGCGCGGGCTCACGTCGCCGACCGCGCCGTTGACGAAGAGCGCGGGCACCCCGAGCTGCTCCTCGATGCGCGCCCCCGCGTCGCCCATGACGTCGCCGGAGAGCTGGAAGTTCTCGCGCCCGAGCGCGGTCCCGTGGATGGCGTAGTTCCACATCACCGCCACCGGGCGCCGGTCGGTCCCCATCACCTTGAGCACGCCCAGCTCGTCGTCGACCGGCTCGTGCACGCGACTGTCGGTGAGGCCCGGCACCTCGCTCCGCCCGGTGCCGACGGTGGCGGGGCGCTTCCGGCGCTCGGCCTGGCGCGCCGCCTCCTCCATCGCGGAGTAGATGCGACCGCGGACGCGCGGCGATTCACGGTCGAGCGCGAGCAGCCCGAAGAGGTTCGACCGGGCGAAGGCGCCGGGACCCGAGTGGGTGTGGGAGGCGGCCACGATCAGCGCCGCGTAACGCAGGCCGAGCTGGTCGAGCCGGCGGCGCAGATCCGTGACGAGGGTGGGGTCCATCCCGACCAGGTCCACTCCCAGGAAGAGCAGCCGCACGCCGCCCGCCTCGAGCACCAGGGCCCGCACCTTGATCGGATCGTGGACGCCGGTCGCGGGACGGAACCAGAACGTATCGGGGTAGCGGCCGAGGAGATCCGGGATCCAAGCGCGGCGCGGGAACCCGCCGTAGCCGCCGAGCGGCGTGTCCGCGGGCAACTCGACGGTCACTCCCGCCGCGCCGGCGAGGAGGCGGGGCGCGGGCGCCGCCGCGGCCGACCCCGTTTCGGCCCCCGATCCCAGCAGCAGCGCGGCGCCGACGAGGGCGCGCAGCGCCCCCGCCATCAGACCGCGCACAGATCGGCGACGAGCAGCGACAGCTCGGGACGCGCGGTCCCGCCCAGCTTGAGGCGGCGCTCGACGTCCCAGCAGCGCGCGAGCTGCCGGGCCGCCGCGGCGACGGACACGGTCCGCGCCCGATCCAGCAGCGCGGTGGCCGCGGCGGGCGGCCGCCGCAGGCTCCGGGCGATCTCGTCGGGCGCGCGGCCGGCCCGTAGCGCGTCGGCCGCCTGCCAGGTCGCGCGGGCCTCGCGGGTCAGCATGCCGAGTACCGCGAGGGGCTCTTCTCCCGCGTTGAGCAGCGACTCGAGCAGGGCCAGCGCGGCGGCCGCGTCGCGCGCCGACAGGGCGCGGGTGAGATCGAACACGTGGCGCAGCCGGTGCTCGCCCACCACCGCGCGGATCTCGGTCACCGTGACGCGGTGGTTCTCCGGCCCGCCCGCGAGCGCGGCCTTCTCCACCTCGCCCACCAGGCGCGTGAGATCGTCGCCCGAGAGCTCCACGAGGAGGGTGGCCGCGTCGTCGCGCAGCTCGTAGCCCACCGCCTGGGCGTGGGCGCGGAGCCACGTCGCGAGCGCGCGGCCAGCCAGCGCGGGGGCCGGCACCACCGCGGCGGCGGGCAGCGCGCGCAGCAGCCAGTGCGCGCCGTCCAGCAGCGAGTCGGCCAGGAGCACGAGCACGGTGGACGGGTTCGGCGCCTTCGCGTAGGCCGCGAGCGCCTCGCCGGACTTCGCGCTGAGCCCGTCCGCGCCGCGCGCCACCACGAGCCGGCGGTCGCCCAGCCACGGCAGGGTCAGGGCCGCCTGCACGATCCCCTCCGCGCCCGCCGCGCGCGCGTCGAGGGTCTCCCGCGCGAGGGAGAGCTCGGTCTGCCCGGGAAAGAGCGCGCGGGTGAGCCGCGCCACCGCGTCATCGAGGAGAAAGGGCTCGGGCCCGTGCAGCAGGGTGACCGGCCCCACCTGCCCCGCGTCCGCGGCCCGGACGAACCCCGCGTAGTCCACCGCTACGCCTGGGCGGGCACTAGAATCGATCCAGCGCGAGGTTGACGACCTTCCGCCCGATCTCGGTCGCGGCCTGCTGGACCGCTCCCTGCCCGCGGGCGACGGTGTCCGACACCGAGCCTTCGACCTGGAAGTCCGACGTCTCCTGCAGCCCTTCCTGGCGCCAGAGCATCGCGCTCCGCTTCGCGTCGCGGAACTCGACGTTCAGGGTGAGCCGCAGCCGGTAGGCGCGCACGATCGCGCTCCGGTCGAAGGCCAGGCCCTCGAGGGCATAGCCCACCACCTCGCCCTCGAGAATGGCGTCGGCCTCCGCGAGCGGCACCACCCGCACCCGGCCGCCGCTGGAGAAGGCGTTGACCACCCCCGAGGTGATCGCGCTCTCCACCCCCGGCTCGAGGGTGCGGTTCTTGAAGATCGGCACCGCCACCGTCTTGATGTGATCGGGCAGGTTGCCGCGCGTGCCGTAGCCGCAGCCGGCGAGCAGGACCGAAGCGAGGCCCAGCCCCAGGATCCGCCGGACGCAGCGCCCGGGATCAGCCACGGGTCACGATGTTGACGAGCCGGCCGGGCACCACGACCACCTTGGCGACCTGGCGGCCGTCGAGCCACGGGAGCACCTTCCCGTCGGCGAGGGCCATCTCCCGGATCTCCGCCTCCTGGGCCCCCACCGTCGCGGTGAGGCGGCCCCGCACGCGCCCGTCCACCTGGACCACGATCTCCACCTCGTCGCGCGTGAGCGCGGCCGGATCCGCGACGGGCCACGCGCGCTTGAAGAGGCTCTCGCGATGGCCGAGGGCGGCCCACAGCTCCTCGGTGATGTGGGGCGAGACCGGGCCGAGCAGGAGCAGCATGGTCTCCACCGCCTCCCGCAGCAGCGCGCTCCGCGCCTGGCGCGCCATCCCGTCCAGCGACGCGCGCTCGAAGTCGTGGAGCGCGTTCACCAGCTCCATGACCGCGCTGATCGCGGTGTTGAAGTGGAAGTCGTGCTCGATGTCGTGGGTCACCTTCTGGATCGTCTCGTGGATCACGCGCCGAAACGCCCGGACCTTGTATTCGCTCGGCTCGCCTTCGGCGGCGCCTCGCCCTGCCACTGCCCCATTCAGCTCGTCCAGGTGCGTCTGGACGAAGCGCCAGATGCGGTTCAGGAAGCGCGAGGCTCCCTCGACGCCGCGGTCGTTCCAGTCGAGGTCCTTCTCGGGCGGAGCCGCGAACAGCGAGAAGAGCCGCGCGGTGTCCGCCCCGTAGCGCCGGATCAGGTCGTCGGGGTCCACCACGTTGCCCTTGGACTTCGACATCTTGGCGCCGTCCTTGATGACCATGCCCTGCGAGAGCAGGGCCAGGAAGGGCTCGTCCACCTTCAGCATGCCGAGGTCCCGCAGGGCCTTGGTGTAGAAGCGCGCGTAGAGGAGGTGCAGCACCGCGTGCTCGACCCCGCCGATGTACTGGTCCACCGGCATCCAGTAGGCGGCCGCGTCCGGCTCGAACATGCCGCGATCGTAGGTCGGCGAGCAGTAGCGGAGGAAGTACCAGGACGATTCCACGAAGGTGTCCATGGTGTCGGTATCCCGCCGGGCCTTGCCCCCGCACTTGGGACAGACCGCGTTGACGAAGCTGGCCACCTCCGCGAGCGGCGAGCCGCCCTTGCCGCTGATCTGCACGTCGCGCGGCAGCACCACCGGCAGGTTCTCCTCGCGCTCCGGCACCATGCCGTCCTTCTCGCAGTAGAGCACCGGGATCGGCGCGCCCCAGTAGCGCTGCCGGCTGATGCCCCAGTCCCGGAGACGGAAGTTGACCTTGGCCTGGCCGAGCTTCTGGGCGACGAGCCAGTCGATCGCCTTGCGCTTGGCCGCCTCGATCGAGAGGCCGTCCAGGAAGCCGGAGTTGATCTTCACCCCGTCGCCGGTGTAGGCCTGATCCTCCGGCCAGCCCTCCGGCCGCTTCACGGTCGCGATGATCGGCAGCTCGTGCGCCTTGGCGAAGTCCCAGTCGCGCTCGTCCTCGCCCGGCACCGCCATGATCGCGCCGGTGCCGTAGCCCATCAGTACGTAGTCGGCGAGGAAGAGCGGGATCTCCTGCCCGGTGAATGGGTTGACCGCCCGCGCGCGCAGGCGCATCCCGCGCTTCGGCCGGTCGGTGGCGAGGCGCTCGATCTCGGTCTCGCGCGCGACCTCGGCGCGGAAGACGTCGATGCGACCGCGCTCCTCCGCGTCCATCGCGAGGCGGTCCACCAGGGGATGCTCGGGGGCCAGCACCGCGTAGGTCATGCCGAAGGAGGTGTCGGGGCGCGTGGTGAAGATCGGGATCCGGAGATCCGCCCGCCCCGCCACCGGCAGCGCGAACTCGGCGCCCTCGCTGCGGCCGATCCAGTTGCGCTGCATAGTCAGCACCCGCTCGGGCCAGCCGGGCAGCCGGTCGCACCAGTCGAGGAGCTCCTGGGCGTACTCGGTGATCTTGAAGAACCAGCCGTCGATCTCGCGGATCGTCACCTCGGAATCGCAGCGCCAGCAGCGGCCCGCCTCGACCTGCTCGTTGGCCAGCACGGTCTGGCAGGACGGGCACCAGTTCACCCGCGACCGGCGCCGGTAGGCGAGGCCGCGCTCGAGCATCCGGATGAAGACGAGCTGCTCCCACTTGTAGTAGGCGGGATCGCAGGTCGCCACCTCGCGGTCCCAGTCGTAGGAGATGCCCATGCGCTTGAGCTGCGTGCGCATGTTGTCGATGTTCTCGTAGGTCCACACCGCGGGGTGCACCCCGTTGTCGATGGCCGCGTTCTCCGCGGGCAGCCCGAAGGCGTCCCAGCCCATCGGGTGGAGCACGTTGAAGCCCCGCATCCATTTGTAGCGGGCCAGGAGATCGCCGATGGCGTAGACCCGCACGTGACCCATGTGGATGCGGCCCGACGGGTACGGGAACATCTCGAGGCAGTAGTACTTGGGCCGGCCGGGCTCCTCGGTCACCTTGAACTGCTTGCGGTCCGCCCAGACCTTCTGCCACCTGGCCTCGACCTCGGGGAAGGGGTAGCGGTCTTGACGCTCGTCGAGGGCCATATTGGCGCTGATTTTTACACGCTTAGGCGGGAGGCGCAAGAAACGGCTCCCGGGGGCTTGGAGCGGCCCCCGGGAGTGAGGACCAGCCCTACTTCTTCTTCAGGGTGAGATTGATCGCCTTGGCGGCCTCGTCGGCCTTCGCCACGGACTCGGCGTGCTTGCCGGCGTCGTGGAGCACCTTGGCCTCGGCGGCCAGGGCCATCGCCTTCTTGGATGCGTCGTCAGTCTTGCCCGCCGTCGCGTCCTGGACCTGCTTGATCAGGAGCGGGCACTGGTTGGCCAGCACCGGCGAGGCGGCCAGCGCGACGATCGCGAGGGCCATCATGAGCATCTTCATGCGCGTCACCCCCTTTCGGTGTAGTCCTAGCACGCTAACCTCCCTGGCTCCCCGAAGGTTCCCCCGCGGGAGCCGGGTGAAAGAAATCATAGATCCGTTGCGCCAGCTTCGGGGTGATTTTCGGCACCGACGCCAGGTCGGCCACCGAGGCCGCCCGGACCCCCTTCGCCGAGCCCAGGGTCTTGAGCAGGCTCGTGCGCAGGGTCGGCCCCACGCCCGGGATCTGGTCGAGGACGGAGGCGATGGCCCGGCGCTGGCGCAGCTTGCGGTGGTAGGTGATCGCGAAGCGGTGCGCCTCGTCGCGGATCTTCTGCAGCGCCTGCAGCGCGGGCGAGCCCAGGTCGAGCACCAGCGGCTGGAGGCGATCCGGGGTGTAGACCTCCTCGGCGCGCTTGGCGAGCGCGGCGAGCGGGATGTAGTCGAGGCCCAGATCCTCGAGCGCCTTCATCCCCGCGCCGAGCTGGCCGCGGCCGCCGTCGAGCAGAATGAGATCGGGCAGCACCCCCTCGCTCTCGAGCGCGCGCCCGTAGCGGCGGGTCAGCACCTCCTGCATCGAGGCGAAGTCGTCGGTGCCGACCACGGTGCGGATCTTGAAACGCTTGTAGTCGTCCTTCTTCATGTCGCCGTCCTGCCACACCACCATCGAGGCGACGGTCTCGGTGCCCTGGTGGGTCGAGATGTCGAAGCACTCGATGCGGTGCGGCGGCCCGGGCAGCGCGAGGGAGCGCTCAAGGTCCTCGAGCACGACCTGCTGTCGGCTGCCGCGCGCGAGCAGGTGCGTCTGCAGCGCGAGCGCCGCGTTCTCCTCGGCCATCGCCACCAGGTCGCGCTTCCGCCCCCGCTGGGGAGCGAGCAGCTCGACGCGCCCCCCGCGCCGCTGGACCAGCCACTCCCCGGTCAGGTCGACCTCGGGGGGGGTCTCCGAGAGGAGGATCTCGGGGGGCGGCACCACGTTCTTGGCGTAGAACTGGCGGAGGAACGCGGAGAGGATCTCCCCGTCGCTCTCGCCGGCCACCCGCTCGAAGAAGAACGACTCGCGCCCGAGCAGCCGCCCCTTGCGCACGAAGAAGAGCTGCACGCACGCCTCCGAGCCCTGGCGGACCACCCCCACCACGTCCTGGTCCTCCTCCTCGATGGAGATCATCTGCTGGCGCTCCCTCACCGTGTTGAGGGCCTGGATGCGATCGCGCAGGGCGGCGGCCCGCTCGAACTTCGTCTCCTCGGCCGCGGTCTCCATCTCCCGCGTGAGCTGGGCCGCGAGGTCGTCGTTCTTGCCCTCGAGGAAGCGCTCGACGTCCTTCACGGTCCGGGCGTAGCCCTCCGCGGTCTCCCACCCCGTGCAGGGAGCGTTGCAGCGGTGGATGAAGTACTGCAGGCACGGGCGCGAGAGCGTCCCGTCGATCCTGATCCGGCACGTGCGCAGGGGAAACAGCTGCCGCACCAATCGTAGCGTCTCCCGCATCGCGGTGGCCGGGTAGAAGGGGCCGAAGTAGGTCGCGCCGTCCTTCTGCACCCGCCGGGCCACCACCAGGCGCGGGAACTCCTCGTTGGTGGTCAGCTTGAGGAACGGATAGTGCTTGTCGTCCCGCAGGATGATGTTGTAGCGGGGCCGGTGCTTCTTGACCAGGGTGGACTCGAGGATCATCGCCTCGAGCTCGTTGGCGGTGACGATGTACTCGAGGTCGCGGATGTGCCCGACCAGCGCGTCGGTCTTGGGATCCCGCGCGCGCGACTCCTGGAAGTAGGACCGCACCCGGCTCCGGAGCGACGCGGCCTTGCCGATGTAGATGATCTGCGCCTTGGCGTCCTTGTAGAGGTAGACGCCGGGTCGGTCGGGCACCTGGCCGATCTTCTCCTCGAGGGTCATTCTGCTGACGTCCCTGACTTCACTTTCGAATGCGCTCGGCTCGCCTTCGGCTGCGCCTCGCTTCCCCTGACTTCATTATTTGAATCCGCTCGGCTCGCCTTCGGCTGCGCCTCGCCAATCATTGCCGGAGCAGGGTCACCACGAGCAGGACCAGGGCCAGCGCCGCCGGCACCAGCACCGTCCACGTCAGGGCCCGCTGCACGTGGCCGAGCATGACCGGGGCGGGCCGGCCCGGCCGGGGCGGGTTCAGGAACGCGATGACCTTCGTGAGCACGAAGAGAACCACCGCGGCCAGGCCAAAGACGATGAGCGCCCACTTGAAGACCATCCGCTCAGACGCCCAGGTCGACCTTCCGGAGGGCCTTGATGCGGTCCCGCAGCTCGGCCGCGCGCTCGAAGTCGAGCCGCCGCGCCGCGTCCTTCATGGATCCCTCGAGCTCCTTCACGTGCGCCGCGAGGGCGGCCGGGCTCTCCCACTGGGTCTGGGGGGCGCGCTCCACCTCCACCGTGTAGTAGTCGCGCTCGGGCACCGACTGCAGCAGGTCCCGGATCGAGCGGCGCACCGACTCCGGGGTGATCCCGTGGACGCGGTTGTACTCGCCCTGCACCACGCGCCGCCGCTCGGTCTCGGCGAGGGCCGCCTTCATCGAGCCGGTCACGGTGTCCGCGTACATGATCACCTCGCCGTTGACGTGGCGCGCCGCGCGGCCCGAGGTCTGGATCAGCGACGTGGCGGAGCGCAGGTAGCCTTCCTTGTCCGCGTCCAGGATCGCGACCAGCGAGACCTCGGGCAGGTCGAGCCCTTCCCGCAGCAGGTTGATCCCGATGAGGCCGTCGAACTTGCCGAGGCGCAGGTCGCGGATGAGGGCGACCCGCTCGAGGGTGTCGATGTCGGAGTGCAGGTAGCGGACGCGGAGGCCGTTCTGCTGGTAGTACTCGGTGAGGTCCTCGGCCATACGCTTGGTGAGCGTGGTGATGAGCACCCGCTCGTCCCGCTCCGCGCGGGCCCGCACCTCGCCCATGAGATCGTCCACCTGCGAGGAGGCGGGCCGCACCGTGATGTTGGGGTCCATGAGGCCGGTCGGGCGGATGATCTGCTCGGCCACCGGCCCGCCCGCGAGCGCGCTCCCCGGCTCCCCGCGCTCGAGCCCCGCGACCTGCAGCTCGTAGGGGCCCGGGGTCGCGGAGACGTAGAGGGTCTGGGGGACGAGGCGGACGAACTCGGCGAAGGTGAGCGGCCGGTTGTCGAAGGCCGAGGGCAGCCGGAAGCCGTACTCGACCAGCGCCTCCTTGCGCGAGCGGTCGCCCGGGTACATGCCGCGGAGCTGGGGCGCGGTCACGTGCGACTCGTCGAGGATCACCAGCGCGTCCTTGGGGAGGTAGTCCATCAGGGTCGGCGGGTTCTGCCCCGGCTTGCGGCCGGAGAGGTGCCGCGAGTAGTTCTCGACCCCGTGGCAGTAGCCGAGCTCGCGGAGCATCTCCATGTCGAACAGGGTGCGCTGCTCGAGGCGCTGCGCCTCCAGCAGCCGGCCGCGGGCCTTGAGGAAGCCGAGCCGCTCGCGCAGCTCGTCCATGATGCCCTCGATCGCGCGCTCGAGCTGGGCGGCCGGGGTCACGTAGTGGCTCGCCGGGTAGATCCGCGCGTCCCCCACCGTGCCGGTGGTGACCCCGCGGAGGGGATCGATGGTCATGAGCCGCTCGACGCTGTCGCCCCAGAACTCCACCCGCAGCGCCTCCGACTCCGCGGCGGCCGGGAACACCTCCACCACGTCGCCCCGCACCCGGAAGGTGCCGCGGCGGAAATCGTAGTCGTTGCGCTCGTACTGCACCGCCACCAGGGCCCGGATCAGAGCGTCCCGGTCCATGGTCTGCCCCGGCCGCAGGGACACGTGCATGCCGTGGTAGGTCTCGGGCTCGCCGATGCCGTAGATGCAGGACACCGAGGCGACCACCACCACGTCGCGGCGCTCGAAGAGCGACGTGGTCGCCGAGTGCCGCATGCGGTCGATCTCGTCGTTCACCAGCGCGTCCTTCTCGATGTAGGTGTCCGACTGCGGGATGTAGGCCTCCGGCTGGTAGTAGTCGTAGTAGGACACGAAGTACTCGACCGCGTTCTCCGGGAAGAACGCCTTGAACTCGCTGTAGAGCTGGGCGGCCAGCGTCTTGTTGGGCGAGATCACCAGCGCGGGCCGGCTGAGCTGCGTGATCACGTTGGCGAGGGTGAAGGTCTTGCCGCTGCCGGTCACCCCGAGCAGCACGGTGTGCGGGCTCCCCGCCCCGACCACCGAGACCAGGCGCTCGATCGCCTGCGGCTGGTCTCCGGACGGGCTGAACTCCGAGGAGAGCTTGAACGACGGCGTGGACAACTGGCTGCTCAGGGGACGGCTCAGGACGTCGAGGGCACCGCCACCAGGTACTTCCGCCACGAGTCGAGGAACGAGGTCGCGTGCGGATGCCGGAGCAGGTGCACCGAGAAGAGGATGCAGCGCAGGCAGGCGGCGACCACGTTGGTCCAGGTGGTCTGGCCTCCGCGCGAGCGCGGGACCACGTGATCCACCGTGAGCTTCTCCCCGCGTCGCGAGCAGTACTGGCAGGTGTAGCCGTCCCGCCGCAGGATGTTCTTCTTGTTGAAGGCCACCCGTTCCAGGAACGGCTTGCGGATGTAGGCCCCGAGGCGGATGACCGCGGGGAGGTGAAAGCTCCGCGAGGGGGAGCGGATCACGCGGGGCGAGGCCTCGACGCTCTCGGCCTTGCCCGCCAGCAGCAGGGTGATGGCCCGCTTCGCGTTGGTGAAATGCAGCGGCTCGTAGGTGTAGTTCAGCACCAGCACCGCGATTTCATCCATATACCTCGAAAGGATAAGCGGGGCGTCGGGAGGTGTCAACTCGCGGCGGCTACACCAGGAGGCGCCAGATCATCGGCCCGAAGCCGGCCAGCAGCACCAGCAGGATCAACGAGGCGTCGGTCGAGCGGGTGAACAGGGCGATCAGCAGGCAGACCAGCGCGAAGCACGCCAGGTAGAATCGAACCTCACGCCGGTCGAGCCAGCCCCCCTTGCCGACGAGGTGCGGGGCCCGGTTGATGACGTAGATCGGCGAATAGACGAGGAAGAAGAGCACCACCAGCAGGGAGAAGCCCCAGATCCCGAGCAGGCCGAACACCACTCCCCGCAGCATCCAGTCCCAGAGCGTCAGCGTCGAGTCTTCCTTGAGCGCCAGCGCCCGCGGCATCTGATCCTGATGCCAGTAGAAGTAGAGCATGGCGACCGAGAACGCGGCCAGCACCGTCTCGAGCCAGCGCCGGACGATCACCCGGGGGATGAGGCTCATCCCGGCTAGGACACCACATCAGCGGTCGGAGTGTCAATGAATGCGGCGCGGCGGCGCGATCGGGGCCGGCGCCCGGCTAGAGCAGAAAGCCGCCTGGGAACGGGTCGCTCGGATCGAGCGACAGCGTGGCGCGGCCCGTCATCCAGGCCCGTCCGGTGATCTCGGGAATCACGGCCGGAGTGCCCGCCACGTCGGTGAGGCCCGCAATCCGCCCCGTGAAGAGCGTGCCGATGATGGACTCGTGGCCGAACGCGTCCCCCACCCCGAGCCGGCCGCGGGCGTGGAGATTGGCCAGCCGCGCGGAGGTCCCGGTCCCGCAGGGCGAGCGGTCGAGACCGGCGGGCGCCACCACCACCGCGTTGCGGAGCTGCGCGTCGGGCCGCCGCGCCGGCTCGTGGAACTGCACGTAGAGCAGCCCGCGCGCCTCCGGCATCGCGGGATGCGCCAGCGGCACGCGCGCCTCGATGGCGAGCCGGATCCGCTCGCCCACGTCCACCAGCCGCGCCGCTTAGGTCGAACCCCACGCGGCCGAGTCCCGGCACCTCCACGTGCAGGTCGAGCCCCGCCGAGAACGCGGGCACGTTGCGGATCGTCACCGAGGTCGGCCGCCCCGGCCCGCTCGCGACGCGGCAGGAGACCAGCCCGGCCGGCGTGTCGAGCGTCACGGTCGCGACCCCGCCCGGCGCGGCCACCCGCCCCGTCTCCACCAGCATGGCGCCGAGCGCGATGGCCCCGTGTCCGCACATGTGCACCGGGCCGAGCGGCTCGATGAACAGGACGCCCACGTCGGCCCCCGGGGTCACCGGATCGGTCAGGATCGCGCCGCACATGGCGGCGTGGCCGCGCGGCTCGTAGAGTGCCATGCCCAGCAGGTCACGGCCGTGCGCGGCCAGGTGCTCGCTCTGCTCCATGAGGGACGCGCCGGGGACGCGGGGCACGCCGTCGACGATGAACCGCATGGGCTCGCCCTCGGTGTGGTAGTCGATCACCGAGAGCGTGCGCGCGGACGGCCGCGTCACCGCGCGGTCTCCAGCAGCTCGTGCAGGATGCCCTCGCGGAGCCCGCGGTCGCTCACCACGAGGTGCTCGCGCCGGAAGCGGGTCATCGTGGCCAGGCAGATCGCGATGCCGGGAATGATCACGTCCGCGCGGCCCGGCTCGAGACACGGCAGCCGTCCCCGGTCGGCGACGGAGAGCGCGCCGAGCCGGGCCAGCTCGCGCTCCACCGCCGCGCGGCCGAGCCGATGGCCGTGAACCCGCGCCGCGTCGTAGGCGGAAAGGCCGAGGTCCAGCGCGGCCAGCGTGGTGACGGTGCCCGCGGTGCCGACCAGCTCGTCGACCGCAGCCGACGCGATCGCGTCCGGCACCTCGGCGGCCAGCCGGCGCTCGACGCGCTCCCGCATGCGCGCGAAGCGATCCCACCGCACCGGCCCCGGCTCGCCCCATTCCTCCACGAGCGGCACCACCCCCAGCCGCAGGCTCACCGCCGCCGCGGTCTCACCGTCGCGGGCCAGCACGAACTCGGTGCTGCCGCCCCCGATGTCGAAGAGGACGAACGAGTCGCCGAGGCCGGGAAGCCCGGAGGTGACGCCCTGGAGCGTCAGGCGCGCCTCGTCCTCGCCCGAGACGACCTCCACGGACTCGCCCGATTCCGCCTCCAGGCGCGCGACGAACTCCGCGCGGTTGCCCGCCTCGCGGACCGCGCTGGTGGCCACGATGCGGACGCGCGTGGCGCCGAGCCCACGCGCGTCGCGGGCAAACTCGGCGACCGCGGCGGCGGTGCGCCGCATCGGCTCCGGGAGCAGCCGGCCCGCCCCCGCCTGCCCTTCCCCGAGTCGCGTGACCCGCTGCGTCTGATGGAGCGGGCGCCACGCTCCCCCGTCGGTCTCGACGACGAGCAGGCGAACCGTGTTGGTGCCGAGATCGACGGTCGCGAGACGCCGCGGCCGCTCGGTCACGCCCGGCCGCGGAGGGTGAGCGCGTCCGCGACCGCTTCCCGGACCCGATCGGGCTGCACCGGCTTCACCAGCATCACGTCCACCCCGCATTCCCGGAGCCGATCCTCGTGGAGCCGGCGGCCCCATCCGGTGAGCAGCACCACCGCGGTCCCGGGACTCCGCTTCTTGATCGCGGAGGCCAGGTGCAGCCCGGATCGATCGCGCAGTGCCAGATCGGTGAGGACCACGTCGATGCCGCCCAGCCCGAGCCGCGCGAGCGCGGCGTCCGCGTCCGGCACCGCCTCCACGCGATGGCCCACCGCCATGAGGGTGTCCATCACCTCGGTGCGGATGCCTTCCTCCTCCTCGACCACGAGGACGGAGCCGGTGCGCTCGGCGGGGGCACGGGATTCGGTCGTGGCCGCGGGCGCCGGCTTCGCCGGCTCCGGCGCGGGCGGGGCGGGCCGCAGCCCCACCGCGGGCAGCCACAGCGTGACCCTCGTGCCGCCGCTCGCGCCCGCGCGATCCAGCTCGAGACGTCCGCCCGCGCGGAGCACCACCGCCTCGGCGACGCTCAGCCCCAGTCCCAGGTGGCCGGGCCGCGAGGTGAAGAAGGGATCGAAGACGCGCGGGCGGATCTCGGACGGGATGCCCTCCCCGGTGTCGACGAGGACCAGCTCGGCGCCGTCGGCGTGGCTGCGGGTGCGCACGGCCAGGGTCCCGCCCGCGGGCATCGCCTCCACCGCGTTCAGCACGAGGGCGACCACCGCCTCGCGCAGCGCGGTGGCGCCGGCCTCGACCGGCGGCGTCACGCCCAGCTCCGCGGTCATCTCGATCGCGCCGCGCGACCCGGGCTCGGCCCGGAGACGCGCGCGCGCGAAGCTCACCGCCTCCTGCGCGATCGCCGGCAGCTCGGCCACCGCGCCGCGCTGATCGGCCTCCGCCAGCCCGAGCAGGCGCTGGAGCAGATCGGTGCCGCGCCAGGCGGCTTCCTCGAGCGCGACCAGCCCTTCGCGCAGCGGATCCTCGGGGGCGCGGGCGAGCAGGAGTTGCGCCCGACCGAGCAGCGTCGCGAAGACCGGGTGAAGCTCGCGGGTGAGCCCGGCCCCGAGGGCGGCCAGCACGCGCGTCCGCTCGCCCCGTCCCACGTCCACCTGCTCGGTGTCGCGCTCGGCGAGCGCGTGGCGGCTCTCGGCGAGTTGGCGCTCCGTCTCGAGCGATCCGGCGGCCAGGGCCGCGAGCATCAAGGCGGACTCGGTCTCCTCCGGCGAGAAGTCGCGCGGCTCGGGATCGGCCAGGCAGAGGAGCCCCACCACGCGGCCGCGGGCGCGCATCGGCACGAGCAGGGCCGCGCGGATTCCCTCCTCCTCGAAGAGCCCCGGCCGGCCGGCCGGGCGCCGGGCCTGAAGGTCGCGGATCGCCACCGGCGCCTCGGCCGCGAAGCCTTCGACGAGCACGTCGTCGTCCGCCCGGAGCCGCTCGAGCCCGACGCTGGCCAGCAGGCCCGCGCCCGCGAGCACGTCGACGCGCCCGGGCCCGGAGCCGGCGAGCGCGAGGGCCCCACGCACGCCGGCCAGCCGGCAGCCCGAGTCGGCGGCACGGGCCAGGATCTCGCGCGGCTCGCGGGCGGGAAGGTTCGCGTCCACGAGCCCGCGCAGCTCCCGCAGGTGCGCGAGGTGATCGCCCCGGCGCTCGAGCAGTCGCTGGTGGACGAGCGAGGAGCCGACGCGGTCGGCGATGACCAGGAGCAGGAGCACGTCGGTGGTGGTGAACGGCGCGCCGAGATCCTGGCGGCCCGCGAAGAGAACGCCGGCCGCCTCGCCCTCGGTCCGCACCGGCACCGCGATGCCCTGGCGCATCGGGAAGCGCTCGACGAACGGATCGCGGGCGGTCGGCTCGGCGGCCGCGTCGTAGGTCAGCACGCGCTTCTCGGCGAAGACGCGCCCGACGAGCCCCTCGCCCGGATCGAGCACCACGCTCTCCATGTCGTCACGTCGGAAGCCGCGGCCCGACCGGGGCACGAGCCGCCCGGTCGCGTCGTCCAGGACGAAGAGGAGCGTGCGATCGGCGGCCAGCAGCCGGGACACCCGATCCATCGCCAGCCCGAACAGCTCGCCGGGCGGCAGCCCGAGCGGCGGGACCGACAGGATCTCCTGGAAGATGTCGAGGGCGTGGGCGTCGCGGTCGGGGGAGCGCGCCGGGCCCGGCCCATCGCCCAGGCGCTCCCGGAGGCTCTCGAGCGCGTCGCCCAGCTGAGAGAGCGCGGTGCGGACGGAGTCGCCGCTCATCGCGGGACCCTCCAAATCACTTCCCGGCGAGCGTGCGGATGAACCGGACGACGGCCCAGCGGTCGTTCTCGGGCAGGTGCCGCCAGGAGGGCATGGCCCCCCGCCCGTTGGTCACCTTCCAGAAGATCTCCCCGTCCGATTCGTCCTGCACCCGCTTCGACGTCCAGTCCGCCGGCTTGGGGTTCAGCGCGACCGCGGCCGGCCCGTTGCCCTTGCCGAGGGGCCCGTGGCACGACACGCAATTGATCTTGGCGACCTTCTCACCCTGGTCGATCGTCTTCTTGTCGGAGGGGAGCGGGTTCTTCTTGGTCTTCTCGGATGCGGGCGCGACCCACGGCCCGGTCTGGGCCGCCACGTCCGCCGGACCGCGGCCCGAGGCGAGGATTAGCAGGATCACGGCCAGCGCGAGTCCAGCGGCGCGGGTAACGAGGGACAGCGACGTCATCGAGGGCCTCCTGTGGCAGCCGGAACCGAAGCGAATCGTCCCGCCATCATTGACGAAACGCATAGTCATTTAACACCACGCTTCCACGAGGGGTCAAGTCCTTCCCCGGTTTTCGCGGTTGCCGCGGGCGTGTGCTATGGTCTCGGCGTTCATGGCCGACGAACCCGTCCATCTCGTCGCGGTGATCGGCGCGGGCCCCGCCGGCCTCTTCGCCGCCCGCGCGCTCGCCGCGGCCGGCGCCCGCGTGGTCCTCCTCAACCGCGACATCAAGCCGGGCGGCCTGGCCGAGTACGGCATCTTCCTGAACAAGTACAAGATGAAGAGCGGGCTGCGGCGCCAGTTCCACAAGATCCTCACCGACCCACGTGTAACCTATCTTGGACACGTGACGATCTCGAACAAGGGCGATCTCAAGGTTCAGGACCTGGCGGCCCTGGGTTTCGACGCGCTGGTGTACGCGATCGGGGCGCAGGGCACGAAGTACCTGGGCGTGGAAGGCGAGCGCTTGCCGGGCGTCTATCACGCCAAAGATCTCGTCTATCACTACAACCGCCTGCCGCCCTTCAGCGAGCGGCCCTTCCCCATGGGCCGCCGGGTGGCCATCGTGGGCGTCGGCAACGTGATGGTGGACATCGCGAACTACTGCGCGCACTTCGCGGACTGCGACGAGATCATCGCCATCGCGCGCCGGGGCCCGTTCGAGAAGGCCTACGACGACCGCGAGTTCGAGGACGTGGAGGACGCCTTCGACCACGCGCTCTACCGCGAGGAGATCGAGCGCATCCGGCCGCGGCTCCAGGCCGCGGGTCAGAGCGCCGACGAGCTGCTCACCGCCCTCGCGGCCAAGCCCGAGGGGTCCCCGCGGGCCCGCGCCCGCCTGCGCTTCCGCTTCCTCGCCTCGCCCAAGCGCGTGCTGGCCGAGGGGGGCCGCGTGACCGGGCTCGAGGTGGAGGAGAACCGGCTCGAGCACAAGGGGGATCGCATCGTCGCGGTCAGCACCGGTGAGATTTCGGTCGTCCCGGCCGACACCGTGGTGTTCGCGGTGGGTGACCGGGTGGACGAGGACGCAGGACTCCCCTACAAGGACGGGCTCTACCTCACGGCGCCCGGCGAGGATCCGGCCGCGGCCTACCAGGTGCTCGATCCCGCGGCCGGCAGCGCGCAGCCGGGCGTGTTCGTGGTCGGCTGGGCCCGGCGCGCCAGCGACGGCGTGGTGGGCCGCGCGCGGCTCGACGCGGAAACCGGGATCAAGCACGTCGCCACCTATCTCGCGTCCCGGCCGAAGCGGCCGGCCGCCGCGGCCGAGCAAGGTGTCGAGGCGCTCCGCCGCACGCTGGCCGAGCGGGGCGCCGTCGTCGTGGACTACCCGGCGGTGCAGCGGCTCGAGGCGGCGGAGAAGGCGCGCGCGACGGCCGACACGTTGGAAGAGTTCAAGTTCCGCAGCGATCGCGAGATGCTGGACGCGATCCGACCCTAGCCCCGCCGGCCCAGCAGGAGCAGGAGCGAGGCCGCGACGCCGTAGGCGGCGGCCAGCGCGTGCGGCGCTCCACTCGCCACCGCCCACGGCCAGAACACGGCGCCCCCGGGCAGCGGGGAGTGAATCAGCCCGAAGAGCGTGGCCATCGCCGCGATCGCCAGGACCGCGGCGGCGACCCGCGGGCGCCGGTCGATGATCGCGACCAGGGCCGAGCCCCACACCAGCGCGGTCAGGATGAATCCGTTCCCCAGCACGAGGAGCGCGCTCCACAGTAGCCGGCTCTCGCCCGCGAGATCGGCCGGGCCCTTGCCCACCCCGCCGAGCAGCAGGCCGCCCTCGATCAGGACCAGCGCGGCCACCGCGGGCAGGAACGACACCGCGACCGCGGGAGCGTGGCGGGCCGGCGAGGCCAGGAAGGCCTGCGCGGTGATCTGCAACCCCACGAAGACCAGGATCGGGGCCACCGCGGCCTCAGGCAGGAGCCGCACCAGCACCGCGACGACCCCGACCGCGGCGCCGACGCCGATCAGGAGACCGGTCGCCAGCGTGTAGCCGGCCCGAGCCCCCATCGCCTTGTAGGCGGGATGTCCGATGTACGGGGTGTTCTGGATCACGCCGCCGCAGCAGCCGGCCGCGATGGTGGCGATCGCCTCGGTCAGCAGGATGTCGCGCGCGCGGTACTCGTCGCCGGCCACGATGGCCGACTCGGTGTTGTCGATGCCGCCGACCACGGTGGCCAGCGCGAAGGGCACCGCGAGCGGCAGGTAGGGCAGCGTGGCCTCGAGCGCGTCGAGCCAGGCGAGCGTCGGGAGCGGGAGGGCCAGGCCGAGCGCGCCCAGCGTGACCGCGGGATGCGGGCCCGGCGCGCCGGCCGCGTCGAGGGCCCAGCGACCCCAGAAGATGACCGTCCCCGCCAGCACCGCGGCCAGCGCGCCGGGCAGGCCCCACGGCATCCGCACGCCGCCCAGCAGCGCGGCGAGGAGCACGACGAGCGAGACCACGCCCACGAGCGGATCGCCGAAGATGCGCAGCGAGGGCAGGAAGGCGATGAGGAGGATCGCGACGCCCGCGATGGAGCCGAGCAGCGCGGCCCGCGGCACCACGCGCCGCGCCCAGTCTCCCGCGAAGGCGCAGCCGAGCTTGATCACCCCCATCGCCACCGTGACGCCCATGCCGATCTTCCAGGCCACGATCGGATCCCGGGTGAGGAGCATGGCCGGCCCGAGCACGCCGAAGACGATCCCGAAGAGGGACGGGGTGTCGAGCCCGAAGGGCATCGCGGTCACGTCGCTCCGGCCGGTGCGGCGCATCAGCCGGACCGCGAGGGCGGTGTAGGTCAGGTTGCCCAGGAGCACGCCCACCGCGGTGCCCGGGACCATCACGTGGAGCACGAGGTCGGAGGGAAAGCCGAAGACGCCGATGAGGAGACCCGAGAAGATGACGAAGAGGCCGAGGTTGTCGAGCGCCAGGCCGAAGAACGCGTTCCAGTCGCCGGGGGCCCACCAGCGGACGGCCGGCGCCGTCCTCACCGGATCAGGCGGAGCGGAGCGGGGCCGACCCGGCCGCGGAGAACTCGCGCGCGAGCGCGCGCACCCGGTCCGCGAGGCCGCTGCACCACGCGAGGCTCCCGCGGTTCTGGGCCACCTCGGGGAAGCCGAGCTCCACCGCGGGGCTGGGCGGCGCGGGCCGCAGGGCCTCGCCGAGCCGCAGGCGCACGCCGTAGCTCTGCCCCTCGCGCGCGCCCTCGGCGTCCACCACCGCCTCGACGCGCAGGTTCTCCTGCTTGGCGTGCGCGCGGACGAAGTTCTCGAGCCAGCGCGCCACCTCCTCGTAGTTACCGCCGGAGAACACGACCGCTCCCTAGCACTCGTTGAAGCCGCAGGAGAGACACTTCTTGCACCCTTCCTCGTACACCAGCGTGGCCTGGCCGCACTCGCGGCAGAGATCCCCCACCCGCCGCAGCCCGCCCGCCGGCGCCGGGGACGTGGCGGGCGCCGGGGTCGCGCGCGGCGTGCCGATGTGCTCGGCGAGCGTGCGCGCGAGCGCGTCGGGGAGCGAGAGCACCTTGGCCGCCCCGAAGCCGGTGGGCTGGCCGCCGCCGATGAAGGAGAGCTGGCTGATCGCCGCCTCGAGTCGCTGACGCGGCGACAGCGGGGACGGCAGGCGCAGCACGAGGGAGACGAGCCGGCCGAGGGCCTCCGCCACCGCCATCGTGTCCGATCCCGCCTTGCCCACCTGCACGAAGACCTCGAACGGCTCGCCGCCGCCGTTGTCGTTGACGGTGATGAACGCGGTGCCGATCGGCGTCTCCATCCGGTAGGTGGCCCCGGTGAGGCTGTGCGGGCGCGGCTTCACGCCACGCTGGCCCGGCTCCGCGGGGGCGCCCTCGCCGCGCAGGCCCATGTTGAGGACCTGGCCGCCCTTGGAGCCGTCGCGGAAGACGGTGATGCCGAGACAGCCGAGATCCCAGGCCCGCCGGTAGGCGGCCGCGACGTCCGCCTCGGTCGCGCTCTCGGGCAGGTTGATGGTCTTCGATACTCCGTTGTCGGTGTGCTTCTGGAAGGCGGCCTGGTGCCGCACGTGCCAGACCGCGTCGATCTCGTGCGCGGTCTTGAAGACCTCGCGCGCGGCGGCGGGCACGCCGTCGACGCCCGCGAGCGAGCCGCGCCGGGTCACCTCGGTCATCAGGGCCTCGGTGTGGAAGCCCTGCCGCCGGGCGAGCCGCTCGAAGGTCTCGCTGAAGAAGGGCAGCACGCGCTCGCCGTCCGGGCCCTTCACGCGGTGCTCGAAGGCCAGCGCGAAGACCGGCTCGATGCCGGAGGAGCATCCCGCGATCATCGAGATGGTCCCGGTGGGCGCGATGGTGGTCACGGTGGCGTTGCGCAGCGGCCGCTCGTGCCGGTAGATGGAGCGCCCCCAGTGCGGGAACGGGCCGCGCTCCTCGGCGAGGCGGGCCGACTGGTCGTGGCCCCTCTCCTTCACGAAGGCCATGAGGCGGTCCGCCAGATCGAGCGCCTCCTCGCTGTCATAGGGGATGCCGAGGGTGAAGAGCAGGTCCGCCCAGCCCATGACGCCCAGGCCCACGCGGCGGTTGGCCTTCACCATCTCGTCCACCTGCTCGAGCGGGTAGGGGTTCACCTCGATCACGTCGTCGAGGAAGCGCACCGCGAGGCGCACCACCCGCTCGAGCTCGCCCCAGTCGACCTCCCACCGTCCCGCGCGCTCGACCGCGAACTTGGCCACGTTCACCGAGCCGAGGTTGCACGCGTCGTTCGGCAAGAGAGGCTGCTCGCCGCATTGGTGGACGACGAAACCGTTGGCGATCATCGAGTGGCTCTGCGGCTCGGTCAGGTCGTAGACCGCGCGCGGGCCGGCGGGGATGACCGCGGCCACCGGATCGCTCCACTTCTGCGCGTAGGAGCCCGCGTAGCGCACCGGCTCGAGCCGGCGCTGCTTGTCGTTCAAGAAGCCGATCTCCCGGAGGAAGAGCCCGCGCGACTTTCCGAAGATGCCGAGCTCGAACAGCACGCCGTCGGAGCTGTAGGAGCGCAGCTCGCCTGCCTTGGTCCGGTACGGGAAGAGCTCCTCGCGGGGCGCTCGGGAGCGGTCCATCAGGCTGCTCTTGATCCCGAGATTGAGGAGGAGGAGCTGCACTCCCTGGAGCAGATCTCGGCTCTTGGACGTGAGCGCGATCCACGAGCTGTTGGTCTTGGGGTTCTCGCGAACGGTGCCGTCGGCGGAGAAGAGCCCCTGCAGGAAGCCCACGACCGCCGGACGAGGCGCCCGGAACAAGCTCTCGGGCACCGTCTTGTCGCGCGCGCCCACCGGCCGGACACCGAGCGACTCGAAGAAGCCGGAGAAGAACTTGCCCGGGTACATGAGCTGCCGAACGCCCCGCGCGCGGGTCCACACCTTCACCGTCCGGCCGAACCACGGCGTCATGATGCCCACGATGCGCTCGAGTGCGGCGTCGTCCCCGGGGCCGAACACGAAGCCCACCCGGGGGTACGCGGCGGTGCGCAGCCAACCGTCACCGACGAGCCAGCCGAGGACCCGGCCGAGGTCGGCGCTCCACCGCTGGGGCAGCTCGTGACGGTATCGGCGTCCGTTCTTTCCGACGAACTCGCGCGGCGCCGCCACCGGCAAGGCCGCGTCGTCCTCGAAAGTCCCCGGGTCGCTCTGGATCCACACTCGATCCACGCCGACCCGCAGCGCGCCGGCCCGCATCCAGCCCCGGTCGGTCATCAGGCGGTGATCCGGCGTGCAGGTCAGCTCGAAGCCGGCCACGGTCCGCACCGTCACGGTCTCCCGATCACCGGAGCGGAACGCCCGGCTCATCGGCAGGCATCCCTGCCCGTAGGCGGAGAGCGGGACGTTGTTCGTGCCTTCCCATACCATGAGGCGCGAGGGGAGCAGCCGCTGATCCACCTTGACGGCCAGGCCGCCCTCCCGATACTGCTCCGCGAGCGTCTCCATGCGGAGCAGGCCGCGATCCGTCGCCACGAGGGCGTCCCCGCTGATGCACGGATTGGTTGCCTCGATCAGTCCGAGATCCGGCGTGGGATTGGCGGGGCTGCGGTTGATGCGGTCGAGGAAGATCATGCCGGGGTCGCCGGTGCGCCACGCCGCGCGCACGATGCGATCCCAGACGTCCCGCGCGCGCAGCTTGCCCGCGACCTGGCCGGTGCGCGGGTTGATCAGGTCGTATTCCCCGTCGGCGGCGAGGGCCTCCATGAAGGCGTCGGTGGCCGCGACCGAGATGTTGAAGTTGGTGATGCCGCCGTCGAGCTTGCACTCGATGAACTCGAGCACGTCCGGGTGGTCCACCCGGAGGATGCCCATGTTGGCGCCGCGCCGCGCCCCGCCCTGCTTCACCGCCTCGGTCGCCGCGTTGAACACGCGCAGGAAGGACACCGGGCCCGACGCCCGGCCGCCCGTGGAGTGGACCACGTCGTCCTTCGGGCGGAGGCGGGAGAACGCGAAGCCGGTGCCGCCGCCCGACTGCTGGATGATCGCGGCCGCCTTCACCGACTCGAAGATCTCCTCCATCGAGTCGCCGACCGGCAGCACGTAGCAGGCGGAGTACTGGAGCGCGTTCTCCTTGCCCGCGTTCATCAGCGTGGGGGAGTTGGGCAGGAAGTAGCCCTCGACCATCATGTCGTAGAAGGCGGCCGCGACCTCCCCGACCGCGGCCGGGCTCCGCCCGAAGCGGCTCTCCGCGGAGGCGATGGCGGAGGCGACCCGCCAGCACATCTCCTCGGGGGTCTCCCGGACCTGCCCCTGCTCGCGGGCGAGGTACCGCTCGCGCAGGACCCGGAGAGCCGGCTCGGACCAGCGGCCTACCTTGGACGGTCTTGTCTCGGACGGCATGACGTTGTTACCGACTTCCTCCTCCCCCATCCTATGGTATCCCCGGCCGTTTGCACACCTGCGCGTGGGGTAGCCCGCCGACTATCTCACAAACTTGACTACAGTCCAAAGGTGTTTAGAATTGGGCGGAATTGACTCCTCGAGCCGCCTCTTCCGGTCCAGACCCCGGGTGGACCAGTCCATGGCCATGCGAATTCTGAAGAAACACCGCGTCGGCCTCGTTCTGCTCGGCCTGGTGGTCCTGATCGGCACCCTCGTGACGTATCGCCTCAAGGATCAGCAGGCCCGCGCGGTGACCCGGGCCCGCCCGGACGTCCTGGTCGGAGTGCTGAGCCCGGCGCGCCGGGATCTGGAGATCAAGCTCACCTTCACCGCCGACATCGTGGCCGCCCAGCAGGCCGCCATCTTCTCCAAGGTCTCGGGCTACATCCGCCGCATCCACGCCGACCGCGGCGACTTCGTGAAGGCGGGGCAGCTGCTCGTCGAGGTGGACGATCTCGAGCTGCAGGCCGGGCTGCAGCAGGCGCGCGCCGCGCTGCTCACCGGCGAGGCGGGTCTCGAGGTGGCGCGCTCCACCCTCGAGGGGCAGCATGCGAACCTCGAGAACCAGAAGGCGAATCTGGCCAAGGCCCGCGCGGTCGCCGACAACGACGCGCGACAGGCCCAGCGCATGAAGACCCTGTTCGAGCGCGGGCTCGTCTCGGCCACCGACTACGAGAACGCGCGGACGACCACCGAGTCCTCGGCGGCCAGCGTCCAGGCCGCGGTCGCCCAGCTGCGCGTGGCCGAGGTCCAGGTGCTGACCCAGGAGAGCCAGGTGCGCCTCTCGGAGGCCCAGATGGAGACCTACCGGGCCGCGCGGCAGCTCGCGGAGACCAACCTGGCCAACACGCGACTCATGGCCCCGTTCGCGGGCTACGTCTCGCAGCGCAATCTCGACAACGGGGCCTCGGTGAGCGCGGCGTCGGCCGGCACCAGCACCACCTCGGTGGGCATTCTCGTCCTGCAGGACATCGAGACCGTCAAGCTCCAGATCGAGGTGCCGGAGCGCGACATCGCCCGCGTGACGCTGGGCGCGCCGGTCGCCATCACCGCCGACCCCTACCAGGGGCAGCGCTTCGGGGGCAAGGTCGTGCGCCTCGTCCACAGCCTCGATCCGCGCACCCGCACCATGGGGGTGGAGGTGGACATCCCGAACCCGGACCGCAAGCTCAAGCCCGGGATGTTCGCGCGCGCCGAAGTACTGGTCGACACCCGCAAGGACGCGCTGACCCTCCCGGTGGAGGCGCTCCGGGTGGGCGAGGCGCGGCCGTCGGTGATGGTGGTGAAGGACGGCGTCGTCGAGGCGGTGATCGTCGAGGTGGGCCTCTCCGACTCCCGCTTCGTGGAGGTGCGCCAGGGGCTGAGCGAGCAGGATCAGGTGATCCTGCAGGGCAAGGATCTCGTCAAGGCCAAGCAGAAGGTCCGGACGGTTCCGGCCACCGGACAGTAGCGCGCCATGTGGCTGACCCTCATCGCGCTCCGGAACGGCATCGCCATCCTCATGGCCTCCCTGGCCATCGTGGTCCTCGGGGCCACCTCCCTCGGCAAGATGCCGATCGATCTCTTCCCGAACATCAACTACCCGTCGATCCAGATCGGCACGGTCTACAAGGGCGCCAACGTCCAGGACGTGGAGCGCACCGTGACCTACCCGATCGAGAAGGCGGTCTCCGCGGTGGCCAACGTCCGCTACGTGGAGTCGCGCTCGCGCCAGGGCTTCTCGGTGGTGACCGTCCAGTTCGCGTGGGGCTCGGATCTCGACGCGGGGCTGACCGAGGTCGCGCAGCGGATCCAGCAGATCATGACCACGCTGCCCACCGGGGTGCAGCAGCCGTTCATCCTCAAGTTCGATCTCTCCAACATCCCGGTCTGCCTCGTGACCATCACCGGGGGCGGGCTCGACGAGAAGCAGCTCTACGACCTGGCCTACAACACGGTGGAGCCCCAGCTCGAGCAGCTCCCCGGGGTGGCCTCCGCCAACGTGGACGGCGGCAAGATCCGGCAGATCACGGTGAACCTCAACCGCGACCTGCTCCACGCCAAGGGCATCTCGGTCACCGAGGTGGCCCGGTCGGTCAACGACTCGAACTTCCTGCTGCCCTCCGGCGACCTCAAGCTCGGCAACCTCGACTACAACGTCTTCACCAACAACCAGTTCTCGGTGGTCGAGCCGATGGAGAACATCGTCGTCCGCCGGGTCGGGGGCACCCAGATCCGGGTGCGCGACCTCGGCCGCGTCGAGGACTCCTGGGAGACCCAGCAGTCGGTGGTGCGGGTCAACGGCGAGCGCGCGGTGTACCTGCGGGTCAACAAGCAGCCCGGCGGCAACACGGTGGACGTGGTCGACGCGGTGAAGGAGCGGCTGCCCCGACTGACCGGGCTGCCCGCGGGCATCAACATCCGGATGACCCTCGACCAGTCGATCTACATCCGGCAGTCCATCAAGAGCCTCTGGCACGAGGCGGCGATCGGCTCGCTCCTCGCGTTCCTGGTCATCCTCCTCTTCCTCCGCTCGTTCGTCTCCACCCTGATCATCTCGATCGCGATCCCGCTCTCGCTCCTGCTGACCCTCGTCGCGATGTTCATGCTCGGCCAGACCCTCAACGTGTTCACCCTGGGCGGGCTCGCCCTCGCGGTGGGCCGGCTGGTGGACGACTCGATCGTGGAGCTGGAGAACATCAACCGGCACCTCAACATCCCGGGCAAGGCCCGCGGCCCCGCGGTGCTCGACGCGGCCCGCGAGGTGGCGATGCCGATCTTCGTGTCGACCATCACCACCATCGTGGTGTTCCTGCCCACCGTGTTCCTCGAGGGCCAGTCGCGGCTGCTCTTCATCCCGCTCACCTTCACGATCTCGTTCTCGCTCTTCGCGTCGTTCCTGGTCTCGCGGACGGTGACCCCGCTCCTCTGCATGCACTGGCTCAAGCCGGAGCGGCCGATGGCCGAGCGCCCCCGCAACGCGTACACCCGCGCCCTCGGGCTCGTGACCCGCGCGCTCGAGCGCCTCGACGAGCGCTACCAGCTCGCGCTGGGCTGGGCCCTCGGCCACCGGCGGGCCCTGATCGGCGTCATCCTGCTGCTGGTGGCGAGCGCGGCCGCGCTCGTCCCCCTGATCGGGAGCGAGTTCTTCCCGCCCTCCGACGAGAGCCAGTTCATCATCCGCATCCGCGCCCCGGTGGGCACCCGGGTGGAGGAGACCGAGCGCACGGTGGCCCGGATGGAGGAGATCATCCGCTCCAGTCTCGAGCCCGGCGAGCTCAACGCGGTGGTGTCCACGGTGGGCGTGCCCACCGGGCGCTCGGGCGTGTTCTCACAGAACACCGGGCCCCACGCCGCCCAGCTCCAGGTCTACCTGAACACGCCCGAGCAGCGCGCGCGCAACGACCGCGAGATCGTGGCCGCGGTGCGTCCCCGCCTCGCCGGGCAGTTCCCCGGCACCACCATGCAGGTGGTGTTCGGGGGCATCGTGAGCCGCGTGCTGAACACCGGCTCGCAGTCGGCGATCGAGGTCGAGCAGCTCGGCTACGACCTCAAGGCGGCCCAGGCCACCGCCCAGGAGGTCGCACGGGTGATGCAGGAGGTCCACGGCATCGCCGACGTGTTCATCAGCCGCGAGGAGAACTACCCGCAGTTCGACATCGTGGTGGACCGGGAGAAGGCGGCCACCGCGGGCCTGAGCCAGCGCGACATCGCGCAGGCCGCGCTCTTCTCGCTCAACAGCAACGTGAGCGTGAACCCGGCGATCTACACCGATCCCCGGACCGGCAACCAGTACAACATGGTCGTGCAGCTCGACGAGCCGTTCCGCTCCGCCGCCGAGGACCTGAACCGGCTCTTCGTCATCGGCGACGGGGGGCGACCCGTGCTCCTGGGCAGCGTGGCCGAGGTGCGGCAGGGCACCGGGCCGGTGATGCTCGAGCGGAAGTACCAGCAGCGGATCGTGAAGATCAACGCCAACCCGGCCGGGCGCGACCTCGGCGCGATCAGCGGCGAGCTGGACGAGCGGTTCCGCAACATGGCCCTGCCCCCTGGGTTCACGGTGCAGCTCGGCGGCCAGACCGTGCAGCAGCGGGAGGCGTTCAGCAGCCTGAAGTTCACCTCGCTGCTGGCTCTGATGCTCGTCTACATGGTCATGGCCTCGCAGTTCAAGTCCCTGCTCGATCCGCTCATCATCATGTTCTCGGTTCCCCTCGGGATGATCGGGGTCATCTGGGCCCTCTTCCTCACCAACACCACGCTCAACGTCACGTCCTTCATGGGCATCATCATGATGGTCGGGATCGTCGTCTCCAACGGAGTCCTGCTGGTGGAGTACATCAACGAGCTGAGGCGGCACGGCCTCGGGCTGCACGAAGCGGTGATGCGGGCGGGGCGCACGCGGCTCCGGCCCATCATCATGACCAGCCTCACCACCGTGGTCGGTCTGTTCCCCATGGCCCTCGGCATCGACGTGGGCAGCGAGGCGAACGCCCCCCTCGCGCGCGCGGTCATCGGCGGCCTGACGATCTCTACGATGCTGACCCTGGTGCTGATCCCAACGCTCTACGTGATGCTCGAGGAGCGCTTCCCCCGCCGGGTCCCGGCGATGGAGGGCGCGCCCGTGCTGCAGGGAGACATGGCATGATTGGCCGGCACTTCCCCCGCTCTCTGGTCCTGGCGCTCACCGTGGCGACGACGCTCTCCGGCGTGGCCGCGGCGCAGACGCCCGCCCCCGCGCCCCCGGTCACGCCGATGCCGGCCCCTCCGACTCCGACCGCGGCGCCGATGCCGACGCGCGAGCCCCTGCCCGCTCCTCCCGGCATCCGTCCGTTCGCCACCCCCCAGGAGCTGATCGGCCGCGAGCTGACCCTCGAGGAGGCGGTCAACATCGGCATGGAGAACGCGCCGAAGATCGTGGCGCGCATCGGCGACTACGTGGCGTCCCAGCAGCGCGTGAACCAGGCCCTGGCCCCCTTGCTGCCCCAGCTGAGCGGTTCCGGCAGCTACGGCCGGGCCCGCTCCGTCAACTCGTTTAGCGGAGACGCCATCACCGGCGACTTCGGCTCCGCCAGCGTCACCGCGTCGCAGCTCCTCTTCGACTTCGGCCGGACGTGGGCGGCCAAGGACGTGGCCAAGTCGAGCGCGGAGGCGATCAAAGAAGTGCTCGAGGCCCAGAAGCTCGACATCTCCCAGCTCGTGAAGACCCAGTACTACACGCTGCTTCTCTCCAGGCGGCTGGTCGAGGTGAACGTGACCGCGCTCGACCGGGCCGAGGTCAACCTCCGCAGCGCGCAGGGCTTCTTCCAGGTCGGCACCCAGCCCAAGTCCTTCGTGACCCGCGCCGAGGTGGACGTGGCCAACGGACGGGTCAACGTGATCCGGGCCCAGAACGCGGTGAGCCTGGCGCGGGTCGCGCTCAACACCGCGATGGGCATCGCGATCAACGCGCCCACCGAGGTCAAGGACACGCTCGCGTATCAGCAGTTCCCGATGGACCGGAACGCGCTGGTGGGCGAGGCGCTCAAGAACCGGCCGGAGTACCGGCAGATCAAGGCGCAGGCCGACGCGGCCGACGCGTTCGTCCGCCAGACCTTCCGGGACTTCTTCCCCAACCTGGTCGGAAGCGGCACCTACGGAGTGACCGGCGTCACCGGATTCCCCGCCTCCAGCTCCCGATCCACCAACGGCTTCACAGACTCGGGCAACGAGTGGCAGGTCGGCCTCTCGCTGAACTGGTCCATCTTCGACGGCGGCGGCAAGATCGCGCGCTACAAGGAGGCCAAGGCCAACCTCGAGGCGTCCCGGGCCCGCGTGCGCGATACCGAGCTGCAGGTCTGGCAGAGCGTGGAGCAGTCGTACCTGAACCTGGGCGAGGCGGAGGAGCGCATCGGGGCCGCCCGCAAGGCGGTGGAGTCGGCCGAGGAGAACTACCAGCTGGCCCGGGGACGCTTCGACGCGGGGGTAGCCAACATCATCGAGCTCACCGACGCCCAGCTCGCTCTGACCCAGGCCCAGTCCACCGAGGCGCAGGCCCTCTCGGATTACCGGATCGCCATCGCCAACCTGGAGCGGTCCCTGGGCCGCCGGTAAATAGCGCGCGCCCCCAGCGCGTCTGACCATCATGAAACGCCGTGCCCTCTGGATCGTCGGGATCGTGGTCGCCGCGGGAGTGATCTCCGGGGGCTATCTCTATACCCAGGGCATCGGGGCTCGCTCCGCCTTCCGCACCGCCGCGGTGTCGCGCGGGCCGCTCACCTCCGCGGTCTCGGCCACCGGTACCCTCAACGCGGTCATCACGGTGCTCGTCGGCTCCCAGATCTCCGGGCAGGTCAAGGAGCTCCTCGCCGACTTCAACTCGATGGTCAAGAAGGACCAGGTCATCGCCCGCATCGACCCCGAGACGTTCGAGGCCAAGGTCAACCAGGTGAAGGCCCAGGTGGACGCGGCCCAGGCCTCGGTGCTGAACCAGCAGGCGGTGGTGGAGAAGACCCGCGCGGATCTCGAGAACGCCCGCGCCGCGCTCGCGGTCGCGCGCGCCCAGACCGCCAAGTCCCAGGTCACGGTCGTGGACTCCAAGCGCACGCTCGGCCGCAACCAGGATCTGCGCCAGCGCGGCCTCATCGCCCAGGCCGACGAGGACACCGCCCAGGCCGCCTACGACTCCGCGGTGGCCCAGGTGAACGCCTCGAAGGCCCAGGAGCGCGGTGGCCCAGGTCGTGCAGAACGAGCAGGCGCTGCGCCAGGCCCAGGTCGATCTCGAGCGCACCTACATCCGCGCTCCGGTGGACGGCACCGTGGTGGGCCGCAGCGTGGACGTGGGCCAGACCGTCGCGGCGAGCCTCCAGGCGCCGACCCTGTTCACGATCGCCCAGGACCTGCGCAACATGCAGGTGGACACCAACGTGGACGAGGCCGACGTGGGCCGGGTCACGGTCGGCCAGACCGCCACCTTCACGGTGGACTCCTTCCCGAGCCGGACCTTCACCGGCGAGGTCGTCCAGATCCGGAAGGCCCCCCTCGTGGTCCAGAACGTCGTCACCTACGACGTGGTGGTGAGCGCCAAGAATCCGGAGCAGCGGCTCCTGCCCGGGATGACCGCCAACGTGCGAATCATCATCGAACAGAAGGAGAGCGTGCTCCAGGTCCCGAACGCGGCGCTCCGCTTCCGGCCCCCGGGGATGGAAGCCCCGGACCGAGAGCGGCCCGCGCGCCCCGGACCGGGGAGCGGCGGCCGCGCGGGGGGACCGCCCACGGGTCGCGTGTGGGTGCTCGGGCCGGACGGCAAGCCGGCCGCGCTCTCGCTGCAGCTCGGCATCGGCGACGGCACCTACACGGAGGTGGCCAAGGGCGAGATCAAGGAAGGCCAGCAGGTGATCGTCGGCGTGATGGCCCCGGGCGACCGCCCGCAGCAGCAGCAAGGCGCCCCGCGGCTCCGGCTCTGAGATGCCCGACGCCCTCATCGCGACCGAGAATCTCGTGAAGGACTATCACCTCGGCACGCGGCGCATCCACGCGCTCCGGAACGTCTCGGTCGCGATCCAGCCGGGCGAGTTCGTGGCGGTGATGGGGCCGTCCGGCTCCGGCAAGTCCACCTTCATGAACCTGCTCGGCTGCCTCGACACCCCGACTGCCGGCCAGTACCGCCTCGACGGTCTCGACGTCTCCCACATGGGGCGCGACCGGCTCGCCCGGGTGCGCAACGAGAAGATCGGCTTCGTGTTCCAGACCTTCAACCTGCTCCCGCGCACCTCCGCGCTCGAAAACGTGGAGCTGCCCCTGCTCTACAGCGCGATCCAGGCCCGCGACCGGCAGGCCCGCGCCCGCGCCAAGATCGCCGCGGTGGGCCTCTCGGAGCGGGAGCACCATCACCCGGCCCAGCTGTCGGGCGGGCAGCAGCAGCGGGTGGCGATCGCGCGCGCCCTCATCAACGATCCGGTCCTGATCCTGGCCGACGAGCCAACCGGCGCGCTCGACTCGCACACCAGCGTGGAGATCATGGCCCTCTTCCAGGACCTCAATCACGAGGGCATCACGGTGGTGGTGGTGACCCACGAGGCTGACATCGCGCGCTACGCCGGTCGCGTGCTGGGCTTCCGCGACGGGCGGCTGATCCGGGATGAAACGGTCCGCGACCGCCTGGTGGCCCGCGAGCAGCTCGCCACCCTGCCCCGCGGAGACGAGCAGGAGGAAGAGGACCTGGAGCCGGAGGTCGCCTCGCCGTGAACGTCCTCGCGAGCGCGCGCATCGCGGTACGGGCCCTCCGCGTCAACAAGCTGCGGAGCGCGCTCACCATGCTGGGCATCGTCATCGGAGTGGGCGCGGTCATCACCATGGTGGCGGTGGGCGCCGGCGCCCAGGCCCGGGTCGCCGAGCAGATCCAGAGCCTCGGCTCGAACCTCATCATCATCTGGCCCGGCACCGTCAACCTGGGCGGGGTGCGGCTCGGAGCCGGCGCCCAGGCCACCCTGTCCGAGGACGACTCCCTGGCCATCGAGCGCGACATCGCGCTCGTCGAGGTGGTGGCCCCGTCGGTTCGCGGCAACGCCCAGGTCGTGTACTCCAATCTCAACTGGTCCACCACCATCCTGGGCGTGACCCCCGAGTACCTCCCGGCCCGCGACTGGGAGATGAGCTCGGGCCGCGCGCTGACACGGGAAGAGGTGGAGGGCGCGTTCAAGGTCGCGATGGTCGGGCAGACGGTGGCGCAGAATCTGTTCGGCGAAGAGGACCCGCTCGGCCAGGTGATCCGGATCAAGAAGGTCCCCTTCACGATCATCGGGGTCATGGATCGCAAGGGACAGACGACGTGGGGGCAGGACCAGGACGATCAGATCCTGATCCCGCTCTCCACCGCCAAGACCAAGGTCGTGGGCGGCAACCAGGCCAAGGGGCGCGCGGTCGGCACCATCAGCATCAAGGTCCGGGACGCGGGCCTCATGAAGGAGGCGGAGAACGAGATCCGGGAGCTGCTGCGGCAGCGCCACCGCCTCCAGCCCCATCAGGAGGACGACTTCAACCTCCGCAACCTCGCCGAGGTGCTCCAGTCCCAGGAGGCGGCCTCCCGGGTCCTCACGATCCTCCTGGCCGCCATCGCATCGGTCTCGCTGCTGGTGGGCGGCATCGGTATCATGAACATCATGCTGGTCTCGGTGACCGAGCGGACGCGGGAGATCGGCCTGCGCATGGCGGTGGGCGCGCGCGGCAAGGACATCCTCACCCAGTTCCTGGTGGAGGCGGTGACCCTGTCCCTGATCGGGGGGGTCATCGGCGTCGGGGCGGGCCTGCTCGGCTCCTACGCGATCGCCTACTTCGCGGAGTGGCGCACCCTGCTGCAGTTCGACGCGATCCTGCTCGCCTTCGGCTTCTCGGCCGCGGTCGGCATCTTCTTCGGGTTCTACCCGGCCCGCAAGGCAGCCGGGCTCAATCCGATCGACGCCCTCCGGTACGAATGATCCGCCGCGCCCTGCTCGCCGCGGTGGGGAGCCTGCTCCTCCTGACGCTCGCTCCGGCCGCCCGGTCCCAGACCTTCACGCCGCAGTCCTCGTCGCGCCTGGCGGTGAGCTTCACCACCGAGCGCGTGGGCAGCGGGCGCGTCCTGGTCTACGGGGAGGTGCGGAACGGCACCAACCAGTCCTGTGAGCGCGTCGTCGTGGGCGTGGAAGGGCTCGACGAGAACGGCCGGACGGTCAGCCGCGGCCGCGCCTACGTCTTTGGCGTGGTGCCGTCGCGCGGCTCCTCGAGCTTCGAGGTCCGCATGTCGTCGCCCGGGTCCGAGCGCCGCTTCCGCGTGGAGATCGAGTCCTTCCAGTTCGTCTCGTCCGGGAACTGACCTGCCCGGATGTGAAGAAGCGGAAATCCCGCCGCCCCGCCCGTCCCCGTCGCCGGATCCGCTCCCGCGCCCGTCGGCGCCGCGCGGTTCCCGCTCCCCCTGCCCCGCCGATCGCGGTGGCCCCGGCGGCCGCGGTCTCCGCGGCCGGCCTGGTCGAGCAGCGCGGCCTGCCCATCGTGGCCGAGCTGGCCCGCGTGGCGCGAGGCCTCGGTGCGCCGCGGGCCAAGCTCGAAGGGGCGATGGAGATCCTCTTCGGGGCCTACGGGGAGAGCGATCCCGACTTCTCGGGGCTCTTTCTCCAGGGCTGGATGCGGGCGCGCCATGACAAGCAGTTCCGGCTGACGCTCGCGTGGCAGCGCGAGCAGATCCGGCTCTCCCTGGAGGACATCCTGGTCGAAGGCGTCCGCGCCGGCGTCTTCCGGGCCGGGATGGACGCGGGCGCGGTGGCCGCGGTGATCGTGGGCGCCGCCGAGGGCTGCCTGCTCCAGGCCGCCACCGACGGCGGGGCGGTCACCGCCGAGCAGATCGTCCGCACCCTCCTGACGCTGGCAGTTGGGGGGGCCGTCGGGGGAACGGCCCGCGGACCGATCAGCGGGGCTTGAGCTCGATCCGGTAGCCGTCCGGATCCTGGATGTAGAGGGACGGCCCGGAGCCGAAGGCCCCGCGCCGCTGCACCACGTCGCCGTCCACCGTCACCCCGCGCGCCCGGAGCTCGTCGCGAACCCGCGTGAGGTCACCGGAGCGGATCGAGAGGCAGAAGTGGTCCAGCCCGCCGCCCTCCCCGCGCTCACCGGGCAGCAGATCGATCAGGTGCTCGCCGAACCGGAGCTGCACCAGGGAGATCGGCTTGTTCACGTGGTCGAGCGTGCAGCCGAGCACGTCGACGTAGAAGCGCTCCGACGCGGCCTGGTCGCGCACGTGGAGCACCAGGTGATCGAGCCCCAGCGGCTCGAAAGCCCGGTTCATCGCCTGAGCCCCACCGCGGCCAGCACGAGCACGCCCGCGAGCATCGCGGTGCCGTTCAACACGCCCGAGAGGCGGTGCAGGCGCGCGAAGGCCAGCGCCTCCGTGGAGACCCCGCCCGGCGCGGACCCGTTCTGCCGCAGCGCTTCGCGGGCCGCGTGCGCGGCCGGCAGCACGACGAGCCAGGCGTAGAGCGTGGCGGCCAACATCACCGCGACCAGCAGGGGCGGCAGCCCATCCCAGGGCCGGCGAGGGCCGAGCACGAGCCGGAAGCCGAGACCGGCCAGCGCGAGCGCGCCCAGGACCGCGCCCACCGCGTAGTAGCGCGGGAAGACCGCGCTCACGAACCGCCCGGCCGCCTCGCGGTCGAGCGTGGAGAACGCGGCGGGCGCCACCACGCCGGCGAAGAACGCCATGACGCCGAGCCAGACCAGCACCGCCGCGGCGGGCACGAGTCTCATCGCGCCCTACCATACCGGCGGCGCGGCGGCATCGCAACCGGCCGCGGGGCGGGGCCGCCGGTGGATCGCGGGCGCGGTTGACAGGCGCGCGCGAGGCCTCTAGCATCGGGCGCGATGCGCGCGGCCGCGGTGATCGTGATGCTCCTGAGCGCGGCGGGGGCCGCGGGCGCCCAGTCTTTGCTCGCCGCCGAGGTTCGAGGCCTCACCGGCCGGTACCACGAGAACCCTCCGCGCATCGACGCGCTCAGACCGCTGATGGCGCAGGCCGCGCAGGCCGACCCGAGCGTGGACAACCTGCTGGCCCTCGCCCAGATCGCGTTCCTCTACGGCGACGTGCGCGCCCAGGGCACGGAAGAGAAGCTCGACGCCTACGAGCAGGGCCGCCAGGCGGCCAGGCGGGCCGCCGAGATCGCGCCCCGGAACGCCCGGGCGCACTTCTGGTACGCCACCAACGCGGGACGGTGGGGCCAGACCAAGGGCGTGCTGCGCTCGCTCTTCCTGCTGCCCGAGGTCAAGCGCGGCATGGAGACCGCGCTCGAGCTGGACCCGCGGTTCCCGCCCGCCTACGTGCTCGCGGGCACCGTCTACTACGAAGTGCCCGGCCTCTTCGGCGGCGACCTGGAGCGATCCGAGCGGCTCTTTCGGGCGGGCCTCGAGGTGGACGGCCGCTTCACCGGCCTACGCGTCGGCCTGGCCCGCACCCTGATCAAGCGCGGGCGCGTCCCGGAGGCGCGGCGGGAGCTGCAGGCGGTGCTGGACGAGAAGACCCCGTCCAACCCGGCGGACTGGACGCTGAAGGATTCCCCCGAGGCCCGCCGGCTCCTCGCCGACCTCCCGGCCCGCCCGTGAGCATCGGCCACACCATCCGGCGGCTGCGGCGCGAGGCGCCGGGATGGCGCGTCACCGCGCTCGCCGAGGTCGCGGCCCAGTGGCACGATCCCTTCCGGGTCCTCGTCGCCTGCCTGCTCTCGCTCCGGACCAAGGACCAGACCACCGGCCCGGCGGCGGCGCGGCTCTTCGCGCTCGCCGACACGCCCGACGGCATCCGCCGCCTCACCCCGCGCGCGATCGAGCGCGCCATCTACCCGGTCGGCTTCTACCGGACGAAGGCGCGCGTGCTCCGCGAGATCAGCCGCGATCTGCTCGCGCGCTTCGGGGGCGCGGTGCCCGACGACATCGACGCGCTGCTCACGCTGAAGGGCGTGGGCCGCAAGACCGCGAACCTGGTGGTGACCCAGGGCTTCAACAAGCCGGGCATCTGCGTGGACGTGCACGTGCACCGGATCTCGAACCGCTGGGGCTACGTCAAGACGCGCACCCCGGAGGAGACCGAGATGGCGCTCCGCCGCACCCTGCCCCGCCGCTACTGGATCGGCTACAACGATCTGCTCGTGTCGTTCGGCCAGAACGTCTGCCTGCCCGTCTCGCCTCGGTGCTCGGAGTGCCCGATCCGGGCGGGCTGCCCCCGCAAGGGCGTGGGCCACTCCCGCTAGCGCGACCCCGGAAGGCCGGGCGGCGAGAAAGGTCCAGCTGCGAGGCGGCGCCCGAAGGCCGCGCGCGAGGCGTAGTCTCTCTACGTTGAGCGCGCCGGCCGAGGGCGCCAACGAAGCAGATGGGCCTTTATCGTCGCCCGGCCCGCAGGCTCCGGAGGAGGGCGAGGGCCTCGCGATCCGCGCGCGGCTCCGGATCCTTCGGCGTCTCGAGCGCCATGGGGACCCGGGCGAAGCGCCGGTCGTTCATGAGCCGCCGGAAGGTCTCCGCGCCCAGGTGACCGCGTCCGATCTTCTCGTGCCGGTCGAGGCCGGAGCCGAGCGGCTGGCGCGCGTCGTTGAGGTGGAACGCGCGCACGCGCCTCGCGCCGAGCAGCCGGACGCCGCGCCCCATCGCGTCGCGGTAGCCGTCGGCGGTGCGGATGTCGTAGCCCGCCGCGAAGAGGTGGCAGGTGTCGAGGCAGATGCCCACCCGGGCCGGCTCGGCCACCGCGGCCAGGATGGCGGCGAGCTCCTCGAACGACCGGCCGATGCTGGACCCGCCGCCCGCGGTGTTCTCGAGCACCACCCGCACCCGGTAGCCGCGCGTCCGCTCGTGCAGCCGGTCGATGGCGCGGGCGATGCGCCGGATACCCTCCTCCAGTCCGGTCTCGCGATGGGAGCCCGGGTGGATCACCACGAACGGCAGCCCGAGCGCCTCGGCCCGCTCCAGCTCGTCCTGGAAGACGTCCACCGCGCGGCGCCACTCCGCGGGCGCCGGGGTCGCCAGGTTGATCAGGTAGTTGGCGTGGGCGAAGACCACCCGGATCCCGCTCGCCTTCCAGGCGGCGCGGAACTCGCGGACCTCGCTGTCGGCGTACGGGCGGGCCGTCCACTGCCGCTGATTCTTGAGGAAGATCTGCACCACCGAGCAGCCGACCTCCAGGCCCCGCTCCACCGCGCGGGCGAGGCCCCCCGCGATGGACATGTGGGCGCCGAGGAGGTCAGGCATCGAGCTGCCGGGCGACGTCCAGGAGCTCGCGCTCGAGCCGGCGGAGCCGCCCGCTCAGCGCGGGACTCCGGCGCTTCTGGCGCAGGAGGCCGCCCTCGATCAGGGAGAGGAACGCGTGCGAGATCTCCTCGGCGCCCCAGCGGCCGGCCGGGTTGTACCACTTGTGGACCCAGTTGACCATGCCGAGGACGCCGAAGACCACCAGCCGCGGCGCCACGTCCCGGAAGACGCCGGCGCGCACCCCTTCCAGCACGATGCGCTCGACCCCCTTGTCGTAGCGATCCTTCTGGGCGGCCAGCGAGCGCGCGAACCGCGGAGGCAGGTTCGCCTCCTCGCCGAAGAACACGGTCAGGAACGACCGGTTGGCGATGACGAACCGCACGTGCTGCCGCACCACGCGGCGCAGCTTCTCGGCGGGATCCAGGCGGGAGCCCAGCACCAGGCTGAGATCCCGGGTGAAGGCCTCGATGGTCTCGCGCGAGATGGCGGCGAGCATCTCATCCTTGGCCCGGAAGTGGGTGTAGAGCGAGGCCTTCGACATCCCGAGGCGGGCCGCGATGTGCTCGACGGTGGAGGCCTGGTAGCCGCGCTCCCGGAAGAGGTCCGCGGCGGCGCGCAGGATCTGGGCGCGGGCCGCCTTGCGCTTGGCGTTCACCGGGCCAGTCTACTTGACCGGGGCCCGGACCTCGTGATAAAACTGGTGAGTCTAGAAATAGTACTCCCCGGTTTTCAAGGAGGCTCTCCCATGGCCGATCTCAAGACGGAACGCCGCGTGATCCCCGGCCGCATCGACACCGTGTTCGAGTTCGACTACTCGGTCCAGGCCGAGGACATGCGGAGCCTCTACGAGAAGGCCAAGCGCGACCAGTGGAACGCGAGCCGCGACATCGCGTGGGACACTTCGGAGCCCTCGGACGGCCGCGTGCTCTCCGACGAGCTGGTGGACATCCACGGGAGCCGGATCTGGACGAGCCTCTCCGAGAAGGACCGGGTGGACCTGAACCGGCGCATCGCGGCCTGGCGGCTCTCGGTGCTCGTCTACGGCGAGCAGGGGGCGATGCTCGCGTGCAGCCAGATGGTCAACATCGTCCAGGGCACCGACGAGAAGTTCTTCCAGGCCACCCAGGTCATGGACGAGGCCCGCCACAACGAGGTCCTGGAGCGCTACATCCAGACCCGGCTCGGCGGCCTCCACTACCCGATGCCGGACAACGAGCGCGTGCTCTTCGACGCGATCCTCACCGACCCCCGCTGGTACATCAAGACCATCGCGCTCCAGCTCGTGGCCGAGACCTTCGCGGTCGCCATCTTCAAGATGATGGGCGAGGCGGCCGCCGATCCCCTCCTCCGCCAGGTGTGCACCCGCATCCTGCAGGACGAGTCGCGCCACATGGGCTTCGGGATGCTGGCCCTGCCCGACATCGTCCGCGAGGCGAGCGACACGGAGCGCCGGGAGATGGAGGACTTCACCTGTCTCGCGCTCGAGAAGGTGCTGACCGGCTTCTTCCCGCTCGAGGCCTATCGCGACGTCGGCTTCTCGCGCGCCCAGATCGAGGAAGTGAAGGTCTACCGGCGCGACGTGGCGGCCCGGAACGACTACGCGGTCTACCGGAAGTTCTTCAAGCGCGACATGCACACCTCGATGGTGAACAACCTCGCGCGGATCGGCCTGCTGACCGAGCGGGTGCGGCCCCGCCTCTCCGCGCTCGGGATCGAGCTGCCCGCCCCGGCCGCCTAGCCGGCCGCGAAGAGCTCGCGCAGGCGGCGGTCGCGATGGTCGAAGAGCCGGCGGATCTGCCCGCCGGCCCCCAGCGCGTGCACGAGCCGGCCCAGCGGCCCCAGCGGCAGCCGGTAGGTCACCCGGTCATCCACCCAGGTCCCGCCCTCGCCCGCCTCGCCCTCCGTGAAGCGGTGGCGATGCTCCCAGCGCGCGAACGGCCCGAGGACCTGCGCGTCCACGAAGCGGAACGGCGGGTCGAACTCGCGGACGATCACGCGCCAGCGCCCGGGTAGCGCGGCCGCCCGGAAGTCGAGGACGGCGCCCGCGGACAGCCGGGCGGGCGGCGGGGTGAGCCAGCGCGGCCGCGCCCACGCGGGCTGGATCCGCTCGAGATTGCGCGGATCCGCGAAGAGCTCGAACACCACGGCGCGTGGACGCGGAATCCACACGCGGCGCTCGAGGATGTAGTCCGCCATGGGGGCCGCGCTATCATAGGCGGGTGCCCGATCCCGGTCAAACGCGGGCGTACCTCGCCCTCACCCTCATCTCCACGCTCTGGGGCTCGTATCCCGCGTTCGCCAAGCTCGCTCTCGCCCACTTCCCGCCCTACGTGCTGGTCTCGCTGCGCTGCACGCTCGCCTCCGCGTTCCTCACCGTGATGCTCTTCCGCCGAGGCTGGGAGGAGTTCCGCGAGCTGCGCGCATCCGACCTCCGCACCTTCGCGTTCCTGGGCTTCGCCGGGCTCTTCGTCTCCACCGGCGGCACCTATCTCGGGATCGCGCTCAGCACCGCGGCCAACGCGGCGATCCTGCAGGCGGCCACCCCGGTGATGGTGGCCCTCGGCGCGCGGTTCTATCTCAAGGAGCGGCTGCGACGCCGGCAGTGGGCGGGCGTGGCCGCCTCCGTGGCCGGCGTCCTGCTCGTCATCACGCGCGGGAGCTCGCGGGCGATCGCCAATCTCGAGATCATGCCCGGCGACTTCATCTTGTTGATCTCGCAGGCCGGCTGGAGCGCCTACACGATCCACGGCAAGCAGGTGCTCGCGGTGCACTCCCCGGTGGTCGCCACCACCGCCTCCTACATCCTGGGCTCGGCCATGCTGCTGCCGATGACGCTGGTGGCCGCGCCGTTCTTCCCCCGGCCGGACTTCACCTCGCAGGTCGCGTGGGGCGTCGTGCTCTACCAGGCCTTCCTCGGGGCGATCGCCCACGTGTGGTGGTACGAGGGGGTCAAGGCGGTGGGGCCGAGCCGCGCCGCGATCTTCATGAACCTGCAGCCGGTGGTGGGCGTGGTGCTCGCGTGGGCGATGCTGCACGAGGCGGTCGAGTGGCCGGAGATCGTGGGCGGCGCCCTCGTGCTGCTCGGCGTCGCCCTCACCACCCAGGCCCCGCTTTCGCCTAGGGCAGCTTCTTGACCTCCGCGAGCATCTTGTCGGGATCCGGGAGCTCGCCGCGGCCGTGCCGCTCGACGAAGCGGATGATGCCCTGCTTGTCGATCACGAAGGTGGCCCGTACGTTCGCGTTCCACTCCGGCCAGTAGACGCCGTAGGCGCGACTGGCCGTGCGGTGAATGTCGGAGAGCAGCGGGTAGTTCGAGATGCCGACCGACTTGGCCCACGCCTCGTGGCTGAAGGGGCTATCCGAGCTGATACCCAGTACCTGGGTCTGCGCCGCCTCGAAGTCCTTGATGCGACGATCGAAGGCGGGCATGCAGGTGGATCAGCCGGGGGTCCAGTCGAGCGGGTAGAAGAGCAGCACGACGTCCTTCCCCCGGAAGCTCTTGAGGCTCACGTCCCGGAGCCCGATGGTCTTCAGCGTGAAGTCCGGCGCGGGATCGCCTACGCCCGGAGCCTTGTCATCGCTCATCGCCTCATCCCTCCTTCGCCCGCCGCAGGCGCGGCCGGGGACCGAACGTGGCTCGCGCCGATGGCCGGGCGCCGCCGGCCTCCGCCGCCCCGCGGGCCCGCGAGGGGCGCACCGGCATCGGCGGCTTGCGCCGGCCCGGCCAGAGCTCGAGCCGGCGCGCCTCGAGCGGCGCGTCCCCCTGACCGAGGAATCCCGCCGCGGTCACCACGCGCCCGGTCTCCCACAGTCGCCGGAAGCGCTCCGGGTACGCCGCATCGCGCAGCGCGTAGTGATCGAAGATGACGCGGCACCCGGTCTGATCGATGATCCGCAGGAGCTGGTCGATCCCCCGGTCGATGAGGTCGGAGCCCAGCTGGGACTCCAGGTACGCCGGCGGCCCGGAGAGGTAGAGCAGCGTGGGGCGCTGGCGCGCCAGGTAGGCGGCGGCCACCGGGGAGAGCGGCCCCTGCACGTCCGAAGCGTGGACGAAGCGGGTGCCCTCGCGCCGGTCCTCGATCGTGAGCGCCACCACGTAGCCCAGCGGGGTCCCGTCGGCGCCGTGACCGAGCGGGGGCGAGGCCTGGAGCACCGCGTCCACCGTCTCGAGCCGGCGCCCTTCCGCGGCCAGCGGCTCCGCGTGCCCCTTCAGGGCGCGCCACAGCGTGGCCGCGCGCTGGGCCTGTCGGCCCTCGATGTGCCGGGTCGCGTCCTTGGCCCAGAGCTGCCGCCCCGCGTAGAAGGCGGGATCGTGGCGGAAGTGGTCCTCGTGGTAGTGGCTCACGAAGATCACGGAGGCCCGCGTCGCGTACGCCGAGATGCGATCGTTGGCGCGCCGCAGCGCCTCCCACTCCTCCTCCCCCGGACCCAAATTGAAGCGGTTGGGCGCCAGCGTCGCGCCCGGGTCGATCAGCACCCGCGTCTCCCCGCACTCCACGTACGTCGCCATCGACCGGACACCCAGCGACTCCGCCGCCAAGGGCGTGATCTTCATGCGCGCACGGCAAAGCTCGGAACGGTTGTCCGCCATTGGGGGAGTGCGGGGGCCATGTCTGGGCCCCCGCAGATGAATAGGACGTTCAAATGCACCGGCCGCCGTCGACCGGGAAGACGCTGCCCGTGATCATCGCGGCATCGTCGGAGGCCAGGAAGAGGGCGGCGGCGGCCAGGTCCTCCGGCTTGTTGAGCCGTCCGAGCGGCACGGTGCCGCGGTAGCGGGTCATGCCCTCCTCGTCCACCTGCTTCTTGCCCATGAAGGTGGCGAGCATCGGGGTCTCGGTGGCCACCGGGGCGATCGCGACCACGCGCGCCCCGAAGGCGGCGAACTCGAGCGCCAGGCTCGCGGCCATGGTGTGCACCGCGCCCTTGGTGATGAGCAGCACGCCACCCTTCTGATTCCGGAACACCGGCATGAGGTGCTTGGCGGCCAGGAACACGCCCTTCACGTTGACCGCCATGATCTGGTCGAACACCGCCTCGTCCACGTTCTCGACGGGCGTCGGGAACTGGGGCACGCCCGCGTTGGCGTAGAAGACGTCGAGCCGACCCCAGCGCGCCACCGCCTGCTGGATCGCCGCCTGATTGTCCACCGACTTCGAAACGTCGGCCCGGATCGCCAGCGCTTGGCCCCCGCTCTTCTCGATCTGCTCGGCGGTCGCCTTCGCCGCGTCTTCCCGGAGGTCCACGACCGCCACCCGCGCGCCTTCGCGCGCGAAGAGCACCGCGGTCGCCTGTCCGATGCCCGAGCCCGCGCCCGTGATCAGGGCTACCTTGTCCTTGAGTCTCATGGCTGCGCTCCTTTCGATTCGCTCCGAGCTTCCTTGAGATCCACGACCTGTCCGCCCGTCGCCCGCACCAGCTCGGCGGGCGTGATCGGGAACACGCACTCCGGCAGGCCCGCCGCCGCGTACACGAGCTCGTAGCCGAGCAGGTCCCGGTCAACGTAGACCGCCTGGCCTGCTTCACGGTGTCCGGATCGGCCCGTCGGATCTTCCCGCCCGCGAGATCGCCGAGCCGCCGCTCGTCCACCCGGTTCGCCCCGGAGGCCACCACCAGGAGCGGGCGCCCGTCCGCGGTGAAGACGAGTGACTTCACGATCTGCCCGACGGTGACTCCCAGCGCGTCGGCGGCCTGCTGCGAGGTCCGCGCGTGGACGTCGAGCTCGATCACCTGCCGCGGGAGCCCGTGCTCGGTGATGGCCGCCTGCACCTTCTGAACCGCCGGCTTCATCGCCCCTAGAGCGCCAGCTCGGCCATCAGCTCGAGCGCCTCCGCCTGCACCGCGCCGCAGATCAGCGTGGTGATCCCGGAGTTCTTCCAGCGAGGCAGCCGCTCCCGGATCCGCTCCTTCGGACCGCAGAGCGCGACCTCGTCCACCAGCGCGTCGGGCACCGCGGCCGCCGCTTCGTCCTTCTTGCCGCCCAGGTAGAGGTCCTGGATGCGCTTGGCCTCGCCCTCGTACCCGTACCGCGTCACCAGCTCGTTGTAGAAGTTCTTGCCGCGGGCGCCCATGCCGCCCACGTAGAGCGCGAGCCGCGGCTTCACCATCGCCCGGCAGGCCGCCGCGTCGGGGCCCAGCACGATCGGCACCGTGGGGGCGATGTCGAACCTCGCGAGCGACTTCCCGCCGCCCGCCGCCTTGAAGCCGGCCTCGAGGCTCGGGGTGAAGACCGCCATGCGCTCCGGCGAGAAGAACACGGGCAGGAGCCCGTCGGCGATCTCGGCGGCCAGCGCCACGTTCCTCGGACCGATCGCGGCGAGGTAGATCGGGATGTCGGCGCGGCCGTGCAGAATGGACTTGAGCGGCTTGCCGAGCCCGGTGGCGTCGGGGCCCGCGTACGGGATCTGGTAGTACTCGCCCTTGTGCTCGACCGGCCGCTCGCGCCGCCAGACCATCCGGACGATCTCCACGTATTCCCGCGTCTTGGCCAGCGGCTTACCGAAGGCCACCCCGTGCCAGCCCTCCACGACCTGGGGCCCCGACACGCCCAGGCCCAGGATGAAACGGCCGCCCGAGAGCTGGTCGATCGTCATCGCGGTGGTCGCGGTGAGCGTCGGGGTGCGCGCCGGGATCTGCATGATCGCGGTGCCCACCTTGATGCGGCTGGTCTGGGCCGCGATCCAGCAGAGCGGCGAGACCGCGTCCGAGCCGTAGGCCTCGGCCGACCACACCGAGTGGAAGCCCAGGCGATCCGCGTGCTGGACCAGCGACAGGTCGATGCCGAGCTGCGAGCGCGAGTAGCCGATGTTCAGTCCGAGCCGCATGGTGTCCTCCGATCAGAGCCGCTCGAGCGCCGCGATGGACAGCCGGCGGGTGCGCCCAGGCCCCGCCCACCGGTGCTGCTGGAGCCGGATCCGTCCCCTCCGGACCGGCACGCCTTCCTGCTCGAGCAGGAGCCGCTGCGTCAGCATGCCCCCGACATTGCGCCGCAGGCTGATCCCGCCCTGGGCGTTGACGACCCGATGCCACGGCAGGTGCGCGGGTGCGTGCTTCATCGCCTGCCCCACCGCGCGCGCCGCCCGCGGATACCCCAGGAGCGCCGCGATCTGGCCGTACGTCGCCACCTGCCCCTTCGGGATCCGCCCCACCAGCCGGTACACCGCCGAGTGAAACACCTTCATGCCCGCCCCAGGCCGAACTGGAGCTCGTAGAGCCGCGAGTAGAGCCCGCCCTGCGCGAGCAGCTCCGCGTGCGCGCCCGCCTCCCGGATCTCCCCGCGGTGCAGCACCAGGATGCGATCCGCCCGCTGGATCGTGGACAACCGGTGCGCGATCACGAGGCTCGTGCGTCCCTCCAGCAGTCGCGCGAGACCGACTCGCACCAGCGCTTCCGATTCCGGATCGATGCTGGAGGTCGCCTCGTCCAGCGCGAGAACTCGTGGATTATAGATGATGGCGCGGGCGATGGCCAGCAGCTGACGCTGTCCCTGCGAGAGATTGACGCCGCGCTCGCGCAGCTCCTCGCCGAGCCCGTTCGGCAGCGCGGCCACGAAGCGCTCCGCGTTCGCGGCCTCGAGCGCCCGCTCGATCACCGGCCGCTCCGCGGCGCCGTCGCCGGCCAGGCGCAGGTTGTCCTCCACCGTGCCCGCGAAGAGGAACACCTCCTGCGGCACCAGTCCCACGTGGCGGCGCAGGGTCTGGAGGTCCCACTCGCGCACGTCCACCCCGTCCACCAGCACCCGGCCGCGCGTCACGTCATGGGCGCGAATCATGAGGCGGGCGATCGTCGTCTTGCCCTCGCCGGTGGGGCCGACCAGCGCCACCCGCTCGCCCGGGGCCAGCGTGAACGAGCAATCGCGCAGCACCCACTGCTCGTCCTCGTACGCGAACCACACGTCCTTGAATTCCACGGCGGGAGCGGACGACGCGTGCGGCCGCGCCGCCGCCGGCGCCGGGGAGACGATGGAGGGGTGCGTGTCGAGCAGGGCGAAGATCCGCTCGGCCGAGACCGTGGCCGCCTGCATGACCGTGTACTTGGCGCCTAGGTCCCGGATGGGGAGAAAGAAGCGGCCGGTGTACTCGAGGAAGGCCACGAGGCCGCCGAAGGTGAGCGCCCCGGTCACCACCTGCCCGCCCCCGTACCAGAGCAGCAGGGCCACCGCCGCGGAGCCCAGGGCCTCCACCGTCGCGTAGAGGGAGGCGTCGTAGAACGTCGAGCGAAACTGCCCCGCGCGCAGGGCGCCGGAGAGCTGGGCGAAGGTCTCCCGCTCCCGGGCCTCCCGCGCGAAGAGCTGGATCACGCTCATGCCCTGGAGCGACTCCTGGAGGAAGGCGTTCATCCGGGCCAGGCGGGTGCGGACCACCCGGTAGCTCTCCCGCGCCCGTACGCGGAAGTAGGCCGCGGCCAGGACCAGCACCGGCACCAGCGCGAAGGTGACGAGGGCCAGCTTCCAGTTCATCCCGAGCATGATCACGACGACGCCGGTGAGCACGACCACGTCCCCCAGGAGCGCCACGATCCCGCTGGTGAACAGCTCCTGGATCGCTTCCCCGTCGTTCAGGACGCGGGTCATCAGCCGCCCGACCGGGCTCCGGTCGTAGAAGCGCGCATCCTGGCGCTGGAGGTGCGCGAACAGCGCGGCGCGCAGGTCGTGGATCACGCGCTGGCCGGTGAGCTGGGTGAGATAGGCCTGGGCCGCCCGCAGCCCGTAGAGCGCGAGGAGGACCAGCAAGAAGAGCGCCGCGACACCTCCGAGGCCCGACCAGTCGCGCCGGAGGATGTGGTCGTCGATCGCGATCTTGATGAGGTAGGGCTGCGTCAGCTCGAGCAGGGCCACCGCCGGGAAGAGCGCGCCGGTCGCGAGCACGAGGCGGAGGTGCGGCCGCGTGAACGCCCAGAGCCGCCGCATCAGGCGCGCGTCGTACGCCTTGCCGAGGACCTCGTCTTCGTGCTCGGGCTCACGCATTGGCCAGCTCGCTGTCCAGATGCGGGGGCCCAGAAATGGCCCCCGCACTCCCCCATTCTCGCGCCTCAGCTCGCCGTCCGGCTCGCTGCGCACCCCTCAACCGCCAACGGTCACGCATTGGCGAGCTCGCTGTCCAGCTGCGGGGGCCCAGAAATGGCCCCCGCGTCACGCATTGGCGAGCTCGTCCTCCAACTGCTGGACGCGCCAGAGGCGGGCGTAGAGGCCCCCGGCGGCCAGGAGGTCCGCGTGGCGGCCCTGCTCGACCACGCGCCCCTCGTCGAGCACCACGATCGCGTCGGCCTCGGCGGCCGCCTTGAGCCGATGGGTCATGAGCAGCGTGGTGCGGCCGCTCGCCGCCCCCCGCAGCGCGCGCGTGATCTCCCACTCCTTGGCCGCGTCCACCGAGGCCAGCACGTCGTCCAGGACGAGGAACGGCGGATCGGCCACGAGCGCGCGGGCCAGCGCCACGCGCTGCCGCTGGCCGCCCGAGAGCGTGAGGCCGCGCTCGCCGACCACGGTGTCCCAGCCGCGCGGCAGCGCGCCCAGATCGTCCGCCAGGCCCGCGGTGCGGGCCACCGCCTCCAGGCGCTCCGGGCCCGCGGTCTCGTCGGCCAGCCGCACGTTGTCGCGGAGCGGGCGCGAAAAGAGAAAGGACTCCTGCGGTACGTAGCCCACCGACCGCCGCAGCCGGCCGAGGGGCAGATCGAGCACGTCGCGGCCCCCGACCCACACCGTGCCGCGCGGCGGCTCGTAGAGCCGGCACAGCAGCGTGCCCAGTGTGGACTTGCCGCTGCCCGTCGGCCCGACCACGGCGACCACGGCGCCCGCCGGCACCGTGAACGACACGTCGCGCAGCACCGGCCCCCGGGTGTCGTAGACGAAGGTCAACCCCCTGAACTCGATCGCACCACCAGCCAGAAGCCCCGGGTTGTCCGCGGAATGGGGGAGTGCGGGGGCCATGTCTGGGCCCCCGCATTGAATGAAGAGGGCGTCAGACGAACCACCCAAACCATCATGCGGGACGCTCGTTTCATGCGGGGCACCCAGGACACCCTCGTCCAGCACCTCCGTCACCCGCGACATGGCGGCCAGGCCGCGCTGGATGCTGGCCAGCGTCCAGCCCAGGGCGATGGTGGGCCAGGCGAGCTGGGTCAAGTAGCCGTTGAAGGCCACGAAGGCCCCGAGCGAGATCCGGCCGTCCACCACCGCCTTGCCGCCGAGCCACATCACGATCAGCACCCCCACGCCCGAGACCAGCCCCATCAGCGGCCAGGAGACCGACTGGATGCGCGCCAGGGCCATGTTCCGCGTGAGGTACTCGGTGTTGAGGCGCTCGAACTCGGCCACCTCGCGCGCCTCCATGGTGTAGGCGCGCACGACCGCCATGCCGGTCAGGTTCTCCTGGACCTTCGCGGAGAGGGCTCCCAGCTGCTCCTGAACCGCGGTGGAGCGCACCTCCGCGTCGTGCTGGAACCGCTTGGCGATGATCACCAGCGCGGGGAACGGCGCCATCGCGAACAGGGTGAGCCACGGGTCGATGAGCCACATGGCGATCAGCGCGCCCCCGAAGGCGAGCGTGGTGCCGATGAGCATCACGGTCCCGAACCCGGCCAGCGCCCGCAAGGTCGAGATGTCGTTGGACACGCGCGACATCAGGTCGCCGGTCCGGTGCCGCTGGTAGAACGCGGGGGGCAGGGACAGGAGCCGCGCGTAGAGATCGGCGCGGATGTCGTGCTCCACCCACTGGCCGGCGCCCAGCATGGCGAAGCGCGAGCCCAGCCGCGCCGCTCCGTGCGCCGCGGCGAGGGCCAGGATCAGGAGGACAAAGGGACCGATCCGGGCGTCGACGCCGTCACGCTCGAGCGCGTCCACCGCGCTCTTCACCGTCCACGGGATGCTCAGCGAGAACGCGGTGGCGAGCAGCAGACAGGCGGCGCCCCCGAGGTAGCGGAGGCGATAGCGATCCAGATACGGGAGGAGACGTCTGAGCGACGACACCGAGTCAGTATAGACCAGCCCCGCGGCGGCGCCAGCCCGGGGATCGTCGCGTCGGCCAACCGAGCGCTGCGTCAGTGAGCCGCGCTCGGACTCGGCAGCGCCGCCCCGACCAGCTGGGGCGGCCGGAACGTGAGCGCGATGGCCACCGCGCCGAGACCGATCGCCGAGGAGCCGATGAACATCCACGCGTAGCTCCCGACCGCGTCGTAGGCCCAGCCGCCGAGCCAGGGTCCCAGCGCCATGCCCAGGGTCGCCGCGAGGGAGACCGCCCCGAACGCGCTCCCCATGATCCGCTCGCCGAAGTACTCGCGCACGACGATCGCGTAGAGCGGCATCACGCCGCCGTAGGCGAAGCCGAACACGGCGGCGAGGGCATAGAAGCTCGCCAGGCCTCCGGTGAACAGGTACAGGCTGATCGCGACCGCCTGCAGCACGAGGCCGGCCACGAGCGTCCGCTTGGCCCCGATCCGGTCCGCGAAGATCCCGCAGCCGATCTTCCCGGTCAGCGACGCCAGGCCGGCCGCGCTCAGCACCGTGGCCGCGGCCATCGCGGGCACCCCGCGGTCGATCGCGTGGGTCACCATGTGAAAGATGGGCCCGGAGTGGGCCGCACAGCACGCGAAGTGGGTGAGCGCGACCGCGGCGAACTGGGGGGTGCGGACCACCTGTCCGATTGTGAGGCCCGGGGCGGCGGCGGCGCGAGCCGCGGCGGTGGCGGTGGACCCCGGCGGGTTGCGCACGAAGAGGGCGGCGGGAATGACCACCAGCCACACCAGGTCACCGATGACCCACATCGCGGTGCGCCAGTCGTAGCTCGTGATCAGCCAGCGCGACAGGGGCGCCATCACCGTCGAGCCGACGCTAAGCCCGGCCGCGACGAGGGACACCGCGAGGCTGCGATTCTCGGTGAACCAGCGGGTCGTCGTCGAGATCAGGGGCGCGTAGAAGCTCCCCGCGGCCACCCCGACGATGACCCCGTAGAGGAGCTGGAACTGCAGGAGCGTGGTCGCCTGGCTCGCCAGCACCATCCCGACACCCAGCAGGGCCCCGCCGCTCAGGACGACCGCGCGGGTGCCGTACCGGTCGGAGAGCGAGCCCCACATGAACGCGCCGACGCCCATGCAGAGGAAGTTGAGCAGCGCGGCCCCGGCGACCCCGGTGCGGGACCACCCCATCGCCTCGACGATGGGCTGCAGGAAGATGCTGAGCGTCAGCATCGCGCCAAACCCGACACAGGTGATGACGATCCCCACTGCGACGATGACCCAGCCGTAGAACAGCGGCATGTTCCCTTCCCTCCTCCTCAGTGGTGGACCGTCTCCCAGACGCCCGCTCTGCCAATCAGTCGAACGACGGGGCAGCAAATCGACATCCGGGGTCGGCCGATCTGGAGCCGAGGGCGGGTTACGGGCGAGCGGGGGCCACGGGCGCGCCGTCCCGATACGGGAGCAGCGCGGCGTAGATCGCGAAGACGGTGGGCGCGGACACCTGGTGACGCTCGGCCAGCCGCACCACGTGGCCGTGGAGGGCCTCCAGCTCGAGGCGCTTGCCGTGGGTCAGGTCGTGGTGGAGCGACGAGTACGCGTTCGGGGCCACCGTGTCGAGGAACTTGAACCCCTGCTCCAGCATCGCGTCGTCGAGCTTCACGCCGGCGGCCCGGCCGACCGCGATGATCTCGCTCGCGAGGCGCCGGTAGACTTCCCGTACCTCCGGCAGCGCCCGCAGCACCCCGGCCGGGCACCGGGTCAGCGCGGTCATCCCGGCGTGGGTGGTGAGGAACACGTACTTGTCCCAGAGGGTGCGGGGGACGTCGGCCACGAGCTCGGCCGGGATCGACGCCTTCCGGCACGCGGCGAGCAAGGCCTGGGCGCGCGGCGTCTCCCGCCCGTCCATCTCGCCGAAGGCGAGATGGCCCCCGAACACGTGCGTGATGACGCCCGGCGCCTCGATGGTGGCGAAGACCCGGACCGCGCCGCCCAGCACGTGGCCGGCGCCGAGCACCCGCCCGAGCTTCTCCTCGTTGTCCACCCCGTTCTGGATCGAGAGCACGCCGGTGTCCGGCCCCACCACCGGGCGGATCAGCGCGGCGGCTTCCTCGGTGTCGAACGACTTCACGCAGAACAGGACGAGGTCGGCGGGCGGCAGCCCGTCCAGGCGCTCCACCGCGGGCGCCCGCACCGTCCAGTCCCCCTCGGCCGCCGACTTGATCCGCATCCCGCTCGCACGCAGCGCGGCCAGGTGCGCGCCGCGCGCCACGAAGGTGACGTCCTCTCCCGCCCGCGCCAGCTTGGCGCCGAAGTATCCGCCGGTCCCACCCGATCCCATCACGACGATGCGCATGGCCGCATGCTGCGAGAGGCGCTCCGGGTTGTCAAGCGGCGCCGTGGTATCCTCGACTCTCGTGAGCGATTCCTTCCGCGACGTCGCCGTGGAGGCGGCCCTCCAGGCCGGCGCGTTTCTCCGATCCCGATTCGGCGGGCACCACGACGTCAGCTACAAGGGCAGCCCCACCAATCTGGTCACCGAGATGGACCGGGGCGCCGAGACCATCATCCTCGACGCCATCCAGGCCCGGTTCCCGGGCCACGCCGTCCTCGCCGAGGAGAGCGGCGCGCGGAGCGGGACCGAGCCGCACCGCTGGATCGTGGATCCGCTCGACGGCACCACCAACTACGCGCACGGGCTGCCGATCTACTGTGTATCGATCGCGCTCGAGCTCGACGGCGATCTGGCCGTCGGCGTCCTCTACGATCCGAGCCGCGACGAGTGCTTCGTGGCCGAGCTGGGCCGCGGGGCCACCCTGAACGGCGCGCCCCTGCGGGTCTCCGCGACCCCCACCCTCGGGGAGAGCCTGCTCGGCACGAGCTACCCCAACGATCTGGCCGCGGCCCCGCGCAACAATCTCGCCGAGCACGCCGATCTCATCCAGCGGTGCCGCAGCGTGCGCAGCCTCGGCTCCGCCGCGCTCGGCCTCGCCGCGGTCGCGGCCGGCCGGCTCGACGGCTACTGGGAGCAGCGGCTCGGCGCCTGGGACATCGCGGCGGGTGCGCTGCTGATCCGGGAGGCGGGCGGCACCGTGACCGCGGTGCACGGGGCTCCGCTCGACCTGGCCGCGCCCACCATCGCGGCCTCGAACGGCCTCATCCATTCCGACTTGCTCCAAGCCCTCAAGGAGGTCGCGGCCACCCCATGACCGAGGACACGAAGAACCCGCCGGTGCACGTGAGGACCATCCGCGTCGAGATCGCGCGGGCGGGAGCGCACGAGCTCGAGGTCACCGGGACCCTGGTGGACGAGCGGCCGCACGACAGCCCCCTCTGGTTCGGCGCCGAGCCGCCGCGGGTGATCCACGACATGCGCCTCGGGCTGCGCGTGCGCCATCCCGACCTCATCATCACGGAGGCGCGCAGCGAGATGGCGGCCCATCCCTACACGATCTGCCCGGAGGCGCTTCCCCCGCTCCAGCAGCTCGTCGGGCTCTCGATCTCGCGGGGCTTCACGCGGGAGGTGAACGAGCGCTTCGGCCGGCAGCGCGGCTGCGCCCACTTCACCGCGCTGATCCACGCGATGGCTCCCGCGGTGCGGCAGGGGGCCGGCGTCGCCTTCGCGGATCAGGAGCGGCCCGCGGAGGGCGCGCCCTGGTTCGTCAACACCTGTCAGGCGTGGCGGGAGAACGGCCCCCTGCACCGGCTGATCGAGGCGGGCGACGAGGCGGGGCTGCGCGGGCTCTCCGCGTACCCGCGCGGACCCGAGCCGGTGTCCTAGAGGCCCGGCACCGGATGGCGCCGCCCGGCCAGCACGAGGCTGGACCGGCCGGTCCCCTCGTCGGGCTGCGCGTGCTGGAGGAGCTGGTAGGTCGCGGCCCGGCTCAGCCGTGCGGCGAAGCGGCCCTCCTTCACGCGGCACCGCGGGATGCCCCGCTCGTCCACGCGGAGCGTGTCGAGGGCGACCGGCTCCCGGGTCAGGTCGTTGAGCGTGGCGGTGAGGCCGTCACCCTGCGCCTCGACGCGCTCGACCACGTACGGCGCGTCCTCCACCTCCACCGGAACCCGCGCGGGCCCGATCTGCAGATAGTGGCCGCGCTCGTCCACCCGGAGGTTGTCGCGCAGGTTGGCGATGATGCCGGGATGCGTGACCTCGGCGTCGTCGTGAAACCACACGCCGTCACGATCGATGCGGAGCTTTGGCAGGACCCAGGTCGAGGGATCCGGCGTGGGGCTCATGCGAAGGTCACCGCGCAGAAGGTCACCGCGCCCTGCGGATCCGGCCACTGAGTGTAGCGCACCAGGCGCCCGGGGGCGTCCGGCAGGAGTCGCAGCAGCGTGTAGATCGGCGAGAGACCGCAAATGCGGCGGGCGTCGTGGTCGGCGGCGATCCCCGCGTAGAAACCCCCCGCGTCCACGCCCACCACCGACTCCAGCATGGCGCGATCGTCCCGCTCGACCCGCGCGAGCGACGCCTCGGTGTTCGGCTCGCGATCGCCGAAGCGGGGCCCCACGTGCGCCAGATCCACGCCCGCGACCAGGCAGACCCGTCGCGAGGACGCCGCCATCGTCTCCCGCAGCGCGTCCACGAAGCGCGGGACGCGAGGGTCCGCCTCGGGATTTCCGCCGGTTACCAGGGCCTCGTGCAGGTACGAGGCGAGCACGGGGAGGATGGCGAAGGGCCGGCGGCGGCCCACGATGTGCTGGAGCATGACCGCCTGGAACTCGATCGAGTGCTCCGCGCGATGCGCCGGCTCCGAGGCCAGCAGGTCCTGCCCGGCCCGCCGGTTGAGCGCGTCGTAGAAGTCGCGGTCCACCGGGACGGGCCCGAGCGGCGTGTCGTACGGCTTGAGCGTCACCGCGAACGGATCCCGCATGCCCGCGTGACAGGTCCCCAGCACGACGTAGAGATCCGCGTCCGAGCGCTCGAGGATCTCCCGGTATGCCCACGCGTAGGTCGAGCCCCCGCGATGGAAGTCGATATGCGGGGCGATCAGGGCACGTGTCCGCGCTTGGGGAGCTGAAGCCGAAGGCGAGGCGACCGGATCAGTAATGAAGTCACGGCTGACTGCAGTGCCCGGGCCATCAGCCGCCGAGAAGAAGCCGTCGATCTGCGCCTGTAGCGCCGCCGCCTCCCCCGCGTAGGCGCCGCCCGCGTGAGCGGCGGGACGCACCGGGCTCTGCCGGAAGGCGTCCTCCAGCGCCCGGCGCCGCTTCCGGAAGCGGCCGCTGTCGAGGAACCCGGCGGCATCGAATCGCTGCACGACGTCGGCGATCTGCTCGAGGGTGGGCGCCTTGCCGTGCCGGCGCTCCAGGATCTCCCGGATCTCCTCGACCGAATGCGTGCCGTCGAAGAGCGAGACCAGGTCCAGCAGGGCGGGCGGGAGCACGGCGATCTGATCGGTGAAGCCGGCGGGATCCCGGAGCGCGACGCAGCGCTGGCCTCCCTGCTCGACCGGAAAGGCCTCGAGGGCCCGGAGACGCGGGTTACCGGATGCGGTCACTCGACTTCGAGATAGTTCAGAGCTGAAGCCGCATAAATCTTCGCCGCCTCGACGACTTCCTCGGCCCGGACGAACTCGTCCACCTGGTGGGGGATCAGCCGGTCCCCGGGTCCGCAGGTGACGATCGGGATGCCCAGCTCCATACGGAGGATCGTGCCGTCGGTCGAGCCCGGCACTCCGCCGTACTTCGCGGCCCGGCGGGTCGCCTGCTTGACCCCCCGCACCATCGCCTCCACCAGAACCTCGGAGCGGTCCACCTTGGTGGCCAGCCGGAAGGCGTTGACCGGCTCCCACTCGATCTTGATCCCGGGCTGGGCGGTGGCCGCGTCGCGGCAGATCGCCTCCAGCTCGGCGCGGATGCCGTCGGCGCCGATGCCCGGGGTCAGCCGGATGTCGAACGTGGTCTCGGCCACCGCGGGAATGACGTTCGATTGCGGCACACCCACGCCGGGCGGCGGCCCCTGGATGATCGTCGGGGTCACGGTCGGGGGCTTGAGATAGCGGCTCTTCTCGCAGGCCTTCCGCAGGCGGCGCTCGAGGCCGGGTGCCGCGGCCAGCAGCCGGCCGAGGCCGGCGATCGGGTTCACGCCCGCCTGGGGCATGGCCCCGTGGGCCATCTTGCCGCGCACGCGGAAGCGCGCCCAGACGACGCCGCGCTGCTCGAGGCAGAGCTCGTTCTCCTCGGGCTCGCAGATGATGGCGGCGTCCAGCTCGCGGCCCACCGCGGTGCCGCAGAGGTGGCGGACGCCGATCATGCCGTCCTCCTCGTCCACGAGCGCTCCGACGACCAGCTTGCCCCGCAGCGCCACCCCGGCCCGCTTGAACGCGGCGGCGGCGACCATGGCGGCGGCCAGCCCGCTCTTCATGTCGGCGGTGCCGCGGCCGTAGATGCGCCCGTCCACCATGTCGGCGCCGAAGGGTGGGTGCGACCACTCGGCGGGATCCCCTTCGGTCACCACGTCGGTGTGCCCCTCGAGCAGCAGGCTCTTGCAACCGGGGCGCTTCTCGCCGAACCAGCCGATGATGTTGGGGCGGCCGGGCGCGACCTGCTGCACCTCGACCTGGAAGCCCTCCCGGCGGAGCCAGGCCTCCACGAAGGCGGCCACCCGGGCCTCGGTGGCCTCGGGGTCCGCGGGGCGATACACGCTCGGGATGCGGACGAGCGAGCGGGTCAGCTCCACGACCTCGTCCGCATCGATCTTGCGCAGGACCTGCGACAGCGCGGTCACAGCGGGAGCGGGGCGCCTA
>WNFK01151509.1_pt1 | contig 59100 bp, 57 predicted proteins | sample 5400281 | NCBI WGS metagenome assembly WNFK01 (sample SAMN13153350, study PRJNA577476) | soil metagenome | isolation source: 20 cm soil on Douglas fir-dominated hillslope | place: USA:California | collected 2013-09-17
TCGACGTCCCACTTGCGCGTCCCCGCGGCGCGCTCGACGTAGGTCGGAAACGGCGCAAGGTGGCGGATGTCGTGGGTGATGCCGCCCGGAATCGAGCGCCGGGCCCGCTCCCAGAGCGCGGCGGACCGGGGGTGCCTGGCGCGGTACTCTTCGTGGATCGTCATGGTCGTCTTCGTCTCCCGCTGCGGCCGCCCCCCATCATACCGGAACGAGACGCCAATCGAAGAAGGTCGACGACGGCCGCATGCGTGTCCGCCGCGAGGCTGTCCACCGTCGGCTCGCGCCGCCGCGTCACCCCGTCGCAGGCGCCTGCCGACACGCACGCCTGAATGAGCCGCCGCTCGATCTCCGGCGTGTGAAGAAGGTCGAGGCCGGTGAGCCGGCCGAGCGCGGCGACGACGCCGTAGCTGCCCCAGTTCGACACACCGGCGACGACCAGATGGTCGACGGGCACCACGCAGGCGATCCGCCGGCGCAGCGCGTCGAGCCGGGCGAGCCGCGACCGCACCTTGCCCATACCGATCTCGTTCCCGCCGTCGCCGATACCCACCGTGATCGGGCGGGTTACGCTCTTGCCAGGACGCGCGGGTTGTCCGCGGACCCGGAGCCGGCGCGCACCTTTCTCAGGCCACCCTCGGTTCGAGCCGGCCTCACGGACCCCGCTACAAAGAAACAGCTCGTCCATGGGCGCGTTCCACGCGGCGACCGAGTCGCCGCGCATGTTCAGGTAGTCCCCCGCGCGGTTCCGGCCGGGGCGCTCGATCGCCACGAGATGCGTCGGCGTCTCGGCGGCGAGCAATCGCGCGGCGCCGCCGGCCTCAGCCGGATAGACGACCACGCCCGCCGGCTCGTCGAGCGTCTTCAACGCCGCCTCGACGAGCGGCACGTTGGTCGGGTCGGTGACGTGCGTGACGCGGGCGCCGAGCCGCCGCAGCGCGCGGCCCAGCACCGCGGCGCCGGGCGGGCCGTCGGTCTCGGGCATGTCCGGCTCCACGGTGAAGCCGGTGACGATCAGGACGCGGCGCGCTCGGCGCAGCGCCCGAGCGGCGCCGAGCGCTGCGCCGGGATGCGAGAACGCCGCGATGTCGCGACGGCCGGGATCGAGGGCGAGGACCTGGTCGACAAGGTCGATCACCGCCTCGCCTCGTACAGCAAGCACTGGTAGGGCGCCAGCGCCTCGGCGGTACCCGTCCCGCCGAACATCTCCGCGTCGCTGTCGAGCAGCACGCGCCACGCCGGAGTGTCGAGGGTCAGCACCTGCGTCTTCGGCGTCAGGTTGGCGACCAGCCTCACCTCGTCGCCGTCCGGCACCGCCCGGATCACGGTGAGCACGGTGCCGGCCGCGTCCTGCGTTACCCGCGTCAGCTCCTTGCCCTCCGCGCCCAGCGCGGGGTGCGTCCGGCGCAGCATCAGCCAGTGCCGGTAGTACTCGCGAAGGCCGCGATGGCGCGGCGCCCCGGCGAGCGAATGGTTGAGCCGCGAGCTGACGAACGTGTTGGGCGCGTTGGGATCGGAGGTCGAGCTCGAGCGCCACGCGAACCGGGCGAGGTCTTCCGCCCGGCCACGGCGCACCGCCTCGGCGAGATCCCGGTCGAGGAACGACGTGAAGAACTGAAAGCGCGCCGTCTCGCCGTACTCCTCGCCCATGAAGATGAGCGGGACTGCCGGGGTCACGAAGAGCAGACCGGCTGCGAGCTTCACCGCCTCGAAGGTCACGAGCACGCCAAGCCGTTCGCCTTGCGGGCGGTTGCCGACCTGGTCGTGGTTCTGCAGGTAGATCACGAAGCGGTCGCCCGGAAGGTCGGCGCTCGGAGTGCCGCGCGGCCCACCCCAGTACTCGGCCGGCTCACCCTGAAAGGCGAATCCCTCCGCGATCGCGCGCGCGAGGTGGTGGTGGTCGCCGGCGAAGTCGCGGTAGTAGCCCGCCGTCTCGCCGGTCAGCGTGCGATGGATTGCGTGGTGAAAGTCGTCCGACCAGACGGCGTCGAGGCCGAGCCCGCCCTCGCTCGTGGGCAACACGAGCCGCCGGTCGTTGTCGTGCGACTCGGCGACCACGTGGACGCGCCGTCCGACGCGCGCGGCCTCGCCCCGGACGGCGTCGGCGAACTCGGTGAGGATGTGGACCGGGCTCGTATCGTGGATGGCGTGGACCGCGTCGAGACGGAAGCCGTCGATGTGGAACTCGCTCACCCACATGCGCCCGTTGTCGGTCACGTGGCGCCGCGCGCCCTCGCAGCCCGGGCCGTCGAAGTTCACCGCCTCACCCCAGGGCGTCGTGTGGCCGTCCGTGAAGTACGGACCGTACTCGGCGAGGTAGTTCCCCTCCGGCCCGAGGTGGTTGTACACGACGTCGAGAAACACCGAAAGGCCGCGCGCGTGGCACGCGTCGACGAGGCGCCGCAGGCCGCGCGGTCCCCCGTACGTGGAGTGGGGCGCGAACAGGTGCACGCCGTCGTAGCCCCAGTCGCGCGACCCCGGAAACTCGGCGATCGGCATCAGCTGGAGCGCGGTGACGCCGAGATCCGCGAGCCGCGCCAGGTGGGGGACGACGGCCTCGAAGGTCCCGGCGGGCGTGAAGGCGCCGACGTGGATCTCGTAGAAGACGAGCTCACCTGGCGCGTGACCGGCGAATTCCCCATCGGTCCAGACGAAGCGGCTCGGATCGACGACGACGGAAGGGCCGTGGATTCCCTCGGGCTGGTAGCGCGACGAGGGATCCGGCCGGTAGCGGGTGCCGTCGAGCCGAAACTTGTACCGGGCGCCCTCCGCGACCCCGTCGAGCCTGCCCTCGAACACTCCGCCCTCGCGCTGCACGAGCGCTTCGACGGCGCGACCGTCCACGATCACGTCCACCGACCGACAGCGGGGCGCCCAGACCCGGAATGTGACGCCGCCGGGGAGAAAGCTTGCACCCAGCGCGGTCATACGGTCCAATGAAGGCCCCATGGCATCACCGTTCGCCCTCGTGCTGCACACTCATCTCCCAATGGTGGTCAATCACGGCCGCTGGCCCCACGGTAGCGACTGGCTCTGCGAGGCGGCCTTCGAGTGCTACCTGCCCCTCCTGGAGACAGCCCACCGTCTGGTCGCGGATGGGATCTCGCCCAAATGGACGATCAATCTCTCGCCGGTGCTGACCGAGCAACTCGCCTCTCCTGAATTCCAGAAGGAATTATCTTTTTACCACGACAACGCCCGGCGCGCGTGCGCCGAATCCCGCGAGCACTTCACCCGCGAGGGCCAGAAGGAAATCGTACGCCTGACCCACTTCTGGGAGGAATTCTTCGAGCGCATGTGGGAGATGCACCGGCGGATCGGCGGGGACATCCCCGGCACGTTCGCCGCCCTCCAGCGGGCCGGCCACGTGGAGATCATCACCTGCGCGGCGACGCACGGCTACCTGCCGCTCCTGGCGCGCGACGAGTCGATCCACCTGCAGCTGCGCACCGCGGTCGAGACGCACCGCCGCCACTTCGGGCGGGCCCCCCGCGGCATCTGGCTGCCGGAATGCGCCTATCGGCCTCGTTACGAATGGACCCCCCCGACCGGCCGCGACAGTGGTCGCGACCGGCGCATGCGGCCCGGCATCGAGGAGATGCTGGCGGTCTACGGCCTCGAGTACTTCGTCGCCGACTCCCACCTGGTCGCTGCGGGCCAACCGATGTTCCTCTATCGAGATTACATCCCCCTGAAGGAAGGCCGCCGGGACGAGCCGGTGGCCGCCACGCCGTCCGCCGAGGCGCGGTCGCCCTACGCGCCCTACCGGGTTGCCTCGCGCGGCGGCACCGGTCAGGCGGTGGCGTTCTTCCGCGATCCCCGGAGCACCGTCCAGGTGTGGAGCCGCGAGCACGGCTACCCCGGTGAGTTCGCGTACCTCGAGTTCCACAAGAAGCACTTCCCGGGCGGCCTCAGATTCTGGCGGATCACCGACAACCAGGGCGACCTCGGCACCAAGGCGGTGTACGACCCCGACGTCGCGGCTCAGAAGGCCGGACGGCAGGCCAGCCACTTCGTCGAGCTGGTCGCGGACACCCTGGCCCGGGCGAGGGGCGACGGCCCCGCCCTCGTGTGCTCGCCGTACGACTCGGAGCTGTTCGGCCACTGGTGGTTCGAGGGGCCGCGCTGGCTCGAGCACGTCGCGCGGGGGATGGCGCGCGCCGGGCTGCCGTGCATGACGCTGGGCGAGGCGCTCGAGGCGGTGCCGCCGCGGGCGACGCTCGGCCTGCCGGAGGGCTCCTGGGGCGAGGGCGGCGACCACCGCGTGTGGCTCAACCGCGACACCGAGTGGACGTGGGACCGGGTCTACAGCGCCGAGGCCGAGTGGGTCGGTCACCTCGCCGGCCTCACCGGCCGCAGCGCGCCGGAGCTCCGGCGCGTGCTGACGCAGGCGGCCCGCGAGCTCCTGCTGCTCCAGTCGTCCGACTGGCAGTTCCTGATCACGACGGGCACCGCGTCCGACTACGCCGAGCGGCGCGTGGCCGAGCACTATGCCGACTTCAAGCGCCTGTGCGAGATGGCCCGCGCGCTCGAGGCGGGCGATCCGCTCTCGTCCGATGCGGCGGAGTCGCTCCGCCGGCTCGAGCGCGACGATTTCTGCTTTCCGGACCTCGACCCGGCGTGGGGTCTGGGCGCGCCGGCGCCCCAGTAGGACCGATGCCGCGGCGTGCGCGCGTGCTCGCGATGATCATGGCCGGCGGCCGTGGCGAGCGCCTGCAGCCGCTCACCCGCGAGCGCTCGAAGTCGGCGGTGCCCTTCGGGGGCCGCCACCGCCTGGTCGACTTCGTGCTCTCGAACTTCGTGAACTCGGACATGCCGTCGCTCTACGTCCTCGTCCAGTACAAGGCCCAGTCGCTGATCGAGCACCTGCGCCTGGCGTGGCGCACCAGCGGGATGCTGCCGGACTTCTTCGTCACGGTCGTCCCCCCGCAGATGCGGGTCGGCGCGGCGTGGTACCGGGGCACCGCGGACGCGGTCCTCCAGAACCTGAACCTGATCGACGACTTCAGCGCCGACGTCGTCGCCGTCTTCGGCTCCGACCACGTCTACCGGATGGACGTGAACCAGATGCTCGCCTTTCATCAGGAGGCGGGCGCCGACGCGACCATCGCCGCCCGGCCCGTGCCGATCGAGGACGCCCCGCAATTCGGCGTGCTCGGCGTCGATCACACCGGGCGGGTCGTGCGCTTCGACGAGAAGCCGGCGAAGCCGACGCCGCTCCCGGACGATCCCCGGCGCGCGCTCGTCTCGATGGGCAACTACATCTTCTCGCGCCAGCCGCTGGTCGACGCGCTGGTCGCCGACGCCCGGCGCTCCACCGACCACGACTTCGCCCGCTCGATCATTCCCGAGATGGTGCCGTCCGGGCGCGTCTACGCCTACGACTTCCAGAAGAACGAGGTGCCGGGCGTGAAGCCGTACGAGGAGCTCGCGTACTGGCGCGACGTCGGCACCATCGCGAGCTACTGGGAGGCGCATATGGACCTCCTGGGCGAGTCCCCGCGCTTCGACCTCGACGATCGCCTGTGGCCGATCCGCAGCGCGCACCACGCCGGCCCCGCGGCGCGCTTCGTGGGCGGCGACGTCGACAACGCCCAGGTGGGCGAGAGCTCGCTCGTCAAGCGGGCGACGATCCGCAATTCGATCCTCGGCCGGTCGGTGTGGGTCAACGAGGGCGCCGTGATCGAGGACTCGATCGTCATGGACCACACCAGCGTCGGCAAGGGCGCCCACCTGCGCCGCGCCATCATCGATCGGTTCAACATCATTCCGGCCGACGCGGAGATCGGGTTCGATCTCGCCGCCGACCGCCAGCGCTACCACGTCGACGCCTCGGGGCTGGTGGTGGTGCCGCGCGGTGGGCGCCGCGAGTTCCTCCGGGGCCTCGACGAGTTTTGAACCGCGCGATCGTCATCCACGGCCACTTCTACCAGCCGCCCCGCGAGAACCCCTGGCTCGAATCGGTCGAAGTGCAGGACTCGGCGTCCCCGCACCACGACTGGAACGACCGGGTAACCGCCGAGTGCTACGCGCCGAACACCGCGGCCCGACGCGTCGACGAGGACAACCAGGTCCTCGACATCGTCAACAACTTCGAGAAGATCTCCTTCAACGTGGGCCCGACCCTCTGCGCGTGGCTGGCCCGCGAGCGGCCGGACGTGTACGCAAAGATGGTCGAGGCCGATCGGGCGAGCGTGGCGGCGCGCGACGGTCACGGCAACGCCATCGCGCAGGTCTACAACCACATGATCATGCCGCTGGCGAGCCGGCGCGACAAGGTCACCCAGGTGCGCTGGGGGCTCGACGACTTCCGCGCGCGCTTCGGCCGCGTGCCGGAGGGGCTCTGGCTGCCCGAGACGGCGGTGGACAACGAGTCGCTCGAGGTGCTCGCGGAGGCCGGCGTGAGGTTCACGATCCTGGCGCCGCACCAGGCGGCGCGCCTGCGGCCGCTCGGCGCCGCGGCGTGGGAGGCCGTCGACGCGATCGATCCGAGCCGCGCGTATCTCTGGCGCGGCCCGCGCGGGCTGTCCCTGGCGATCTTCTTCTACGACGGTCCGATCTCGCGCGCGATCGCGTTCGAGAGCCTCCTCGACCGCGCCGAGCACGTCGTCGCCTGGCTCGAGGCGGCCTTCTCCGACCAGCGCGCCTGGCCGCAGCTCGTCCATTGCGCCACCGACGGCGAGACCTACGGTCACCACCGGCGCTTCGGCGAGATGGCGCTCGCCGCCGCCGTCCAGCAAGTCGAGGCCGCCGGAACCGCCACGCTCACCAACTACGGCGCGTTCCTCGCGGCGCACCCGCCCACCCACGAGGTCGAGATCCGCGAGCGCACGTCGTGGAGCTGCGCCCACGGGGTCGAGCGCTGGCGGAGCGACTGCGGCTGTGCCGTCCGCGCCGACCGGCACCAGCGCTGGCGCGCGCCCTTGCGTGAGGCCGTCGACTGGCTCCGCGACCAGATCGATCCGTTCTTCGAGGCGCGCGCGTCCGCCTGTCTCAAGGACCCGTGGGCGGCGCGCGACGCCTACCTGGCGGTCGTGCTCGACCGGAGCGAGGAGCGGCTCGAGGCGTTCTTCGCCGCGCACGCGCGCGCTCCGCTCGACGCGGCCGGGCGCGTCGAGGCCCGGCGCCTCCTCGAGCTCCAGCGCAATCGTCTGCTCATGTACACCTCCTGCGGCTGGTTCTTCGACGAGATCTCGGCGCTCGAGCCGGTGCAGATCCTCCGGTACGCGGCGATGACGCTCCAGTACCTCGACGACCTCGGCGGCGGCCGCCTCGAGGAGGCTTTCATCGAGCGGCTGGCGGCGGCGCCGAGCAACATCGCGGAGCTTCGCGACGGCGCCGAGGTGTATCGCCGCCTCGTGCGGCCCACGATCGTCACCCCGAGCCGGGTCGTGGCGCATTACGCGATCGCCGGATTCCGCGAGCCGCCTGATGCCGACGCGCGCGTCTACGCCTACCGCGTGCGCCGGCTCGACGAGGCGCGCGAGGTGTCGGACGGCACGTCCCTGCGCGTGGGGCACGTCCGGGTCAGCGCCGAGATGACGGGCGAGACGCGCGACGCCGTGTACGCGATGCTCCACTTCGGCGGCCACGACTTCTCCTGCGGCATCGGCCCCTGGCGGGACCAGACTTCCTACGACGTGATGAAGGCCGATCTGCTCGGGCGCTGCGCGCGCCGGAGCGTCGCCGACCTCGTCCGGGGGCTCGACGAATACTTCCCGGGCGGGCTCGCCGCCCTGAGCCACCTCTTCCTCGACGAGCGGCGGCGCGTCCTGGCCGAGGTCATCCGGGCCACGCTCGAGAAGCTCGAGGCGACGTACCGGCGGATCTGGGAGGAAAGCCGCAAGCTCGTGCACGACCTGCGGGAGGTGGACGCGCCGATTCCCGAGGCGCTGGCCCTCGTCACGCGTCACGTGCTGGAGCAGCAGGTCACGAATTCCCTCGTGCGCCTGCCCGAGCTCGGCGCGATCCCGGAGCGCGTCTTCGCAGCCGTCGGCGAAGCGCGCGCGCTCGGGCTCACCCTCGATCTCTCGCCCCTGCGGTCCGTCGTGCACGAGGCGATCGGGCGCGTGCTCGACGCCGTCGCCGAGGAGCCGTCCGGCGAGCGCGTCCGGCGCGCGAGGGCGCTCATCGAGGGCGCGCGGAGTCTCGATATCCCCCACGGTCACTGGGCGACGCAGAATCGCTTCTTTCGGCTCTGGCGGGAGCGGCGCGACGCGCGCGACACCCTGCGGCCGCTCGCGACCACCCTCGGCTTCAATCTGGGCGCGTGAGCCAGCCGTGAGCGCCCGGCCGATCGACGCGCCGGCCCGTACCGTCGTCATCGAGGCCATCGCACCCGCCGTCGACGGCGGGCGCTACCCGATCAAGCGCGAGGTCGGAGCGGAGCTCGAGGTCACCGCCGACATCTTCAAGGAAGGCCACGACGTGCTCGTGGCCTTCCTGAAATACCGGCGCGCCGACGAACCCTGGCGCGAGACCGCGATGCGCCACGTCGACAACGACCGGTGGGCGGGCACGTTTCCCTTGCCGTCGCCGGGCCGCTACGTCTACACGGTCGAGGCGCTCGCCGAGCCGTATCGCACGTGGCTCGCGGACCTCCAGAAGCGTGACGCCGGTGACGCGGAGCTCGCGAGCGCTCTCGGCGAGGGGCTGGCGCTCATCCGCGGCGCGGCGGCGCGCGCGACCGACGCCGCCGACCGGGGCGCCCTCGCCGCCCACGCCGACCGCCTCGCGCGCGCCGCGGGCGCGTCGGAGGCGGTGGCGCTCGCCGGCAACGTGGAGCTGGTCGCCCTCATGGGGCGGCATATCGATCGGACCGAGGCGACCCGGGCCGAGCGGGAGCTCGAGGTCGTCGTCGACCGCGAACGGGCGCGCTTCGCCGCCTGGTACGAGATGTTCCCGCGCTCGGGCGCCGCGGCCGACCGGAGCGCCACGTTTCGCGAGGCGGAACGGGGGCTCGAGCGCGCCGCGGCGATGGGCTTCGACGTCGTCTACCTGCCGCCGATCCACCCGATCGGACGCGCGCACCGAAAGGGACGCAACAACGCGCTGGTCGCGGCGCCCGGCGATCCCGGGAGCCCCTGGGCGATCGGCGGCGCCGACGGCGGCTTCACGGCCGTCCATCCCGACCTCGGCACGCTCGACGACTTTGACCGGTTCGTCGCGAGGGCGGGTCGGCTCGGGCTCGAGGTCGCGCTCGACTTCGCGATCCAGTGCTCGCCGGATCATCCATGGGTCCGCGAGCACCCGGAGTGGTTCTTTCACCGGCCCGACGGCACCATCAAGTACGCCGAGAACCCGCCGAAGAAGTACCAGGACATCTACCCGCTGAACTTCCAGTGCCCAGATCCCCGTCCGCTCTGGGAGGCGATGCGGCGGATCCTCGAGTTCTGGATCGGGCACGGCGTGCGCACGTTCCGCGTGGACAATCCGCATACGAAACCCGTGAAATTCTGGGAGTGGCTGATCCGCTCGGTCCAGGACGCCCATCCCGACGTGATCTTCCTGGCCGAGGCGTTCACCCGCCCCAAGATGATGCGGGTGCTCGCCAAGGCGGGCTTCACCCAGTCCTACACGTACTTCACCTGGCGCAACGACAAGCAGGAGCTGATCGACTATCTGACGGAGATCACCACACCGCCCGTCGCCGAATACTTCCGCGGCAATCTCTGGCCGAACACGCCCGACATTCTCCACGAGACGCTGCAGCGCGGAGGCCGCCCCGCCTTCAAGACGCGGCTCGTCCTGGCGGCCACGCTCTCGTCGCTCTACGGCATCTACAGCGGCTACGAGCTCTGCGAGAACGTGGCGCGCGAGCCGGGATCGGAAGAATACCTGAACTCCGAGAAATACGAGTACAAGGTGCGCGACTGGGATGCGCCGGGGAACCTCGTCGCGTACGTGACGCGAATCAACCGCATCCGGCGCCAGAACCGCGCGCTACAGCAGTACCGGAACCTCCGCTTCTACCGCTCGGACGACGCGCACATCCTGTTCTTCGGAAAGATGACGCCCGAGCGCGACAACCTGGTGTTCGTCGCCGCGAACGTCGACCCGCTCGCCACGCACGCGAGCCTCGTGGACGTGCCCATCGCCGAGCTCGGGATCGGTCCGCAGCAGACCTACCGGATGCACGAGCTGGTCAGCGACCGCCGGTACGACTGGCGCGGGCCGCACGGCTACGTGGAGCTCGACCCGCAGGTCGAGCCCGCGCAGATCTTCGTCCTTCAGCGCTGAGGGGCCCCCGGCGGGACCGGCGTCGCGTCCGCGGGCGGCAGCGGCTGGGGCGGCGTGAAGATCATCGCGATCACCTGCTCGCCGCCCGCGTCGAAGTAGACGAGGAGCCCTTCCTTGTACAGGAAGAACTCCAGGTTCCCCTCCTTGCCGAGCCGGCCCGGCAGGCCCCAGCCCTGCAGCACGAGCCTTCGGTTGAAGATGTCGGGCTTGGGCTCGAGCCGGAACGTCCGCACGACGTCCTTCTTGAAGCCCGAGGGCAGCAGGAGACCGAAGTCTATGATCATCCTCGTGATGCCGGCGGGGGCTTTGGCGCCCTCGTAGACCCACTGCTCGGAGTCGTACCCTTCGATCTTCTGCGTCGTCTGCTTGACCGGCGCGCCGTACCGGGAGCGGACGGCCTCCCCGGTGGTCTCGCCCGGGATGATCTGGCCCCAGTCCGCCGCCGTCGCCGGCCACGCGAGCAGGAGCAGGAGGATCAGCGCCGCGCGCAGCATCGCTAGAACCCCAGCGCCGCGCCGTCGCCGCGAGCGTCGGCGCCCCCCATCAGCGTGCCGTCGCGAAGCACGATCCCGTGCGCGTGACCGCACCGCCAGAAGAACTCGGGCGCCGGCCTGATGCGGTGGCCCTTGGCCTCGAGCGCCGCCAGGACTTCGCCGGGCACGCGCGATTCCACGTGGGTCGCGTCCTCCGGATCGCCCGGCAGGAACGCGCCGATGAGAAACCGCGGGCGCTCGATCGCCTCCTGGATGTCCAGGCCGTAGTCGAACAGGTTGGTCAGCACCTGAAGATGAAACATCGCCTGACCGTTCCCCCCCATCGTCGCAAACCCCAGTACCGGGCGCTCGTCACGGGTCGCGATGGACGCCATCAGCGTGTGGAGGGGCCGCTTTCCGGGCGCGAACGCGGCCGGATGCGCGGGATCGAGGCTGAAGTGCCGCCCCCGGTTCTGCAGCACCACGCCCGTTCCCTCGGCGACCACGCCGGAGCCAAAGTTGTTGAAGAGACTCTGGATCACGCTGATCAGGTTACCGTGGCCGTCCGCCACCACGAAGCCGGTCGTATCGCCCTCGGGATCGCCGAAGGCGAACGACTGCGCCTTCGCGGGATCGAAGTCGAGGCGGCGGCGCTCCGCGTAGGCCTTTGAGAGCAGCGCCGCGACCGGCACCCTCGCGTGAGCGGGATCGCCGATCCAGCGGTCGCGGTCGGCGTACGCGAGCTTCGCGATCTCGACGAGAAGATGCAGATGCTCGACGGAGTGCAGCGGCAGATCCGCGACCGGGAAGCCCTCGAGCAGATTGAGGCCCTGCAGGGCGGTCAGCCCCTGGGTCGGCGGCGGCGTCTCGTAGATCGTCGCGCCGCGATAGCTCGTCGAGATCGGAGCCTCCCACCCGCCGGTGTGTCGCGCCAGGTCTTCGGCCGTCAGGAACCCGTCGGCCTCCAGACGGCGCGCGACGGCCCGGCCGACGCGCCCTCCGTACATGACGTCGGGGCCGTCGGCGGCGATCTCGGCAAGCGTGAGGCCGAGATCGGCCTGGACCAGGAGCTCCCCGAATCCCGGCACGCGGCCGCCCGGCGCGAAGATCCGGCGCCACTCCAGATCCGGATTCACCGCCAGGTGCTCGCGGATCGACTGGCTCAGCAGCGACGTCGTGGGGAACCCGTTCGAGGCGCAGTGGATCGCCGGCTGGAGAAGCTCGCGGAGGGGCCGCGTGCCGAATCGCTCGAGCAGCATCGCCCAGCCGCGCACGCAGCCGGGCACGCTGATCGTCGGCGGGCCGATGATCGGAAGCCGATCCATGCGCCGCCGCCGAAGCTCGTCGAGGCTCGCCCGCGAGCCCGAGCGCCCCGCGCCGTTCAGGAAGTGCACCTTCCCCGTCGCGGCTTCGTAGTAGAGACAGAAGAGATCGCCGCCGAGCCCGCAATTGTTGGGCTGCGTGACGGCGAGCACCGCGTTGACGGCGACCGCCGCGTCGGCGGCGGTGCCCCCGGCCTTCAGCACCTCGATGCCGGCCAGCGTGGCGTCGGGGTGCGCCGCCGCGACCATGCCCCGGCGCCCGAGCGCGACCGGCCGATGTGAGTAGCCGATCGCCGGCACGTCAGGCCACCTGGAAGAGCCGCGTGATCTCGTCCTGAGCGAAGACGGGCATCGGCTCCTGCCGGCTCCCGCTCACGAGCGTCACGCCCTGCTCCCGCGGCACGACCTGGCCGATGAAATGACAGTCGATGGACTCACGGGCCAGCGCGTGAATCACGATGCCGGCGTCGGCCGGCGCCAGGGTCAGCAGCAGGGCGCCCGACGCGATCGTGCCGAGCGGGTCGAGACCGAACGCCGCGCAGAGGGCTTTCCCTTCGGGGAGCACCATGATCCGCTCGCGGTCGATGCGCAGGCCGACGCCGGCCGCGTCGGCCAGCTCGACGAGCGCCGTGGCGATGCCGCCCTCGGTCGGATCGTGCATGGCGTGCACCGTGGCCAGCTCGCACGCGATCTCGGCCTCGGGCCGGACGCTGAGCCCGGGGGTCTTGAGAAAGCCGCGGGCGCGGCGGATGACGGTCGGCGAGATGCCCAGCGCGCGCAGCTCGGCTTCCTTTTCCCGCGCGATGATGGCCGCGCCCTCGAGCGGGACGCCCTTGGTCATGACGACCGCGTCGCCCACTCGCGCACCGCCCGTCGTGACGAGGCGGTCCTTCTCGACCTCGCCGAGCATCGTGCCCGCGATGATCGGGCGGTCGAGGCCGTGTGTGACCTCCGTGTGGCCGCCCACCAGCGTCACCTCGAGCTCGTCGCACGCGGCGTGGAGCTCGGCGAAGAGGCCGTCGACCGACGCATCGGTGGTGGCGCCGGCCGGCAGGAGCAAGGTCGCGAGGAACCATCGCGGGCGCGCGCCCCGGACCACGATGTCGTTCGCGTTCACGTGGAGCGCATACCAGCCGATCTCGGCTGTCGCGAACGTGATCGGGTCGCTGGTCGCGACGAGATATCGGTCGCCCATGTCGATGACCGCGGCATCTTCACCGACCCGGGGCCCGACGACGACGCGGGGATCCTTGAGCTGGTGCTTGTCGAAGATCGCCTGCAGCGTGTCGGCACGAAGCTTGCCGATTGGCAGAGACCGCATGCGCACGATTAGTATACACGGCGGCCCACTCGGCGCCGCTCAGGTCAGGAGCTTGAGCAGGTCGGAGGTCAGGTCGTAGAGCTGGGCGCACCCCGACTCACCGCCGAGATGGCTCTGGATCCGCTGGCGCAGGCCGCCGTCGGCCGTCTCGCCGAGCAGCGCCGCGATCCTCCGCTGGGGCTCGGAGCAGATGCCCATGTACGGAAGTCGCGGCGTGATGTGCTCGGCCCGGACGATCCGACCGCTCGCCAGGTCGATCTCGTACGTGACCTCGAAGCCGTGGACGTTGTCGTGCATCGAATGAAACAGCCGCAGCCGCCCGTCCCGGCGCTCCAGTCGCGCGACCTTCCGCCGCTCGAAGACGCGCGCCTGCCCGGGCCGCGGGCTGTAGATATCGGGCTGTATCGGCGTCGTGACCGCCCGGGTGCCGAAGAGGCTGCGGCCGGCGTCGGTGTAGGTGAAGCACGAGTTGGGCAGATCGATCCATCCGGTCGTGTCGAGCTGCCAGCATTCCCAGGCGTCGCCGATCGCACGCTCGGCGCGGGCGCGGGGGAGCTTGGCCACCTGACGGGCCAGTCGGGCCGCCTCGACGAGCGCGCCGAGCGCAAACCCGGCTCCGGCGCCCGCGCCGGTCAGCTCGGCCACCCGCCGACTCAGGCCACCGACCATCTGCGTGCCGGCCAGCCGGGCGATGCCGGCCGCGACCTCCGGATCGAACGCGCCGGAGATGGCACGGCAGCGTGCCGCGCGGATCAGATAGCTCGGTGAGGGCAGCGCCTCGACGGAAAGCTCGATGGCGCGATCGTCGTCGTGGAGCCGTACCGTGTGGGTAAGCGCGTCCTCATGGGTGTTGTCCACCCACCCTTCCGTGACGCGCTCGTAGCGGTCGCGACCCTCGAGGAGCGCCGGCTGGATCACCGCGAGTACTTTTCCGGCTCCTTGTCGAACGCCTGCTTGCAGCTCACGGCGCAGAAGTAGTAGGTCTGACCGCGGTGTGTCGACTGGGCCGCCGCCGTCGCGGGCTCCACGGTCATCTTGCACACGGGATCGATCGCCATCGACGAGCCTCCTGCGCCCCCGAGGGACTCGGCGGTCGTCGTGTCCGCGCTCGCCTCGTCCTTCCGGCGCTTGAGCCTGAGACTGTTCGTGACCACGGACACGGACGAGAACGCCATCGCCGCGCCCGCCAGGATGGGCGAGAGCAGCACGCCCCAGAGCGGGTAGAGCACGCCGGCCGCCACCGGGATCAGCACCACGTTGTAGCCGAACGCCCAGACGAGGTTCTGCTTGATGACGCTGATCGTCCGCCGCGAGAGATCGATGGCGCCGACGACACCGCGCAGGTCGCCGCGCACGAGCGTCACGTCGGCGGCTTCGATCGCCACGTCGGTACCGGAGCCCATGGCGATGCCGACGTCGGCCTGGGCGAGCGCCGGCGCGTCGTTGATGCCGTCGCCCACCATCGCGACCCGGTGGCCCTGGGCCTTGAGCTTCGTGACCTCGCGGGCCTTGTCCTCCGGCAGAATCTCGGCCAGGACGCGGTCCACCCCGGCCCGGCGGGCGACAGCCTCGGCGGTCGGCCTGGCGTCCCCGGTGAGGACGAGGACCGCGAGACCGCGCCGCTTCAGGGCGGCCACCGCGGCGGGCGCTTCGGGCTTCAGCAGGTCGGCGGCGGCCAGGAGGCCGAGGACCCGGCCGCCGAGAGCCAGGTAGACCGCGGTCTTCCCCTCGACGGCGAGCGCCTGCGCGCGCGGGACGAGGGTGCCGACGTCGATGCCGCGGGCGTCCATCAGCGTCTGGTTCCCGAGGAGGACGCGACCGTCCGCCGCCATCGCGTCGATCCCCTGACCCGGAACCGTCGTGAACTCGGCGATCGGCGGGAGCGCGAGGCCCCGTTCCTTGGCGCACGCGACGATCGCCTCGCCCAGCGGGTGCTCGGAGCCTTGCTCGGCGGCCGCCGCCAGCGCCACGACGTCGTCCTCGGACATCGGCGGAAGCGCGATCACGTCGGTGACCGCCGGGCGGCCGACGGTCAGGGTGCCCGTCTTGTCGAACACGACGGTGTCCACGCGCTCGAGCAGCTCGAGCGCCGCGGCGCTCCTGACCAGGATCCCCCGCTCGGCTCCGCGGCCCGTGGCGACCATGATGGCGGTGGGCGTGGCGAGGCCCATCGCGCACGGACAGGCGATGACGAGGACCGCGACCGCGTTGGTGAGGGCGAAGAGGCCGGCCGGCTCGGGACCGAACACCCACCAGGCGACGAAAGTCAGGGCGGCGATCCCCAGCACGATCGGGACGAAGACCGCGGCGACGCGATCGGCGAGACGCTGGATTGGAGCACGTGAGCCCTGCGCCTCGGCGACGAGCGTGACGATCCGCGCCAACGCGGTCTCGCTGCCCACGCGGGCGGCCCGGAAGATGAAGCTGCCGGTGCGGTTGACGGTCCCGGCGAAGACCTTCGACTCCGGCGTCTTCTCGACGGGCAGGCTCTCACCGGTGAGCATCGACTCGTCGATCGTCGAGGCGCCCTCCGTGACCACGCCGTCGACTGGAATTCGCTCGCCCGGGCGAATGCGAACGAAGTCACCGACCCGCACCTCGGCCGTCGGCACGTCGACCTCGGCTCCCGCGCGGACGACGCGGGCGGTGCGCGGCGCCAGGCTCACGAGCCGGCGGATCGCCTCCGAGGTTCGCCCGCGCGCGCGCGCCTCGAGCCAGCGGCCCAGCACGACCAGCGTGATGACGACCGCGCTGACGTCGTAGTAGGTCACGCCGTGCGCCGGGAAGACGTGCGGCCACAGGGTGACGGCGACGCTGAAGAAGTACGCGGCGCTGGTGCCGACCGAGACCAGCGTCGACATCGAGGCGCTCCGGTAGCGCAGGTCGTGCAGGAATCCCCGGTGGAACTGCCAGCCGACCCAGAACTGAACGGGCGTCGTGAGGATCAGCAGGAGCCACGGGTTCTGGAGCGCCGGCGGCACCCACGGCAGGATATGGGACATGCCGCCCAGGAGCACGGGCGCCGACAGCACGGCGCCGACGACGAACTTGATCTGCTCGCGCCGCTGCTCGGCCTCGCGCGCGGATCGCTCCGCGTCGAGCGCGGCGCCGGGCGCCGCGTCGGGCGCCGGCCGGACCAGCTCGTAACCGGCCGCCGCGACCGCCGCCTGGAGCGCGTCGAAGCTGGTCCGCTCGGGATCGAACGCGACGGTCGCCTGTTCGGTGGCCAGGTTGACCGTCGCCCGCTCGACGCCGGCGAGCCCGGTGAGGGCGCGCTCGACCTTGCCCACGCACGCCGCGCAGTGCATGCCGCGCACCGGGGCGACCTGCGTCGCCATCACTTGCCCCGGAACCGCGCGAACACGTCGAGCAGCTCGTCGATCTTCTGCTGGCGCTCGCTCTTCGAGCCCGAGCGAATGGCCTCGGTCACGCACGACTCGATGTGCCGGCCCAGCAGGAGCTTCTCGACCTGCTCGAGCGCGCCCTGTACCGCCGAGATCTGGAGCAGGATGTCGACGCAGTACGCCTCGCCGTCGATCATCCGCTGGAGACCCTGCACCTGTCCCTCGATCCGTCGCAGCCGCCCGAGGGCCTTGGCCTTCGTCTCCTCGTTGATCATTCCTATACCCCCAGGGGGTAGTATCCCTCCGGGCTACGCCCCTGTCAAAGGGGCGGCGGCTAGAGGTCGAACAGGGAGGGCTGCTCGATCGACGTGGGGGCGGGGCAGCTTCCAGCCCTTCTGCGCGGCGATCCGATCGCCCTGCTTGATCACCAGGAGGTCGACGAGGCGCGCGAGCGGGCTGGAGAGGAGATGCAGGTACTTCTCCCAGTAGCGCGGCGAGTGCGCGAGCGTTCGCATCTGGTCGAGCGCGAGCGACAGGGCTGTTCTATCGCCGCGCTTGGCGGCCACCTTGAGATCGGCGATGAGCCGGGCCTGGCTGATGCGCGACGGGCGGGTCTGCGCCATCACCGGCTCACGGCGTCGCGCCGCCGCGCAGTCGCACCTCGTGGCCCTCGCGGTCGGCGTGGTTGGGCTGAATGGTGATCTTGCGGTCGAGCGCCTTCGCCAGCCGCTCGAGCCCGCCGCGGCCGTCGCCCTCGAAGTAGCGCGCGAGGTCGGGGTGCACGCGCACGACCACCTCGCGGCCGTTGGCATCCTCGGCCGCCCGAACCTTCGCCGAGATCGCGCGGAAGATCTCGGCCGCCAGTGTCGCGTCGGCTTTCGTCACGCCGCTGCCCTTGCACGTCGGGCACACCGTCGAGAGCAGTGCCCGGAGGTCCTGACGCACCCGCTTGCGCGTCATCTCGACCAGCCCGAGCTCGGAGATCTCGAGGACGTTCGTCCGGGCCTTGTCGTCCGCCAGCGCGCGCTTCACGGCCCGGTAGACCTGTTCGCGGTGCTCCGCCGACTCCATGTCGATGAAGTCGATGATGATGATGCCGCCCAGGTCGCGCAGCCGGATCTGGCGGACGACCTCGCCGACGGCCTCGAGGTTGATCTTGAGCACGGTCTGCTCGAAGTCGCGCTTGCCGACGTACTTGCCGGTGTTCACGTCGATCGACACGAGCGCCTCGGTGTGGTCGATCACGATGTATCCGCCGGACTTGAGCCAGACACGGCGCCGGAGCGCCCGCTCGATGTCCTTCTCGATGCCGAGCGCCTCGAAGATCGGGGCGGGCTCCGTCCATTGCCGCACCCGGTCCCGGAGCGACGGCACGAGCGCTTCGACGTAGCCGGCGCACTTCTCGTACACCTCGCGCGCGTCGACGACGAACTCGTCGACCTCGGGCGAGAAGAGATCGCGCACGACGCGGAAGGTCAGGTCGCCCTCCTCGTGCAGCGCCGCCGGCGCCGCCGCCTGCTCGAAGCGCGTCTGGATCTGCGCCCAGAGCCGCGTCAGGAATTCCACGTCGGCGGCAAACTCGCTCTCGCTTTTCCCCTCGGCGTTCGTGCGCAGGATGAAGCCGCCCGGCGGCAGGGTGAGCCCGCGCAGCGCCGCCCGAAGCCGGTCGCGCTCCCGCTCGTCCCGGATGCGGCGCGACACGCCGACGTGGCGCGCCTGCGGCATGTAGACCAGGTAGCGTCCGGGCAGCGAGACGAACGAGGTGATGCGGGCCCCCTTGGTCCCGAGCGATTCCTTGGCGACCTGGACGAGGACGTTCTGTCCCTTGTGGAGCAGCTCCTCGATGGGGGTGGCGTCGCGGCGCGGCGCGAGCTCCTCGACGTCCACGTCGGCGTCGGTGTCGTCGTCCTCGTCGCCCGCGAGCATCACCCCCGCGAAGTCGCCGAGGTTGGTCGTGTAGTCGCCGGCGTAGAGGAAGGCGTCCTTCTGCAGCCCGATGTCGACGAACGCCGCCTGCATACCCGGCAGGACGTTCGTCACGACGCCCTTGTAGACGCTCCCGACGATCGAGCGGTGATGATGCCGCTCGAGGTAAAGCTCGGTGAGGAGGTTACCCTCCTGGACACCGACGCGAGTTTCGATGATCTCCGAATTGACGACGATTCGTTTGCGCACGGCAGCACCTCGCCGACACGGCGCCTTGCGTCGACCGACCACGGCGCCCGCGTCTCATTGGAACTGCCGCATCCGTACCGAGAGCAGAAGGCCGAGCGTCAGGCAGGAGGCGACCATCGAGGAGCCACCGTAGCTCATCAACGGCAGCGGGATCCCCACGACCGGCAGGAGCCCCGTCACCATGCCCACGTTGATCAGTACCTGCGCCGCGAACAGCGACGTGGCGCCCAGCGCCACGAGCCGGCCCACCGGCTCGCGCGCGGTCGCCGCGATGTCGAAGCCCCGGAGAAGGAGCAAGACATAGCACAGCAGCAGGATGAGACAACCGACGAACCCCCACATCTCGGCGAACACGGCGAAGATGAAATCCGTATGACGCTCCGGGAGGAATGCCAGCCGGCTCTGCGTCGCGCCGGTGACCCCCTTGCCCAGGAGCTGACCCGATCCGATCGCGATCTTCGCCTGGATCACGTTGTACGCGCTCCCGAGGGGATCGCGGAACGGATCCAGGAAAACCAGAATACGCTCGCGTTGGTATTCCTTGAGCGCCAGCCAGGCCAGCGGCGTCGCCGCCAGCGCGGCGAGCGCCAGGCCACCCAGCGTCTTCATGCGTAGCCCCGCCCCGATCAGCAAGATCGTCATCACCGGAATGAGCAGGAGCGCGGTGCCGAGATCCGGCTGCTTGACGATCAGCACCGCCGGCACCGCGACGATCGGGAGCGCCAACATGAGAGTCGTTCGGCCCACCGGCTGCGCCCATCGGGACGTGACCGCCCAGACCGCCATGAGCACGAAGCAGAGCTTGAACAGCTCGGAGGGCTGGACCGACAGCGGGCCCATCACGATCCACCGCCGGGCGCCCGATACCGTCCGGCCCAGCACGAACACGGCGAGCAGCGCGGCGAGGCCCAGGAAATACAGAGCCGGGGCGGCCCGCACGAGCCTCCGGTAGTCGAGGCTCGCCACCAGCACCATGACCGCGAGGCCGATCGTGAACCAGAGGAGCTGACGGATGACGACGCTGCCGCCGGCGCGGCCCACGTGCAGGCTCGCCAGCGTCACCGCGCTCATCGTGATCAGTCCGAATGCGACCACCAGCAGCGCCCAGTCCACGTTCTGCAGCAGGCGCCTGTCGATCCGAAGCACTAGCCGGCGAACCCCACCGCGGCGATCTTCTCGAAGAAGATCGCATTCAGGATCTTTCGCGCGATCGGCGCGGCGACCTGGCCGCCCTTACCGCCCCGCTCGGCAATCACCACCACCACGACCTCCGGCGCCTTCGCCGGGGCGAACGCGGCGAACCACGCGTGATCCTGGCCCTTCTCGGCCTTCGACTTGGCGATCATCTGCGCGGTGCCCGTCTTGCCCGCGATGTCGACGCCGGGGATTCGCGCCGCCGCGCCCGTTCCCCCGTCGTTGACCACCGACCAGAGGCTCTGGCGGAGGAACGCCCACACGACCGGCGACAGCTCGACGTGGCCGTTGACCTGCCCCTGGTCGCTCCAGACGACCCCGCGATCGGGACGCTCGACCCGCTGCACGAGGCGCGGCCGCCAGAGGACGCCGCCGTTGGCGACCGCCGCCATGAAGCGCGCGACCTGCATCGGCGTGACGAGCACGGTGCCCTGCCCGATCGACATGTTGATCGTCTCGCCGGGCGGGTACGCCCGGCCCTGACGCCCGCGCGCCGCCTGGGGCTTCGGCAAGAGGCCGTACTTCTCGCCGGGAAGGTCGATGGCGGTCGGCTGGCCGAACCCGAAGGCGCTCGCGTAGCGCACGATCGCGGCGCCGCCGATCTTGAGGCCGGCTTCGTAGAAGAAGACGTTGCACGAGTGCTGGATCGCGCCGTGGAGATTGACGGTCCCGTGTCCGCCTTCCTTCCAGTCCTTGAAGATCGTGCTGCCGAGCTGGAACTCGCCGCTGCAGTGCGTCCGGTCGAGCGGCGTGATCGTACCCTCTTGCAGACCGGCCGCCGCCACGACGATCTTGAACACGGAGCCGGGCGCGTACTGAGTCTGGATGGTGCGGTTGAGCAGCGGGAAGTTCGGATCCTGCACCACCCGCAGCCAGGCGTCGCGATCGATGGTCCCGGTGAAGCGGTCGATCTCGAAGGCGGGCGTGGACACCATCGCGAGCACGTCGCCGCTGCGCGGATCCATGACGACGACGGCGCCGGCCTGGCCCTCCATCGCGCGTTCGGCCGCCTCCTGGATCCCGCGATCGATCGTCGTGATCACCTGCGCGCCCGCGTGGGGCTCGGTCTGCTGCACGAGGCGAACCGGGCGCCCCATCGCGTCGACCTCGATGCGCTCTCCGCCGTCCTGGCCGCGCAGGTGCTCGTCGAGGAGCCGCTCGAGGCCGCTCTGGCCCACCATCTCGCCGCGCCGGTAACGACCCTGCTTGAGCTGCTCGTCGCTCGCCTCGCGCACGTAGCCCAGGAGATGGGCGGCGAACCGACTGTTCGGGTACACGCGCTGGGGCTCGACCTCGGTGATGACCCCGGGAAGCTCGAGCTTCCATTCCTCCACCTTGGCGACGTCGGCGAGCGAGAGGCCTCGACGCACGCGCACCGGCAGGAGCGAGTCGGGCTGCACGCGGGCCACCGCATCGGTCAGCTCCTGGTAGGGAATGCGGAGCAGCGAGGCGACGCGGCCGAGGACCGCATCCCGCGTCTCGTCGTCGCGCGGCAGCTCGCGCGGAATCAGCGACAGGGTGAAGGTCGGACGGTTGTCGACCAGCGGCGTCCCATGGCGATCGAAGAGGATGCCGCGCGGCGCGGCGATCGGCCGGACCCGGATCCGGTTCTTGTCCGACGCGTCGAGGAACCGCCCGCCCTCGAGGACTTGCAAGTACCAGAGCTGCCCGATCAGCACGAGGAACGCGAAGATCGTCGCCGTGGCGATCACCATGACGCGCTGGCGTCCGGGATCGCGCCGACTCGACAGGGATCGGCGGGCGATGCTCACGAGGGCTGTCCCTGGAAGCGCTCGCGCAGGACCTGCGACGCGGCCAGGCTCAGCACGACCGCGGCGCCGACGAACCCGTTGAAGAGCGCCTGGGGGAGCACGACGTACATCATGAGCTCGCCGAATGGCGCCGGGAACCGGAAGATCTGCAGAAGGGCGAACCGCGCGAGCCCCTCCAGGATGGTGAGCACGACGAGCCCGGGCACCTGCACCAGCGGCTGACTCACCCGGAGCCGCTCCCCGGCGACGCCGATCCCGAATCCGATGATCGCCTTCGTGAGGGCCTGGACCCCGATGAGGCCACCGCCGGCCGTATCCTGAAGCAGGCCGGTGACGAACCCCGCGAGACACCCGAATTCGGGGCCGCGTCGGAGCGCCAGCAGAATGACCATGATCAGCGGCAGATCGGGGGTCACCCCTCTGACGCTCACCATCGGCGTCAGGGTCGCGTGCGCGACCGAGCCCCCCGCGACCGTGAGCACGAGCAGGCCGCGCATCAGCCGTCCGCCGGGAAGAACGCGGTGAGATCGCGCTGCGTGTCGCCGGTCACCAGCAGCACTTCATCGACCCGCGCATAATCGACCGCCGGCGTCAGCTCGGCGTAGTGGAAGAGCGCGGCGCCGCGGTTGTCGATCGCGCGCACCGTGCCGATCGGGATGCCGCGCGGGAAGAGCCCGCCCTGCCCGGCCGTCACCAGCACGTCGCCGTTCTGGATCGACGCGCCGTCGCGGGCCATGAACTTGAACCGGAGCGTCCCGCGTGGATCACCCTCGACGATACCGGGCGTGCGGGTTCTCAGGACGTGGGCGCCCACGGTGGACGCGGGATCGGTCAGGACCTGGACGATCGACGCGCCGGGGCGGACGTCGACGATTCGGCCGACGAGACCGTCGGGCGAGAGCACCGCGCTCAGCCGCGGAATGTTGTCGCCCCGGCCGCGGTTGACCGTGAGCGACCGGATCCAGCCGCCCCACTCGCGCCCGATGATCTCCCCGGAGAGCGTCGTGAGCGGGAGCTTTTCCTGCAGCCCGAGGAGACGACGCAGGCGCTGGTTCTCGACGTCGGTGTCGCTCACCCGCAGCGCCCGGACGCGCAGATCCTGGACCTCCTCGCGCAGGCGATGGTTCTCGGCGCGCACGTTCTTCCAGTCGAGGTAGGTGGCCCAGAGACCGAAGGTGGCCCGACTCGCCCGGGCGAGCCCGGTCTGGACCGGAGCGGTCACCATCGTCAGGAGGTCGCCCGCGGCCGAGCCGTACCCGCGCGTCTGGAGCGTGAGGAGCAGCAGGCAGACCCCCACGAGGGAGACGAGCAACAGCAGCTTCTGAATCTTCACCTTCCGAAACCCCCCGGAGAGGAGCGCTGGAACCCCGCGAAAGCTACGCGGGGATGGCCACCTTCTTCAGGAGATCGAGCTCGTCCAGCACTCGCCCTGTCCCCAGGGCGACGCAAGACAGCGGGTCGTCGCCCGGCGTGACCGGGAGGTTCGTCTCCTGACGTAGCAGGTGGTCCAGGCCCCGAAGCAGCGCGCCGCCTCCGGTGATGACGATGCCCTTGTCCACGATGTCCGCGGCGAGCTCGGGCGGTGTCCGTTCCAGACACGTCCGCACCGTCTCGACGATCGTCATCACGGGCTCGCGAAGCGCTTCCCGGATTTCCTCGTCAGTGATCACGATGGTCTTGGGAATCCCGTCGATCAGGTCGCGCCCCTTCACTTCCATGGTCCGGCGGTCGCCGCCCATGGGGTACGCGGACCCGAGCGTAACCTTGATCTCCTCGGCGCGTCGCTCGCCGACGAGCAAGTTATAGTGCTTGCGGATGTACTGAACGATCGCCTCGTCCATCTCGTCGCCCGCGATCCGGACCGACTTCGAGTAGACGATGCCGGACAGCGAGATGACGGCGACCTCGGTCGTACCCCCTCCGATGTCGACGATCATGTTGCCGCCGGGCTCCTGGATGGGCAGGCCCGCGCCGATCGCCGCCGCCATCGGCTCCTCGATCAGGTAGACCTCGCGCGCGCCCGCCTGCATCGCCGAGTCGCGGACCGCGCGCTTCTCGACCTGAGTGATTCCCGACGGCACGCCGATGACGATGCGCGGCCGCACGAGCGTCCGCCGGCGGTGCACCTTCGAGATGAAGTAGTGCAGCATCTTCTCGGTCACGTCGAAGTCGGCGATGACGCCGTCCTTCAGGGGCCGGATCGCGATGATGTTCCCCGGGGTGCGCCCGAGCATGGCCTTCGCCTCGCGCGCGCCCGACCGCGAGCACGGAGTGATCGGCCTGGTGGATCGCGACGATGGAGGGCTCGTTCAGAACTATTCCCTCGCCACGGACGTACACGAGCGTGTTTGCCGTCCCGAGGTCGACCGCGAGATCATTGGAGAACATCCCGGCCAGCAGGTTGTAGAACATCACCGCTCCATCGCTCGTCGATTGAACCCCCGCGTCGGGTTTCTAACAGTAGCACAGTCCGTGCCACCCTGAAACGAAAACTCCATTTTTCCAAGGCTTTAGACCACTGGCGAGCCGGCGGGGAACCCACGGGTTGCCCGCCACGGCCAGAATCCAAATATTTTCAGGATCTTCCGGGTTAGGAGGGGGCCCGAAAACCGGGGCCCTCTCCGCCGAAATGTCGCTGCCTCCGGTAGTCTGCCCGCCCGGCAGCGCGCCGCCCGGCCCTGTTATGAAAGTGCCCAGGATGGCACCTCTCGTGACAGCCAGCGTCATCAGAGCAGAGTTTCCGGAACGCTCTCCGCCGGCTCTGCATGTCGGCCTGTCCGATCCCCAGGCGGGGTCGCGAGGACACGGCAATTTTCGCAACGAGAGATCCGGTATAGCATCGGCGCACCGCGCGATGACGGCCGACGAGTTCGAGATCTGGTTCGACAAAGGCGTGACCGACGGGTTGCCGGTCGTGCCGCCCACGCGAGAGCGCGTCGAGCGGATGCTCGCCGGAACCGGGCGCGCGCGCGATGAGCTGCTCGGCGAGATGCCGCCGAACTTCGGCCGGCTGACCGTCGAGAAGGCCGCGATCAACGCGGTGCTGGCCGGCTGTCGGCCCGACTACCTGCCGGTCGTGATCGCCGCCGCCGAATGCGCCTGCGACCCCGCCTTCAATCTCCATGGGGTCTCGACCTCGACCCACTTCGCCGCGCCCCTCATCGTCGTCAACGGACCGATCCGAGCGAGCATCGGTCTCAACAGCGCCTTCGGCGTCTTCGGTCCCGGCTATCGCGCGAACGCGACCATCGGACGGGCGCTCCGTCTCTTGATGATCAACGTCGGCGGCGCGCGGCCGGGAGAGATCTCCATGTCGACGTTCGGACATCCCGGGCGCTACACGTACTGCATCGGCGAGAACGAGGAAGCGAGCCCGTGGCCGCCCTATCACGCCGGACGCGGCTTCCCGGCCGGCGCGTCGACCGTCACGCTGTTCGCGGGTGAGGCGCCGCACGGGATCTCGGATCACGCGAGCCGCACGGCGAAGGCACTCGCCGGGTCGCTCGGGTGGTCGATGGCAAGCCTCTGGAACAGCAAGCACTTCCCCCTGTATTCGCACACGATGCTGATCGTCGGTCCCGAGCACGCCCATACCTTCGCCGGCGACGGATGGTCGGCGGAGGACCTCAAGCGCCATCTCTACGAGTCGGTGCGTCAGCCGTATCACACGCTCTTACCCGACGAAAATCACGGGGAGGGCACGAACCTCCGCTTCGGCGCGACCGGCTCGCGGCCCGAGCCCGAGACGATGATCTCCAAGTTCCCGTCGACCGAGGAGATCCACGTCGTCGTCGCCGGCGGCACCGCCGGCCGCTTCTCGGTGGCGATTCCCGGCTGGCTCGGGACGCGCAACGGCTCGCGTCCCGTGACGCGCGCCGTGAAATAATTTCATTGACTAGCCCGGCCGATCGTGCCAACCTAGCGCTCGGTTCTGGTGCACACGGAGTCAGTAACGATTGTGACAGATCGAGACAAACGCCGCGCGGGCCCAGTTCGCGCGGCGTTTTTTTGTTTGCCCGCCAATCCCGGAGGGCAACCCCGCCACGATGGCGGGAGTACGGGGCTTGAAGACCCCCTAAAGAGAGGTTCGAGGTATGGCTCAAGGACAGGTGAAGTGGTTCAACGATGCGAAGGGTTATGGGTTCATCACACAGGAGGGCGGCGAGGACGTCTTCGTCCACTACAGCGCCATCCAATCCCAGGGGTTCAAAAGCCTGGCCCGAAGGGTCTTCAGGCAGCCAACGTCAAGAAGGTCTAACAGTCCCTCCTTGTTTACTCCCGCCCGGGCCCGGCGACGGGCCCCGGGTGCTCAACGCGCACAAAGCACCGAAAGGCGTTTCCAGTCATGGTCCCTTCATTTGATGATCTTTCATTGACCCCGGCGATGCGTGAAGCGATCGCCCGCGTGGGCTACACCACGCCCACTCCTATCCAGGCGCAGGCGATCGGTCCGATCCTCGAGGGACGCGACCTGATCGGGTGCGCCCAGACCGGCACCGGCAAAACCGCGGCCTTCGCGATCCCGACGATCGAGCGTCTCACCGGGGAGGGCTTGACGCCCCCGACACGCGGCGGCCTGCGACCGCCGCGCGCGCTCGTGCTGGCTCCCACGCGCGAGCTCGCGCTTCAGATCGCGGAAGCCTTCGACGTCCTCGGCCGCGCCCAGGGTGTCACCGTCGCCGTGCTCATCGGCGGAGAGTCGATGGGCCCGCAGCTCGCGGCGCTCCAGCGGAGACCCGACGTCATCGTGGCGACTCCGGGCCGGCTCTTCGATCACGTCGAGCGGCGGACGCTCGCCCTCGGCACCCTGCGCATCGTCATCCTCGACGAGGCCGATCGCATGCTCGACATGGGCTTCGCGCCGCAGGTCGAGCGCATCCTGCGCGTGACCCCGCTCGACCGCCAGACGTTGTGCTTCTCGGCGACGATGCCGACCGAGGTCGCGGCGCTGGTCCGGCGCCACCTCGTCCGTCCGGTTCGCGTCGACGCCGGTGTCATCGCGCGGCCGGTCGCCCGCGTCAAGCAGATGCTGTACAAGGCGCAGGCTCAGGAGAAGACGCCGCTGCTGCTCCGCCTTCTCGGTGAGGAGAGAGGCCAGACGCTCGTCTTCACGCGCACCAAGCACCGCGCCGATCGCGTGGCGCGCGCCGTCGGCGCGGCGGGTCACCGCGTGACGCGCCTGCACGCCGACCGCTCGATGTCGCAGCGCCGCGAGGCGCTGGACGGCTTCCGGAGCGGGCGCTACCGGGTGCTGATCGCCACCGACATCGCGGCGCGCGGCATCGACGTGCCGGAGATCGCTCATGTGGTGAACTTCGATCTGCCCCACACGGCGGAGGATTACATCCATCGAATCGGCCGCACCGCGCGGGCCGACGCGAGTGGCCGCGCCACGAGCTTCGCCGCGCCCGAGGAGCTGGCGCAGCTACGCACGATCGAGCAGCATCTGGGACACCCGGTCCCACGGAACTAGACATCCCGGTCACGGAGACCGGGAATCACCGGAGCGTAAAGCTCCGCAACTCAGAAAGAGGAGTGTCATGGCACAAGGAACGGTGAAGTGGTTCAACGACGCGAAGGGCTTCGGGTTCATCACGCAGGAAGGCGGCGAGGACGTGTTCGTCCACTTCAGCGCCATCCAGGCGTCGGGCTTCAAGAGCCTGAGCGAGGGTGACCGCGTGGAGTTCGAGGTGACGCGCGGCCCCAAGGGTCTCCAGGCCGCGAACGTCCGCAAGGCCTGAGCTAGCTCGAAGCGCCGGGTTCGTCCCTCACGCAACGAGTGCCGGGGGAGTCTGAGGGGGGGCCGCTCCCCCCTCACGCTACGAGTGGCGGGGGAGTCTGAGGGGGGTCGCCCCCCTCAGACAATAAAAAGCCCCGACGGAGGCTGCGGCGCGTTGCAACTCTTCGTTCGCGCGTCGCGCCGCCCCGCTGGTGAGAGCGGGACCGTCGGGGCCGGTGGCGCCTGGACTCCCAGGCGTTCCACCTTGAGCTAGCGTGGAGCTTGCCTAGGAGGCAGCCACCTCACAGATCACCGCAGGGTTACACATCGGCTGGATCACCTCCTATTCTCGGCAAGGCCGCCACGCGGGCCCAGTCCCCACCTACCCAGAACCGGATGCCGACTCCCGGCCCGGGGCTCGACCACGTCCGCCGTCGGCGGAATTGTCGGCGGGGGACGCTACTGGAACGCTGTGACGTTCCGGCCGATTTCGCCCCAATCCTACACCCAGGCGGCGTGTGATCCAAAGTACAAAGTGCTGCCCCGCGTCACTTGACGACGATGCGCGTCCGGTTGCGCTCCCAGAGTCCGCTGCCGACGCCCTCGACCTTCCGGAGCTCTTCCGGCTTTTTGAACGGACCGTGGGCGTCGCGGTACTCGACGATCTTCTCGGCTACCTGCCGGCCGACGCCGTCGAGCTTCATCAGCTCCTTCACGCCGGCGGTGTTGATGTTGACGGCCGGACCGGCGGGCGCCTCGGCCTGGGTGGCCGATGAACGCGCCGGCGGCGCGCCGGCGGCCGGCCACGGCGTCAGCGATGCGCACGCGAACACGAACGCGGGGATGAGCGAACGACGGTGACGCATGGAAGTTCTCCTGTGTTGGAGGTGCACGGCACGCTCGCGAGCATTGCCATTGAACCCGCCGTCAGCAGAATGCGTCAACGTCCAATGATTCAGACACGCGAGATGGATACCGGTCAGTCGCGCGAGGCTTCGTGAAGGCGGTCGAGATACGCTTGCCACTCCACCGGGACCAGCGATTTCTTCCTCGTGTTGCACTCCTTGCAGGCCGGAACGACGTTGCCGCGCGTCGATCGGCCGCCGCGCGCGAGCGGCACGACATGGTCCATGGTCAGCGCGCGGTGTCCGACGACGCGACGGCAGTAGTAGCACACGCCGTCCGCGATGCGCCGCTTCCACCACTGACTCGCTCGCAGCTCGCGCGCGCCGGCCCGCTCGCGCCGGAGCGTCGCGGGCTCGACGGGCTCGTCGAGCTCACTCATGCGTCGCGAGCGCCGTCGAGAGCTGCTCCCACTCGCGCATGAGCCACATCACCTGCTCCTCGGCACGCTTGCGCTCGGCGGTCGCTTCGCGCACGCGCTCGCCGTCCGTGTAGAGCGCCGGGTCGCCCAGCCGCTGGCCGAGCTCGGCGAGCCGAGCCTCCAGCGCATGAATCTGCCGCTCGACCTCCTCGAGCCGCCGTCGCAGCTCGCGCACGTCCTTCGTCACCTGCTCGCTGCGCCGGGACGACCCGCGGCGCGATGCGTGCGGCGGCTCCGCCGGCGCCGCCGGGCGCGGTCGCGCCGGAGCCGGACGCGGTGGCGCTGCCGGCGCCGCCACCGGGGCGGTCGCGGCGCGGGCCTTCGAGTCGAGATAATCGTCGTAGCTGCCCCGATAGGTCACGAGCGCCCCGCGGCCGATCTCGACGATCTCGGTCGCGATGCGATTGATGAAGTAACGATCGTGGGAGATGAACACGATCGTGCCCGGAAACGCCGCGAGCGCCCCCTCGAGCACCTCGCGCGAGGCCAGGTCGAGGTGGTTGGTCGGCTCGTCCAGACACAGGAGTGCGGCCGGGCGCACCAGCATCTTCGCCAGGGCCACGCGCGCCTTCTCGCCGCCCGACAGCACCGCGATCTTCTTCTCCACCGCGTCGCCCGAGAAGAGAAAGGTGCCCAGGATGGTCCGGAGCCGCGTCTGGCCGAGCTCCGGGGCCGCGCGCTCCAGCTCCTCCAGGACCGTCAGGGACGGCGTCAACGCCTCGAGCTGGTGCTGCGCATAGTAGTGGACGGCCACGTGCGTGCCGAGCGTCCGCTCGCCCAGATCGAACGGGAGCACGCCCGCCACCATCCTGAGCAGCGTCGACTTGCCGGCGCCGTTGGGGCCGACGAGAGCGACGCGCATGCCCCGCTCGACCTCGAAGTCGACGGACGCGTAGACGACGTTGTCGCCGTACGCCTTTCGGACCCCGGCGAGCGTCGCCACGCGCCGGCCGGTGCGCGGGGGCTGGGGAAAGGCGAACCGGATCACACGCGCGTCGCGCTCGACCTCGACGAGCTCCATGCGCTCGAGCATCTTCACGCGGCTCTGCACCTGGCGGGCCTTGGACGCCTGGTACCGGAAGCGCTCGATGAACCGCTCGATCTCGGCCACGCGCTTGGCCTGGTTCCGCGCCTGCGCCTCGAGCAGCTCGCGGCGCGCTTCCCGCTGCACCAGGTACTCGTCGTAGTCGCCGGGATAGACCGTCACGCCCGACGGCCCCAGGTCGGCGATCGACGTGACCATGCGGTTCAGGAAGTAGCGGTCGTGCGAGACGATGACGACGGTGCCCTCGTAGTCGACCAGGAAGGACTCGAGCCATTCGAGCGACTCGATGTCCAGGTGGTTCGTCGGCTCGTCGAGCAGGAGGAGCGACGGACGCTGGAGCAGGAGTCGCGCGAGCGCCGCGCGCATCCGCCACCCGCCCGAGAACTCGGTGAGCGGGCGCGCAAAATCGGTCGGCCGAAACCCGAGGCCGCCGAGGATCGCCTTGGCCTCGGTCTCGAGCCGGTAGCCGCCCAGCGCCTCGAACCGGTGCTGCAGGTCGCCGTAGCGCGCCGTCAGCGCGTCGCTGCCGACGCCGCCGGCCGCCGTCGCGAGCTGCGCGGCAATTTCCTCCATCTCGCGCTCGACCTGCCAGACGTCGGCGAAGCCGGCGAGCGCCTCGCCCAGCACGGAGCTCGTCGGGCTGGAGGCGGCCTCCTGCGGGAGATAGCCGACGGTCGTCTCGCGCGGCCGGCTGATGCGCCCGGCGTCCGGCTCCTCGACGCCGGCCAGCAAGCGACAGAGAGTCGTCTTGCCGGCGCCGTTGGGACCGACCAGCCCGATTCGCTCGCGGTCGGCGATCCGCCACGACAGCTCGTGGAGAACCGTCTGCCCGGCGTAGCTCCTCGAGATGCCGTCGAGCTGGATCATGCGGGCGCGGGATGTCGGGACCGGGTCCCGCTCATCCCATGCTCTGGACCTTCTCGGGCAGGATCTTGACGATGACGCGCACCTCGCCGGGCTGGCGATTGGCGTACCGATCGCGGCCCGTGTACTTCTTGGAGAGCGTGTCGATGTGCGCGTCGGCGTCCTTCTCGGTCATCTCGACGACGCGTCCGCGTACCTGAACGTAGCGGTAGGGGTTGTCAGGATCCTGCACCGAGAGCGCGACCTTCGGGCTCCGCTGGAGGTTCTTGTCCTTTGCCCGGCCCCGGGCGGTGTTGAAACGGACGTGCGTGCCGTCGTAGTCGACCCAGACCGGGGTCACCTGCGGCGTGCCGTCGCGGCCGACGGTCGCGACGTGGGCGAACGCCTTCTTCGCAAAGATGTCGCGGAAGCTCTCCGGGATCGTCGCCATGATCTCTTCCTCCGATCAGCCAGTAGTTGTCGTCAGCTCGCCGGCGCGGGCGTCGGCCATGGCGCGCAGGGCGAACAGCATTCGGATCACGCATTGCTGGACGAGGAGCGCGTCCTGCGTGAACGGATCCGCGAGCCACTCCCCCGCCCACCCGGGCTTCTCGGCCGTGAAGCCGAGCGTGGGAGACAAGGCACCGAGTCGCAGCAGGAGGTCGTCGGCCGGAAGCCCCGAGGCCCGCAGCCGCGTCACGACAGCCGCTCGAACGGCGGCGTTCCAGACGCCGGTCAGCCCCTCGATCAGGGCCGCGTAGCAGGTCAGCTCCTTGCGGTCGCCGAACTGCTTGAGGACCGCCGGGACCAGCGGATTCACCGCAGCGTCGCCCTCCTCGTCCACCCCGAACAGCGGGCCGATCACCGGATCGGTCTGCGGCTGGGCGAGCCGCTCGAGAAGCTCCAGGGCGGCCGCCGCCGGAATCGCCGGGAGCTTGGCCAAGCGCTCGAGCAGCGGCGCATCACCGGCCATCACCTATCCTCCCACACGCGTCGGCTCGCCGCGCATCTCGGCGCGCGCCAGGTCCTGCGCGCGCCCGGGCGGCACCAGGAACGACGAGGCGAGCGCGGCGACACAAACGGCGAAGCCCACCACGAAGACGCCGTGCAGCGCCTCGGCCATGGGCAGCGCCGCGTGCAGCCGCTGCGACATCACGGCGCCCATGACCGACAGGCCCAGGGTCCCACCGATCGACATGAAGAACTGCGTCATCGAGGTCGCCGCGCCGAGGTCCTGCCGGGCGACCACGCTCTGGACCGCGATGAGCATCGGCACCACCACGAGCCCCATCCCGACGCCGGCCAGCAGAACGTCCACCATCGCGGCGCCGTGGGTCAGCGCGGCCGACCACCGCGAGAACAGGAGAAACGCGCCGGTGAGGGCGGCCATTCCGGTGAACACGACCTTCCGGAAGCCGACCCGGAGGACCAGGCGCGCGCTCAGCACCGAGGTGAGCACCCAGCCGAGCACGAACGGCGTGAGGACGAGACCCGCGCCGGTGGCGCTGGCGCCGGTCACCGACTGCAAGAACAGCGGCACGAAGGAGAGCGCGCCGAACATCGCCATGCCGGCCAGGAACCGCGTGACCACGGCGGCGACGACCATCCGGTTCTTGAAGAGCCGCGGCGGGACGATGGGCTCGGCCGCGCGCCGCTCCACCACGACGAACCCGACCAGCACGAGGCCGCCGAGGACCAGGAGCGCGACGACGTCGACCGTCGACCAGGCCCCGACGCGCCCGGCCTCGACGATGCCGAGCAGGATCGCCGAGACGCCGGCCGCGAAGAGCGCAATGCCGGCCCAGTCCACGACGGGCTGCCGGACCGGCCGCGGGATCCCGCGAAGCGTGGTCGCCAGCACCGCCATCGCGATCGCGCCGATGGGGAGATTGATGTAGAACACCCAGCGCCACGAGACGTAGTCGGTGAGCATCCCGCCGACCCAGGGCCCGATGAGCGAGGCCACACCCCACACGCTCGAGATATACCCCTGCATCCGCGCCCGGCGCTCGAGGCCGAACAGCTCGCCGATGATCGTGTAGCCGAGAGTCATCAAGGCGCCGGCGCCGAGGCCCTGGATCATGCGGAACACGATCAGCTGCCCCATGTTCTGGGCCGCGCCCGACAGCGCCGAGCCGATCAGGAAGGTCATGAGCCCGGTCAGATAGATCGGCCGGCGGCCGTAGAGGTCGGAGAAGCGCCCCCAGAGCGGCATGGTCACCGTCTGCGTGAGCAGAAATCCCGAGAAGACCCACGAATAGATCCGGATGCCGCCGAGGCGCGCCACGACCGTGGGCATCGCGGTGGCGACCACCGTCGACTCGATCGCTGCCAGGAAGATGGACAGCACGATCCCGACGAAGACCCAGCGCTTCTGCGTCTCGTCCATCAGTGACCGCCGGTGCAGCCGGCGCAGCGGCACAGCGCCCGCAGGTCCGCGTATGCGTAGAGGCTCGTGTGCCGGTCGACCCAGGTCACGCGCAGCCCCTCGGCGGTGCGCTTGATGTCCTCGGGCCACGCCATCTCCGCGGGGACCGGATCGAGCGTGCCGCACTGCCCGCAGGCGCAGTCGCGCCGGAGCCGGTCGAAGGGATAGATGGATCCGTGGTCGTCGGCCCAGTCCACTCCGAGCGCGTAGCGGCCGACCAGGTGCACGTCCTTGGGAACGCCCGGGTCGGGCTGACCGAGGATCTTGAGGCCGGAGCCCTTCTTCACGTGCCGCCGCCGACCGCCGGCTGTGCGAGGCGCATCCCGGCGAGCAGATAGTGCACGGCGAGATTCTGGTACTGCCCCCACGCGTCGCCACGCCGCCGGATCGCCTTCTCGCTCAGCGCCCGGCCGCGTCCATAGTAATGGTCGAACGCCTTGCGCACGGCGAGGTCTCCGGCCGGACAGATGTCGCCACGCCCGAGACAGCGGGCCAGGAACCAGTCCGCGGTCCACCGGCCGAGCCCGCGGAGCTCGGTGAGTCGCGCGATGACCGTCTCGGTGGGCGCCGCGCTGATCGCCTCGAGATCGAGGGCGCCGGCGACGACGGCGCGGGCCAGGTCGCGGATGTACTCGGCCTTGCGCGTCGAGTACTTGAGCGCCCGCAGCTCGCGCGGCCGCGCCTGCGCGAGTCGCGCCGCCTCCGGAAAGGCCCACACGGTTTCGCGCCCGACCCGCACCGGCGTTCCGTACCGGTGCACCAGGCGCGCGCGGCACGCGAAGGCGAACGAGAGGTTGATCTGCTGAGCCGTGATCGACCCGACCAGCATCTCGAACGGCGTGGGCGCCAGGGTCGGCCTGAGACCGTAGAGGGGCTCGACGAGCGGAGCGAGCGCGGGATCGCCCTTCGCCATCCGGTAGAAGCCGGTCAGGTCGAAGTCGAGGCCGAGGATGCGACGCACCTCGGCGACCGCGGCCGCGCCGACCGCGGCGCCGGCGCCCGGAATCCGGATGACGATGCGCGCGTCGTCGACGGATCCGGTCCACCGGACTTCGTACGCAAGCAGTCGCCGCTCGACGCGCAGCACGCGGCGGAAGACGTCGGCGGCGACCCGATTCGTGGGATCTTCGCCCCAGCGGTGGTAGCGCGCGAGCGTACCGCGAACGTCCAGTGGGCCGTCGGGAGTGAGAACGATCTTCATCGAGTGACCACGCGGCTTCCGAGTGTACCAGAGAGTTGCTCGGGCCCCGCTACGTCGCCCGTCGCGGCGCGAACGCCGCGCCGCCGGCCGCTCGCTCCACCGCTAGTGGCGGAGATGGTACGGCACGTCGGTGACGATGACGTTCTTGCGAAAGAGCATCGCGCCCTTGATGAGGAAGGCCGTCTGGTTGTGGAGCCCGAGCTGCCACCAGCGCGCCGGAATGAACTCCGGCAGCACGATCGTGACCACGTGGTTCTCTCCCTGCCCTTGCAGGTGGTCGATGTACTCGGTCAGCGGTCCGAGCAGCGACCGGTACGGCGAGCTCAGCACGATCAGCGGCGCGCCCATCCCGTACTTGCCCCACTTCTCCTCGAGGCGGCGCGTTCGCTCCGGATCCGTCTCCACGAACACGGCCTTCGCGTTCGGCGAGAGCGTCTGCGCGTACTGGATCGCCTTGACCACCCCGCGATGGAGATCGCCGACCAGCACCAGGACCGTGTTGGTCATCGGCGTCGGCTGGCCGAGGCCGTCGAGCGAGAGCTGCACCGCCACTTCCTCGTAGTGGCGATGCACCAGCGCGAAGACGGCGACCAGCGTCGGGATCAGCAGGACGACGATCCACGCGCCGTGCGTGAACTTGGTCGCGGCGATCGTGAGCATCACCAGGCCGGTGACGATCGCGCCCACCGCGTTGAACCACCAGCGCCACCACCATCCCTCTTCCTTGCGGCGGAGCCACCGGCGCACCATGCTCGCCTGTGAGAGCGTGAAGGACAGGAAGACGCCGACCGCGTACAGGGGGATCAGCGCGTGGGTATCGCCGCGGAAGATCACCAGCAGCAGCGCCGCCAGCCCGCCCAGGATCACGATTCCATTGGAGAACACCAGCCGGTCGCCCTGCGTCGCGAACTGGCGCGGGATGAAGCGGTCGCGCGCCAGGAAGAACGACAGCCGCGGAAAGTCGGCGAACGAGGTGTTGGCGGCCAGGAGCAGGATCAGCATCGTGACCGCCTGGAGCTCGTAGTAGAGAAAACCCCCGCCGAAGACGTGGCGCGCCAGCTGCGAGACCACCGTTTCCTCCGGGTGCGGCGTGATGCCGAAGTCGTAGGCGAGGAAGGTGATGCCCAGGAAGAGCACGATCAGGATCACCCCGAGCCACGTCAGCACGATCCGCGCGTTGTGCGCCTCCGGCGGCTTGAAGGCCGGCACGCCGTCGGAGACGGCCTCGACGCCGGTCAGCGCGGTGCAGCCGGAGGAGAACGCGCGCAGGACCAGGACGAGCCCGACCCCTTCGAGGCCGGGCGGGTGCCGCTGATAGGGCGCCTCCGGGAGGAAGTCGAACACGGCGCCGAGGCCGCCGTAGACGATCAGGCCGCCGAGGCTCGCGATGAACAGGAAGGTCGGCGCGGCGAAGAGCTTGCCCGACTCCCGGATGCCGCGGAGATTGGCGACCGCGATGGCCACGACCGCGGCGACGCAGAGCGCCGGACGATACCGGAACAGGGTCGGGACGGCGGACGTGAGGGCCGCGATGCCCGCCGCCACGCTTACCGCCACGGTCAAGACGTAGTCGATCAAGAGCGCCGCGCCGGCGACCAGCCCGGCCGACACGCCGAGATTGTCCTTGCTCACGATGTAGGCGCCGCCGCCCTGCGGGTACGCGCGAATCGTCTGGCGATACGAGCTGACGACGATCGCGATCAGGACGGCGATGGCGATGCCGATCGGGATCGAGTAGCTGAGGGCGATCGTCCCGGCCAGGATCAGCACGAGCAGGATCTCTTCGGTCGCGTACGCGACCGACGAGAGCGCGTCGGAGGCGAAGACGGCGAGCGCGGTCGACCGCCCGAGTCGCTCGTGCCGTGATTGCGCGGTGGGTAGCGGACTTCCGAGAAAGAGACGCTTCAGCCGGCTCAGCCGCACGGGGCCCATCATACGACGGGCCGCGCGGCGAGCCTAGAACGGCTGCGGCTGCCGATGCTGATCCGCGATGTTTTCGAAGCGCGCGTACTGAGGCAGGAAGACGACCTCCACCGAACCAGTCGGCCCGTTACGCTGTTTGCCGACAATAACCTCGGCGACGTTGACCTTCTCGATCGGCAGATCATCCCGGTACATCGACGGCCGGTACAGGAACAGAATGAGGTCGCTATCCTGCTCGAGGGCGCCCGATTCGCGCAAATCCGACAGCTGTGGTCTGCGCTGCTCGCGAGTTTCGACCGCGCGAGAAAGCTGTGACAATGCGACGACCGGGACGGTCAGTTCCTTGGCCAGCGCCTTGAGCGATCGCGAAATCTCGGAAATCTCCTGCTGCCGGTTGTCCATATGGGCGCGTCCCCGCATGAGTTGGAGGTAGTCGATGATCACGAGATCGAGCCCGTGCTCGGCTTTCATGCGGCGCGCCTTCGCTCGCGCTTCGAGCACCGTCAGGTTAGGGCTGTCGTCGATGAAGATCGGCGCCTCGCTGAGCCGCCCGGCCGCCGACGTGAGTCGGGTCCAGTCCGACGCTTGCAACATACCGGTGCGCACTGCCTGCGAGTCGACCTTCGCCTCCGCGCAGAGCATGCGCTGCACGAGCTGTTGCGCCGACATCTCGAGGCTGAGGATCAGCACCCTTCCGCGCAGCGTAATGCCGACGAATTGCGCGATGTTTAGGGCAAAGGCCGTCTTTCCGGTCGATGGGCGTCCCGCGATGATGACGAAGTCAGAAGGCTGGAAGCCAGACGTCATGAGGTCGAGCTTCTCGAAGCTGGTCGCGACGCCGGTGACGTGCTCCTTGCGCTCGTAGAGACGCTCGATGTACTCGAACGTGTTGCGCAGGATCTTGCCGATCGGGAGCGCGCTGCCCTCCAGCCGGCGCTCGGCGAGGCTGAAGATCCTCCGCTCGGCGTCGTCCACCAGCGTCTGCACGTCGTCCTTGGCCTCGAACGCCTGCGCGATGATCTGGCTCGAGGTCTGGATGAGCTCGCGCAGCACGGCACGGTCGCGGACGATCGACGTGTACGAGCTGAGGTACGCGGAGATGGAGCCCTGCTCGACGAGCAGGGCCAGCACCGCGGGCCCGCCCACGAATTCGAGCTGATCGCCTCGCCGGAGCTCTTCGGTCAGCGTCAGCACGTCCACGGGCTCGCCCCGATCGAAGAGGGTCAGCATCGACCCGTAGATCACGCGATGGGCCTCGGTGTAGAAGTCCGAGGGCCTGAGGACCTCGATCACGCGCGGGAGCGCGTCGCGGCCTTCCATGAGGACGGCGCCGAGAACGGCGCGCTCGGCGTCCAGGTTGTGCGGCGGAATTCGCGCCGGAACTTCCAGCGGGCTCACGGACTCACTCTACCGCTGACCATGTGCGACGATCCTCAAACGCGCGCCGAGTGTTCGTCAATAAAATTCAGACGCGAGAGCCATTCGGTGGACGGCTTCGTGGACATCCGGTGGGTATCACCCGATCTTCGGTGGATGACGGGTGGATAGACAGGCGAGCCCCCGGGGATGTGCTCCGTCGGGGGCTCGAGCGAGCGGCCGCCCGCTATTCGCGGGCGACGGTGACCTTGAGCTGCGCGGTGACTTCCGGGTGCAGACGCATGGAGACCGAGAACTCGCCGAGCCCCTTGATGGGCTCGTCGAGCGTGATGCGCTTGCGGTCCATCTTGATGCCGCGCGTGCCGAGGAAATCCGCGATGTCCTGCGCCGTGACCGAGCCGAACAGCTTGCCTTCCTCGGAGGCCTGCCGGCGCTCCTCGTACGCGAGCGCCTCGATGCGCGCGCGCAGACTCTCGGCGTCGGCCTTCACGCGGTCGGCTTTCGCCTCCTGCTGCTTCTTGATGTGCTCGAGGTTCTTGAGGTTCCCGGCGGTGGCGGACAGCGCCAGCCGCTTGGGGATCAGGAAGTTCCGCGCGTAGCCGTCCGAGACGTCGCGCACTTCGCCGCGGCGGCCGACCTTCGTGACGTCGTCCAGGAGGATGATTTTCATCGCCCTAGTCCGCCGCGAGGTACGGCAAGAGCGCCACCGTCCGCGCCTGCTTGATCGCGTGCGTCAGCTGGCGCTGGTGCCGGGCACAGCTGCCCGAGATGCGCCGGGGAATGATCTTGCCTCGCTCGCTGACGAAGCTCCTCAGACGGCGCACGTCCTTGTAATCGACGAGATCGACCTTGTCCACGCAGAACTTGCAGACCTTCCGCCGGCCGAACCGGCGGCGCTTGACGGGCTTCTGGGCTGACGGGGGAATGGCTCGCTCCTTCTTCTCGTCTCGCGCCCTTACGCGCTAGAACGGAACATCGTCGTTACCGGACCCGGACCCGGGCTCCTCGGCGAACGGCTCGGCCCCGGCCGGCACGGTCGCCGGCGCGGCCGCGCGGGCTCGTCCCATGAACTGGACGCGCTCGGCGACGACCTCGATGACGGTTCGCTTGCCGCCGTCCTTGGCTTCCCACTCGCGGGTCTGCAGCCGCCCCTCGACCAGGATGGGGCTGCCCTTGTCGAGGTACTCGCCGCAGCTCTCCGCCTGTTTGCCCCACACCACGACGGTGAGGAAGCATGTCTCTTCGCGCTTCTCGCCCCCCTGCGTCGTGTAGTTGCGATTGACCGCCAGCCGCAAATCGGCGACGGCGGTCCCGCTAGGCGTGTAACGAAGCTCCGGGGGCTTGGTCAGGTTGCCGATCAGGAACACCTTGTTGAGGCTCGCCATCAGCTGACCTCCTCGAGCACTTCCTGAGTTTTCGCCGGCCGAGCCTGCTTACGGATCGGAACCCGCGTGCTGACGAAACGCAGCACGTTCTCGTTGAGGCGCACCTGTCGCTCGAATTCCTTCACCATGGATGGCTCGGCAGAAACCTCGAAGACCGCGTACGTGCCTTCCCGCTGCTTCTTGATGTCGTACGCGAGCCGACGCTTTCCCCAGTTGTCGACTTTGGTGACCTCGGCGCCGAGCGTCTTGAGTTGCCCGCCGAGCTGGTCGAGCAGCGCGGCGACTTCCTCATCGGTCGGACGCGGGTCGATGATTACGAGGACTTCGTACGGTCGCAGTGTTCACTCACCTCCCTTGGGCTCGATCGAGCTGACCGAGTTAAGCGCCTAACCGTATCAAACATCCGGATACCGTGCAAGGTCAACGCCGGCAAAAGGATACGGCCCGGGCCGTCTGCGGCCCGAGCCGTCGCCTGTCCCTCGGTTCGGAGGGCCCGTTGAGGCCCCCTCCGAGTCGCTTAGTACATGTCGCCGTGCGGCATCGGCGGCGCCGCTGCCGGCTTATCCTCCGGAATGTCCGTGATCAACGCCTCGGTCGTCAGCAGGAGCGACGCGATCGACGCCGCGTTCTGCAGCGCCACCCGCTCGACCTTGGTGGGGTCGATGATGCCGGCCTGGACCATGTCGACGTATTCCATGCTCTCCGCGTCGTAGCCGCGGTTCGGCGCCGTCTCGCTCTTCACCTTCTCGACGATCACGCTGCCTTCGAGGCCCGCGTTCTCGACGATCTGGCGAATCGGCTCCTCGAGCGCCCGCTTGACGATCATGGCGCCGACCTTCTCGTCGCCCTCGGCCTTCACGCGATCGATGGCCTTGGAGGCGCGTAGCAGCGCCACGCCGCCGCCCGGCACGATGCCTTCCTCGACGGCCGCGCGCGTCGCGTTCAGCGCGTCCTCGACGCGCGCCTTCTTCTCCTTCATCGCGGTCTCAGTGGCCGCGCCGACCTTGATGACCCGTAGTCCGACGTGGTCTCCTCGATCTGGGCGCGGATCTGCTTGATGCGCCCCTCGATCTCCTTCGGCTTGCCGGCGCCTTCGACGATGGTCGTGTTGTCCTTGTCCACGACCACCTTCTTCGCGCGGCCGAGATCCTCAAGCTTGATGTTCTCGAGCTTGATACCGAGGTCCTCGGTGATGGCCTTGCCGCCGGTGAGCGTCGCGATGTCCTCGAGCATCGCCTTGCGGCGATCACCGAAGCCGGGCGCCTTCACCGCGGCCGTGTGCAGCGTGCCGCGCAGCTTGTTGACCACCAGCGTGGCCAGCGCCTCGCCCTCGACTTCCTCGGCGATGATCAGGAACGGCTTGCCGGAGCGCGCCACCTGCTCCAGCAGCGGCAGCATGTCCTTCATCACGCTGATCTTCTTCTCGTGGATGAGGACGATCGCATCCTCCAGCACGACTTCCATGCGCTCCGGGTCGGTCACGAAGTACGGCGAGAGGTACCCGCGGTCGAACTGCATGCCCTCGACCACGTCCAGCACGGTCTCGGCCGACTTCGACTCCTCGACGGTGATGACGCCGTCCTTGCCGACCTTCTCCATCGCCTCGGCGATCAGGTTGCCGATCGTCTTGTCGTTGTTCGACGCGATCGTGGCGACCTGGGTTCGTCGCTCACGGCTTCGACGGCCGCCTCGATACCCCGCTTGAGGCCCATCGGGTTGGCGCCCGCGGTCACGTTGCGCAGCCCCTCGCGGAAGATCGCCTGCGCCAGCACGGTCGCGGTGGTGGTGCCGTCGCCCGCGATGTCCGAGGTCTTGGACGCGACTTCCTTCAGCATCTGCGCGCCCATGTCCTCGTAGGGATCCTTCAGCTCGATCTCCTTGGCGACGGTGACGCCGTCCTTGGTGATCGTGGGGCTACCGAACTTCTTGTCGATGACGACGTTACGGCCCTTCGGGCCCAGCGTCGCTTTCACGGCCTCGGCCATGATGTTGACGCCCCTGAGCAGGGCGCTCCGGGCCTCCTCGTCGAACTTGAGCTGCTTGGGCATGGATCAGGTCCCTCCTTACTCGAGAATGGCGAGGATGTCTTCCTCGCGCAGGATGAGATATTCCTTGTCGTCGATCTTCACCTCGGAGCCCGAGTACTTCCCGAACAGGATTTTGTCGCCGGCCTTCACGTCGAGGGGGATCTTCTTGCCGTTCCCCCCGACCTTGCCGTTGCCGACGGCGATGACCTTGGCTTCCTGCGGCTTCTCCTTGGCGGTGTCGGGAATGATGATCCCGCCCTTCTTGACCTCTTTCTCCTCGAGCCGCTCGACGAGGATGCGGTCATGCAGCGGACGAATCTTCATGGTGTCTCTGCCTCCTTCGTGCTGTGTTGGTGTCGCGCCGGTCTTCCTCGCGGCGGGTCTGGCCATCCCGAACCCCCCGAGAACCACTTAGCACTCACATCAAACGAGTGCTAATGTACCGGCGCCTCGACAGTCGAGCAAGCGGAAAAAACCGGAGGGGGAAATCGATGAGCAAGAGTCTCCTGGTTTCGAACGTGTTGCCGGCCGAAGCGCTCGCCCTGATCCCCAAGGAGATCTCGGTCGACTACCACGACAGCAAGGACGTCCTGCCCAGGCCAGAGCTGATCGCCCGCCTGCGAGGCAAGGACGGCCTCATCTGCCACATCGTCAGCGCGATCGACGACGAGGTCCTGGCCGCGGCGCCCACCGTGAAGGTCGTCGCCAACGTGGCGGTCGGCTACAACAACATCGACGTCGACGCCGCCCGGCGCCGGGGGGTGGTCGTTACCAACACGCCCGACGTCCTCACCGAGACCACGGCGGACTTCGCGTGGGCGCTCCTCATGGCGGCCGCGCGCCGCGTGGTGGAGGCCGATCGCTTCGTGCGCTCGGGCCAGTGGGACCGCTGGCTCTGGGACCTCCTCTGGGGCGCGGACGTCTACGGAAAAACCCTCGGCATCGTCGGATTCGGCCGGATCGGGCGCGCCGTGGCGCGGCGCGCCCTCGGCTTCAACATGCGCGTGCTGTATCAGGACGCCGTGCCGGCGGACGCGGCCGCCGAGCGCGACCTGCGCGCGTCCCGCGTGGAGCTCGAGACGCTCCTGCGTGAATCCGACTTCGTCAGCCTCCACACGCCGTTCCTGCCGGAGACACGCCACCTGATGAACGCGCGTACGCTGCGCCTCATGAAGCGGTCGGCGATTCTCGTGAACGCGGCGCGCGGGCCGGTTGTCGACGAGGCCGCGCTGGTCCGGGCCCTTCAAGAGGGCTGGATCGCCGGCGCCGGGCTCGACGTGTTCGAGGAGGAGCCGAAGGTCCATCCCGGGCTCGTCCCCCTGACGAACGTCGTGCTGGCGCCGCACATCGCGAGCGCATCGCTCGACACGCGCGTCGCGATGGCGACGCTCGCCGTCCGCAACTGCCTGTCGGTCCTGGACGGCAAGGCCCCTCTCACTCCCGTCTCGTGAACGACGTCCCGGCCTGATCGAATGGCGCTCGTCGAGCTGGAGAACGTCACAAAGCGGTTCGGGCCCGACCGCTCGCCGGCGACCGACGGGCTGTCCTTCACCGTCGAGAGCGGCCGCATTCTCGCGCTGCTGGGGCCCTCGGGATGCGGCAAGACCACGACGCTCCGGCTGATCGCCGGGTTCGAGACGCCCGACCAGGGGCGGATCGCGCCGGGCGGACCGTCGCGGACGCGGAGCGTGGGATTCACGTGGAGCCCGAGGCGCGGGGCGTCGGCGTCGTGTTCCAGGACTACGCGCTCTTTCCCCACCTCACCACGGCGCAGAACGTCGGCTTCGGGCTGGAGCGCACGGGGCGGGAGGAGCGGCGGGCGCGCGTCGCGCGGGTGCTCGACCTCGTCGGCCTGACCGACTTCGCCGACCGCTATCCGCACGAGCTCTCCGGTGGCCAGCAACAGCGCGTGGCGGTCGCCCGGGCGCTGGCGCCGGCGCCGTCCCTGATCCTCCTGGACGAGCCCTTCTCCAATCTGGACGCCGATCTCCGGGCGCAGATGCGGGACGAGGTCGAGAAGATCCTGCGCGCCACGGGCACGACGGCGATCCTCGTCACCCATGATCAGGAGGAGGCCTTCGTCTTCGCCGATCAGGTGGGCGTCCTTCACGGAGGCCGTCTCGCGCAGATCGGGGCGCCGGAGGTGATCTACCACAACCCGGCGACCCCCTTCGTCGCCGAGTTCGTCGGCGCGGCCGACTTCCTGCCGGGTCTGGTGACGGCGGAGGGCGTGGTGACCGAGATCGGTGTGTTCGCCAACCCGAACGGGCGCGCGGCGGGCGCGCGGGTCAGCGTGATGATCAGGCCCGACGACGTCACGTTCGTCCCCCGACCCGGCCGGCGATGCCGTGATCGTCCGCCGCTACTTCCGAGGCTCGGAAAATCGCTACTGTCTCGGCCTACCCTCGGGCCACCGCGTCCACTCCTCGCAGCCCTCGTCCGCGGCCTACCCGAACGGTCTCCGGGTGCGGCCCCAGGCGCAGGTGCTGCACGTCGTCACGTTTCCCGCGTGACGGGGTGGCGCATCCAGACGTTCGGCTCGACATAGCGCCCTCGATTGCGCCGGCGATCGATCGTCACGGGCGTCAGCGCCCCGGGAACGATGTACCGGCCGCTCTCCGGGAACGTCATCGTCGTCCACTCTTCCCGCTCCGCCACCGTGCCGGTGACGGCCATCGAGCGCGGCGCCACGCGAAGAAGGTTCGCGCCCAGACGCCAGTGGACCCGAAGCCACGGATCGAAGGGCACGCCGTCCTCCCGCCTCCAGCGGAGGTAGCGACGCATCGGCGTCGAGCCGTTCAGCCTCATTCGCGCGGTTCCGCCGGCCGGCCGGCGGCGATCGTCGCGCGGCGCTCCAGCCGGCCGAGCCGGTGCGTGAAGGCGTCGACGGTCCGCAGCGGGGCACCCGCGGCCTCGGCCAGACCCAGCGCGTCCTCGACCACGGCGCGCGCCGTGACGAAGTCGCGGCGGCGGTGCTCGTGGAACTTGGCCAGCTCCTCCCACGGCCGCGGATCGAACCCGACGTGGCGCGCGGCCTCCTCCCAGAGCAAGCAGGCGGCGTCCCAGCGGGCGAAGCGCTTTTCCCAGCGCGCCAGATGAAGGCGGATCGCCTGCGCCGACGCGCCGGTGAGCCCCGCCTCGAGGGCGCCGCGATAGCACGCCATCGCGCGCTCGAGGTCGACCGGCTCCCAGAGCCGGCCGAGCCCGCCCAGCTCCGCCGGCGTCAGCGCCTCGTGGGTAGTCAGGGCTCCCCCGAACCATGCAAGTAGCCCGACCAGCGTGAGGATGTCGTCACGGTTGTGGGCGAGCACGCGGGCGAGCGGGGCTGCCCGCCGCGAGCGCAGGTAATCGAAATAGAGGGCGGGGATGAAGCCGCCGGGAATGTCATCGTCGCGTACGAGCCCGATCACCTCGCGCTCGAGCGTCGCGAGCCGGCAATCGGCGAAGCACGAGGCCCACACGCGCCGCGCCGGACGCAGGAGGTCGAGGTGCGGCAGCGCGGCGGGCCAGCGGCCGCGGGCCATGATGAAGCGAGTCTCCAGGAGCGGCAGGTCGAAGGTCGACCCGTTGAAGGTCACCACGCCGCTCGCGCGCTCGAGCAGCGGCTTGAGCGCCGCCAGCAGCGCCGGCTCCTCGTCGAAATCGCGCATGAAGTGCTGCGCCAGCACGAGGCGGTCGTCCTCGAGCCAGGCGGCGCCGACCAGGAACGCGTACGTGCCGGTCCCGCCGGCGAGCCCGGTCGTCTCGGCGTCGAGGAACAGGAGCCGCCGGGCGTCGGCCAGCGGCTGCTCCGCGCGTGTCATCGCGCTCAGGAGCTCGAGCGGCGCCTCGAGCGCGGCGCCGAGCCGCTGACGGCCGTGCTGGTGCGAGAGCGGAAACTCGCGGCGGACGACCAGCAGCGGGCCCGAGCCGGTGTCGACGAGCTCGCCACCCAGCACCTCCTCGATGGGCGCGGGAGCCGGGCGCTTCGGGCGCCGGGTCTCGATGCGCCGGATGACGCGACGGAGGTCGTCGAGCGAGTGAGCGGCCACGCGACGTCAGTCGGTCAGCGCGCGCAGGAGCGACCGCGCCGTGGACTTGGCCCGACGGCCGACCTCGTTCACCGGACCGACGCACGAGGGACAGCCGGCCGGGCAGGCGCACGCCTCGAGCGTCGCGAGCCCGCTGCGCAGCAGGTCCGGCAGGATCTCGAACAGGTGCTCGGCGAGTCCGATCCCGCCCGCGTGGGAGTCGTAGAGATAGACGGTCGGATTGAACTGCTCGGCGTCCATCAGGCGCCGCTTGGCCGACTCGCGGGTCGCGACCGCGCCGCTCGTCACCGGCGTGGTGTCGCCGAGCCAGGAGCCGAGGTCGCGGATGTCGCAGAGCAGGAAGATCGGCGCCAGGTGGTGCAGCAAGTACGTCACCGCGCGCAGGCCGTCGATCACCTCCCCGCGCGACTGGCTGACCCGCGCCAGGGTTTCCGGCGGGATCGTGAGCCAGGCGGCCGTCGTCTGCATCTCCTGCTGGGGCAGCTCGACCTCGCCCGAGCCGACGTTCTCGAGCGTGCCCATCTTGATCTTCTTGAAGCCGACGACCTTCTCGGCCACCAGCACCTCGCCCTGCTCGGTCCACGTTGACGCGCTTGACGTAGGCCACCTTCTCCTCGTCCTCGCGGAAGTGGAGCTCCTGCACCTCGAACGGCTCGCTCTCCACCAGATAGATCGCCTTGGGGTAAATCGTCGCGAAGGCGCTGCCCCAGTCCACCTCGGCGATGATCTGACGACGCTTCGTCTGCTTCTCGTCGCGCGCCGTGGTGTCGATGACGACGAAGTTATCGGTGGTGACCGTGCGCAGCGAGACGTGGTCGGCCGGGTAGGTCTCGGCGGCCCAGTGCCAGCGGAGGCCCGCGTGGTGCAGCACGCCCTCGTCTTCGAGCGCCCCGAGGAAGCGCCGGACGTCGAGCTCGCCGAACCGCTCGTCGTCGCCGATCGGCAGCTCGAACGCGGCGCACTTGAGATGGTTCACCAGGATGAACGGGTTGTTCGGATTCACGCGCGCGTGCTCGGGCGGCGCGCCGAAGAGATACTCGGGATGGGTGACCATGAACTGGTCCAGCGGCGCGCTGGTCGCCACGAAGAGCGCCGCCGACCGGCCGCTCCGGCGGCCGGCGCGCCCGGCCTGCTGCCAGAGCGACGCGATGCCGCCGGGGTAGCCGGCGAGCACCGCGACGTCGAGATGGCCGATGTCGACGCCGAGCTCGAGCGCGTTGGTGGAGACGACGCCCAGCACCTCTCCCTCGCGGAGCCCCTTCTCGACCGCCCGTCGGCGGGTCGGCAGATAGCCGCCGCGATAGCCGCGCACGATGCCGCTGTCGCCGGTCTTGTCGGCGACGCCGCTCTTGATCGCGGTCAGCAGGACCTCGGTGGCGAGCCGGCTCTGGGCGAAGATGATGGTCGCGATCTTCTCCCGGAGGAACCGGATGGCGAGCCTGGCCGCTTCGCCGAGATACGGGGCGCGGATCCCGAGCTCGCGATTGACGACCGGCGGGTTGTAGCAGACGAAGACCTTGTCCCCCGTCGGAGCTCCGCTCTGCGTGATCTCCTCGACCGGCTCGCCCGTCAGCCGGCGGGCCAGCTCGCCCGGATTGGCGATGGTCGCCGAGGCCATGATGAACTGCGGCGCCGAGCCGTAGTGACGGCAGATTCGCCGCAGGCGGCGCAGGACATTGGCGAGATGGCTTCCGAACACTCCCCGGTACGCGTGCAGCTCGTCGATGACGACGTACCTGAGGTTCTGGAACAGGGTCGCCCACTTCGTGTGGTGCGGAAGGATTCCGGAGTGGAGCATGTCCGGATTCGTGAGAACCAGGTTCGCGCGGGCCCGCACGGCGCGGCGGGCGTCCTGGGGCGTGTCGCCGTCGTAGGTGAACATCCGCATCTCGGGGAGCTGACGCGCGAGCGCCTCGAGCTCGGCGAGCTGGTCCTGGGCGAGCGCCTTCGTGGGAAACAGGTAGAGCACGCGCGCGTCCGGCTGGTGCACGAGAGCCTGCAGGGCCGGCAGGTTGTAGCAGAGCGTCTTGCCGGACGCGGTCGGCGTGACGACGACCACGTGGTGGCCCTTCTCGATCAGCTCCCACGCACGCGCCTGATGCGAATAGAGCTCGCCCATTCCGCGCGCGCGCAGCGCTTCGCCGATACGGGGGTCGAGCGACGAGGGGAGCGGGACCAGCACGGGGGGGCGCGCCGGAAAGTGACGCGTCGCCGTAATGCACGGCCCCGTCGACGGGGAGGTCAGGAGATCGTCGAGGATCCCGCCGAGCATCGGCGCAACTGTAGCACGGCCGGTGCGGCCGGCCGCCTTCTACCGGAGGATTTTCGCGTACGCCTCTTCGCTGAAGCCGACCAGGAGCGTACGACCCACCCTGAGCGTCGGCGCCCGGAGGCCGCCGGTGGGCCCCAGCAGGAGCGCCAGGAGCTCGGCCCGTCCCGGCCGCGACGCCTTGAGGTCGAGCTGGATCACCTTCTTGCCTCTGGCGACGTAGATCTGGTCGACGTCCCGGGCCACGGCCAGGGCCGCGTCGCCGACGATGGGCGATTTGCGCGTGTCGACCGTCTCGACGACCGCGATCTTCTTCTTCGCAAGGAACCCCTGCGCCCGGGCGCAGGAGTTTCAGCCCTTCCGGTGATAGCTCCAGTCGATTCGAGTCATGGTCGGCATTTGTATCATAGGGGCGTGCGCCTGAAATACTGGCTCCCCCCGGTCCTCTGGATGGCCGTCATCGTCGGGTTTTCCTCCGATGCCGCGAGCTCGCCCCACACCGAGACCTGGCTGCTGCCGATCCTCAGGGGGCTCGCGCCGTGGGCCACGTCGGCCCAGCTCGAAGCGCTGCACTGGCTCGTGCGCAAGATCGCGCACCTCTCCGAGTACGCGATCCTCGCCGCCCTCTGGCTGCGCGCCCTCGTCCGAGGCCGCGGCTTGAGCCCACGGAACGCGGGGCTGATCGCGCTCGCGATCAGCGACGTCGCCCTCGACACCACGGGAGCGCTCGTCGCGCTTGCCATCGCGGGCCTTGGCTGGCGCCGGGTCGCCGACCGCACAGCCGCGACGCTCCTCTGGACCGCCCTGATCGGCGGCGCCGCCTTCCTGATCGTGAACGCTCTCGCCGGCGTCCCATCGGGCGCGCTCTGGTTCACGGCCCCCGCCGCTGGTTTCGCGCTCCTCGCCCGCACGATGCATGCGCGCCACCGATCCCGCCACCCCTGACGCCCCCGCCCGATCGCGGGGGGCAGCGCGGGCCGCGGGGAGCTCGGCCCGACCCGTGTAGGCAGCGTCGCATGGACGCGGACCGGAGAGTGCCACCGCACACCGCGGAAAGCCGTCGGGTCGGGCCGGGCTCCCCGCGGCCCGCGCTGCGCGACCGCGTCTCGGCTACAGCTTGAGGCGCGGATCGAGCGTGTCGCGCAGGCCGTCGCCGAACAGGTTGATGCCCAGCACGGTGACCAGGATGGCCAGGCCGGGGAACGTCGCGAGCCACCACGCGGTCGAGATGTAGACGCGGCCATCGGCCAGCATCCCGCCCCACGTCGGCGTCGGCGGCTGGACGCCGAGCCCCAGGAACGAGAGCGCCGACTCGATCACGATCACCCGCGCCATGTCGAGCGTCGCGACGACGAGCCACGGAGTGAAGGCGTTCGGCAGAATGTGGCGCAGCAGGACGCGGCCGTCGCCGCTTCCGAGGGCGTGCGCCGCCTGGACGAACTCCCGCTCGCGCAGCGACAGCACCGCCCCGCGCACCACGCGCGCGTAGACAACCCAGCTCGAGACGCCGATCACCACGATGATCACGGGTAGGCTCGGTCCCAGCACGCCGATGACCGCGATGGCGAGCAGGATGAACGGGAACGCCAGCTGGATGTCCGCGAGTCGCATGAAGACGTCGTCGATGCGTCCCCCGAAGTAGCCGGAGACCAGCCCAACCATCATGCCGAGCACTCCCGAGATGGCGACCGCGGCGAAGCCGACCATCAGGGCGGGACGCGCGCCGTAGAGCACTCGAGCCAGGATGTCCCGGCCGAGATGGTCGGTGCCGAGCAGGTGGGCGCGGCCGGCGGCGTCCGGCGATCCCGGCGGCCTGAGCCGGTTCGTGATGTCCTGCTCCGTCGGGTCGTACGCGGCGGTCCACGGCGCGCCCAGCGCGGCGACGACGACGAGCATCACCACCACCAGGCCGAAGAGCGCTGTCCGCCGCCGGGCGAGGCGGCGAATGAACAGAATTATTGGAGCGGGGCCCACGAGGCCGGCTCGAACCGCGGGTGGCCTGAGCAGGACGCGAGCCGGCTCCGTCTCAGCGGACATGGGATTGGGGTCGTGCGCGCGTCATCGCAGTCGAATTCTCGGGTCGAGGTAAGTGTAGACCACGTCGACGAAGAGGTTGACGAGGACAAACGTCGACGCGAGGAGGAACACCGCCGCCTGCACCACCGGATAGTCGCGGTTGTAGATCGCCTGGACCGACAGGCGGCCGACACCCGGCCAGGCGAAGATCGTCTCGGTGATGACGGAGCCCCCGAGCAGCGTGCCGAGCTCGATCCCGACGATGGTCACGATCGGGATCGCGGCGTTCTTGAGGGCGTGCTTCCAGACGACGGGCGGATCGCTCACGCCCTTGGCCCGCGCCGTCCGGATGTAGTCTTGGCCCAGCACCTCGAGCATGCCCGAGCGCGTCAGCCGCGTGATGCGCGCCGTGGTGAAGAGCCCGAGAGTGATCGCCGGCAGCACGAGATGCTCCAGCGAGCCGCGGCCCGACGAGGGCAACAGATTGAGCTGTACCGAGAAGACGAGGATCAGCATGATGCCGAGCCAGAACGTCGGCATCGACTGCCCGAGCAGCGCGACCACTGTTGAGACGTAGTCGACGAGCGTGTTCCGCCGCACGGCGGAGACGATCCCGGCGGGGATCGCCAGGCCGAGGGCGACCAGCAGCGCGGCGCCGGCCAGCTCGAACGTCGCCGGCATGCGCTCGACGACCAGGCTGAACGCCGGCTCGCCGTGGCGAACCGACTGGCCGAAGTCTCCGCGCAGCGCCCCGCCGAGGAAGCGACCGTACTGGACGATGAACGGATCGTTGAAGCCCATCGCCTCGCGGAATTTCTGCACGTCCTCCGCGGACGCGTCGGGGGGAAGCAGGATCAGGACCGGATCGCCGGTGAGATACAGAATGAAGAAGACGATGAAGGAGACACCCAGCAGGACCAGGAGCGCCTGGGCCAGCCGGCGCGCCAGGTAAATCCTCACGGCGCGCGATGCAGACGCGCGACCGCCTCGATGTGCGGCGTTTGCGGGAACATGTCGACGGGCTCGACCCACTCGAGCCGATAGCCCTGACGGACCAGGTCCCCGACATCGCGCGCCAGCGTGGAGGGATTGCACGAGACGTACACGAGGCGCGCCGGCGCGAGCGTGGCGAGCGCCTGGAGCGCCTTGGGATGGAATCCCGCCCGCGGCGGGTCCGCCACCACGACCTCCGCCCGGACACCGTCGCGTGTCAGCGTCGGCAGAACGTGACGCACCTCGCCCGGGAGGAACGTGCAGTTCTCGATCCCGTTCTCGCGGGCGTTGCGCACGGCGTCGGCCACCGCCGCCGGCGCGACCTCGATGCCGTACACCCAGCGACTCCGGCGCGCCAGCAGGAGACTGATGGCGCCCGTCCCCGAGTAGAGATCGACGACGGTCTCGTCGCCGGTGAGCTCGCACGCCGCCTCGACGACGGCGAAGAGCCGCTCGGCCTGCACCGTATTGGTCTGGAAGAAGGAGTTCGCGGACACCTGGAACGTCAGTCCGCCCAGGGATTCGCGAATGTGGTCGCGCCCGAGCAGCAGATGCTCCTCCGAGCCCACGGCGACGGAGGCCTTCTTCGCGTTCACGTTGAGGACCACGCTGGCCACGGACGGAACCCGCGCGCGAAGACGCTCCGCCACCGGGCCGAGCGCTACCACGTCCGGCGCCGCGGTGACGATGTTGACCATCGCCTCACCGGTGCGCCGGCCCTCGCGCACGGTCGCGAAGCGCAAGAGCCCCTCGCCCGAGTTCTGGTCGTACACGGAAAGCTGCCGCGCGCGCGCCTGCGTCCTCAGCTCGTCCAGCAGGACGTTCATCGTGTCCGACTGCAGGAGGCAGCGCTCGATGTCCAGGACCACGTCGTAGCGGTCCGCCTGGTGGAGACCGATGGCCGGCCCGTCGCCCGCGCCCGGCCGGACGACGGTGAATTCCATCTTGTTGCGGTAGCCGTAGGGATCGGGCGCCGCCAGGATCGGCCGGAGCTCGAAATCGCCGAGCCCGCCGATGCGCTCGAGGCAGTCGCGCACCTGCTTTTCCTTGAACGCCAGCTGCGCCGGATACGCGAGGTGCTGGAGGCGGCATCCGCCGCAGCGGCCGAAGTAGGCGCAGGGCGCGTCGACCCGATCGGTGGACGGGGACTCGATCGATTCGATCACCCCCCGCCCGAATCGCGAGCGCGCCTCGACGATCCGCACGCGCACGCGATCCCCGGGCAGGGCGCCCCGCACGAAGATGACGTAGCCCTCGACCCGGCCGACGCCCTCGCCGCCGAAGGCGAGGTCGTCGATGGTGAGATCGAGCGCTTCACCGCGCCTCGGTTTCGCCATGATTGACGCCACTATATCAGGGATCTCAGCCGTGCTCTCGGGCGCTGCCGCCGGAATGGATGAAGGATGTATGATACGAGAACATGGACAATCGGTCACCGCGCGCCGTCGCCGATTTGATCCTGAGCGCGGTGCCCGATCTGCGGGACCGCCTGCTCGAGCATCGCATTCGCCGCGCCTGGACGGAGGTGGTCGGCGCCGACGCGGCCCGCCGCGCCCAGCCCCGGAGCTTCACCGAAGGCTGCCTCACCGTGGCGGTGGACAACTCGCCCTGGCTTCACGAGTTGACCCTGCGCGGTGAAGAGCTCACCCGGCGTCTCAGCGAACGCTTCGGCGCCGTCCGCTCCCTGCGCTTCGTGGCCGGACAGATCGAGCCGGCGCCGACGGTCCGCGCCGGCGTCGAGCGGCCGGCGCCGCTCGAGGCGGGGGCCCGGCGCGAGATCGACCAGGCGGCGAGCGCCATTCCCGACCCCAGCCTCGCGGCCGCGGCGCGGCGGCTCCTCACGAAGGCCTGGCCCGGGCTGTCCGCGTTCCTCGTGGCGACGGTCCTGGCCGGATGCGCCATCGCCGCCGGACCGGGGTTCACCGGGGATGACCAGATCCCGCGGCGCTCGGCCGCCGCCGACCCGCAGGCCGATGCGTACTACGCCTACTCCGTCGCGCAGATGCACATCCAGGCCGGGCGGTTCAAGGACGCGGTCCCGCTCATGCGCGCCGCCCTCAAGCGCGACCCGAACTCAGCCACGCTCTGGACGCAGTACGCCCAGCTGCTCGTGCGCGTCGACAACGTGGACGAGGCGGTGAGCGCGGCCCGGCGCGCCGTCGAGCTGGCTCCGGATCAGGTCAACGCGCGCATGACGCTCGCCGAGCTCCTGCGTACCCAGCGCAAGTACCCCGAGGCTGAAGCGGAGCTGGAGCGCGCCATCACGCTCAGCCCCGACTCGGAGGAGCCCTACCTGATGCTGGCGAGGCTCCAGGTCGAGCAGAAGGCGTACGACCGCGCGCGGAGCACGCTGCTGCGCCTGGCCGAGCGTCAACCCCGGCTGGCCCAGGCGCAGTTCCTTCTCGGGCGCCTCGCGATCGAGACCGAGTCGTGGGACGAGGCGATCACTCGTTTGACCGCGGCCGTCGACCTGGACCCCGACCACGACGGCGCCTGGAGCGCGCTCGGCGCCGTCTACGCGGAGGCGCTCCACAAGAGCGAAGAGGCGATCGAGGTGTACCGGCGCGCCGTCAAGGCCAACCCCGACAACCCGGCGTTCGCCGAGAAGCTGGCCGACCTCCTGATCCGGCTCGGTCGGCTCCCCGAGGCGCAGACCGAGCTCGAGGGGCTCGTCGAGGTCGCGCCGCAGAACCCGCGCATCTGGATGAAGCTCGGCGCCGTCTACTATGAGCAGAAGATGTGGGACCGCGCCATCGACTCGTTCCGGCGCGTCGTGGCGCTGGAGCCGTCGAACCTGCGCGCCCGATACTTTCTGGCGACCACGTACATGGATGGCGGCCGCGACGCGGAGGCGAAATCCGAGCTCGAGCGGATCCTGCGCGCCGACCCGCGGTCCATCGACGCGCGCGTTCAGCTCGGCTTCCTCTACGGCCGGACCAAGCGCTTCGACGAGGCGATCTCGACGCTCCGCGAGGCCGTCAACCTCGAGCCCAAGCGGCCCGAGCTGTTCCTTTACCTCGGCACGGCGTACTACCGCGCCAAGCAATACGATCGCGCGGCGGAGACCCTGAAGGAAGGCCTGGGCCTCGACGAGAAGCAGAAGGACCTGCACTTCCAGCTCGGGGTCGTCTACGAGAAGCAGGCGAAGTTCGACGACGCGGTCGGCTCGTTCCGGCGCGTGATCTCGCTCGATCCCAAGCACGCCGAGGCCTACAACTACGTCGGCTACATGTACGCCGAGCGCGGCCAGAATCTCGACGAGGCGATCCAGCTCATCACGACCGCCCTCGACCTGGAGCCCGAGAACGGCTACTTCATCGACAGCCTCGGCTGGGCGTATTACCAGCAGGGGCGGTATCCCGAGGCGCTGAAGGAGCTCAAGCGCGCGGTGGCGAAAACCAAGGAGCCGGATCCCGTGATCTACGAGCACCTTGGCGACGCGCTCGTCAAGAACGGTCAGGACGATGCCGCCATCGCCGCGTGGGAGAAAGCCCTGCAGCTCGACCCGGCGGCCGACGCGCTCAAGAAGAAGGTCGACGACCTCAAGGACCGCCAGCGCCGGGTCAAGGGTGGCCCGAAGGCCTCTCAGTAGCTTTCTCCTCGTCGCGCAGCTGGCGCTCGTCGCCGCGTGCGCGACCGTGTCTCGGGAGCCGATCGGCGAGGACGCGCGCCGCGCCGTCGCGCTCCTGGCCAGCCGCGCGAGCGAGTTCACCGACCTCCGCGCCCTCGCCGACATCGCCCTGAAGAAAGGCAGTGAGCGAATGCGCCTGCGGGGAGTTCTCCTCGTGAAGGCGCCGAGCTCGATCCGCTTCGAGGTGCTCTCGCCGTTCGGCCCGCCGCTTCGAGTCGTCACCGTTCACGAGGGCCAGCTGACGACGTACGACGCGGTGAAGAACGAGGCGCAGGTCGGACCGGCCACCGCCGAGTCGATCGAGAAGGCCCTCCGCCTACCTCTCCAGCCCGAGGATCTGGTCGCGGCGCTCGCCGGACGCGTCGCGCCGCCGGCCGATCTCACGTCCGCCGAGTTCTTGCCGCCCGACGAGGCAGGACCGTCGCTCAGTCTCGTGAGCCCCACCGGGCGCCGGCGCGTGTGGCTCGACCTCGAGACCGGCACGGTCAGTCAGCTCGAGATCTACGGCAGTCCGTTCAACGCGCTCATCAAGTATCGGCGTGACGGAGCCGGCGCCCTGACCGGGTTCGACGTCGAGGCGGCCCAGTCGTACGTGACCGGGTCCGTTACCTACGAGAACCTGGTCGAGGGCAGCGGGATCGAGGCCGAGCGCTTCACGATTGCGATTCCGAAGGGGGCGAAAACACAGCGCATCCGTTGAACGGCCGACAGGCCCATGCTATCGTGCGATGTCTTGTCGAAGCGATCGGGGACGGCCCGTCGCCTCGTGCTCAACGCTGCGGCCAAGATCAACCTGACGTTGGAGGTGCTCGGCCGGCGGAACGACGGCTACCACGAGATCGTCACGGTCATGCAGGCCGTGGACCTGTCCGACCGGCTGGTGCTCGAGGACGCGGACGTTCTGGAGCTTCGTACCACCGCCTCCGATGTACCGACGGACGGGACCAATCTCGCCCTCAGGGCGGCGGCCGCGCTGCGTGACCGGGCTGCCGTGAGCCGCGGGGCGCGAATCACGCTGGAAAAGCGAATTCCGGTGGCCGCGGGACTCGGCGGCGGGTCGGCGGACGCGGCGGCGGTGCTCGTCGGACTGAACCGGCTGTGGGGACTCCGGTGGTCGGCGGCGCGTTTGGCCGAGGTGGCGGTGACGCTGGGTATGGACGTACCCTTCTTCCTCCACGGCGGCGCGGCGCTGGGGACCGGACGGGGCGAGCGGCTCGAACCGCTGCCGACCTGCGCCCTGGCACTGGTGCTCGTGAATCCGCGCGTCGCGGCGAGCACAGCCGAGATCTACGGTGGGGTGCAACCCGCTATGTTCTCTGACGGGGGCCGGGGCCGGGGCATGGTGGCGGCGCTGCGGAGCCGCCGGCCGAGCCGTGTGGCGGCGACGCTCGGCAACACGCTCGAGCGCGTGGCCGCGCCTCGGTACCGGGACGTAGAACAGATGGAGGCGGCGCTCGTGGCAGCGGGCGCTCTGGGCGCAGCGATGTCGGGTAGCGGGCTCACGGTGTTCGGGGTGGCGCGCTCGTACGACCACGCGCGGCAGATTCGCGACCGCATCGGCCGCGCTCGCTGGGCGTGCTGGGCCGTCCGGGCCCTGCGCGGCCCCGCCATACGGATACGGTAAAGTAAGCCGTCGGATGGGAACACGCTGGGGCGTCGCCAAGCGGTTAAGGCGCGGGACTTTGGATCCCGTATTCGGAGGTTCGAATCCTCCCGCCCCAACCACACTTTAGAGCGAGGCAACGATGGCCTACGAGCTGAAGCTGCTGACGGGTAACGCGAACCGTGCCCTTGCCGAGGAGATCGCGCAATACCTCCACGTGCCGCTGGCCGACGCGGAGGTGACGCGCTTCTCGGACGGCGAGGTGTACGTGCAGGTCAACGAGAACGTTCGCGGGGCCGACGTGTTCGTCATCCAGCCGACGTGCCCTCCGGTGAACGACACGCTCATGGAGCTCTTGCTCATGATCGACGCCATGAAGCGTGCCTCGGCCCGCCGGATCACCGCGGTGCTGCCTTACTACGGGTACGCGCGCCAGGACCGCAAGGTGCAGTCACGCGTGCCGATCTCGGCCCGGCTCGTGGCCGACCTGCTGGAGGCGGCGGGGATCGATCGGGTGCTGGCGCTCGACCTGCACGCCGGTCAGATCCAGGGCTTCTTCAGCGTCCCGGTCGACCACCTCTTCGCCGGCCCGGTGGTGATGATCGACTATCTGAAGAAAAAGGACCTGTACGACCCGGTCATCGTCGCGCCGGACGCGGGCGGCGTGGAGCGGGCCCGCGCGATGGCCAAGCGGTTCGATGCCGGTCTGGCCATCATCGACAAGCGGCGCGAGGGCCCGAACTCCGCGGTCGCCATGCACCTGATCGGTGACGTCAAGGGCCGCGACGCCATCGTCATCGACGACATGATCGACACGGCCGGCACGCTGATCCAGGCGGTGACCGCCGTCGAGCGCGAGGGCGCCCGCCGCATTCTGGCGTGCGGGGTTCATCCGGTCCTGTCCGGACCGGCGATCGAGCGCATCAAGGGCTCGCCGATCGAGGAGGTCGTGGTCACGAACTCGATCCCGGTCGCCGACGTCAAGCGCCTGGCGTCGCGGATCACGGTGCTCACGGTCGCCCCGCTCCTGGGCGAGGCGATCCGGCGCATCCACGATGAGGAGTCCGTTTCGACGTTGTTCGCGTAATTCGACGCGTAAGGAGCCACCATGGCGATGCAAGAGCTGACGATCAAGCGACGGACGGCGACCGGTAAGGAGGTCGCGAAGCGCCTGCGCCGGGAAGGCGCGGTGCCGGCGGTCCTCTACGACGGTCAGAAGGCCGAGACCGTCACGGTCGATCCGAAAGCAGTGCTGCGGATGATCCACGGCCACGAGGGCACGACCCAGCTGCTCACGCTCAAGTTCGACGGTGAAGCGGGCAACGGCGCCCGGCTCGCGATCATCCGCGAGCTCCAGTTCGATCCCGTCACCGAGCAGCTGCTCCACGTCGATCTGCAGGAGGTCTCCGTGGACCGCGCCATCACGGTGCACGTCACCGTGCGGCCGGTGGGCGAGGCGGCCGGTGTCCGCGAGCAGAAGGGCATCCTCAACCTCGTGCTCTACGAGCTCGCGGTGTCGTGCCTGCCCACCGCGATTCCCGAGCGCATCGACGCCGACGTCAGCGCGCTCATGATCGGCGACGTGTTGAAGGTCGCCGACCTCCGGGCTCCCGAGGGCGTGCGGATCCTGAACGACCCGGGGCAGGCGGTCGCCACGGTCGCTCCGCCGATGGCCGAGGAAGTGGCCGCGGTGGCGGCGCCGACGGCGGCGGCGGTCACCGAGCCCGAGGTCCTCACCGAGCGCAAGCCGAAAGAGGAAGAGGCGGCGGCCGGCGACGACAAGCGGCCGGCGCGGCCGGCGAGAGCCGAGAAGTCCGAGAAGGACAAGTAGCAGGCCGAGGGCCGCGTGGCCCACGTCGTGGTCGGGCTGGGAAACCCCGGTCCGGAGTATCGGGACACCCGGCACAACGTGGGCCAGCGCGTCCTCGACGCGCTGGCCAGGAGGCTCCACGCGTCCTGGCGACGCGATGGCCCGGGGGTGGTTGCCCGTGGTCAGTGGCGCGGCGAGGCGGTTCGCCTGATCAAGCCGATCTCCTTCATGAACGAGAGCGGACCGATCATCGCCAAGCTGCTCCGGCGTGTCGATGCCGGGACCGCCGATATGATCCTCGTCTACGACGACATCGACCTGCCGCTCGGGACCGTACGACTCCGCATGAAAGGCAGCCACGGTGGCCACAATGGGGTCCGCTCGGTCCTCGCCGCGCTCGGCACGCAGGAGGTCAAGCGCGTGAAGGTGGGCGTCGGCCGCCCCGATCAGAAGACCGACGTTCCGGACCACGTGCTCACCACGTTCGAGCGTGACGAGCTCCCGGTGGTGGAAGCCGCCGTCGAGCAGGCCGCCGACCGCGTGCTGGCCCTGCTAGCCTAGTCCGCTCGCTCCGGCCTAGAAGAACACCAGGGTGACGAGCACGAACAGCGGCAGGAGGATTCCGCCGCTGTAGAGCATGTAGCCGAAGAAGCTCGGCATCTGCACGCCGTGCTCCTCGGCGATCGACTTCACCATGAAGTTCGGCGCGTTGCCGATGTAGCTGTTGGCCCCCATCGACACCGCGCCCACGCTGATCGCCGCCAGGATCGCGTGCGGGACGCCCACCACCTCGCGCGCGAGCCCCAGGCTCTGTCCGAGTGCCAGGAACACGAGATAGGTCGGCGCGTTGTCGAGAAACGACGAGAGGAGCCCGGAGGCCCAGAAGAAGTGCCAGGGCTCGCGCACGCCGAGCTCGCCGCCCCGCAGCCGCAAGAGCTCCAGCGCGGGAATCATCGTGAGGAAGATCCCGAAGAAGAGGACGGCCACCTCCACGATGGGATAGGCCGTGAACCCGTTGGCCCGACGTATCGCGCGGGGCGTTCGCCAGAGGGACAGGGCGGCCAGCGCGACGATGGCCGTCTCGCGCCAGGGGGCCGTCAAGCACCCTACGGCGAGCACGACGAGCCCGAGGGCCGGGATGTTGAGCGAGCCCGAGAGACGCAAGGGCTCGATCTGTGATCGGTCGCGGCGAAGCGCGGCGCTCGGCTCGCGCGTGTACTGCCGGGTCTCCCAGACGAAGTAAAGCGCCAGCAGCAGCGCGACCTGGAGCCCCCAGGGGGCCAGCAGCCGGAAGGTCCAGGTAAACGGCACGCCCTGCAGGTAGCCGAGGAACAGCGGCGGATCGCCGAGCGGCGTCAGCATGCCGCCGATGTTGGAGGCCAGGAAGATGAAGAAGACGACGGTGTGTCGGACGTGAGTACGCTCGCGGTTGGTCTGTAGCAGCGGGCGAATCAGGAGCATCGAGGCGCCGGTGGTGCCGATGAGCGACGCGAGAGCCGAGGCAAGCGCGAGGAACGCGACGTTGGTCAGGGGCGTGGCCTCGAGATCGCCGCGCAGGAGGATCCCCCCGGAGATCACGTAGAGCCCGGCCAGCATGACGAGGAAGGAGACGTACTCCTCGGCCATGGCGCCGAGCGC